>Ga0208632_100001_pt1 | contig 330043 bp, 279 predicted proteins | sample LakWasMet49_LOW8_2_FD_183885 | JGI IMG/M metagenome (GOLD analysis project Ga0208632, IMG submission 183885) | Freshwater sediment methanotrophic microbial communities from Lake Washington under simulated oxygen tension - Sediment Metagenome... | ecosystem: Environmental > Aquatic > Freshwater...
CGGGTTCTTTGCGCATCAGGTTGGAGAAGCCGAGTATGGCGTTGAGCGGGGTGCGCAGCTCGTGGCTCATGCTGGCCAGGAATGTGCTCTTGGCCCGGTTCGCCATTTCGGCTGCTTCGCGCGCCAGGACCAGTGCTACCGTGCGTTGCTGTACTTCGTCTTCGAGGTGGTCTTTGTAGCGAATCAGTTCTTTTTCTATATATTTACGTTCAGTAATATCAACTGAAATACCACAAAGCTCATAGATGCTGCCATCAGCATGCCTTAAAGGTATTTTAACGGCCCAGTAGGTTACCTGTTTACCATTCCTGGTTAGCTCCCCACCTTCCTCGCCCTTGATAATTTCACCATATTTAAATACCTTTTGATCATTTTCCCGAATCTCAGCTGCCATTTTGGCATCAAAAAAATCATCATCTGTATGACCTATCACTTTTTCAAGTGGCAGATTCCATAATTCCAGACACTGCTTATTTACAAAGGTATAACGACCGCCGATGTCTTTAAGGTAAATATAGGCATCTACGTTATCGAGTATGGTATTCAGCCTTTGTTCGCTTGAGCGCAGGCTCTCTTCGCGGCTTGCAACGACACTGGACATATATTGAAAATTAGACAGGATAGAGTTGAATTCTTTATAAATTTCAGGCAGTTTTACCTGCTGATACTTGCCTTCAACCACATCATCAATAACCGTAGACATGGTATCTAACGGGGTTTTTAACTTACGTAACAGCAGCCACCGCATCATTACCAGCAGCAGCGCAATAATCAAAAATGCTGTCACAAGACTGGTCAGCAACAGCTGGCGATCCCGCGCTTTATGACTACTTAGGGTCACCCCGATCTCAACCTCACCAATATTCTTTCCGTCATGAACTATCGTGATTGAGCGCTTGATCTCATCATCACTATGTTTGCCATAATTAAAGACCATGCGTTTTTCATCATCCAGAATTGCGAGTGAGGCGATTTCCGCATTCGACACGAAAGCACTACCGATATTACCAACCAATTCATCATCAATATTCCAGAGCGGCATCTCAAGCGAATTACTCAAGTAAGCAGCGTAATCCGTTAGCTTGTTTTCATAGATTTTTTCCGTCTCATGTGAGAAATAGACGTAGTTCACCAGATTGGCCACGAGCGTAAGTATGGTAATCAACGCAGCCATGGCAACCATAAGTTCACGGTAAAATGACTTCTGGTTTGCTGCGGGGGTATCCAATTGTTTATCTAATTGCTGCATTAATCACCCCCGGTACTTGCATAATACTGAATGAATTTATTTAACTGCTCGGCCCTAGTGCCTGGCACCTTGTTTTTACCATAAAACTTCTCAAGTACATCATGGTATTGCTGGCTTTGAATCACCTTATCCAATACATTACGGTAACGTTGTGCGATAGCTTTCTGTTCCGGTTCGCTCACATCTATCATAATTGCAATCGGACGGGATAACCCTGGAATAATGGTTTCCACAAATGAATCAGTGTCTGCAGGAAATATTTTTTTTATGGTGTATTCACCGGTGCCGGCAACCAGAATACACACGTCGACCCTTCCTCTTTTAAGTTTTTTCAATAACGACTCTGCCGTGTCACTTTCTTCTACATTAATACCCTGTCTAGCAAAAAAACTTTTATCTTCTAGCGTTCCCCTCAGCACACCTAGAGTTAATCCACGCAAGTCTTCCAGACTGTTAAGCTCTAACTTGCTGTGACGAGGTTTGTAATAAAAAAATGACGAGTGAAAAACACCAAAAGGAAGAATGGCGCGCTGTTTCTGCTGGGTTAATAAGTCAGGGTCACCCACTATGTAAGCAGATGAGCTGTTACGAAAGCGCTTGACTGGCAGATATTCAATCGAATACCTGACACCGGCAGCCTCTGAAAGCACAGCCAGCATAGCGGCGCCAATGCCATGATCGGGTAGATGTGCAGACCAATAAGGCGGCGTTTCAGTTGACTCAAAAACAATGGCCTCATTTTCTGCATAGGCCGAGCTTGTAATAAACAACATTAAAACCAATGCCAGTGATGTAAATACGCAGTCAAGCGTTTTGTTTGCCATGTTCGACCGTGCAGAGAAATACATTTTTTAGTTGGCTTTGTAGTTTCTTAACTGATTGAAATAATTGGCGGGTATTTGTTCTTTGCCACGATATTTCTCAAGGATTTCCAGATATTTGCCATTTTTGATTATTTTCTGCAGTCCATCATTAAATGCCTGATTTAATTCATTGCCACGCACATTGGTACTGACAATAAGCGCAATGGCATCATCATTGGGTGCCACGCCTGTAAGCAAAAACGGGGTCAGTCGGTATTGCGCCTTTTGTTTAGCGCCAATGTCACGCGGACTGCCGATCAAGGCAGCCACATCATGGTTAAACAGCGCGTATGTTGCCAATTGTTTTGATGGTAGCACATCAATCATAGGCGACTTTCCTGACGCTTTAAAAGCTTCAGTTAATAATTCCATACTTAGTTCGCCATCTACCTTGGATGTAGAACTGAGCGGTGACAATTGGTAACTTACGATATCTGCCACTTTGACCTCACCAAACAGCTTAGGCGTCACTCGCGGAGCGGTCGCTTCTGCATTCCAGCTATAGACTGTACAAAACATTGTAAATATAGCCACAGCAGCACTTTGTGAGAATTTAAATAAACCGGATATTCTGTAATTATTCATGATGCACCCCCGACTCAATCAGCAATACTGGAACTGGATAAAACCAGCAATTTATCCCACAGATCAAAGTGATGGCTGAATGGATGTGTCTGTGATAAGAAAATGGTGATTTTTTCTTCTTTAGGATCTACGCTAAAACGGGTAGAGAATATGCCTGCCCATTCAAACGCACCTATATCGCCGCTATCTACATTATGTGCTCGGTCGGCCTGTATCGCCACACCCAGCCCGAATTTCCAGCCATCGTCATGCAATGTAGTCGCGTTCAATTTGCCGATATGGTTTGTTTCCGTCATCAACTCGACTGTTTTACGGCTTAACAGGCGCACTCCATCCAGCTCGCCCTTATTCAGCAACATCTGACAGAAGCGGTAATAGTCATAAGCCGTACTGGTCACACCAACACCGCCTGAAAGAAATGTCTTAGGGCCTTTGTACTGATAACTGGCTGAATATACATAGGCATCTTCTTTACGTGGATCATCGCTCACTTTTTCAAGCTTGCCATGCCAGTCACTTTTCCATAATGCTGAAAGTCTATGTTGCTCGCTTTGCGGCATGAAAAAATAGGTATCTTTCATCTTAAGCGGTTTAAATACATGCTCACGCATGTAGTCATCCAGCTTCATGCCGGAAACCACTTCCACCAGATAACCTTGCACGTCAGCCGCCATGCCGTATATAAAGGCTTCACCAGGCTGGCTGGCTAAAGGCAGCTTACCCAGACGTTTGACCATATCGCCTATCGTGCCTTCTGTCTCATATAGACCACTGCTGATGCCTGCTTCCTGATAGAACTGATCCATCTGTTGAAAGAGCGGATTCCCAGGATACCAATCTGATGAGAAACTGTAAGGCAAGCCTGCAGTATGTGTGAGTAAATCCTTAATAGTGAGTTCACGCTTGGCCGGCACCAGTTTGAATGCCGGGTTAGAACCAGGGGACAACATCTCCAGCACTTTTGGGTGTGCAAATTCGGGAATATACTTGGCAACGGGATCAGAAAGTAAAATACGCCCTTCCTCATACAATTGCAGGATCGCCACACTCACCAAAGGCTTGGTCATTGAGGCGACACGGAACATCGTGTCCTTCTGCATAGGCTTACCGACATCGGCCTGACCAAAAGTTTCAAGATAAGCAATCTTGCCTTTGCGGGCAACAAGCACAACAGCACCAGCCATTTGCTTATTTTCAATATGGCTATTAATAAGCGTATTGATTCTCTGCAAACGGGCCGATGATAAGCCTACATCCTCTGGCTTGACCGTTTTAACATCATCAGCCCAGGCCGAATTTGATACCAACGTAAAAAGTAAGGTAAATGACAGTAATAGCTGTTTCATGCCTACGCCCTTTATAACAAACAATTAAACATTCAATGTGCATACTTTCAGCACTTCGCTATGGCTTATTTCAGCATACATTCAGGCACGCTCGTCACAAAACATAACCTGATTGCGCCCGGCTTCCTTAGCTTGGTACATCGCATCATCTGCTAATTTCATGATGTCATCCTGACTGGAGTTATCGCCAACAAACAATGCCACGCCCATGCTCGCAGTGCAGTGATGCTCTACTGTAGCGTCCGGTTTGTCTTTATCATCAACATGTAATATATAAGGTTCTGCCAGAGCTATCCGAATCTTTTCAGCCACTTTTGCCGCCTTCAACCTTGCAGTTTCCCGGTCTTTATCCAGCTTAGTAAGCATCACTACGAACTCATCACCGCCGATACGTGCAACCGTATCCATCTCGCGAACGCCAACTTTAAGACGCCTGGCCACTTCGATCAACAGCAGATCACCGACCCCATGCCCATGCGAATCATTAAGTGGTTTAAAATTATCCAGATCAAGAAACATAAGCGCGCCATAATGGCCATTGCGCTTGCTTGCTGCGATTGCCTGACTCATACGATCTATAAGCAAGCGTCTGTTAGGCAGCATGGTGAGCGGGTCATAGAATGCCAACTGACGCATTTCCTCCTGCATATGCTTGATATCTGTAACATCACGCGCGGCAGCAAAAACACCCAACACCTTACCCTGCTCATCCCGATAGACACTTGCGTTATAGAGTACATCGGTAACCATACCGGAAACATGCTGAATTGCCAGCATATAGTCAGTGACCGATCCCTGCGCGAATACTTGCTGATACCCTGCACGTGCTTTTTCCGGATCCGTAAAATATTGGGCGAATTCAGTACCGATCAGATCGTTACGGCTTATCCCGGTTACATTCTCGGTAGCCGCATTGACATCGGTAATCTTGCCATCGGCGCTGATTGTCACTAATGGATCCAGACTTGATTCAATCAGGCTACGTGTATAGCGTGCAGCTGCATGAACAGACTCCTCCAGCTCCTTACGCTCCGTAACATCCCGCGCAGCAGCAAAAACACCGAGTATTTCGCCATTCTCATCTCTATAAACACTGGCGTTATAAAGCACATCCGTCACTTTGCCGGACGTATGGCGAATTGCCAGCGGATAATCTTTTATTGATCCTTCCAAAAATACTTGTTGGTACCCTTTACGTGCTTTTTCAGGGTCAGTGCAATACATTGCATAGTCAGTACCAATTAAATCGCTACGGCTTAAACCTGTCACGCTTTCTGTCGCTGCATTGACATCGGTAATTTTCCCTTCCGCGCTAATTGTAACCAATGGATCCAGACTTGATTCAATCAGATTGCGTGTATAACGAGCAGCCGCATGAATAGACTCCTCCAGCTTCTTGCGCTTAGTAATATCCAATTTAACTGCCACATAATGGCTTACGGTACCATCCGCATTATGCACAGGGGAAATATAGGCTTCTTCATAATATATCTCACCGTTTTTACGTTTGTTTACAAAATTGCCAACCCAAGGCTGCCCTTGCGTAAGCTTTTCCCACAATTCCGGATAAACCGATTGTTCTGTCAACCCTGATTGCAGTACTCTTGGATTCTTGCCTATAACTTCGGCCAAGCTATACCCGGTCACCTTGGTAAACGTCGGGTTGGCATACACGATTTCAGCATCCAAATTAGCAATGACAACCGAGGTTGGGCTTTGCTCAATTGCAGTAGACAACATACGCAATTTGATTTCAATTTCCTTCTGCGCCGTAATGTCTGTAATGAAACCGTGCCAGAGAATACTGCCATCGTTAAGCTTTTCTGGATTAGCCTGACCTAATAGCCAGCGCATGCCTTTTATCGGCAAATTTACTCGGTATTCACAGCGCCACGGTTGCATGGTGCGTGCAGATTCCTGAATCGAAGCCTCGATTGCATCTTTATCATCTGGATGCAGTACAGCAAAAACCGGCGCCGCATCGTCTTTAACCAGTGCTGGTGTAACTTCGTAAACATCATGGATACCAACACTTGCATATGGAAAGCTATAATGACCATCTGGAAACATCCGGAACTGGTAAATCGCGCCAGGTACCTGACTGGCCAGCTTATCCAGATGACTATAGCTTGCCTGCAATTCCATGGTGCGCTTATCCACTAGCCGCAGTAGTAAGTTTGTGCGTCCGGTAGAGATCAACACCAATGCACTTGCCATAATGGTCAGCAACAAACCGACTAGCAATATCAGCCGCTTACTTGCTGGATAGCGCAAGCCCATGTAATCCTGATTGGCGATGACTTCTAGTTGCCATTGATGCCCGCCGATAGCAATCACTGAATTACTCGCCAGAAATTCACGTCCTCCAAACAGTCCCTTTTCAGGCAGAAGAACAGGCGCTTGTGGGTTCTCACCACTGGCATAGATCAGCTGCTCGCCTGGTGGAGCGCTTATATCAATAAGACGGTAAGGCAGGTTGTCACGATTGATATTCTTTAGCGCCATGGTGATGACATTTTCAATCCTGAATGCGGCAACTACATAACCTAGAATATTCTGGCGCCTATCTTCCTGCGTTTTGGTAGAAAGATTGTTACGGTAAATAGGCATAAATGCGAGTACGCCGGGCATATTACCGCTGCCCTGTACCAAGTTAACCCGAGACGTAATGGCAATCTCCCCGCTGTCTCTTGCCCGGTCAATAGCCTCTTTTCTAGCCGCATCAGAATACACATCGTAACCTAGCGCGTTTTCATTACCGGCGTAAGGTTCAATAAAACTCACAACGACATACTCCGGCCGACTGCCTGCCCTCACCAGCTTATTAGCATTATTTCGCTCAGAAATATTGAAATTACGATCACCGGCATTTTGCCCACTGCTCTCATAAGCATCGCGCTCAGTAGATAAAATATGTCTATTCCAGCTTAGTGCCTGTACGCCATGCAGATCACTGAAGAACTGCGAAACGAAAGTATGAAACTCTTCCTCATCAATCTCATCCGAGGCCAGAAAAAAACTTCTTAGCGAACTCAATACATTCAAATGCGCCAGTAACGACTTATCTATTGCCACAGCCATTGCTGCAGAATCTTTTTCAAACTCGGACTGCAGACGCTCGTTTTCTTTTCGAGTGGCATAGCTCAGCATAGCCGTTACCAGTACCAATACGGTTATCATGACCAGCGTTATTGGCATACGCCGGTTGCGCCACATCTCGACTGGACGCAATGTCCAAACCAGAATCAGTGGTGTAAATATCAGCACCCCCATCGCATCACCCAGCCACCAGATACCCCAATTAGTAAGGAAATTCCCAGGCTGAATCACACCGGCGGCCAGCAGCACGGATGTTGAAATAGTTGCGCTGATTAACGTACTTATCAAGCCGCCAAAGAACAAGGTTGAATAGACTTCCTTCTCGCTGATAAGCGAGCTGGGAAAACCGGCCAAGCGCCGTACCAGATAAGCCCCGATAACAGCCTGCAGTGTTGCACCACAGCCAATTGCAGAACTAACCATAATGATGACACCTGCATCCATGGAATGGACACCGGCTGAACTAATCGAAAGATTAACTAAAGTGGACCCGATTAAAACTCCCGGCCAGGCGCGGTAGCCAAATAGCAGGATTCCCGCTAAAGCAATACCGGCTGCAGGCCAGATGGCGGTTGCATATCCTGGTTGAATCGCAAGAAAAGCACCAAGCTTGCCAGCGATATAATAAGCTGCTGCCAACACCAGTATTTGCAATACGCGCTGATAAGACAGGTCAGCATAGTTCTTGCTCAAACTGGATTCTAACGGTGTGTCTGGCTTGGTGGTCATATGATTTTATATTTTTAGTTATTATGTATATTGTTTTATATCGTATACAAAATACTATATGCTCCATTTTGGATGGAATATTAAAACTTAACAACTATATTCTGCACTGATTCAAGTTAAGTTATATAACATATAAAATAGCGGTTGTTTGTTATGTGCGCCAGCATTAAAGTACTCGCACAACACCAAACACAAGTTGAAACCAACAATTCTAGATGAGGTAAATCATGTCCTGGAAAAATACCAATCAACGCTACGGCAGTTTATCAATTGCTCTACATTGGCTAATGTTTTTATTAATGGTTGCCGTTTATGCAACGATTGAATTACGTGAGCTTTTTCCCAAAGGCAGTGACCCACGAGAGGCAATGAAAGCCTTGCATTTCATGTTGGGTCTATCTGTACTGCTACTGGTGGTTTTACGCATATACGCAAGAGCTACCTCCCCTAGCCCTGCTATTACGCCGGCATTGTCGGCCTCACAAAATCTGGCAGCAAAACTTGGGCATCTTGCACTTTATGCCCTAATGATAGGCATGCCGATACTGGGTTGGGCTGTATTAAGCGCCGCTGGTAAACCGGTTCCATTTTTCGGGCTGGAACTACCGGCACTTATTAATGAGAACAAAGACACAGCAAAATCTCTAAAAGAACTACATGAAACAATTGGGGAGTTGGGTTATTACCTGATTGGTATCCATGTATTGGCAGCGCTATACCATCACCACATCAGAAAAGATGACACGCTAACCAGGATGCTGCCGCTAAAGAAATAAAACCTTTTAATTCAAAATTAAACTCATGCGTTGCCTGATGCCGGACTATCCACACAGGCAACCATTACATTTCATCAGCTTGTGGTCGCCACAACTTGAGTGTTAACGCATTGGAAACTACACTAAAGCTGCTTAACGCCATCGCAGCACCGGCAATTACCGGGTTCAAAAACCCAAACGCGGCTAACGGAATGCCCACTACGTTGTAAATAAAAGCCCAAAACAGATTCTGCCGAATCTTGGCGTAAGTACGTCTGGATATCTCAATCGCATCAGAAACCAGTGCAGGGTCACCGCGCATCAAGGTAATGCCTGCCGCGTGCATCGCAACATCGGTACCGCCGGACATCGCGATTCCAACGTTAGCCTCAGCCAAAGCCGGCGCATCGTTGATGCCATCGCCAACCATAGCCACCAAGCCTTCGTTTTGCTTCAATTCCTTAACGATATTGGCTTTATCTTCAGGCAGAACCTGCGCATAAAACCTGATGATGCCCAGCTGGTTTGCAACGCTGGACGCACTACCATGATTGTCTCCGGAGATCAGCACGGTCAGAACGCCTTGCTGCTGCAGCCTGCTAACAGCTTTTTTAGCACTGTTCTTTAAGGCATCACCGAAGGCAAGCATGCCAAGCAACTGCGGATTGGCGCCTTGCTCCGCAAGCCATGACACACTGTAACCTTGGGTCTGTAATGCGGCTGCTTGTGGTTGTAACGCCGAAATATCAAGCCCTGACTCCTGCATCAGGCTGGCATTACCTAAAACAAGTTCAAGCTCACCCACCGTACCGTACACGCCTTTACCTGAAACCGCATGTATATGTTGTGCCGGCTGCAGTAACAAACCCTTATCATGCGCGGCATTGATAACAGCCTTCGCCAATGGATGTTCACTGCCGCTCTGCAAGCTGGCAGCGAGTGCCAGCACTTGATCATCATCATAGGCAACAGCGACTAATTCGATCAGCTTGGGATGCCCTTCTGTTAAGGTGCCGGTTTTATCAAAAACTACGGTTTTTACCGCGTGCGCCAATTCAAGTGCCTCTGCATCCTTAATCAAAATGCCATGGCGCGCTGCCACTCCGGTGCCAACCATAATCGCCGTTGGCGTTGCCAGCCCTAATGCACATGGACATGCAATCACCAGCACTGCCACTGCGTTAAGAATGGCAAGCTGCCAATCACCGCCAATTAAACCCCAGGCCAATAATGTAATAAAAGCCAGCAAAATTACAACCGGCACAAAAACTGCACTCACTTTATCAACCAGGCGCTGAATTGGCGCTTTTTTGGCCTGTGCCGACTCTACCAAACGTACAATGCGTGCCAGCACCGATTCATGCCCTAGTGCTGTAGTCGAGACGTAAAGTAGCCCTTCTCCATTAATTGAACCGCCAGTAACTTTGTCGCCTGCCTTTTTTGTAACCGGCATGTTTTCACCGGTGATCAAAGACTCATCCAGTTGGCTGTCACCTTGCTTGATAATACCATCAACCGCAACTCTTTCGCCAGGGCGAACCATGACCAAATCGCCTAACCTGACCAAAGCCATAGGCAGCTGCAACTCCTGATTATTGCGTATCACCGTGGCCTGCTCCGGACGCAAGGCATTGAGCGCACGTATCGCCTCGGTAGTTTTTGATTTAGCTCTGGTTTCCAGCCATTTTCCCAGCAACACCAGCGTGATAACAATTGCAGATGTTTCAAAATACAAATGTGGCATGTCATCATGAGGTGCATTTAATAACAGGTAAACGCTCAAACCATAAGCTGCAGAGGTGCCGACTGCCACCAGTAGATCCATATTGCCGGCACCAGCCTTGAGCGCATGCCAGCCTGCCTTATAAAAGCGCCAGCCTAGCCAGAATTGCACCGGTGTCGCCAGCGCACATTGCAGCCAGCCTGCAATGTGTCCATGCCAGAACATCCATCCCAGCCATTCTGCCACCATGCCCAGCGCCAAAGGCAGCGATAGCAAAGTTGCCACTGCGACAGGCCACCAGCCATATGCTGACTCAACATTGTTCACAAAGCTGGCTGGCTGTTCTTCTTCCAGATTCAGTACCTGCGCCTGATAACCGGCAGCAACTACCGCGGCAACCAATTTATCAGGGCTAAGCGCTTGAGCAGAACCGGTTACCTGTGCGGTCTCCAGTGCCAGATTAACTTCAGCCGTAGCTACGCCGGGTAATTTCAGCAGGCCTTTTTCAACACGGCTCGCGCATGATGCGCAGCTCATGCCTTTAATTGCCAGTGTCCATGTACCATTTTGTTGGTTTTCCATAACAACACCTCCCTTAAAGCTATTAACTCGTTTGATTATAGCCCACTCAATATGTTTCCATTGTCATTACAAATAAAACCAGATTCATTTGGTATTTTTCAGGTTGCAGAAGAATGAATTTAACGTTCCATTTAAACATTTCATGGTTATAATTCAGCACAAAATAATTCATGTAGAGACCTTTACTTATGGCTGGCGCAAGTCTTTTAACCCTGATAGATGATATTGCAACGATACTGGATGATGTATCCGTGATGACAAAAGTTGCAGCAAAAAAGACCGCCGGGGTACTAGGCGACGATCTCGCACTCAATGCACAGCAGGTAAATGGGGTCAACGCAGATCGTGAATTACCAGTCATCTGGGCGGTGGCCAAAGGTTCCATGCTCAATAAAATAATTCTGGTTCCAGCAGCACTTGCTATCAGCGCTCTGGCGCCATGGGCGGTGATCCCATTACTGATGCTGGGTGGCTTGTTTTTATGTTTTGAAGGCGTGGAAAAGCTGTTTCATAAAATCTTTCACCCCGAAACAGTAAAACATTTAGATCCGCAACAAACCGTTGACCCAAGCAAAATAGTGGCAGAAGAAACCGAGCAGGAAAAAATTAAAGGCGCAATACGTACCGACTTCGTTTTGTCAGCCGAGATTATTGTAATCACATTAGGCACCGTTGCCAGTGCATCATTCAGCAATCAGGTAATAGTACTGGCAGGAATCGCAATCATTATGACAATTGGCGTTTACGGATTAGTTGCGGGCATAGTCAAGGTTGATGACGGCGGACTATATCTGGCGCAATGCAAAGGTAACAGTGCAATTGCAGCACTTAAACGCAAATTGGGTTTCGGCATTCTTGAATTTGCGCCATACATGATGAAAACGCTGTCTGTAGTAGGCACTGCCGCCATGTTTTTAGTTGGCGGAGCGATACTTACGCATGGCATACCTGTTATTCATCACTGGATCGAACATGCCGCAGGCACAATCAATAACAGCTTTTTGCAATGGTTGATACCAACGTTACTAAACGGCTTGTTTGGCGTTGCAGCAGGAGCCTTGGCGCTACTGTTAATCGTGCCAATACAGCGTTTATTAACATCTAAAAAATCAATTTAACAATACACATGAATACAACCGATTTTATAGGCTACAGCTCTGCATTACTGACAACCATCGCATTTGTGCCACAAGCGCTACACTCATTAAAAACCCGCGACTTATCAGGAATATCACTACCTATGTACAGCCTGTTTAGCCTTGGTGTACTTGGCTGGCTGGTTTATGGTTTGCTGATTGATAGCTGGCCTATCATTGCTGCCAACTGCATTACGCTGATACTGGCCTGCACTGTGCTTTACCTGAAAATAAAGCACAAATAAGCGCTTATTTCTTACGCAAAAAGCCTAAATCACTCAACGCATTCTGTAATTCGCTTGCCACAACACGATAACCTTCAGCATTAGGGTGTATGGCGTCTGCTTTCAGGCTGTTTTTTGCCAGCACATTGGAAAAAACATCTTCAATCAGCGGCGTACCGGTTTCTTCGGCCAGTTTCTCATATAAAGGATGATCGGAAAGATTGCCAAACGCTGCACCAAACGGACTGAACTCAGGTATTGCAATAAGTGCAGTCTGAATTTTATTGGCCTTAGCCTGATTTAAGATTGATTTCAGGTTGTTCACTGTTTCAGTTTCCGGCACACGTCTTAAAAAGTCATTGCCGCCAAGCTCTATAATCAGTAAATCGATTTTCTGTTCACCGGCTTCATGTTCTGCCAGCAAGCCTGCGAGACGAGTCAGCCCATCTGAAGATGTATTGCCAGGCACCCCTGCATTCACAATATTCCAGCCGGTATTACTGGCTAATCTGCTGGCATAGTCCTCACCTGCTGCTGCACCGGTGCCAAAAGTAAGGCTATCCCCCAAAATCACAACGTTGGATGTAGATGGCAAAGGCGTGTATCTATAGTCGCGGCCACAGGCCACAACTGACATTACAATCCAACATATGACTATTGCATGTCTTGATATCACTTTTGTTAGCATGACTGTTGCCTGTTTATTTTTTCAAGGTATACACCACGATATTATCACCAGCGGTATAGCCAAAAATAGCATTACCACCGGCTACCACTGCCACATATTGCACACCGTCGATCTCATAACTGATAGGCGGCGCATTCACACCGGCATCTACTTTTGCCTGCCATAGTAAATCACCAGTGCTGCTATTGTAAGCATTAAAGCTGCCGTCACCTTCACCCATAAACAACAGGTTACCATGGGTTGCTAATAGCCCGCCTGTCAACGGCTGCGCTGTTTTCACTTGCCATTGAATTTTACCGGTCGTCAGATTAACTGCTGACAGCGTACCCCAGCGCGGATCTTTGGTAGGCTCGGATGACGCATACCGAATTGCTGGCAGACCATCCTTTGCCGGTTCTTCAACCAATGTATATTTAATTGGCGCATGAATAGCGGCAACGAAGCCAATTTGCGCTTTCTCATCCAAGGCACTCGGGCCCCAGTTAGCGCCACCTAGAATGCCGGGATAAAGTACGGTACCCTCTTTAGTCGCTTTTGCGAACAGGTTCTTCTGCGGCACAAACGCTTCTGATTTCATCAGCAAAACGCCTGTTGCCCTATCGTTAACATAGTACCAACCGGTCTTACCAGCCTGCCCTACTGCTGCTATTTTTTTACCATCTTTGACATAATCAAACAATACCGGTGGGCTAGCCAGATCGTAACCCCAAACGTCATGCGGCACTTGCTGGTAGTGCCACTTAAGTTTGCCAGAATCAGTATCTAATGCTACCAATGAAACCGTGTACAGGTTATCACCCGGCCGTGAAATATCATTCATCTGCGGTGATGGGTTACCGGTGCCAAAAAACAGTGTATGGGTTTTGGTATCAATCGCCGGCGTACTCCATGCCGAGCCGCCACCGTATCGCCAGGCATCCAGATTATTTTTAACATTATCTTTTTCGGCGGCAATGTCTCTATTTAAAGGCACGCCATCAGAAGTGGTTTCAGCAAAAACACCCTCCCAGCCCTGCGCTGGAATAGTATCGAACTGCCATACCCTACGGCCTGAATTCACATCAAAAGCCGCCAGAAACCCAGGCCGGCCATACCTACCACTCACGCCAATAACAGCACCCAATGGCGCATCAACTCTCGGCGTATCCACGTGCAGGCCATAACCTACCCCTGTCACACCTACAATGACCTTGCCGCGATAAACCACCGGCGCCATGGCAATACCTATCCCCGTGCCACCGTACATATCTTTTTTGCTTTTAGCATCCGCTTTACTAAGTGAGCTTGTATCTTCAGTCAGCGCAGTATCATCCGCCACATCGATATCCCAGACTTTTGCACCGGTTTTGGCATCCAGTGCAATCAGCCTCGCATCTACCGTACCGATGAAAACCTTGCCATTATCAACAGCTACGCCTCTATTCGCAGGGCCGCAGCACATTTTCCAATTCGCTTTACGCTCATGTTTGTAGCGCCACAACTCCTTACCGGTTTTAGCATCCAGCGCAGCTACATGGTTATATGGCAAAGCAACATACATCACGCCGCCAGTTACAATCGGTGTTGCCTGAAAACTGGCAGAAACACCGGTTTTAAATTGCCAGGCCAACCCCAGTTTTTCAACATTTTTTGTGTCGATTTGTGTAAGTGGCGACATGCGCTGATTGGTATAGTCACGCCCAAAACTTGGCCATTCTTTACTATCGGTCAAGGATTTATTATTTACTCCGGCACATGCGGTTAGTGCCACAGTTCCTAACACCAGCACTGAATGTAGTAATTTTCCTGATTTAAACATAAAGAGGCTTTCTGAGTCATTAGGCATAGATAGCATAGAAGTATACCGATTAGTATAGCGTTTGCCAATCAGTTGAATATTGATCACTAACATGACCTAAGACTAACTGGATAACTGGATTAACTGATAATAAGCAATATTAACGTTATACTTGTTGGGATAAGAAAACAAATGGAACCAAGAAAACAAATGGAACATAGATGAGCGACCGCATTCAACAAATACTCAGTCAAATTACCGCATTGGAAGATGACCTACGAACCGCATTAAATGAGCAGCAAACCAGCATGTTCTTCCAGATAAAAGGCAAGCGTGTTGAGTTCGAGCAATCCATCAAGGAAACACATCGTCGGCTGAAAACCAATTTTTTCCGCTGGCTGGTATTGAATCGACCACAGAATCTAATCACCGGCCCTATCATTTACTCCATGATCATTCCATTGCTGATTACCGACTTTTTCGTTACTTTTTTCCAATGGACATGCTTTCCAATTTACGGCATTAAAAAAGTGCGCCGCGGCGACTACATCGTATTTGACAGGCAGCAGCTGAACTATCTTAACTTTATTGAAAAATTCCACTGTACTTACTGTGCTTATGGCAACGGCATGATTGCCTATGTCAGTGAAGTGATCGCCAGAACCGAGCAGTATTTCTGCCCAATCAAACATGCCAGAAAAATACTGGGTACCCATGCCCGCTATGCAAGATTTTTAGAATATGGCGATGCTGAAAATTATGAAGAAAAGCTTGAGGAATACCGTAAAGCTTTGAATAAAGAAAAGGCCGAAGCAAGAGATAGTGCTACAACACCCTGATTAGCAAGGACGCGGAAGCTTTAACCCAAGCTAAATCAGTACTGGGTGCTTTTGTAGTTGGATCCAAAAAACTCCATCATCAGAAAATCTTCCAGCCCTGCATTATCTTCCGGTCGCGCGGATTGCATCACGCTGCGTCCCAATCGATGTGATTCCCAATTAAAGTCACCATCATAATGCTCGCGAATCAACGCGATCATGCGCCGGATCATCGCGAGGCGCACATCCTGGCCACCAGCCACCTCAACCTCATAAAACTGGCGTTTAGAACTACTGTAATCGTTAGTCCAGCCACGGAAAGCGAATGTAGCATTGCGCTGGCTCATGCTGGTTATTTCAAAGATGCCGTTGGTGCCGTATTTCAGGTTACGTTTGATACGTTCATCCCGCATCTGCACCTCGGTAGGGCCACGCTCGCGCGCAACAGCTTCAGCATTTATCTGCGCAGCAACAGCATCCGAATCCAAACGCTTGGCCTGCCTGGCTTTCACATAAGAAGCCATATCCGTGTACTGCTGCTCAACCGGTAGTTCTTTAACTTCCGATGCCCTGGGCGGCCGTTTATCCAGCTCAGGTTTTGCTACAGGCGTATCAGGCACCACAAAAGTAGGCTTTTGATCCGGATTGGGTTTTTGTGCAATTATTTTGGGCGATGCCGTTTTAGTAACAGGCTTCTTAACCGGCGGTAACGGTTTTACTTTAGGTTGCGGAATTTCCTGCACCGGCTCTATAACTCTTGTTGGCACACTAAGCGGAGCCAGGCTTACCTCAATTGACCGTGCTGTAGCAGAAGGTGGATTGTCAAACTTGATCTGCGGCACCACAAAAAAAAGCAGCGCATGCAATAAAAGCGAAAATGCTATTGCAAGGAAGGTGTTACGACTGATCTTGATATTGATATGCTGATCGCCATAATGCCCCCTCAAGCTTGATTTTGATAAAAAATCCAAGCTTGAGTCTGAACCTTGCGGGCTAATATGGTGATGCTGCATAGTATTTAAAAACGCATGTCCTGCCAGATTTTTTCAAGTCGCTTGATCGAGACCGGGAAAGGCGTTTTCAGTTCCTGCGCAAACAGTGATACACGCAACTCCTCTATCAACCAGCGATAATCCACCAGGTTTTGCGGAATATCCAGATGTGCCTGATTCAGCGCATTGATTTTATCCTGCCATTTTTGCCAGATCAAACCAACACTGCCGGCATTTTTACCATCACGTTCCGGATTGGACGGGTGCTTTTCTATGCGCAGGCGCAGCGCTTTAAGATACCGCGGTATATTCTGCAGATATTCCCACGGCGTCTGGCTGAAGCAGCCTTTATACACCAGCAGACTCACCTGCTGATCCAGGTCACGTTTTAAGCGATTAACCGTTGCTGACATCTGACCTTGCTTATGTACCAATAACTGATATTCAGTAGCGATAGCCTGCGCCTGCCTTGCCACAGCTTCGGTCACCGCCGGCAAACGCGTTCTGGCACGCTGCTTGAGCTTCATAAAGTCGGCATTGGTTCTTGGCAGGTCATCCTCGCCAATAAATGCGCGGTCTGCGATAGCGGTAATCATATCTTCACGCAGGTCTTCCGGCGACATCACGTTACGCAAAACTAGCGCATATTGGTTGAAATTTGGAAGGCTTTTTTCCAGCTGCTTCATCTGTTCTTTCAACTCAAAACGCATCAGTCGGCACACACCGAGACGATGGCTCTGCTCCGCCTCACGCTCAGTATCAAACAACTTGACTGAGATGCTATCAATATCATCTTCCAGCGCAGGATAACCGGTGACTTGTCTGCCATCACGCTCAAAACTCAAGGTCTGTGGCAAATCACCGAAATCCCACTGTTTAAGGCCGGTTTTTTCAATATCAGGCGAAGCATTGCGGAAAGTAAGCTGCGCGGCAGAACCTAGTTGTTTCTTCAGCGCATTCCAGTCACGCCCCATGGCCAGTTCGCGTCCGGCGTCATCAATGACACTGAAGTTCATCATCAGGTGCGCCGGCGTTTCATCCGCCCAGTCTTCTGCTGATATTTTTAAAGTGGTTTCATGCTGGATATATGCAGCCAAAGTCGGCTTAACCGCCCCCTCACCCACTTTGTTCTTTTCCAGAAAGCCAGTCACAAATTCAGGCACCGGCACACATACGCGGCGGAAAGTCTTAGGTAAGGCTTTAATCAGATAAGTAAGCTTTTCACGCAGCATGCCCGGTACTAGCCACTCGGTCTGCACCGGGTTCAGCTGGTTCAATAGCGCCAGCGGAATGGTGGCTGTCACGCCATCCAGCACATGGCCAGGCTCGAAGCGATATTTGAGCGTAACCTCAACGCCGTCAAGCATGATTTTTTCCGGGAACTGCACTGCGGTAATGGCATCAGCGCCGTGGCGCATCAGGTCATCACGCGTCAGGTAAAGCAATCTAGGGTTAGCCTTTTCTGCCTCTTCTCGCCATTTTTCAAAACTGGCTGCGTTATAAATATCAGCCGGGATCTTGGCATCGTAAAACGCAAACAACTGATGCTCATCTACCAGCACATCCTGGCGGCGTGCCTTGTGTTCCAACTCTTCAACCTCTGCAATCAGGCGTTCATTCGCAATAAAAAACGGCGCACGCGTATCAAACTCGCCATTGGCCAGTGCTTCGCGAATGAAAATATCACGTGATTCCTTGGGGTCTATCGGCCCGTAATGCACACGGCGCTTGGGGATAATGGTCAAACCATACAGGCTCACGCGTTCCCAAGCGTTGACCATGCCCATCTTTCTATCCCAGCGGGGGTCGGAGTAATGACTCTCGGTCAGCCCGCGCGCTAAAGGCTCTATCCAGTCCGGCTCTATTTTTGCCACACAGCGTGCATAGAGTTTAGATGTATCCACCAACTCGGCAGCAATTACCCATTTCGGGCGCAGTTTTTTAAGCGTTGAACCCGGCGCAACAAAGAAACGGATGCCGCGTGCACCGGCATAGGACTCACTGTCACCGTCTTTAAAACCGATATTGCCGAGCAGGCCGGCCAGTAGTGCTTTATGAATCTGTTCAAAATTAGCTTCTTTTTCGTTGAGCTTGAACTCCATCTCCGAGACTATATCCAGCAGCTGGGCGTGCAGTTCACGCCATTCTTTCAAACGCAGGAACGACAGGAAATTGCTGTGACACTGGTTGAGCAGGTCTTTATTGGATTTTTTCGTTTTCAGCGCACTGTCGAAAAAATCCCACAACTTGAGATAGCTCATAAAATCCGAGCCTTCACCGGCAAACTTGGCATGTGCATTATCTGCCGCTTCGCGCTTATCCATCGGTCGCTCACGCGGGTCCTGTATGCTCAACACACTGGCAATAATCAGGATTTCCTTCAAACAATGCTCACGTTTAGCTGCCAGTATCATGCGCCCCACACGTGGGTCCAGCGGCAGCTTGGCAAGCTGCAAACCGGTTTCGGTAATCTGGCGGCGTGCATCGACCGCACCCAGCTCCTGCAATAATAAATAGCCATCGGCAATCAGTCTGGAGCTTGGCGCTTCAATGAACGGAAACTCGGTGACATCACCCAGACGCAGCGCCGCCATACGCAAAATCACGGCAGCCAGCGAACTGCGCAGAATTTCCGGCTCGGTAAATTCCGGGCGGCCGTCAAAATCCTGCTCAGAATACAGGCGCACGCAGATGCCGTTGGAAACACGGCCGCAGCGCCCTGCACGTTGTTTTGCTGCAGCCTGGCTGATCTTTTCGATCTGCAGCTGCTCAACCTTGGCACGCGGACTGTAGCGGTTCACCCGCGCCAGACCGGCATCAATCACATATTTAATGCCAGGCACCGTCAGTGACGTTTCAGCCACGTTAGTCGCCAGCACAATGCGCCGGCTGCTGTGGCTTTTAAATATCTTCTGCTGATCTTCAATGCTCAGCCGTGCAAACAGCGGCAGCACTTCAATATGCTTGAGCTTGGCGGAACGACCCTGGTATTTACGCAGGTGGTCAGCCACGTCACGAATCTCGCGCTCACCCGGCAGGAAAACCAATATATCGCCATCGCCCTGCCGCAACAGGTCATCCGCCGCATCCAGAATCGCTTCTTCAATGGCCTCTTCCTCGTCGTCTTCTTCAAGCCAGCGCGCTTCGGTTTTGGCTTTACGTGCTATTCCAAAGATGGTTTCATCTTCCAGGTCAAACTGAGCATTTTCCGCTTCGGCAATTTCCTTGGCACGAAAGCCTGCTGCCCCCAGCGGGCGATAGCGAATCTCAACCGGATAAGTACGGCCGGATACTTCAATCACCGGCGCCCCATTAAAATGATTGGAAAAACGATCAGCATCTATGGTTGCAGAAGTGACGATAATTTTTAAATCAGGACGCTTGGGCAAAAGCTGTTTTAAATAGCCCAGCAGAAAATCAATATTCAGACTGCGCTCATGCGCTTCATCGATAATAATGGTGTCATAAGCATTGAGGAATTTATCCCCCTGCGTTTCTGCCAGCAGAATACCGTCAGTCATCAGCTTGACGTAGCTGGATTCCGACAGCTTGTCGTTAAAGCGCACCTTATAGCCGACTACCTCACCCAACGGACTTTTAAGCTCCTGCGCGATACGGCTGGCTACCGAACGTGCGGCGATACGCCGCGGCTGAGTATGGCCAATCAAACCTGAAACGCCACGGCCAAGCTCCAGACAAATTTTTGGCAATTGTGTAGTTTTACCAGAGCCGGTTTCACCGCAGACTATCACCACCTGATTCTTCATGATGGCGGCGGAGATTTCCTCTCGCTTACCACTGACCGGTAGCTCCAATGGGTACTCAGGTTTAGGTAAATTTACAAGACGCTGTTGATATTTTTTCTGTGAAGTATGCAGCTTTTGCGCTATTTCATTAATCAGGCGTTGCGCCTTTGTCAGCGATTTTTCATCGGCTGACTTCTGCAGCACCTTCACCTCCTGCATCTTGCGGCGTAGTGGAAAGCGGTCTGCAAGCATGCAAGCATGCAAGGCTGACTCAAAATTTGCGGGTATTAACTGTAGCGGTTTACTTTCATTCATAGGCGCGAATTTTATCATGCCATCACCATGCGCTTAAACGAATCATGCACCAGTATTGATAAAAGTATCTACTATAGCCTTACCTTGATTGAGGTTACACCACCCAGCGTGCTAATATCAGCTAATCAAAATTTGATATACAAGTATAAAAATGATTGCCTTTCTGGAAGCCAAACGCGCTGGTTTATTTCAAAAATCACATTGGGCTAACAATGTACTGGCGGGCATTATTGTCGGTATCGTTGCGCTGCCATTGGCAATGGCATTTGCAATAGCTTCTGGTGCCAAGCCTGAGCAGGGCATCTACACCGCAATCGTGGCCGGCGGCATCAGTTCACTAATGGGCGGCAGCCGCCTGCAGATTTCAGGCCCTACCGGTGCATTCATTGTGATACTGGCTGGCATCACCGCAAAATATGGCATCGCCGGCTTGCAGATGGCAACTTTAATGGCAGGCTTCATACTGCTGATTATGGGGCTGGTTCGCTTTGGCGCCGTTATCAAATACATTCCTGCTCCGGTCATTGTCGGCTTTACCAGCGGCATCGCTGTGATTATCTGGGTAGGCCAGTGGAAAGATTTCTTCGGTCTCAAACCTGAATTAGGCGCAGAGCATTTTCATGAAAAGATATGGGATCTAGCCGTCGCCTTCCCCAGCCTGCATCTCGCAACAACGTTACTGGCGGTGCTGACCCTGTTACTGGTGATTTATTCACCACGCGTGTTCAAACGTATTCCATCGCCATTAGTAGCGATGGTTATAGCCACCATCATACAAGCGAGTTTTGAGTTCAAAGGGGTTGCCACCATAGGTTCTGCGTTTGGCGGTATTCCACAAAGCTTGCCTAGCTTTGAATTTTTACCGATCCGTTTCTCACAGGTATTACAGCTGATTGGCCCGGCGTTTACCATCGCGCTGCTAGGTGCGATCGAATCGCTATTGTCTGCTGTAGTTGCAGACAGCATGACCGGTAGCAAACATGACTCCAATCAAGAACTGGTCGGCCAAGGGATTGCCAATATTTTCTCACCGTTATTTGGCGGCTTTGCCTCAACCGGCGCTATTGCACGTACTGCCACCAATATCCGCAATGGCGCCACCGGCCCCCTGGCAGGTATTGTGCATACCATAACCCTGGTCGTCATTGTGCTGGTCTTTGCACCGCTGGCAGCACATATCCCGCTTTGCGCATTATCTGCAATATTGTTTGTAGTAGCTTACAACATGAGCGAAATGCACCGCTTTGCACACTTGGTACGCACTGCGCCCAAGGCAGATGTAGTTGTACTGTTAATCACATTCCTGCTCACGATTTTTACCGATCTGGTCGCAGCCGTGAATATTGGCGTAATGCTGGCTGCGCTATTGTTCATGAAACGCATGAGCGAGGCTGTAAACATCAAACAGCAAACCGTTGAAGAACTGGTACAGGAAACCGGTGATGAACATTTTTTACTGCCGGGAAACGTAGCTGTTTACAGCATGGATGGCCCTTTTTTCTTCGGCGTAACCGAGCGCTTGATGGCAGCCCTGGAAGATGCGCATACGCACGCCGACATACTGGTATTACGCATGAAAAATGTACCTATCATTGACGCTTCAGGCTTACAGGCTTTTGAAGAATTGATAAAAAATTGTAATCGCAACCATACTCGGCTGATTTTAAGTGAGATCAGGCCAAATATACTGGAAAAAATACAACGCTCTGGAATTGCCCAAAAACTGGGGCTGGAAAATATCATCAATAACATTCAATCGTTATCAATTCCACTGTAATTTACCGTTGATGTAGTCTGTATTTTTAGCAACCAGACCTCGTGATAAATACATGACGGGACTTACAGCAAACGTATTCATATTAACTCCAACTCTGCTGCATTCAAGTGCTCAAAGTTCTTCCACGCATTCCCACTCGCAATTCATGTTTCATCTATAGCTTACTGGCTTCGGACTATTCACGTCATTACCAATCCCAGTTGTATAAGTAATCACTGATAACCACATAAAGACCACTTTAAAAGTGGCATGAATCATGCTTTGATGTATGTAAATAAAAACATAACTAGAGGTAAATATGCGAAGAATCTCCACTCCCCTCATTTTGATGCTTTCAGGCATCATTTTTTTATCTCCCTCATCAGCAATGGCAACTGACGCAATAAAACCTGACGTGATCAATACCATATGGGTTGTGATTGCCGGCGCAATGGTGTTTTTAATGCAGGCTGGTTTTGCCATGCTAGAAGCCGGCATGGTACGAGCCAAAAATGCGGTAAATGTAATGATGAAAAACTATATAGATCTATGTGTAGGTACTCTACTGTTCTGGCTTGTAGGCTATGGCTTAATGTTTGGTGATAATCCCTCAGGATTTTACGGCACAAATCTATTCGGCCTGTCTTCAGCGCCGGATTGGGACTACACACTTATATTCTTTCAGATTATGTTTGCCGCAACTGCTGCCACCATTGTCAGTGGCGCAATGGCAGAACGTACAAACTATATCGCTTATTTAATTGGCACCTGCGGCATCACCGCCATTATCTACCCGATCTTTGGCAGCTGGGCATGGAATGAGCATGGCTGGTTAAAGCAAATGGGATTTATTGATTTTGCCGGATCAACAGTGGTGCATTCAGTTGGCGGCTGGTGCGCGTTAGCCGCAGTTTTATTACTGGGGCCTAGACTAGGCCGATTTGGGGATAAGGGAGAACCGCGTAAAGTACCCGGACATAATTTGAGCTTTATTGCTATTGGCGGATTCTTGTTATGGTTTGGCTGGTTTGGTTTTAATGGTGGTAGTACTTTAGTAGCTGGCACTGATTTAGGACATATTTTATTAAATACCCACATGGCTGGTGCAGCAGGAGCTATTGGTGCAATGTTAATTTGCTATCTTACCCGTCAACCAGCCCTACTCACCGGTACAGTGAATGGTAGCATCGCCGGACTAGTTGCTATTACTGCAGGCTGCGCAAGTATGCAGGTGCCTTATGCAATATTAACAGGGGCCATTGGAGGCGCACTTAGTGTACTGGGAACTATCTGGTTAGAAAAACTACGGTTAGATGATGTAGTTGGCGCCATTTCCGTACATGGCTTCTGTGGTGCTTGGGGTACCTTGGCAGCAGGATTATTCTTGACTGGCAACATGTATGACAGCCATCAAATCATGGTGCAATTGACCGGTATTGGTGCAGCTTTTGCATGGGTGTTTCTCAGTGCGCTGATAATGTATTTCGTGATTTCCTTGGTAGTTGATTTGCGTGTAAGCACAATGCACGAGCAGCGAGGTTTGGATATTACCGAACACGGCGAAATTGGCTACCCTGAGTTTGGTAAGGATGCAGCCTACAGCAACGAGAGCCTAAAAGATTTAAGCAAAATTTAATACATATTATTAAAAATATAAGGTTGTAAAATCATGGAATTAACTTTAAGACGACGCGCTATTTATACGGGATTACGTCCGTATTTTGATGATGAATCATTGTTAAATGCTATTAATCTTTGGCAAGAAGAGTACTCTCAGAAACCAAAGTTTGCACTGAGTGTATTTATTGCACGCTGCTGCGATACCGCGCAACTTAAAATTGAGCGGCCTAAAATATTAGGTGCGATTTTTATGGCAATGGATTTGGCATCAGATGAATTGTTGCCGGACCCACTAGTTGAACTTAATGCAAACAATGTGTTTCAACCTGGCATTAAGCAAGCACAAGACCACAAAACAAAAGTCTTCACAACATTGCTACAACAGATTTTACTTAAATTTAATAAAGACGATGTAAAGCATATCAGAAAATTTTTAGTCGATCATTTACACGAGGTTAAAACAGATAAAGTACGTTTAATGTATATCAGAGAGTGGCTCACTTCGAACACGCATACCTTGGATGGCACATATGATTTAGATGTTCTGCAACAACTGATTAATCTGGGCTATGTTGCCATGTGTCAGAGTGTAGGGCCCGTAAAGGCTGATCAATATTTAGCACAATCCATAAAGGAAACTGAACCATTATCAATGGAGTTGGGATTTAAATTGCACGATTTACTATAGCTTCTATTGCAAATTATTTATGAGTCGTATGCCTTAAAAAAAATGAACCTACCCTACTTGCAACCAAAATCAATTTTTTCTGTTGATTCATTCACTGCAGAACGCCAGCGCATGCTGGATACGCTGATTGACAATATAGATGGCCTGATTTACTGCACACTTTATGATAATCAATGGACTATGATATTTGCCAGTGTTGGTTGTAAAGAATTAACTGGTTACGATGCAAATGATGTCATGTTTAACAAGTTAATTTCTTACGAAGAAATCACGTTAGAAGCTGACCGGCAGATAGTTCGTGACAAGATTAACATGGCAATCAAAATGAGGGCTCGTTTTGAAATTGAATACAGAATCCAGCATGCTGATGGTGACATTATTTGGGTATCTGAACGCGGGAGTCCAATTTATAACGAAAATGGCCAAATACAGGCCATAAAAGGCATCATTCAAAACATTAGCAATCGCAAGAGTATTGAACAGGCGCTTCATGATGCAGAGTCCCACTATCGTTCAATATTTGAAAATGCTATTGAAGGTATTTTCCAAACATCCCCAGCAGGTCAGTATCTGATGGTTAACCCTGCTCTAGCCCGCATGTACGGTTATGATTCACCAGAAGAATTAATGGGCACATTTAGCAATATCAGGGAGCAACTGTATGTTGATGTAAATCGCCGTGAAGAATTTATACAGACCATAAAAAAACACCAAAGCTTACAAAACTTTGAATCATTAGCCTATAAAAAAGATGGCAGCATCATATGTATCTCAGAGAATGCACGCATTGTTCGTGACGAAGCAGGAAACCTGCTCTATTACGAGGGTACGGTTGAAGATATTACTATACGAAAGAACTATGAAAACAATCTGGAGTATCAAGCTACACATGACTTGCTGACAGGGTTGCCTAATCGCAACATGCTGAATGACCGGCTTCAGCAGTGCATCAACTTTGCTAATCGCTACAAAAACAAAATGGCGGTTGCATTTCTTGACCTTGATCAGTTCAAACTCATTAACGATAGTATGGGGCACGAAGTAGGCGATCAGTTATTGCTGATAATGGCAGAACGTTTATCCAGTTGCATCCGTGAAATTGACACTGTGGTACGGCTTGGTGGTGATGAATTTGTAATACTGATTTCCAACATTGATAATTTAAACAGCCTGACTACAAGCATAAAGCGCATATTGACCAGCGTTGCTGAACCTTGCGTAATTAATAAACTAGACTACACGGTGACATGTAGCATAGGAATCAGCATCTACCCAGAAGATGGTATTAAACCAAGTACATTACTTAAAAATGCAGATTCTGCGATGTATAAAGCCAAGAAATCTGGCCGAAATAACTATCAGGTCTTCACGCAAGAATTAAACGAAGCCTTAACTGAACGCGTAATGATCGAATACAAATTGCGTCTTGCTTTAGAACGTGATGAGTTTCATCTTTATTATCAACCCAAGCTGGATTTTTCTACAGGTTTAATTTGCGGAGCAGAGGCCCTTATTCGCTGGAAGCCTTCCAATGAAGAACTGATAGAACCAAACAGGTTTATCCAGATTGCTGAAGAAACCGGTCTCATTGAGAAATTGGGTGAATGGGTTATAACTACAGCCTGCAAAAAAGCAAAAGAATTAAAAGAAAAACTTGGATACTCACTGCCAATAGCCGTAAATGTCTCTCCGCGCCAGTTTAGACAAGCGAACCTTGCGCAAACCATCAAAAAAATATTGGATACTACCCAACTTGATCCTGATTGTCTTGAGCTTGAAATTACCGAGAGCACATTGATTGATGATGCGGCAAAGTTTATCGAAACATTACATTCGCTTAAAATGATAGGCGTTAAACTGGCGATTGACGATTTTGGAACAGGTTATTCCAGCCTAGCGTATTTAAAGGACTTCCCGATTGATCGATTAAAAATTGACAGAGCCTTTGTCTCCAGCCTGGAAAAAGACCCCAATAATGAAGCTATTCTTAAAGCGATTGTTGTGGTTGGACAAAGTCTTAAGAAAAAAGTTGTTGCAGAAGGTATAGAAACAAAATATCAATATGAGTACCTAAAGTCGATTGGTTGTGATGAGTTACAAGGTTATTACTTCAAGAAACCTTTACCAGAAAAAGAATTTGAGTCTTTAGTCATCAACAGCTCTGGTGCAAACCGTGGGTAGTCCACAGCAGGCAGAAAGTGTCTAGCAAGGACTGGTCGATTCACAATTAACCATCGCTGCGTCTAGGATTGAATCTGAAGTGTGGCTCACGTGGTGAATTTGGTCACGTTTATATCACGTCAAGAAAATCAAAAGGCCTGCGCCTAAGCACAAGCCCTTGATTATATTGGTAGGAGATGCGAGGCTTGAACTCGCGACAAACGGATTAAGAGTCCGCTGCTCTACCAGCTGAGCTAATCTCCCAACGGCTCGTAGTATAAGGCTTTTGGGGTGTTTTTTAAAGCTTAAAAACCTGTAAGCCGCAATATAAATCGGGAAATTTAGCTAAATTCAGCTTTCGCTCACGCGCTGGGCAATGTGCGCCAGTGCTTCATCAACCTGGTCAATCAAAATCAGGCATAAGTCACCCGCATTCAGGCGCGACAAGACCGTATCGATTGCCAAGAACTCACCGCGAATCTCGTCCACTTTTTTTGCACGTTTTGCATTTGCCAAGCCATTTTTCAGAAGCTGCAACACTTCGCCATCTGCACGGCCACGCTGGCATTTATCCTGATACAGGATAACTTCATCAAAAGCATCACCCAATATTTCCGACTGGCGGCTGATGTCAATATCACGTCTGTCACCGGCACCACTAATGACAGAAAAACGTCTTTTTGCCGGAATATTCTCAATCGCCGAGACTAAAGCGAGTATGGCATCCGGGTTGTGTCCATAATCTGCGATTACGGTTGCACCGCGATAATCAAAGAAGTTGAAACGTCCCGGCGCAGTCTGGGCATCATTCACAAAAGTGCTGATACCTTTTTGTATCGTCTGCCAATCTATGTTCAACGCCCAGACTGCGGCGATTGCAGCCATTACATTTTCAACCTGGAATCCTATAGTGCCGTTTCTGGTAATTGGGATTTTTCTCAGGTCGAAATGTTGTTCGTCCTGATTTTGCGCAACTACAATATGATTATTTTCCACATACACTACACGGCGCCCCTGAGCGCGATGAGTTGCCATCAGGGGATGTTCACGGTCATAGGTGAAAAGTGTCACGCCACCCGGGCAAGCGCTGGCCATTGCAGCGGTCATCGGGTCTGACGCATTTAATACTGCCATGCCATCTGGTGCCACGTTCTGCACTACCACGCGTTTTACAACCGCCAGGTCTTCTACTGTTGTAATAAAACTTAATCCCAAATGATCACCTACGCCGATGTTGGTTACAACGGCAACATCACAGCGATCGAAAGCCAAACCCTCACGCAGCACCCCACCACGGGCAGTTTCAAATACCGCGGCATCTACATCCGGGTGCATCAGTACATTGCGTGCGCTTTTCGGCCCGCTGCAATCGCCGGTATCAATGCGCTTACCTTGAATATAGACACCGTCGGAGTTGGTCATGCCTACTCGCAACCCCTGCGCGCCCAAAATATGCGCAATCAACCTGACTGTGGTAGTTTTACCATTGGTACCGGCTACCGTTACCAGCGGGATGCGCCCATTATCACCTGGCGTAAACATGGTCGATACAATGGCTTCACCTACCGCACGTCCCTTGCCGAAAGAGGGCTGCAAGTGCATACGCAAACCAGGTGCGGCATTAACTTCTACAATGCCGCCGCCCTGCTCTTCCAATGACTGCAGCACACTGTCGCACACCATATCGACACCACAGATGTCCAGGCCTACCATTTGCGCTGCTGCTATCGCGCTGGCCGCCAAATCAGGATGTACATCATCGGTAACATCAGTTGCCGTACCACCGGTGCTTAAATTAGCGTTATTGCGCAATACGACACGCTGACCTTTACTAGCAACAGAATCCAGCGTTAAGTTCTGTTCAGCCAGACATGCAATAGCAATGTCGTCAATACGAATCCTGGTCAGTGATGTTGCATGGCCTGAGCCACGGCGTGGATCACTATTAACCAAGTTAACCAGTGTGCTAACTGTGTTTACGCCATCACCAACTACCAATGGTGGCTCTCGCCTGGCTGCCGCTACCAGCTGATCGCCTACAACCAGCAGTCGATAATCACTGCCTGGTATGTATTTTTCTACCAGCACCTCGTCACTGATTGCACTGGCTGCTGCATAGGCAATTTCAAGTTGCTCACGCGTATTGATGTTAACGGTGACACCCTTGCCCTGATTGCCATCTTTAGGTTTAACCACCACGGCGCTTGCAATCTCGCCCATTGCACGCCAGGCATCTTCAATATCGGTCACTTCGCAGCCAACAGGCACGGGTACGCCGGCAGCATTCAGCAGTTTTTTGGTTAACTCTTTATCCTGAGCGATGGCTTCAGCAATCGCACTGCTGCGATCCGTTTCAGCCGCTTGAATACGACGCTGGCGGCTGCCCCAGCCAAATTGCACCAAACTACCCTCGGTTAACCGGCGATACGGAATACCTCGCGCCACAGCGGCCTGCACAATAGCACCGGTACTGGGGCCAAGACGAACGTCTTCATCCAGATCCTTCAGCTCGGCTATGGCCGCGGCAAGATCAAACGGGCTGTCTTCAACCGCAGCCTGACATAGCTGCTGCGCCAACGCTAACGCCCTGCGACCAACAGCCTCTTCGCTATACTGGAATACCACTTGGAATACATTTTTTTCCTGCGTTGCTGCGGTTCGGCTAAACGTAACTGTACAGCCCGCCTGTGATTGCAAACCAAGTGCTGCAATTTGCAATACATGCGCCATAGACACAGATTCAGTGTGTCCCATAAGTTGCAGCAAGCCTATTTCGGGAAAACGCTCACGTATTCTGGCTTCAAACCCATCTATATGGTGAATACAACTTTCATCATCAGTACAGGATACAACGGCTTCAATAGAGGTATTCCTACTCCACAGATTAGGGCCGCGTAGTGCACGTATGCGTGATACTTCCATTAAACAGTTTTCCTTGTATTAATTTTTTTTGTATTAATTTTCAATGAACGTTTATAAACTGCAGCGATATGTCTGTGAGCAGATACGCTAAGCATTAGCCTGCTCCAAACTAAATGTTTTAATACCTGCACTGATCAAATCAGGTGAAACACCAAGCGCCCATGCCGCAGCTACTGCAGCCAACAAGCAATTAATATTGACGCTCGCCATAGAGATAACCGGTAAATTAGCAAGTGGAATCTTGCATGCCGTTGAGGTCAGCACCAAACTATCATTTTTTTGCACAACAGCACGGCCACCATTTGCCAAATGCGCTTTAATCACAGGCAAATCAGGGTCGGCTGCAAAAAATATTACTTCACCATCACAAAGCTCTGCCATTGTTGCCACTAAAGGGTCAGCCGCATTAAGCACGGCTACACCGTTATTTAACACTACATCTACCTGTGTACGCATAACGTTATAAACTTGCTCAGGGGTTTCAATATAAAACTCGCCATAATGTTTCTCAGGCTCAATATTGGTAACAATACCTACCTGACAGCGATCATAGCCAAGGCCTTCAGCCAGTATCGTTGCTACACTATTTTCTATAATGGCTGCTTCTACCTTGCGATTTATCAACAGCTTCTGAGCCGCTGTCCAAGTAGCGCTATTACCTTTTTCAATGCAGCGCTCACCGGCAAATAATCCATCGCTACAAGCCAGGCCTACATAACTGCCATTCAAATGGACTAATTTTGCCAAAATTTTAGCCACCTGAGTTTTACCATTGCTACCGGATATGCCAACAACCGGAATACGACCGCTCTCATTATCAGCAAATAAACTATCAACGATTGCCTTACCCACAGGGCGCGGCCGACCTTCTGCCGGTTTCAGGTGCATCAACAAGCCCGGGCCAGCGTTCACCTCAACGATAGCGCCGCGTTGTACATCCAGAGGTTTGGAAATATCTTCAACCACCAGATCAATACCCGCAATATCCAGCCCAACAACACGTGCAGCCAAAGCCACGGCCTCAGCAACTTCTGGATGAACAATATCGGTCACATCAAACGCTACATTGCCGTTACGCTGCACAATAATCGAAATATCTTTAGGCAAAACCGAGTCTGCCGTATAACCTTGCCGCTCAATCTCGAATTTCACTGATGGCATTTCATCTATCAGCAGCACATCGAGCGGAAACTCTTCTGCCTCACCGCGTCTTGGGTCTGAATTTATTTGCAGCTCGATTAACTGACGGATAGTTGAAACACCATCACCCATTACTGAAATAGATTCCCCACGCATTGCTGCTGCCAGCTTGCTACCAACAACAAGTAAACGATGCTCATTGCCACGCACAAAGCGCTCAACAATAACCTCGCTACCCTCAGCATCCGCCAGATGAAATGCAGCTTCAACCTCTGTGCGCGTCATCAGCTCAGTAGAAACACCACGTCCGTGATTACCGTCGCTAGGTTTAACCACCACCGGCACGCCAATATCCTCAGCCGCTTCCCAGGCATCCTCAGGACTTTCAACAACGCGGCCTTCAGGTACAGGAATGCCGCAGCTTGTTAACAGCTGTTTGGTCAGGTCTTTATTACGTGAAATGCCTTCGGCAATCGCACTGGTGCGGTCACTTTCAGCCGTCCATACCCTATGCTGGCGAGCGCCGTAACCAAGTTGCACCAGATTACCATCGGTAAGACGGATTGACGGGATACTGCGCTCTGTAGCCGCATCCACAATACAAGCAGTACTTGGGCCTAAACAATGTGAATCAACCAAATCACGTAAATGATTGATTGTGGCTGGCACATCAAAAGGTTTATCTTCGATAGCGGCCATGACCAAATCACGCGCAGCATGTATCGCAGCGATACTTACTTTCTCGTTACGTGAGCGCACCACCACCTTGTAGACACCGCGCACTGGAGTGCTGCGCGCCTTGCCGAAACCGCCCTGCATACCCGCAAGAGTTTGCAGCTCAAGGGTAACGTGTTCCAGTATATGGCCAGGCCAGGTACCTTCGCGCAGGCGTAGTAAAAAGCCGCCAGGTTCGCCTATGCCGCAGCGATGCTCTGCCAGAGATGGCAGCCATGCTGTAAGCCGCTCATAAAATCCTGGAATAAGGTTTGAAGGCGAATCTTCCAATGGTCCAATATCAAGCCATGCTTCAAGCACTGGTCTATATGTCCAAATATTAGGCCCGCGTAGCGCTAAAATCTTTAAGAACTTCATCAAACTTTCCGGATGAAAAAATTGAAAATAAAGTTTGCCAGTCTACTTCATGAAACTTACAAACAACAGTTTTTTTAACCATTTTGTAAGACATAACGAATGTAGTAAACTCGGCCCTGTGAACAGCAAAATCCTACCCCAAAACTTGTCCGGCAAACCACTACCAGCTATCTGGCAGCCGATAATTCAATCACATCTTAACAATGCAGAGGAACTCCACGCCTGGATTGAGATCAATCTTGATGCTCAACTGCATTTTACAGAACATTTATTGATTATTACCAATCAGCGTTTAGTATATTTTGATGTTAGTCAAAGTAATACAGGCATACAGTCAATATCTGTAACCGAGCATCCTTTCCGTGCCAGCTTAAACCTGCGCCATAGCGATCATGCCGGCGTATTCAAACTTCAGTTATTTGATGGCGATTTGCACATGGCAAGCTGGTGCTATACCCTTGGTAGCGACGTCTCATCCACTCGTTTTATCAAACTGTTTGAGCAGCAGTCTACAAGCTTTTTAACAGGGCAAGCTATCGTAACTGAAAAAACCGAGCCATGCCCAAAGTGCCAATACCCGCTTACAGCAGATCAGGATGAGTGCCCTCAATGCAGCAGCGAGATCGACACTCCGCCATCAACATGGACGCTGTTCCGTTTATGGCGCTTTGCCAAACCCTATAAATGGCAATTGCTGGCAGGCTTCCTGCTGATGCTGGCATCAACCGCTGCCACATTGGTGCCACCATACTTAACTATCCCGCTCATGGATAGAGTACTGATTCCCTATCAAAACGGCACACCTATCGACACTGACCTGGTCGCACTGCTGCTTATCGGCCTGTTCGGGTCTGCCCTGCTGGCCTGGGCGCTTGGCTGGTCAAAAACCTATATATTGGCACTGGTCAGCGAGCGCATTGGTGCTGACTTACGCACGATTACTTATGACCATCTACTAAAGCTTTCGCTGGAATACTTTGGCGGCAAGCGTACCGGTGACTTAATGGCACGTATCGGCTCCGAGTCTGACCGTATCTGTGTGTTTTTGTCACTGCATCTACTGGATTTTGCCACCGATGTACTGATGATCATCATGACAGCGGCGATTTTAATTTCCATCAATCCTGAACTGGCGATGGTAACCCTGCTACCACTACCGTTCATTGCCTGGATGATCCATCTGGTGCGCGACAAACTGCGTACCGGTTTTGAAAAAATTGACCGCGTCTGGTCAGAAGTAAGCAATGTACTAGCGGACACCATTCCCGGCATCCGCGTGGTTAAAGCCTTTGCACAGGAAGCACGCGAATCGGCACGTTTCCGTGACGCCAACCAGCATAATCTGGCCGTGAATGACCGCATCAATAAGATATGGTCGCTATTCTCGCCCACGGTTACCCTACTCACCGAGGTTGGTCTGCTACTGGTATGGGCCTACGGCATCTGGCAGATCTCTAAAAATGAAATCAGCGTTGGTGTGCTGACCGCATTTTTGGCTTATATCAGCCGCTTTTACACGCGTCTGGATTCCATGAGCCGTATTGTTTCAGTCACGCAAAAGGCCGCTTCCGGTGCGAAACGTATTTTTGACATTCTCGACCACGTTTCCAGCGTGCCTGAGTCTAGTAATCCGGTTCACCTGGATAAAGTTTCAGGCAGGATAGAAATCCGCTCTGCCGGCTTCCGCTACGGCAACCGTGCGGTTATCAGGGATTTGAACCTGACTATAGAACCAGGTGAAATGATAGGCTTGGTCGGCCATAGCGGTTCCGGCAAAAGCACGATGGTTAATCTGATGTGCCGTTTCTATGATGTAAGCACCGGCTCTATCAGCTTGGATGGCGTAAATATCCGCTCACTACCTATATCAGAATACAGACGTAATATCGGACTGGTATTGCAGGAGCCGTTCCTGTTCTTTGGCAGTATTGCTGACAATATTGCCTACGGAAAACCTGATGCCACCCGCGCCGAGATCGTTGCTGCGGCACGTGCTGCACATGCACATGAATTTATACTGCGCCTGCCACACGGTTACGATTCGCTGGTTGGCGAGCGCGGCCATGGCTTATCCGGCGGCGAACGTCAGCGCATCTCTATTGCGCGCGCCTTGCTAATCGACCCGCGCATACTTATTCTGGATGAAGCTACCGCTTCAGTGGATACTGAAACCGAGAAAGAAATCCAGAAAGCCCTGGACAACCTGGTACACGGACGAACCACCATTGCTATCGCTCACCGCCTTTCCACTTTGCACAAGGCTAATCGCCTTGTAGTACTGGATCAGGGGCAGATCGTAGAAGTTGGCAACCATGATGAACTAATGGCACGCGAAGGCGCTTACTACCGCCTATATCAGGCACAGGCACGTAACGTAGATACTGATCTGGATGATGTAAGCAATAATGACAGCATCGCCGGTAAAGCAGCGAGTACATAACCATGAATACAAGCAAACTAATTATAGATTTCAAGCTGGCGCACAATGCAGCTGGCCAGCTGCAGTTTACGGCAGCTGATGGCACGGTAGCCAACAACGTTTATCCGGTTCGCGCATTCCCCATAGCAGCACCTGAAGAGGGCATTTCAATTATAGATAAAGAAGGCAGTGAGTTAGTTTGGATCCCTGACTTGGCAGAACTGCCAACTGAAACCAAGGCAATTATTCAGGCAGAACTGGCGCTGCGCGAGTTTATGCCGTTAATTCACCGCATTAATCACGTATCCAGTTTCGCCACCCCAAGCATCTGGGATGTAGACACGGATAAAGGCAGTACGCAACTGACGCTAAAAGGCGAAGATCAGATATGGCGCATCAAAGGTAATAAACTGCTCATTACGGATAAACACGGCGTTAATTTTATGATTAAGGATGTGGAGCAGCTGGACAAACACTCCAGAAAACTACTGGATAGATTCCTTTAAGATATAAATTCAATAAAGTTATAGATTTAGTGAAACTGGAAATTTAGCCTGACGCAGCATTAACACATCAAAACCACGCACTGCATAAACAATGCGCGGCTACGCCTCAAAGTCGCATTCGGCTAACCAGTCAGCTCAAATTTGCAAAGACCTATAGCTATTTCCTGAATGTAGGCATATTGTTTCAATTGTTGTTAATAATCAATAATAACAGTGACGTATGAACTTGAATTCATTCAAAATCAGCTCCATCAAAACCAAGGTGACATTATCCACCTTAGCCATTTTTATTATTGGCATCTGGTGTCTCTCATATTACATCAGTATTAAACTGCAGCACGATATGACCAGACAGATTGGAGAGCAGCAACTTTCCTCCACGGCTCTATTGGCAAACCAAATTAACAATGACGTATTAGAACGACAGACCACACTCGAAAAACTTGCTGAAGAAATCGGTGAAACAGGCATAAATAATTAGGCGCAAATACAATCGTTTCTGAAAGATCGCTTTATCATCAGTCGCGATTACAACGCAGGTGCCTATGTTACCAACTTCGAAGGCCTGACCATCGCATCAGTACCAGACTCAATACCGCGTATTGGAATCAATTTCCGTGACAGATCGCATATCGCAACGACTCTGGATAAGGGAAAATCGACAATTAGCCAGATACTATCTGGCAAAGTATTAAACGCTCCGGTTTTTAGTATAGCCGTACCAATTCACGACCGTAAGGGTAAGGTTGTAGGTGCATTGGCCGGGGTGATTAACCTGAAACAGCATAACTTTCTGGATAAGATTTCACGCAGCCGTTATGGCATGTCCGGCTATTATTTACTGGAAGACCAGAAAACCAGAATCATTATTACCAGTACAGACAAATCGCGTGTATTACATCCACAAAGACCCCCAGGAGAAAACTGGCTTGTAGACCGGCATTTACAAGGCTATGAGGAAAGCGGAATATCAAATAATGCTTATGGGGTTGAAGTATTAGCCTCTGCCAAGCGTATTCCTTTAGCGAACTGGGTAATTATCTCCGCCCTACCTACCTCAGAAGCTTTTGCACCGATCAAAGAAATGCAATCCCGTATTGTGTTAAGTGCAACGGTAATGACCTTGATATTGGGCAGCCTAGTCTGGCTGCTGCTATGGCGCGAGCTATCGCCGGTGTTTTCCACCATTAAAAATAGCAGTTTTAGCTCAACTGGAAAGCCACCATAAACAACTGCCAGAAACGAGCCAAGGTGAAATCGGTGACCTTATCAAAGCCTTTAATCACTTACTGAATGTATTAAATAAACGCGAAAGCGCATTGGCAGAAAGCGAATTCCGCTGGAAATTTGCCATCGAAGGTTCAGGCGACGGGCTTTGGGACTGGGACATCGTCACTAACAAGGTGTTTTTCACAGAATCATGGAAGCAAATACTAGGTTATACTGATAATGACATCAATAACAAATTGGGCGAATGGAAGAGACTGGTTCATCCTGATGACTTGGTCGACGTTTTACATGCGGTACAAAAGCATCTTGAAGGAAAAACACCAGTCTACATTTCCGAGTACCGCCTGCTTTGCAAAGATGGTAACTATAAATGGATACTTGATCGGGGAGTGGTTGTCAGCCGCGATGAACACGGCAAGCCATTACGTGCCATAGGCACGCATACAGATATTACCGAACGCAAACACATGGAGGAAATCATACGCCAGCAGGCGCTGTATGACACGCTCACCAAGCTGCCTAACCGCCGCCTGCTGGTAGATAGATTAACTCAGGCAATGTCCATAAGCAAACGTTCCGGCAAACATGGCGCATTATTGTTCCTTGACCTGGATAACTTTAAACCATTGAATGATACACACGGACACGAAGCCGGTGATTTACTGTTGATAGAGGTAGCAAACCGCTTGAAACATTGCGTACGTGAAACAGATACTGTTGCCCGTATAGGCGGCGATGAATTTGTGGTGGTGCTGGCTCAATTTGATATGGATGTAAAAGCATCAAAACTGGAAGCAGGGATGCTGGCTGAAAAAATCCGCGCCGAGCTGGCCAAGCCTTATATTCTAAAACTCAAGAATGAGCATAACACAGACATTTTGGTAGAACACCACTGCTCAGCAAGTATTGGCTTAACCTTATTCATAGACGAACAAAGCAGTGTTAATGATGTTCTAAAAAATGCTGATGATGCGATGTATCAAGCTAAAAATGCCGGACGTAATCAGGTACGACTCTATAGCGAGAATAGTGAAAAATTGGATAACGTTAGCGTATAGGGTAACTGGTTAAAGTAGTCAGCACTTTCTGTGCGTATTTTTTTGAATTCATGAATATCATCCCCAAGTTTCTGCCTGGTTTTGCTGCAACAGCCAGAATAGTATCCGGCCCTGCCTGCACCAACAACATTACACCCAACTCACCTTCTACCAGCACCAGTTTCAAACTGCCGCGCTGCACTTCCTGTGCTGCTCGATTAGCCAAAGCCAATAAGGATGCACACATGGCGCCGTAGCGATCTGCATCCACCCCTTTACCAAGTACCGCGGCAAGATTAATGCCATCACTAGAGATACATGCCGAAGCTTCGACATCAGAAGAACTTGAGTTTAGTTCACGCAGAACTGATTCGAGTGCTACCTTACGTATTTCGGCACTGTCGGAATTTTTAGAAAAATTTTCATATTGATGCGCTAAAAAGACCGGAGGGATACTGGCATTTGCATTAGAAAGTACATTTAACATGCGCTGAGTCTCTTTCTATAGTTCTACACGCCTACCAAATAGCTATGCGCGTGATCCATGTAAAGTTTACAAAAACCCAGGTTTTAAATATATTAAGAAAACCAGAGTTACTGAACAAGCAACATGATTGTAATTTCTTAATGTGATGCTTTTATTACGCAAAACTAAAAAGAACAGGCACTAAACCACAAAGCGATGATGTAACTCTTCAAGGTTTAACTCATCAAGAATTGCATCTAATCGTGTTTGCGCATTTTTACGGGGCTGGCCTGTATATTTGGCAACAATCAACTCGTTTTTCATAGAGTGTTCCCAACCCACCAGCTCAGTCACGGTTAAACTATAACCGGCGGCTTCTAGTTGCAGGCAGCGCAGCACATTAGTAATCTGGCTGCCGAATTCACGGGTATGGATAGGATGACGCCAGATTTCACTCAACGGGGTTTTACTAAAACTTTCGTTTTTATGCTTTCTTAATACCTCTGCCACCTCGGCCTGACAGCATGGCACCAGCACCATGTATTTAGCGTGTTTTTTCAAACCGAACTGAATCGCATCGTCAGTGGCGGTATTGCAGGCATGCAGAGCAGTGACAATATCTACCTTGACAGGAATCGACTGTGAAGTAATAGATTCTTCTACCGTAAGGTGCTCAAAATGCATGCGCGAAAAACCTAACTGCTCGGCCAGAACCCGTGACCGCTCTACAAGCTCTGCGCGTGTTTCTATGCCGATGACCTGCCCTGCGCTCAATTGCTTTAATAACAAATCATACAGAATAAAGCCCAGATAAGACTTACCGGCACCGTGGTCCACCAGCACCGGATTGGGATTACCTGCCAATACATCATTGAACAAGGGTTCAATGAAATTTACCAGATGGTAAACCTGCTTGAGCTTACGGCGGCTGTCCTGATTCAGTTTGCCATCACGCGTGAGGATATGCAGCTCTTTAAGCAGTTCTATGGATTGATTAGGTTTTATTTCTGGGATATTTGTCATAACGATATTTTAAGCCAAAAACAAATCAGCCGACGCATGTAGATAAAAATTTGAATTGGGGCGCTAAATGCTAAAATACGGCCTAGCAATAACCTGTATTTCGTTTCATCATCAAGAGATGACGAGGCGACAAGCCGCAGGCAGTACGGTTAGTACGCCAGGCGCAGGCAACAAAGTCAGAATTGATAAGGGAATGAAATAGATGGCGATTCAATGGTATCCGGGTCATATGACCCAAGCACGCAAAAAAGCCGAAGAAACCATGGAGTTTACCGACATGGTGATTGAGGTGCTGGATGCGCGCGTACCTGCTGCCAGCCATAACCCGATGATTGATGAAATGCGCTTGTTCCGCCAGCGCCCGCAGCTTAAAATCCTGAACAAGGCTGATCTTGCTGACCCGGCTACGACACAGGCATGGCTCAATTACTTCAACGCTCAGCCCAATACTAAGGCAGTCGCACTATCATGTAAAAAACCCGGCGATGCAAAAAAGATTCCGGCGCTATGCCGCAAGATTACACCGCATCGCGGCACACACCTAAAACCTTTACGCATGTTGATTATGGGCATTCCCAACGTTGGTAAATCTACGCTGATGAACGCCCTGCTCAACCGCCGTGTTGCCAAAGTGGGCGACGAACCTGCCGTCACAAAAAGTCAGCAGCGCTTTGATATTGACGACACCATGAGCATTACCGACACACCGGGCATGATGTGGCCTAGAATTGCTTATGAATCAGATGGCTACATGCTGGCTGCCAGCCATGCCATTGGTCGCAATGCAGTCATCGATGAAGACGTAGCAACGTTTTTAGCCAACAATCTGCTCAAGACCTATCCAACGCTGCTGAATGCCCGCTACAAGCTGGATGCTATGAAGCTCGACGTCACCAAGATGGATGGCGTGGATTTGCTGGAAGCAATAGCCAAACGCCGCTCTTACAAGCGCCATGATGGGCTGTGGGACATGGAAAAAACGGCTGTCGCCTTTCTTACCGATTATCGCAGTGGCGCTATTGGCCGCGTGAGCCTTGAATCGCCAAGCTCCAGGGTTGAAATGATCGCACATACAAAACCAGAGCAACCTGAACAAGCAGACAAGTCAGAAAGTAGCACAGATAGCGCTTCAGATAACGACAGTACAACAGAAACACCACAGTAAGACCCCGTAATGCTTAACTCAATGAATGCGCCTCAGCGCGAGGCAGTGAAATATCTTGATGGACCGCTATTGGTACTTGCAGGTGCCGGCAGCGGAAAAACCCGCGTGATTACCCAGAAAATCAGTTACCTGATTAAAGAAGCTGATTACAGCCCAAAGGAAATCGCCGCAATCACGTTTACCAATAAAGCCGCGCTGGAAATGCAGGAGCGTGTAGGCAAACTGATGCAGGGTACAAACATCAAGGGTCTAACTATCGCAACGTTCCACTCGTTAGGCCTGCAAATGCTGCGCGCTGAGGCGGCACTGCTCGGCTATAAGCCACAGTTTTCAATACTGGATTCATCTGACAGCTTCAAGATTCTGGCTGACGTACTGGCTACGACCGATAAGCAACTGCTGCGCAAAACACAATGGCAGATATCCAGCTGGAAAAACGCCTTCATCAACCCAGATCAGGCCAAGGCACAGGCCGATGAAGAGTTGACCCACGCCGCAGCACGCGTGTACCAGATTTACCAGCAAACGCTTAAAGCATATCAGGCGGTAGATTTTGACGATCTGATCAAACTACCGGTAGAACTGTTTGAAAAGCATGAAGAAGCCTTGAATAAATGGCAGCGCAAACTGCAATACTTGCTGATCGATGAGTATCAGGACACCAACGCCTGCCAGTACAAACTGGTGAAAATGCTCACCGGTTTGCGTGGGCAGTTTACCGCCGTTGGTGACGACGACCAGGCCATTTACGGCTGGCGCGGCGCTGACGTGGAAAACCTGCGCCAGCTCACTACCGACTTCAGCAAGCTTAAAGTCATCAAGCTGGAGCAGAACTACCGCTCTACCGTGCGTATCCTGCGTGCCGCCAACCAGGTCATCAGTAACAACCCAAAACTGTTTGAGAAAAAACTCTGGAGTGAGCTGGGTACCGGCGATATGATTCAGGTCACCGCTGCCATGAGCGAGGAGCACGAGGCTGAAAGCGTAGTCATGAAACTGCAGGCGCATAAATTTGAAAACCGCACTTACTACAAAGATTACGCTATCCTTTATCGCGGTAATCATCAGGCGCGGATTCTTGAGCAACATCTGCGCAACCAGAAAATTCCTTATACCGTCTCCGGCGGACAATCGTTTTTTGATAAAGCCGAGATTAAAGACCTGATCAGCTACCTGCGTTTAATTGCCAATGAGGATGACGACCCGGCATTTATCCGTGCCGCCACTACGCCGAAAAAAGGCATCGGCAACACCACGCTGGAACGTCTGGGTGAATATGCCAGCGCACATAAAATGTCACTGTTCGCGGCTGCGTTTGAAGGCGGCTTTCAAAACGAGATCGGCAACAAGCAGCTGGAAGACCTGCTCAATTTCTGCCAGTACATCAACAAACTGCAAGACCGTGCAGTGCGAGACCCGGCAGGTGATGTGCTGAATGATTTACTGGCAACGATTCAGTACGAAGCCTTTTTGTACGATAGTGAAGAACAACGCGCTGCCGAAGTAAAATGGGCGAACGTACTGGACTTTATCGGCTGGCTCACTAAAAAAGGTGAACCCAGCACCGAGTACGGCAATGAAACCGACGGTAAAAACCTGCTGGAACTCACACAGATGGTATCGCTGATGAGCATGCTGGAAGGCCGCGAGAACGGTGAACCGGACGCGGTTAAACTTTCTACCTTACATGCTGCAAAGGGCTTGGAGTTCGGCCATGTGTTCCTCATCGGCGTAGAAGAAGGCATACTACCGCACCGCGAAAGCGTGGATAATGACAAGATTGAAGAAGAACGCCGGCTGATGTACGTAGGCATTACCCGCGCACAAAAGTCACTGAACATCTCATGGTGCAAAAAACGTAAGCGCGCCGGCGAGATGGAAATGTGTGAACCGAGCCGCTTTATTGCAGAAATACCCAAAGATGACGTGCGCCACTTTGGCAACCCGTTCAATAAAGACCCGGAAGCCAGCAAAGATTTCGGTAAATTCAAAATGGCCAATATCCGGGCGATGCTGGAAGCAAATAAATGATTGATTTTAATACTCGTTACAATTGAATTATCAACAATGTATTATTAAAACGGTATTACCAAGACTGTATTATCAAAACTTTGAATTCATTCATTAAAAAATCTCATCACAAACATGTGCACTCGCTGCGTACGCTAGGGCCGGGATTAATCACGGGCGCAGCGGACGATGACCCAAGCGGCATCGCCACTTACTCGCAAGCTGGTGCGCAATTTGGCCCCAATTTGTTATGGTCCATGGTGCTGATGTACCCGCTAATGGTGGGCATACAGATTGTCAGTGCCAGAATCGGCATTGTCACTGGCAAAGGTTTGGCAGAAAACATTCGTGATATGTTTCCGCGCTGGCTATGCTTAAGCCTGATACTGCTGTTACTGATTGCAAATACGATTAACATCGCCGCCGACATTGCCGCCATGGGCGCGGCATTGCGGCTGGTTGTTGGTGGCGGCGCGCACGGCCACGCCATTTTCTTTGCCGTAACCTCACTCATATTGCAAGTATTAGTCCCTTATAAACGTTATGTGCGCGTGTTGAAATGGCTAACGCTCTCTTTACTGGCCTACGTGGCCGTGGTTTTCATGGTGCAGGTGCCTTGGCAGGAAGTATTTATCAGAACCGTGTTTCCTCATATTACATTCAGCGCAGAATACATCACGCTCCTCGTCGCCCTGTTTGGCACCACGATCAGCCCATATTTGTTTTTCTGGCAGGCATCGCAAGAGGTTGAGGACATCAAGGGTGACGATGAACGCAACCCTCTGTTGCAGGCGCCTCAGAATGCACGCCGCGAAATGCGCCGTATAAGGTTTGATACCTACGTGGGCATGGGCTTTTCCAATCTGGTAGCTTTTTTCATTATCCTGAGCACTGCAATGACGCTCAATGCCGCAGGTGTAACCAATATTCAGACCTCGGCCCAAGCCGCAGAGGCGTTACGACCGCTGGCAGGCGAAGTCACTTTTCTTTTATTCAGCTTGGGTATTATAGGCACCGGCATGCTGGCGGTACCTGTACTGGCAGGCTCGGCAGCGTATGCCGTTGCCGAATGCTTTCACTGGCCTGAAGGGCTGGACCAGAAAGCCCGCGCTGCCAAAAGATTTTATGGCATCATCGCGCTGGCAACATTGGGCGGCGTAGTACTGGATTTCACTTCCATAGACCCGGTGCAGGCACTGATCTGGAGTGCTGTAATCAATGGCGTAATCGCCATACCGATTATGGCAGTGATGATGATCATGGCATCCAGACCTGAAATTATGGGTGCTTTTGTCATCAAGAAAAAACTGCGTATTCTTGGCTGGTCTGCAACCGGGCTTATGCTGATTACTGTTATTACCATGTTTGCAATCTGGTAGCATTAAAGGGGGCTTCTATAAATACACATTTTGGGCGCATTACTGCGTTGCGCGGTACTCGTAACCTCGCTGTATACCGCATACTATCTCGGCTCCTGCGTTCCGTGCGCCTTGTACTGCATCCCAAACTCTGCATTTATAAAAGCCCCCTAAACCAATTTTTAAGAAATCAATCACCCTATGCCTTACATTACCCTAGATAACGCCTCCTTAGCTTATGGACACCACGCCCTGCTCGACCATGCATCGTTTCAACTGGATGCCGGCGAACGCGTTGGCCTGATTGGGCGCAACGGCGCCGGAAAATCAAGCCTGCTAAAAGTCATTGCCGGCACATCCAAGCTGGATGACGGCACCGTATGGCGCGACCCAGGTGCACGTATCGTATATGTTCCGCAGGAGCCAGAACTTAATGCCACGCACACGGTATTTGAAGCCGTAGCTGAAGGATTGGGCAAACTGCAACAAACGCTGGTGGATTACCACCAAGTCACGCATGACATGGGGCAGCCCGATGCCGACATTGATGCACTCATGACACACATGCAAACCTTGCAACATGACCTGGATGCTCAAAACGGCTGGGCGGCACAATCGCGTGTAGAAGCCGTACTAAGCCGGCTGAATCTGGATGCCGATGCGTTGATCAGCACCCTATCCGGTGGCTGGCGCAAGCGCGTTGCACTCGGCCGTGCATTGGTGGCAGAACCTGAAGTGTTGTTACTGGACGAACCTACCAACCATCTGGACTTAAGCGCAATTGAATGGCTGGAAGACCTGCTTCTGGGCTTTAACGGCAGTGTATTGTTCATTACCCATGACCGACGTTTTCTGGATAGATTGGCAACACGCATCACAGAGCTTGACCGTGGCAAACTAACTGACTTCACCGGCAACTTTACTCAGTATCAAGCTAAAAAAGAGGAACTGCTGGCCGTTGAAGAAACCCATGCAGCCAAATTTGATAAGTTTTTAGCACAGGAAGAGGTATGGATTCGGCAAGGCATCAAGGCGCGCCGCACCCGCAACGAGGGACGTGTAAGACGTTTGGAAGCCTTGCGTCTGGAACGCGCCGCGCGCCGTGAGCGCCAGGGTAATGTGAAACTCAATGTCGATGCAGGTGAACGCAGCGGAAAATTGATTGCAGAACTGGAAAACGTCAGCAAGTCTTATGGTGATAAAGTGCTGATCAAGAACTTTAGCACACGTATTCTACGTGGCGACAAAATCGGCCTGCTCGGCCCGAATGGCATCGGCAAGACTACCCTGCTTAAACTGATTTTAGGTGAAATTGAAGCAGACAGCGGCCATATTGAGCGTGGCAGCAAACAAAGCGTGGCGTATTTTGACCAGATGCGTGAACAGCTTAATGAAGAAGCTACGCTGGCAGACACCATTAGTCCTGGTTCTGACTTTGTAGAAATCGGCAACGAGCGCAAACACGTAATCAGTTATCTGGAAGACTTTTTGTTCCCGCCGCAACGTTCACGCTCGCCAGTTAAATCGCTATCAGGCGGTGAACGTAACCGCCTGTTGCTGGCACGGCTATTTGCTCGCCCCGCAAATATATTAGTACTGGACGAGCCGACCAACGACTTGGACATTGACACACTGGAACTGCTGGAAAACCTGCTACAGGATTTTAATGGCACCCTATTTCTGGTCAGCCATGACCGTGCTTTTTTGGAAAATACAGTAACGCAAGTCATTGCCTTTGAAGGCAACGGCCAGCTTACGGAGTTTGGCGGCGGCTATGATGACTGGCAGCGCTTTACACAAAAACGTATTGAAGATAAAAAATCTGCCGAGAGTGCGCAATTAGTAAAATCTAGCCAACCAGCTGCTTCAGGCAGCACCGGAGGCAACAAACTGGCAGCATCAAAACTCAGCTTTAAGGAACAGAAAGAATTGGAAAGCCTACCTTTGGAAATTGAGCAACTTGAGATTGAACAGGCTAATATTGGTGAAGAGCTGGCAAAACCGGAAACCTACTCAAACGCAGAGTTAATAAAAACATTGCAAGCGCGCTTAAGTAACATAGAAGCCAGCATCGAAAGCAAACTCCTGCTCTGGGAAGCACTTGAAAAAAAGATCAAATAGCCATTCACATTAAAACAGCATGCACCATTGGCAATAATTGATGATTGTAGATGCAGCACATCTTTATATCCACAATTTAAATAATGTTTTCAAATGCTTGACACTAATCTAATCCACCAGTACGATTGCGCACAACTGATTTATTAACAATTTATTTGCAATTTAATAAATTAGTTGTCGTGCAATATATTTAAATTGCGTTGAGTATTTAAAACGAAATAGGGCAAACCACTCGAAAGATTGGGGCGCAAAGTTACCGGTCTAAGGAGCTAACGCTCTATGACGGCGGGATTGCTAAATAGGATTGCACAGGTTAACTCCGGCAGTTTTACTATCCCCCCCCATTTTTGGTAACTTACAGGTCACAGACTATCTTCGACCTTAATGTTCATTTCTCAAACTCTGCACAAAATTAAATATATTTGTTATGCAATTGACAAAAATTGACAAAAATTGACAAAAATTGATAACAATGCACAATAACCACTCCTAGTTAATGGTTATTGTGCATAATCAAAATTTAAATTTAAATTGAATTTTTAATTTATAACATAAAATCAATAAGTTAGAATAATTTAATTATATGGCACAAGAGTTGCATAGACAGTTGCTTATTATATAGATTTGAATGGCCTCAATTTTTAATCAACAAAGGGAAGATGTTTTCGTAGATTGACAGTTGTATTTTGCTGTAGCTAATCAACACCTGCAGGCATAACCACTGCCAGCGCTGATTAAAACCACAACTGCCAATCTAACTAATAACTATAAAATATGTTAACTGAACTTTCTGGTAATACTGCTGATACAGTAGCTCAATCATCAACACCAAGTGCCAGCCTGATAAGCCTGGTACAGCGTATATTAACCTCAGGCGTCAATACTCGCATTGTGGTAGCAGATTTGGGCGATGTAATTATTCTTCCAAAACGTGGAGAGTATCACTCAACCATTGAGAATATGCCTGCATTTTGCACCGCACCGCGAACCAAATTTGAAATTCACCTCCTGACTGATAGTGAAAGCACCACAATTACAGTAGCAGGCAAAGATATTAAAGATCTGCTTTGGCAGGCGGCATTTCATGCGCATCAGGATAGATTGATCGGAGACTGCTCAGAAAATGATGTAATCCAGTTCAAGCGCTGGCCTAACCTGACACGACTGCCTGTCACACCCAACACCGCGCGCATCTGCGCATTACTTACGCGGCATCCAACATCAATCACATTGGTTCGCCGCGTTCTCGATATTGATAGAGATGAAGTCAACCAGGTGATCAGTGCCGCATTTAGCGCAGGCATAGTCAATACCATCAGCCGCGGTCCATCTTTAGTAAGTTCCGAGTTAGCTGTTGCAGAAGTAAAACCGGAACAGACACAAAAAGCCGGATTGTGGCACTCCTTGTTCGCTAAAATTTCGAGTCTATAACACATGGAAAACAAAATCATTTTTGCAGGCCCGGTTGGATCAGGCAAGACCACAGCCATTAGCTCAGTCAGCGATATTTTGGTGGTTGGAACAGAAGCCAAAGCTTCAGACGAAGTTGCGCAACGCAAAGACAACACAACAGTTGCGATGGATTACGGCGTACTCAACCTTGATAGTGGCACCAAAGTACATCTTTACGGTACGCCCGGACAGGATCGCTTCAACTTCATGTGGGAGATTCTCAGCGAAAACGCCATGGGATTTGTCATTCTTATCGACAGTGCAAGACCAGACCCGTTAGCGGATCTAGACCATTACCTGACCGCGTTCAGCAAACCTATCGCCAAATGCAATGGCATGGTAGTCATTGGCGTCACGCGTACCGAACTGAACCCGCGGATTGGCCTGCTCGACCTCTTCTACGAACGCATTTCTACATTTAAATTAAATATCCCTGTTTTTGAGGTTGACGGACGTGATCGCAAAGATGTGAAACAAATGCTGCTCGCTCTACTCGCCCTGCTTGACCCCAGCACAACGCGCACTAGGCCAACATGAATAAGATAGTACCCATAGATTTGTCAAGAACACTGAAAAAAACATCCGCTGTTCCACAACAAGAGCCTACTCAGGATGCTTTATCATCCAGCGGCAGCGCACTACTCGAACTCAATGGTTTCGGCGTTGCTTTCGGCAAAAAAATCGTGCTGAGTGAAATCACTTTCAGCATTCCAGATCAAGGCGCATTCGTACTACTTGGCCCTTCAGCTACGGGAAAATCCACCCTACTGCGCACACTGGCCGGCCTCAGCACCGCCAGCCCATCATGCCGCACATGGGGTGAAGCTTACTATCGCGGTGCAGCATTATCAGAAAAAGAACGGCCGGATCTGGTAGCACAAAGCGCTCAATTAATGATGTCTTCTGTACTTGAGAACGTAGTCGTCAATCTACCTGAAAGAAATCAGCTGACGCGCCCAATGCAGCGAGAGCTTGCAAAACGCTTGCTGAAACACGCTGGTTTGGACGATCTATGTGAAAAACTTGATGAACCTGTGGTAAAGCTTACTTTAGCGCTGCAGCGGCACCTATCTATCCTACGTCAAGTTGTTTCCAGCCCCCACCTGCTATGCATAGACGAGCCAACCACAGGCTTAAACGATATGGAAAGCGAACGCCTGCTAGCATATTTAAAAGAAGAAGCTACGCGACGTGCCCTGCTGGTAGTACTGCATAACCAGAAGCATGCGAGATTACTAGGTGGCACTGCCATACTTATTGCCGGTGGGCATGTACAGGAACAGCAACCCATACCACAGATATTTGATGCACCAATCTCAGCAGTGGCACGTGAGTTTGCCCGCACCGGCTCATGCAATGTAGCCAGCCCCGGTACGCCTCCGGAACATCTGGATGAATCTGTCACGCCAACCAAACCGCTACCTAAAGCCGCACTTACGCGCACAAAAAGCCAATCCGGACCACGCGGTTTTCTTTGGCTTAAACGCGGAAAGCTGGCTGGCACGCCAGTACCCGGGGTGTATTTTGATATGGAATACGACCTAAAAGCCTTACAAAGCGTAGGCATAACCACGCTAATTACGCTGACAGAAACCGCACTGGATGAAACAAAACTTGCTCCATTTGGCATTAGAAGTGTATGGGAACCAATACCAGACATGGGTGCTCCAACCATCGAGCAAGCAATACGTATATGCAAAGAGATTGATTCCCTGCTGAATCAAGGCGAGGTGATCGCCGTACACTGCCGCGCCGGGCTAGGCCGCACCGGCACCGTGCTTGCCGCCCACCTTGTATGGGAAGGCAAAGAGGCACTTAGCGCACTGGAGTATGTGCGCAGAATAGAACCGCGCTGGGTTCAATCCGAAGCGCAAGTCGAATTTCTGGAGGCGTTTTCACACCGAGTCTGAGAACACTCCGGCAATCATCATGTATTGCCCATATAGTGCAATGTTATGAAGTAGAAGTAAAATAGCTAAGCCAAAAAAACCAAGCTGGCACAAAAAAATAATTTTTAATTTTCAAAAGGGAAATTTATATGACCAAACTTAATGACGCACTACAAGCTGCTACTGCAGCTATTCCAGAATGTTTAGCAGCAGGCTATATCGATCTTTCCAGCGGCATGCTACTCGGCATCAAATCAGTAGATTCACAACCAACCGAAGTAATTGAATTACTCGCTGCTGCAACTGCAGACCTGTTCCAAGGTCCCAACGTTAAAATGATTGAAAGCATCTTCAAGAAATCACGCGGTCTTTCAGATGACGGCCACCACTATTTTCAGGAAATCATCATCAACAGTGACAACCTGATCCACATTTTCATCCGTGGTAAAAATGAAGAACAAGTTGCTTGTTTCGTATGCCGTAAGTCAGCCAACCTTGGTATGGTATTAACCAAATCACGCAGCAGCATGCCTAATGTAGAAGCATCACTGTAATTAAGCATTAAGCCCCATGCTGGAAATATCCGCACTGGGGCTTAATGTTTCATCTCAATCAACCCGTAAACTGGGAAATAATAATTATATGCATAGCACTCAAAAAACACCTGAAGAGGCTCGTACATCGGCCTTACGATCAGTTTTGCGCGAGCTGAATGCAACTTCTGCCGACATCGAAGCCTCGTCCTGCATTTCAAGTGATGGCTTCAGCCTGGCGGCAGTTCTCGGGAACGATGTGGATCCGGACCGCTTTGGTGCCATGTGTGCCTCGCTGCTGGCACTAGCTCATCGCGCAGCACAGGAAGTACAACGTGGCAATTTAAAGTTAGTGCTGGTAGAAGGTGATCAGGGTGTTATGTTGCTAGTACAAGCAGGCTCCAACGCCATTTTGGCGGTCGCGGCAAAACCCAGCAAAAATTTGGGCATGATCTTCATGGATTCAAAAAAATTCGCCAGAAAACTACTGGAAACCCTGGAGAGCCATCCTGCACAATCGCAATAATGTAGTAAAGAATTATGGCTCATCTAAAATATAAAATTAGTAATAATCAAAACCGCGATATTCAATCGCGTGAAGCTGAAAATGTACTCGATGCGCTACTGCGTCAGGGCATCTCGATTCCCTTCTCCTGCCGCAGTGGTGTCTGTCATGTCTGCATCCAGCAATGTACACATGGCGACATTCCACCAGTAGCGCAAAAAAGTTTATCCGTTGATCTGGCTAAGGACGGCTATTTTCTAGCCTGTCAGTGTGTACCGATTAGCGACATGAATATTGCTCCGCCATCAGCGCTATTTCATACCGTGCTGGTACACAGTAAGGAAATGCTTTCTGCCTACGTGTGCAAAATACGCATAGAGCCACCAAATAACTTTGTTTACAAAGCCGGGCAATTTATCAATGTGCGGCGTCAGGATGGCGTCACACGCAGCTATTCTCTTGCCAGCCTGCCAGCCGAAGATTACTTTCTGGAAATACATGTGCAGCGTCAAGATGGCGGCATCATGAGCAACTGGCTTATAGATGAACTGCAAGTTGGTGACGGTATAGATATTCAGGATGCAGATGGCAATTGCTGCTATGAGGAAAGTGCACGTAATCATCCGCTACTGCTAATAGGCACAGGAACCGGGGTAGCGCCTCTACTTGGTGTGGTGCGGGATGCCCTATATAACAAACACCAACAAGATATTCATCTTTATCACGGTGGCAGGGGCACAGATCGATTTTACCTGCGTGAACAACTAAGACAATTGGAACAGGCGCATAGCAACTTTCACTACCATGAGTGCGTCTCCAGCAACCCCACGCCACCAGATAATGCCTGCGCCGGACGCGCCCATGAGATTGCCTTCGCAAGGCATCAGGATGTGCGCAACTGGCAAGTATATTTAGCAGGTCTGGCCAAAATGGTCGATAGCGGAACACTGCTCGCAGCAAAGCATGGCGCAGCCCCCCACGATATCTACAGCGATGCGTTTACCTTGCGAGACTTACGTAACAGTGTATCTGAGCGTAACCGCAAACCCGAGGCTAATCAGGCAATAGCAGCTGAAGATGATGAAAAATCCAAATATCCGCCACCTGACCCCGAACTATGGGCTGCATTGCAAGAGGGTAAATTACTATCAGTAGTTCTCACGGATTTTTATACCATTGTTTATGCCGACGAAAAGCTTTCCTCGTTTTTTTCCGGCGTCACCAAGCAGCGTTTAATCGAAAAACAATACCTGTTCGTGCGCCAGATACTCACTGGTGAAAAAGTTTATTTCGGCGATAGACCGCGCAATTCACATCACTGGATGGTGATCTCGGACGAGTTATTTGATTATCGCGAGACCATCATGTTGAACTGCCTGCGCCGCCATGGCGTACCAGAACCCATGGTGCAAAGATTCATGCAGATGGAAGGCTTTTACCGGCGTGATATTGTAAAGGCCGCCCCATTTGCACGCACAGTAGGCGGCATAGAAAAACCGTTTGAGGGATTCGACGAAATCATCATGGATGTAGGAACGCTATGTGACAGCTGTGAACGCGAAGTAGCAGCCGGCGAGAAAGTAATCTACCACGTGCGTCTTGGCAAAATCTATTGTTCCGACTGTAGTGCGCAACACAACCACGAAATACCGCCAGCACATACTGGCATTTAGGGAGTTTTGCATGTTTTTTGGTGTTTCACACATTGATGTACCCGTCTGCGACTTGGCTCGGTCCGAAGCATTCTGGGGCAAGCTGATAGGATTGCAAGAGATCAAACGTGGCGAAGGCTTTATTGATCTGGATTCAGGCTCCGTAATATTACGTTTGGTTCATGTTTCCCAAGTCATACGCCCGGTAACATTACGCGTCAGCGTTCCCGACGTACAAGCTGCCTATGATCTGCTGGTAAAGTCCGGCGGTCGCGCGCTGTACGAAGCACAACGCACCCCGGCACTCGAACTGGAAGCACATGTTGCTGACCCTGATGGTAATTCAGTCGTTGTATGGCGCGAACTCAGTGAAGACGAATACGGCTTTGTACCAGAGCTACCCAAGCAGGGCGAATGGCACAAAGAATCTGAAGAACTGCTTAACGAATTGCTCAAATATGTACCCGCCCTATTCCGCTCCATGGCTAGACGCAAGGTTACCAAAATCATTGAAGAAGTCGCCGGTTACGACCATTCACCGGTAACTCGTGAACATGTGATTCGCGGTTATATACTTTCCAGTGCAAAAATAAAACGTGATCGTTTAATTGAACCGCTAAAAATATGCGGTATCAACCCGGATAATTACAAAGAGGAATTTGACGCTTAAATCTGCCATATCCCTAACAATACCAATATCTGGCATCATACCTTTAGCCTTTGCTTGTATTAACAATCTAGCACTGCGTATAATCAAAGCTAAAGGGGAGTTGAATGACTATAGCCAGCTTTCGTATCACACGCGACAATCAGGATCGTCAGCATGTGCATCTTTCTGGCCAATGGTCATTACGTGAACCAGCTAATGATTTTGCCAAGCTAAAAAAATCCTTACAGCCGTTCTTTGCTGATGCCTTGACCACATGGGATTTACAGGAGGTTGAGCAGTTGGATGCAGCGGGTGCCTCTACCCTGCTATCCGTCTGGAATAACAGCTTAGCCAGCAACATCTGCATCAAACCAGAACATACTGCCATCTTTAACATGCTGCTCAGCCTGCCCCGGCCCACCACAAAGAAAATCGAACGTGACTGGCTGTTACCGTTAGTTGCTACTGGCAAGGGCATTCTGCACCTGATACATCACTTCAAGGAATTTGCCCACTTACTGTTTTTACTGTTAATTGAAATCGCTTATTCCATACACCATCCGCGTGATTTCCCCTTGCGTGAATTCAGTGCCAACGTATTCAAAAGTGGCGTCAATGCCCTACCGGTAACTGCTCTGCTCGGGTTTATGGTTGGCGTTGTCATGGGTTATCTGATGTCAAAACAGCTACATACCTTTGGTGCAGACATTTATATTGTCAATATCCTAGGCTTAAGCATTATCCGTGAACTTGGCCCGGTGTTGATGGCGGTACTGATTGCCGGCCGCTCCGGTTCGGCCATGACAGCACAGATTGGCGTAATGCGCGTCACCGATGAAATTGATGCACTAACTACCATGGGTATTTCACGCATCCTGCGCGTGGTACTACCCAAGGTGCTAGGGCTAACCTTTGTTGCGCCTTTACTGGTGTTATGGACATCCAGCTGGACACTAATGGGAGGCGCTTTCGCATCTAACATAGAGCTGGGTATCAGCTTCCGTTTCTTTTTTGACTACTTGCCACTGGTAGTACAGCCAATAAACCTCTCCTTAAGCCTGATTAAAGGTCTAATGTTCGGCTTTGTCGTAGCGCTGGTTGCCTGCCACTTCGGGTTACGAATCAAGCCCAATACTGAAAGTTTGAGCAACAGCACCACCAGCTCAGTTGTTACAGCAATTTCCGGCGTGATTCTGGTTAATGCCTGGTTTGCAATCGCCACACGTGGAATCGGCGTATGAGTGAAGATTTTATTCAAAACAGAGCTAATGAAAACCTGCAGCCACAGGACATCATCTGTGACATTCAAAACGTATGTACAGAATTTGGCGACAATATTGTTCACCATCATCTGAATTTAAAAGTCAGGCGCGGCGACATTACCGCACTGGTGGGTAGATCCGGCTGCGGCAAAACCACTTTGCTGCGCCACATCATCGGGCTAACCAAACCTGAAAGTGGCGATGTGCTGCTATTCGGGCAAAACCTGCATGCCATGGAACGGGTCGCGCAGCGACGCCTGATGAACCGTTTTGGCGTTTTGTTTCAGCAAGGTGCATTATTTTCAGCACTTTCAGTGTTCGACAATATTGCTTTTCCACTACGTGAATTGAAACAGTTTGATGAACCGGTGATCTATCAATTGGTAATGCACAAACTGTCACTGGTGGAGCTGGAGCCGCGTGATGCATGGCTGCTGCCTGCGGAGATTTCCGGCGGCATGGTCAAGCGCGTAGGCTTGGCACGCGCGCTGGCACTGGAGCCGGAATTACTGGTGCTAGATGAACCTACCGCCGGGTTAGACCCCGACCGCAGCCATAACTTCATTGATTTGATTAAGCAGCTTAAACAGTACTTAGGGCTGACTGTACTGTTTGTCACTCATGATATGGATACGTTAGCCTCGCTTGCCGAGCGCGTTGCGGTGCTGGAAGACAAATACATTATTGCGGATTGCCCATTGCCGGAACTAGCCAGAATTGACCACCCTTTTGTTATCAACTTTTTCCAAAGTATCCGCAGCAGACTCGAAAGATTATAATAAACTATGGAAAACCGAGCTTACGCAATTGCTGTTGCTATTTTCACCCTGTTACTCGTCTTGGGGTTGGGGTTTGCCTACTGGTGGATTGGCGACTCAAAGGAGGAACGCACCGAGTATGTTGTTTCATCACAATTGCCAGTCACCGGGCTTAACCCGGAAGCTATAGTCAAATTTCGCGGCGTAAACATCGGTAAAGTGGTAGAAATATCTCTCGATACCACCACACAAACCACAATCCTTATCAGAATTGCCGTTTCGAAAAGCCTGAAACTTTCCAATGAGGCCTATGCAGAGCTACGCAGGCAGGGCATTACCGGGCTTGCCTACATTGACCTTAATGATGAAAGTAAAAACGCTCCCAGCCTTGCTGCTGGCGGCACCATACCATTAAAACCCACATTTATAGATAGCCTTTCTGAACAAGGGCCGGAACTGCTTGCGCAATTTAATTTACTGCTGAGAAACAGTGAACAATTGACGGCATCGGCCAATAATATATTGAAAGAAATCGACATTCAAAAACTCAATAGCACTATTGCAAACCTTGAAAAAGCATCGCAAAAAGCGTTACCGGCAATAGATTCTGCTACCGTCATGTTCAACAATGCTGGCAATATGATGTCAGATAAAAATCAGACACAACTCATGCAAACACTGGAAAGCCTGCGCCAGACCTCAGATGCAACCAGACCGCTGATTACCGAGATGAATTTAACTGCAAAAAGCCTGCAGAGTACAGTTAACCAGATAGGCAACAGCACCAATCAATTGGCCAACACACTAGGCAATGAGACACTGCCGCAGTTGCACACGCTAACGCAGAATATGAACCGTAGCGTGTTGCATTTCAATCGGCTGATTGATGGGCTGGACGAAAATCCGCAAAGTATAATTTTTGGCAAACCAACCCAACCTGCGGGTCCTGGTGAAGAAGGTTTTAACGTAAAACCATGAGGAAAGATATGCGCCATTTCATTCTACTTATCATCTGCGTCAGCCTATCTGCCTGTATTGGTGTAAACAAAACCAGACAGAATATGATTGTTTATGACTTTGGCTTAACTGTCCCCAGCAAAAACCAGCAACTAATTACCCTTAAAATACCGGTTGAAGAAATAAGCACTGCTGAAGCACTCAACCACAGCAAAATGCGTTACCGTCTTAATTACCAAAACCCTGCCCGCGTTTTTTCATACAGTGAAAGTCGCTGGACAAGTACGCCATCAGAATTACTTGCCAGCCAACTTTCCACACTGTCAAGCCTTGCTCCACTGGCAAATGATACCCCATTGCAAAATCCAAATAACAAATCTGCCAACTGCAGCCTGAAACTAAAAATAGAAACTTTTGATCATGTATTCCAGAGCGCAAGTATCAGTGAAGGTATCGTGCAACTGAACGCATCACTCATTGAGAAGAAATCCAAACAGATCATCGCCAATCAGCTCATTACAGAAAGTGTTTCATCAGCCACACCTGACGCACAAGGCGGCGCAGGCGCACTGCAAAAAGCCAGTGAAAATGCACTGAGAGCGGCTATAAATTGGGGAAATATGATGTCTGAGAAAAATAGCCTTTGCGACTCCAAATGAATTGGTGCGCCTGACACGAATCTTCAATGCGATATTATTTTCATATAAAAATCAAAAGCTTAATTTCAAGCTACTTTATCTGTGTGTAACAGTAATGTGGCAGTTACTAAATTAGAGATGTTAAGTGCAGTAAGAATCCAAATTAAATCTCTTTGTGTATGTCATCGAACTTAGTTTTTCCAAGCATATTTAAAATTGCATCTAACGAATCCTGCACAAATGGTAGTTTCTCCTTATATGGCACAATCATGAGGTATGCTCTAAGCATAGCGAATACCTTTGCTTGGTAGGTAGGGAAAAACTTATCCTCTACTTTTACTGGCGAGGGAAAGCCTTGAGGGGAGGCATAAAGAATTAAATTTCTAAAGTTTGCAGACTCGTCAATGTATTTGATTATATTTTCTACATCCTTTGAACTAACTAACTTCTCAATTTGGCTTTTGTAAGAAAAGCGTTTACCTTCATGCTTAAATGCAAAATTTAATGGTGGGTCAGGAATGAACTTCTCTCGCTGACCGCTCCCATTCATTTCAACCACTAACCTAAGCTTCTTATTGCCATCCTCCTCGACTATTACAAGGTCATTGGTTATGTCAAACTGTCTGAAGCTGTCCTCAATAAACTGACTCATTATCTTAAAGAAAGGTATGACAGCATGTTTATGTGGGTGGTACTTTGGTCTTAATTCATTTGCATTGTCATAACCAATCTCCTGAAGACACCTTATCAGTCCAGAAGCTGCTTCCTCTTCGGCCGTTATGTATCTAAAAACACTCATGGAGCTATCAACGGGATAAAGTTCTTCAGCAAGTTTAAGATGGTTTATTGCAGACCTAAAGCACTGCCGTGAGTGATACCTTGGTAAAGCCTCAAGAAGTTCTATGCAATTTTTGTCTAAGACTGTTAAGTTCATAACGACCCTAATCTAGTATGAGCTATCGTTTAAGTTTGTTTTTCTATAGTTGTCTCTTAGGAGTCAACTTAACCAGTTTATTTGTATTTTCACTCCATCACTCATGGTCGTTATTTTATCGCACGAACACACGATAAGGTGGCTATGTGTAACACACTGAGTTTTTAAGTGATTGATATATTCAAAACCATTGCAAATAATGGTCATATGAAGCTGGGAGTGCCCCCGACACGAATCGAACGTGTGACCCTCCCCTTAGGAGGGGGATGCTCTATCCACTGAGCTACGGGGGCATTTAATGCAGGGGTCGTAGTATAAGGCTTTTAATGACTGAAATAAATACAGCCGAGCTTTAGCAACAAATAATTAGCAGTCCAATTACGCAGATAAAATTTCAGCCACGCAATTGAACTGCTTTGAAAGCTTTAATTACAATTAACCCAAGTTAACTCGCTAACACTCTATTACCTTAATTTGTTCAGATAGCCTGATAAAGCGCTCTACCGGCGTGACCCAAACAATACCATCGCCAACTTGGCCGGTGTGCCCTACTTCCACAATAATCTGCAACACGCCTTCCAGCATGTCGTCCGGCACAATCATCTCAATATGAACTTTAGGGCTATAGTCGGTTAACTCTTCCCTAATGCCTTGCGCCGGTTTTGCCACATAGTGGCCGCAGCCTTCCACCTTACTAACTGTCATACCCGGAAACGCCTTGATATTACGCAGGGCGGATCGAATTTTTGGCAAGCGGTGCGGCTGTATAACCGCTTTAATTTCTTTCATTCCTGAAACTCCTTTATCTTGAGTATTATGCTTCGATTCTGGTTTCTTCAAACCTGCGATATAAAGTTGGCACCACTACCAGCGTTAACAGTGTTGAGCTGATAAGGCCGCCAATCACCACGATTGCCAATGGCCTTTGAATCTCGGAACCAGGCCCAGTTGCAAACAGGAATGGCACCAATGCCAGCATAGCAACGGTTGCCGTCATCATCACCGGCCTGAACCTTTGTTTGCAGCCTTCTACGATTGCTTCAACCTGACTTTTGCCTTCATCACGTAATGAGCGGATATAGGAAACCAGCACCACACCATTTAATACCGCAATACCCCATAGCGCAATAAAGCCTACCGACGCTGGGACTGACAGGTATTCCCCCGTCACCAACAAGGCAAAAATACCGCCGATAGATGCAAATGGCAAAATCATGATAATCATCGCCGCATACCTTACTGAGTTAAACAGCAGAAACAGCAGGAAGAAAATTGCCGCAATCGTTACCGGCACAATGATCATCAGGTGATTTAAAGCCCGCTCCATATTTTGGAACTGACCGCCGTATTCAAGATAATAACCATCAGGCAGCTTAAGCTTTGTATCCAGCACTTGCTTTAACTCGGCCACAAAACCACCCAGGTCACGATCCCTTACGTTAATCGCTACTACAATACGGCGCTTACCCAACTCGCGGCTGATCTGTGCGGGGCCATCTTTAATCTCTATTTTTGCAAGATCACTTAACGCCACACGTGAGCCATTAGGTGAAGTCACCAAAATATTGCCAATAGCCTCGATATTATTTCTAAAACTATCCGGAAAACGGACCGCTGCCGAAAATCGGCGCTGACCTTCGTAGATTTCGGTAGCTACCTTGCCGCCAATCGCGGTTTCGATGATATCGTGAATATCCGAGGCATTAATGCCCTGACGCGCAATTGCCTGCCTGTTGATGGTGATATTCAAGTATTGCTGGCCAGATACCTTCTCTACACGCAAATCAACCGCGCCAGGCACAGTGCCGGCAATCTTGGCAATTTCATCGGCCTTGTTTTTCAACTTGACCATATCATCACCGAAGATTTTTACCGCAACATCAGAGCGCACACCGGTAAGTAACTCATCCACACGGTCTGAAATAGGCTGTGCCATCACAATCTGCACACCAGGCAAGCCTTCGGAAAGCACAGCTGTCATCTTGTCGGCAATGTCATCCTGCGTCCAGCCATCCGGCCACTCACTCCTTGGTTTAAGGCTAACAATAGGTGTAGATTCATTCTGCGCCTGCGGATCAGCCGGGCTTTCACCACGACCGATACCGGACATGGCAGATTTAACCCCAGGCACTTTTTCCATTATCAGGCGCATCGCTTCATTTTCCATTTTTATGGATTCTTCAAGCGAGATATTTGGCACACGATTAATGCCGGGAACGATTGACCCCTCTTTCATCTCCGGGATAAATGAAGTGCCCAACAGTGGCACCACCAGCAACGAGATAACAAATACCGCTGTTGATGTCGCAATGGTTTTTTTATCGTTGGTAAGCGTCCAGTTAAGCAATTTCAAATACGGCTTTTTGATAGTTTGTATCAACTTGGTATCTTCGCCGGAGCCGCCTTTAAGAATATAAGAACAAAGCACAGGTGATAAGGTCAGTGAAATCACCAGAGATACAAACAAGGCAATAGCAATCGTCATCGCCAGCGGTGCAAACATCTTGCCTTCCATGCCCTGCAAGGTCATCAATGGCAGGAACACCAGGATGATGATACCTACACCAAACAACACCGGCGTACCTACCTCAGCAGCGGCTTCCAGCACTACACGAACTTTGCTTTCGCCTTGCCTGTGGCCTAGATGGTGAAAAGCATTTTCTACCACCACCACAGAGCCATCAACCATGAGACCGATAGCGATTGCCAAACCTCCCAGCGACATCAGGTTGGCTGAAATATCGTAATGATTCATCGCCATAAAGGTAATCAGTGGCGTAAGTATCAGCGTCGCCACCACGATAATGCTGGATCGCACATCCCCCAGAAACAGGAACAATATGATAATCACCAGAATAATGCCTTCTACCAGCACCTTGCTAACGGTAAATAGCGCCGCATCCACCAATTCACTACGATCATAATAAGGCACGATCTGCAGGCCGTTTGGCAGCATGCCTTTATCGTTGATTTCTTTTACACGCTCTTTAACGCGGCTAACAACTTCTTTAGCATTACCGGCGCGCATCATAATCACGATGCCGCCTACTGATTCGGTGTAGCCGTTTTTCATTACCGCACCTACGCGCACTTCATGACCCAGCTTAACCTCTGCTACATCACGCATAAATACTGGCACACCGTTCTGCTCTTTCAGCACGATATTGCGAATATCGTCCAGATTCTCGATTAAACCAACACCGCGAATCAGATACTGTTCGGCAAATTGCGGCAACACACCGCCGCCACTATTGGCATTGTTCTTAGCTAACGCCATATAAATATCTTGCAGTTTCAAACCGTAGTGATTCATGCGGTCTGGATTCACCAGCGTCTGATATTGCTTAACGTAACCGCCCTGCGAATTAATCTCTGCCACACCTGAAATGCCGCGTAACAATGGCCTTACCACCCAATCCTGAATGGCGCGCCTCTCGGTTAGCTCTTCGACTGAAAGTTCTTTTTCACCGTCACCCGGTTTATCCAGTGTGTATTGATATACCTCACCCAAACCTGTAGCTACCGGGCCAAGAATCGGCGTCACACCCTGCGGCATTTTATCCATCACCTCCATCAGCCGTTCCATTACCAGCTGACGGGCGAAATAAACATCAGTATTGTCTGTAAATACCAGGGTGATTAAAGACAGGCCATTACGGTTCATCGAGCGCATTTCGGTCAGGCCCGGTAAACCCGTCATCGAGATTTCCAACGGAACGGTAATAAAGCGCTCAACTTCTTCCGGTGACTTGCCCGTTGCCTGAGTTGCAATCTGCACCTGCACGTTAGTCACGTCAGGGAAAGCATCCACCGAAAGCTTTTGCAGTGAAAATACACCGGCAATCATCAGTGCAACTGCAAGCACCATCACAATCAGGCGCTGTTTAAGCGCCGTTCGAACTAGAGATTCAATCATGCCTTACTCCAATTCTTTGCGTTTACGTTCGTTGTTTACATGAAATGCGCCATCAGCCACGATGATTTCACCTTCTGCAATACCATTCTTAATCGTGACCATGCCTTCATGTTCATCTCCCAGTTCCACTTCACGCAAGCGAAATTTTTTGGGTGCCAATTGCACGTAAACATAAGTACTGTCGTTTTCACGCACGATACTTTGTGATGGCAAAGCCAGTTTTGCTTCCGGTTTGGATTGGATCAGCATGGATACCAACATATCCGGTTTGATTTCACGGTTAGTATTGGCAAGGTCTGAGCGCACGGTTACTGTTCTAGTTTGAGGATTTACAACATCACCCTCATATATCAGCTTGGCCTTGTATTGCTTGTTACCCAAAGCTGGAATCTCAACCACGACTTCTTCACCAACTTTAATCAACTCAATCTGCTGCTCAGGCACTTCGGCCACTACCCATACATGTGAAAGATCGGCGATAATAAACAGTTCTTCGGCCGGCTGCACCACCTGACCTAGATTAACCTTGCGGCTGATTACAGTACCGGCAATACGTGAAACCACATTACTGTAGGAGCGGATCTGTGCAGATTTTGACAGTTTATCAATGGTGGACTCGTTCATACCCAAAACCATTAACTGGTCACGCGCAGCATTAAGTTCAGCTTGCGCTGCACTCAGTTCAGCCTCCCTGCGTTGCAGCTCTGCGGCACCAATCACATCGGCTTCTTGCAACAAACGCGCACGTTCAACCGCCTTGGTTTGCAAGCCAATCTGCTGCGCAGCTTTAATATAAACCAGCTGATTCTGCGCCAACTCTGTACTGTTCAACGTAGCCAGAACCTGGCCGTTTTGCACATTTTGGCCAAGTGTTGCTTCAATATCCTTAATACGGCCAGTAACAGATGCACCGATTCTAGCCATGCGCTGCTCATCTACCTGAATCGTACCAGGTACGCGCAAAGCGCCGCGCATTTCAATATTTCCGGTAGTATGCAGCTTGATTTGCTTAACTAATTGATCGGTAATCTCTACAATATTTGGATCAACAACTTCTGCCTCAACTGGGGCTTCGGTCTTTTTTGCATTACAACCGGTAGCCAACAAACTTACTGCGCATAAAGCCAATAACAGTTTTTTAGTTGGTCTGATGTTTAAAAGCATATGTGTAGCAGTCATTAAGATTTAACCTCCAAAAGTTCATAGCCAAGCAAGCGTTCAATTTCCAGCATGGTATTAATGTATTCATAACGCGCAGATAAATAGTCTTTTCGAACAACGCGTTTGGTCCGCTGTGCGTCCAGATAATCCAGAATGCCGCGCTCACCAAAGCGGTAAGCCGCTTCAGCTACTTTTAAAACAGCCTCAGCCTGGGACAGCAAACCATTCTCAAATGCAGCAACCTGCTGTTGCGCAATGAGATAGCGCTGGTAAGCAGATTCAATATCACGCTTAATCGCCAGTTCGCGATCACTTAAAATCGCGTTGACCTCTTTCACCTCAGCTGCCGCCTGAGCGATTGGGCCGCTACGTTGATCCCAAAGTGGTAAAGGAATCGCAATGCCTAATCTGAATTGACGCAGATCAGGATCCTGTTCAACACCGGCCCTGACAGTAAGACCTGGGTTGCGCAATTGCTCCTGTAAACGAAGATTTGCTTCAGATGTTTTGATTGCAGCACGAATTTGCTTTAATTGCGCAGCATCATTGATTCGATCACGCAGTTCATTAATATCTGGCAGGCTACTGGCAAGCGGCAGATCGCCAGATAAACTGTAGTCCTCCGGGATTGCAGCACTGATCAAACCACGCAAGTAAGCTTTAGCCTCAGTCACTCTAACCCGGGCAGCCTGATAGTCACGCTCAGCCGCTAATGCTTCTGTATCAGCCTTAATTAGCTCATATTTGGGCGACTCTCCGACATCCACACGCAATTTAACGCGTCCGCGGATATCCGCTAGGAGGTTACGGTCAGCCTCAGCCAGCTCCAGCACCGCCTGACGCTGCAATACGTCATAAAATGCACTTTTTACACGCGTACGCACATCGTTTTTTGTAAGCTCTACCCCAAGAGCTGCAACCTGCACATTATTTTCTGCAACTACTCTGCGCGCATTTCGCACACTGGGGAAATCTAAAGGCTGCGACAAGGCTACGCCCCAGTTACCGCTGCTACCCTGCCCGCCCGGAGTTCTATAGCTGGTAGGGCCGGCACCAATTTCGAACAGTGGGTTACCAAAGGTATTGGCAGTCAGCACAGAAGCGGTGGCTGATTCCTCTCGTGCTTTAGAAATATTGATTGCAGGGTTTTGTTCTGCCGCTATCAACACTATCTGCTGTAGCGTAAAACTTGGAGCTGCATACGCAATAGAACTTTGCAGACCAATAAATAAAAACAAAATAGTAGCCAGATGGCTATTTATGGAGCGTACTGATAGCTCACTTGCACCAAAACTATGCATAAACAATTTTTCCTGAATTAATAATTGGCATCAATTAATAAAAATTAACTAATAACAAAAATTATTAAGATTGATTTCACGCCTTGCCTGTAACGCCTGGTAATAAACGTTTGTGACAATAAGCAACGAACCGGGCTTGTATATCGAAGCAGGCTTAAAGTTAAGCCTGCAAGAATTAAGCCATTAGGAAATTATGCGTTGGGAGGTCTTTGATGAACCAACAGGGTTGGCTCTTGATAGCTTGCGCTATAGAAGTAATAAACAGAATTATTCTCGGAAAACTGATTGTATAAAACCATGGCGATTGGAACTGCATCGCCAACATCACGATTATTATCTTTATCAAACTGCACGACCGCCGCCTGATTGTTACCAAATACATCGCTAGAGTAACTATCAAAACTCTGCTGAACAACAGATGCAAAAACTGCAATCAATCCAAGGATCAATAGCAGTTTTTTGAAGACTATCTTCATCTGGGCAGTATTTAGAATAATTGATTTCAATTTGTAGTTGAGAAATTCTGTTAAGTAGAAAGTATTTTTAATGATATTAAAAAATTGAAACTTTCCAAGCTGGCGATTATAGCAATTTTTCCACAGTTGGCATGTATGGATTTGTATCTATATGTATTTTACGTGGCGAACATTCATATGCTAGTTCTCCTAGGCTGGTTCTTTTGGCTAGCCTTCTTGGCAAATTTTTCTGGGCAATTGTTCTAACAAAACAAATGGTGCTAACATCAGCTGTAACTTCACATTAAACAATTAGCATCTCTGAAAGCGCAACCATGTTACTTAAACTATTGTTTTATATTGTGGTACTGTTAATTTCCATTTTAGGTTATCGCAACTTTGCCTCTGCCACCAGCACGCTTACCATAGATGGGGATGCTCCAAACTTTACACTGAATGATGCCAAAGGCAATCCGCACACACTTATGGACTATCGTGGCAAGTATTTAGTTCTATATTTTTATCCCAAAGATGATACGCCAGCCTGCACAAAGGAAGCTTGCCACTTTAGAGACAATACGCCAGAGCTTGAAAAATTAGGCGCAAAAGTCATTGGCATTAGCGTTGATAGCAGCGAATCTCACGAGAAATTCACAGAAAAATATCATCTGCCTTTCCCGCTATTGGCTGACACTGATGGCAAAGTCGCTGAAAGCTATAATGCACTGAGCAATTTTCTGGTAATAAAAATCGCCAAACGCCATACTTTTTTAATCGACCCTAACGGCAAAGTTAAAAAAATCTATACCAATGTAAATGTAGCCAGCCATTCGCAGCAAATCATTGATGATTTAAAAGCTATTCAGAACCGGCAGCAGTAATAACTTTAGCCATCATTTAGCTGCAAATGGATGCACGGATTGTTTATAACTCTTAAGTAAATCGGCAGCCTTAGGCTCACGGGCAATTGCATTTTTAATAGCCTGTTTGGTTGCGCGATAATTCCATTCCTGAATACGCTCATCCATATCTGCACGGTGACTGATAAACACACCGACACAAATAAATACATCATCAGCTTCTTCTACAGGAATAGTGCCATCAGCCACACAGTCCATCACCGCCATCGCCACGCCACGCTGTGCTGGGCCAAACATCTGTACTGCCTGCTTACCGTTTTTGATAGTGACTTTATTAAACATCACGGTGTTGGGCTTTACCATCTGATTTGGTGCAACGATTGCCAGTAAGCCATTTACCCCCTGTTTTTGATCCGTTAGCGTACGGCAAAAAGCATCTTCAGCAGCGCTGCCACGTGGCCCCATAATCAAATCTATATGCGCAACATTTAGCAGGTCCAGACCATGCCCATCCGGACGATCTTCTGCCACCAGCGCTTCGCCAACCAATACTCGGTCAATCACAGCCATTTCAGCCTCCTCAATCATTCAAGTTGTTATTAATTTCCTGTTACCGATCAATTCTATCCAAAGCACTTAATCACGCTAACCAACATTTTTTAAACGTCTAATATGTATCATGTCACAAAAAAATCTTATTTTCTGTATGTAGTGACACTTATTGTTTTAAAAAATTCACCCATAAAAAAAGCCAGCGTCAGCTGGCTTTTAATTACGCAATTACATAAAGCAATTACTCTTTTATTGCGCGTTTACGCTCATGCTCCAATAAATGGCGCTTACGGATACGAATAGTTTTAGGTGTGATTTCCACCAACTCGTCATCATCAATAAATTCGACTGCTGATTCTAAAGTGATAGCAACTGCTGGAACCAAACGCACCGCTTCATCAGTACCTGAAGAACGAATATTGGTTAATTGCTTACCTTTAATCGGGTTCACAATCAAATCGTTATCACGGCTGTGAATACCGATAACCATACCTTCATATAATTTATCGCCAGGAACAGCAAACATACGGCCACGATCTTGTAGTTTCCACAACGCGTAAGCTACCGCTTCACCATGCTCGGCCGAAATCAACACACCATTGCGACGACCCGGCATATCGGCTTTAACCGGTGCATATTCATCAAAAATATGTGCCATTAAACCGGTACCGCGCGTTAAGGTTAAGAACTCACCTTGGAAACCAATCAAACCACGGGCAGGGATTCTATATTCCAGACGGGTACGACCATTACCATCTGATTCCATGTTTTGCATTTCGCCACGGCGACGACCCAACTCTTCCATCACTGCACCCTGGTTATCATCTTCAACATCCACAGTCAGGATTTCATAAGGCTCACATTTTTCACCGTTAATTTCACGGTACACAACTTTTGGCTTACCAACCGCCATTTCAAAACCTTCGCGGCGCATGTTCTCCAATAAGATGGTTAAGTGCAACTCACCTCGGCCAGAAACACGGAACACATCAGCATCTGCTGTATCTTCAACACGTAATGCTACGTTCACTAACAACTCTTTAGTTAAACGATCACGAATTTGACGTGAAGTTACGAATTTACCTTCAGTACCAGCCAATGGTGATGTATTCACCATAAAGTCCATCGTCAATGTTGGCTCATCCACACCTAAATGTGGCAAACCAACCGGTTTTTCACGGTCACATACGGTGAAACCAATACCAATATCATCCAAACCAGACACAATAACGATGTCGCCAGCTTCAGCTTCTTCTACAGCAACGCGCTCTAAACCTCTAAAGCCCAACACCTGATTAATACGACCTTGAGCAATTTGCGTATCCTGATTCATTACCGTAACCACTTGACCAGGCTTAATACGGCCATTGCGCACGCGGCCAATACCTAAACGACCCGTGTAAGTTGAATAATCCAGCGCAGAGATTTGTAATTGCAAAGGCGCATTGCTATCACCTTTAGGTGGCTCTACATGCGACAAAATTGTTTCAAACAATGGGCGCATGTTATCGCTTTCAACCTTCATATCCAAGGTTGCAAAGCCGTTCAAAGCAGATGCGTAAACTACCGGGAAATCCAATTGTTCATCAGTTGCACCCAAATTGGCGAACAAGTCAAACGTATGGTTAATCACCCAGTCCGGACGTGCGCCTGGACGGTCAACCTTGTTAATTACAACGATTGGTTTCAAACCAAGTGCCAAAGCTTTTTTAGTCACAAAACGCGTTTGCGGCATCGGGCCTTCTACAGCGTCAACCAGCAACACCACACCATCCACCATACCCAACACGCGCTCTACTTCACCGCCAAAGTCGGCGTGGCCCGGGGTATCCACCACGTTAATGTGTGTACCTTCGTAGTTAAGTGCAGTATTTTTAGCGAGAATGGTAATACCACGTTCTTTTTCAATATCGCCAGAGTCCATCACGCGTTCTGTGACTTGCTGGTGGGACGAAAAAGTACCTGCTTGTTGTAGCAGTTTATCAACCATGGTTGTTTTACCATGGTCAACGTGGGCGATAATTGCGATGTTTCTCAGGTTTCTAGGATTAGGATTACTTGACATGTATTGCTACCGGTTCTCATTTGAAAGGCGGCGATTTTAACACATTAAGCATAAAAACTTTTAGTTATATTGCAATAAAGCTTTGACAAAAAAAGATTTATCCCTATAATGCGCACAACTTAAAACTTTACTTACATATAAAAGTTTTAGATTCATCGCCCTGACCCTCGGTCGCTCGTGAAATTTTGAAGCGACTATCTTTAGATTTAATTATAAATCTATCTTTACTGGTTAGCGGCTATGCCCGTGCGCTGGTAAATAAAGCATCTCAATATATTTTTTTGAATTCTGCTTTTTGCGTTATGTTTTTGCATGACTAGAAACATAGATGTATTTGCTTGCGCCCTTTTTTGTTTTTTATGAAAGGGACTACTTTGTCTTTTGAATCGTTAAATCTACACCCTACTATCCTCCGTGCTATTGAAGAGGCTGGCTACACAACCCCTACACCTATTCAATCACAAGCCATTCCAGAAGTTCTCGCTGGTCGCGACCTGATGGCATCAGCACAGACTGGTACCGGTAAAACTGCAGCATTTACATTACCTGCACTTAATTTATTAGCTACACCACACGAATCTAAAAGCCGCGGCCCACGCATTCTGGTATTAGTGCCAACACGTGAACTTGCTGCTCAGGTAAATGAATCTGCACGCAAATACGGTAAATATATCCGCGCACGTACTGTAAGTATCGTCGGTGGTATGCCTTACCCATTGCAAAACAAATTGCTGTCACAACCTTTAGATATCCTGGTTGCAACACCGGGCCGCTTTATTGATCACCTTGATCGTGGCCGTATCGATGTATCACGTTTGCAAATGCTGATTCTGGATGAAGCTGACCGCATGCTGGACATGGGCTTTATGCCTGATGTTGAACGTATCTGCGAAGCGTTGCCAGCTGAACGTCAAACGCTATTGTTCTCAGCAACGCTGGATGGCAACATTGGCCGTATCGCTCGTGACATCCTGAAAAATCCAAAAACCATTGAAATTGCACAGCAAAAAGAAAAACATGCCAACATTGAGCAGCGTTTGCACTTTGTTGATGACATGACACACAAAAATAAATTGCTGGAGCATCTGTTGATTGCCCCGGAAGTTAACCAAACTATTATTTTTACTTCAACAAAACGTCACGCTGACGTATTGGCTGAAGACTTGTATGCAGCTGGTCACAAAACAGCTGCACTGCATGGCGACATGACACAAGGTGCGCGTAACCGCACATTGACTAAATTGCGTCATGGTGATGTAAAAGTATTGGTAGCAACTGACGTTGCTGCACGTGGTATTGACGTGGCTGGTATCTCACATGTAATTAACTACGACTTGCCTAAATTTGCAGAAGACTATGTTCACCGTATTGGCCGTACTGGCCGTGCCGGTGCTACTGGTATTGCGATTTCATTTGCATCTAATATGGATCGCCATATCCTGCGTAAAATTGAGCAGTTCACTGGTCAACGCATGGAACCGGCAGTGATTGAAGGCTTTGAACCTAAACGCGCCATGAAAATGGATGCTCCAGGTGGCCGTGGTGACCGTCGTGACGGTCACAAACCAGGTGGTCGCGGTGGTTTTAAACCACGTGATGACCGCGGTGGCTACAAAGGCCGTGATGATCGCAGTGGTGCTAGTCGTGACAGTGCTCCTCGCAGTGAAAACCGCTTTGAAAACCGTGGTAACCGTGATTCAGCACCGCGTGAAGCAAACGGCAATTCAGCTGGCTATGCGCCAAAACCTGAATTTAACCGTTCAGCAGAGTTTAACCGCTCAGAAAGACCAGCTGGCGACCGTCCACGTAGCTTCGGCGATCGTAGCTCTTCTGGTGACCGTAGCCGTGGCCCAAGCGCTGGCGCCCCTAACCGCAGCTTTGGTGACAGCGTAGCATTCGGCAAAAAACCCTATTCACGTGACAGCCAACCTCGCGATGGCCAACGTAGCGAAGGCCGTGCTGACCGCGGCGCAGCTCCAACAGCGCGTCGTGACAACAACCGCAATGAAGGCAGAAGCAATGCTGCTCGCGGCTTTGCTAATGCTAACGCCGGTAGCGGTGCGCCACGTCGTCCACGTAGTTTTGCTTAAGTAGAAATATATATTGAACAGTATCCAACAAATGACAGAACTAGTAACAGAAGCAGTAAATTCAGAAATTCCGAGTTTCAGCACCTTAGGCCTCGCGCCTGAGCTGCTGCGCTCACTGGCTGACTCTGGCTATACAACACCTACCCCAATCCAGTTACAGGCAATCCCTGTAGCCTTGGCGGGTGGTGATTTAATGGCCGGGGCGCAAACCGGCACAGGTAAAACTGCTGCCTTTGCGTTGCCTTTATTGCAAAAATTACTACCGCTGGCCAACAGCAGCACCTCCCCTGCCAAGCATCCGGTGCGCGCGTTGATTTTAACGCCAACACGGGAGCTGGCAATTCAGGTGGAAGAAAGCGTCAAGGCCTATGCCAAACATACACAACTACGTTCGCTGGTTGTGTATGGCGGTGTAGACATCAGAACGCAGACGCCGCACCTGAAAACCGGGATTGAAGTATTGGTAGCTACCCCTGGCCGTTTGTTGGATCATATTGAACAAAAAACATTGCAGCTTGGCCAAGTACAAATGTTAGTACTTGATGAAGCCGATAGAATGCTGGACATGGGCTTTATGCCGGATTTACGTCGCATTTTGGCCTTGTTGCCAAAACAGCGCCAGAATCTGATGTTTTCAGCCACATTCTCAAATGAAATCAAGAAATTGGCCGATGAGTTTTTAACTAAACCGCAGCTGATTGAAGTTGCTCGCAGCAACGCTACGAACGACAACGTTACTCAAAAAGTATATCAGGTAGCGCAAAGCGATAAAGAAGCATTGTTAATACAATTGCTGAAGCGAGCGGATGCGAAACAGGTGATTATATTCACCAAAACAAAAATTACCGCCAGCCGTCTAAGCCGTAGCCTTGCAAAAGAAGGCATTGCCGCTGACGCGATTCATGGCGACAAAACGCAGCAGGAACGTATCAAGGCTTTAGATGCATTTAAAGCCGGCACCGTAACCGCACTGGTTGCAACAGATGTAGCCGCACGCGGTCTGGATATCAGCGAATTGCCGATGGTGATTAACTACGAGATTCCAAGTGCGCCAGAAGATTATGTACACCGTATTGGTCGTACTGGCCGCGCAGGCGCGCTAGGCGTTGCAATCTCATTTGTCAGTGACGATGAAGAAAAGTATATGGTAGAGATCGAGAAACTGATTAAACGCCAGATTCCAAAAGAAACGGTTGCGCTGGATAGGCCAGCAGCCCGATCACGCACGACGCATTCAAAAATAGCAACTCATAGCAAAACCAGCTATCAGGATAAAGCGCAGGATACTGCGCCAATCAGGCGGCCTGCTAAACAGAAAAGCAGTGACCCATGGTTTGACAAGCCTTACGAACCTACTTCACAGCCAATACCGACCTCGGTTACAAGAACTTTTACTGGTAAGAAAAAACCGGTGGCAGCATTACTTGGTGGCTTACCAAGCAACAAATAAGCAACGGCCATTACTGGTTGCGCATAAAATCGGCCACACCGTATAACTGTGTGGCTAATTTTTTCATTAACTCATCCTCATAGGCTAACTGATGCATGGCTTTAATCATGCAATACATCCATTGATCACGTGCGGATTCATCAATCGCAAATGGCATATGCCGCGCACGCAGCATAGGGTGGCCATAACGCTCAATATAGAGCTGCGGCCCTCCGGTCCAACCTGTTAAGAACATAAAAAGCTTTTCACGCGCCGAGGTTAAATCCGGCTGGTGCATATCACGCAGCGGCTTAACCTTTGGGTCGCTATCCATAATGTCGTAAAAAGTTTCTACCAGCTTACGGATATTTTCAACACCGCCAGCTTCGCCACCCAGCAGCTCAAAAAACGTGCTTTTGTCGCTACCGGCTTCTTCGATTTTATCTATCATTGCAACTAAACTACTGTAGGTTTAACCAAGCTGGCTGCCAGTTGCGCGCGAGCTCTGGCTTCATCGGTATCTTTACCAGTAGCCAATGCAACGCCCATACGGCGTTTGACGAAAGACTCCGGCTTGCCGAACAAACGGATATCTGCACTTGGCACTGCCAAAGCTTTTTCAACACCATCAAATGCCAATTGTTTAGTTTCATGACCGCCATAAATCACGGCACTCGCCGCGGCATCACGCAAGGCAACGTCTACCGGCAAACCTAAAATAGCGCGTGCGTGCAGATCAAATTCACTAAAACGCTGACTTGCCATGGTGACCATGCCGGTATCATGCGGACGTGGGCTGACTTCACTGAACCAGACATAGTCGCCTTTAATAAAGAGTTCAACACCAAACAGACCTAAGCCACCCAGGCTGTCAGTCACCGCTTTAGCAATACGTTTGGATTCTTCGAGCGCCTTTGGCGCCATCGCCTGTGGCTGCCAGCTTTCCACGTAGTCACCATTTTTCTGCACGTGGCCGATAGGTTCACAGTAGTAAGTAGTAATTTCACCCTGTGCGTTTTTTGCACGTACCGTCAGCAAAGTGATTTCATAATCAAAATCAATCTGACCTTCTACAATCACTACGCCTTGATTCACGCGACCTGCTGAGGCTGCGTAATCCCAGGCAGTTTTAACTTCGCCGGCATTGGTAATGCGGGACTGGCCTTTGCCAGAAGACGACATGGTAGGCTTGATGAAGCAAGGATAACCGATACCGGCATCAATCGCGGCCTGCAACTCTGCCTCACTTTTTGCAAATGCATAAGGTGAAGTTGGCAGCTTTAATTCTTCAGCAGCTAATCTGCGGATGCCTTCACGGTTCATAGTCAGCTGCACGGCTTTAACTGTTGGAATCACGGTAGCGATACCGGATGACTCGATGTCAGCCAAGGTAGATGTATTCAATGCCTCAATCTCAGGCACAATCAAATGCGGTTTCTCTAGCGCAATCAAATCACGCAAGGCCTGATCATTAGTCATATCAATCACGTGAGCGCGATGCGCAACCTGATGGCCCGGCGCATTTTTATAGCGATCAACTGCAATTACTTCAACACCCAGGCGTTGCAAAGCAATAATGACTTCTTTACCAAGTTCACCGCTGCCGAGCAGCATCACACGGGTTGCATTGGGGCTTAGAGGGGTACCGATTTGCATAGGATTCTTTCAGTTTTGAGTTGGCTGAATAATACCATGCGGCGATTTTTTAAGTAATTTGAAGATGTAACTAAACTGTGAAAAATGGGCTTGTGGTGAAGCTTAAATGTTCTAGATTGCTTCGCTACGTTCACGATTCCGTCACCGTGAGGCCGCGAGCTATTGCGAACCAGCCTTAGCAGCGAGCGCAGGGGCAGTCCAAATTACCAATGCAGAAAAACAAACACTAATGCTTGATCTGATGTTTATCCATGCGGTAGCGCATCGTCATGCGGGTAATACCAAGCTTGCGCGCGGCCTCTGACACATTATTTCTGGTTTCAGCCAGCACTTGCAGCAAAATCGTCTTTTCTGCCGCATCCAATGCAGATTGCTGCATATCAATTTTTGAACTAGTCTCAGTTGCGCGATAAATCGGTAGCGCCAGATCAACATCCGTCAGCTGATTATTATGGCACAGTAAAACTGCACGGCTAACCTGATGCCTTAATTCACGCACATTACCAGGCCAGGCATAACTTTCTATCATGCTGATTGCTTGCGGTGTGAATGTCGCCATCACCAAACCATAACGTCGCGCTGTCTGCGCTGCAAAATGCCGAGCCAGCAGCAGCATATCACCTGCCCGCTCACGTAGTGGTGGCATAGTAACGCTCATCACATTGAGTCGATAATATAAATCCTGCCGGAACCGGCCCAGTTGTGACATTTCATGTAGATCACGATTCGTGGCCGCGATAAAACGTGCTGGTACCGTGCGTTCTTTGGTAGATCCTATGCGGCGCACCACTCGGCGCTCCAGCACGTTGAGTAATTTAGCCTGCAAGGCCAGCGGCAACTCACCTATCTCATCCAAAAACAAGGTGCCGTCTTCAGCAGCCTCTATTAAGCCAGGGCGAGTCATTGTGGCGCCGGTAAAAGCACCTTTCTCATGTCCGAACAATTCACTTTCAATTAGTTCTGCCGGCAGAGATGCGCAATCCACATGCACGAACGGTTTATCGTTATGTGTATCCTGACATGATAAATGCAGCAAGCGTGCAGCAACATCCTTGCCGGTACCGGTTTCACCGCCAATCAACACTGTCGGCGGCACACTATCGGCTGACACCAATTGTGCAATACGTTTTATCTGGGATTTGACACTTTGCATTGCCGGGCTTTCTCCCAACAACTCCACGCCCTCAATCGCATGCGCATTACGCTGGCGAGAATAATCAAGACTGTTATTTTGAACAGCTGCAGTCTCAGCTTTTTGAACAGATAACAGCAGTTCTTCAAGGTCGATAGGTTTTTTTAAATAATCAACTGCACCCTGCTTCATTGCGTTAACAGCGTCGCTAATTTCACCATGAGCGGTCATCACAATCACCATGGCATTCTTGGCCACAAAAAATGGCAGTAAATCCAAGCCATTACCATCTGGTAATCGCATATCCAGCAATACTATATCTGGAAAAAACTGTTTAACTATGTCGCGCGCAGCCTGAACACTTTCAACATGCGCACATTCATAATTGGATTTTTGCAATCGGCGCATCACCGCTCGGGCGAACAGTGCCTCATCTTCAACAATCAGGATTTTTGATTGCTGTTTAAGTGACGCGGTACTTTCGCCTGAACTGAGATGCACAAATTGCAAATTAAACTCCAATGTTATTTACTATCTATTACTTAGTCATTACCTAATGCTACAGCCGCTTTTGGTTTACTAAAATCATATCGCAGACCAACCCAGCCGGCACGTGGTGCGCCTGGTGCCAGAAACAGCTCTTTTTTCGAGTTTGCATCGGTGGCAAATGTACCGCCTGCTGCATTGAAAATATTTTCACCCAATAGACCGCTGCTGTAATACTCACGATCAAACAGGTTATTTACTTTACCAAACAACTGCCAGCCAGATTCACCGAATTTATAGCGGGTATCTATATTAAGCACCGCATAACCAGCAAGCTTACCTGAACCGGCGTAAGTATTACCATCGGTACCAACGCCAGCTTTATGTTGGTTATTTTCGTTACCACGTGCATATTGGTCTGAGAATGCAACCATAGTTGCGCCTATAGTCCAATTAGGCAATGCACGCCACTCACTACGCAACTTAAGTTGATGGCTAGGAATGCCGGCCAGATTATCTCCTGATCTCACATGGATATTGCCATTGGCATCTCTTGTTGAGTTAGCCTGTGAAGCAATTGAAAATGCATCTTCATAAGTTGCTTTTACATAGCTATAGCCTGCAGACCATTTAAAATCACCGCTTACACCATTAATACCAAAATCCAGACCTTGACGGCGTGTTTTACCTACATTGTTAAAGTAACCGGCACCAGTGGTTCCTGAAGCAATAAACTGTAAATCATCATGATTGGTGGTTCTATATGCACCTGCCGTCCAACGGATTGCATCAGATAACTTACCGCGAAAACCAGCCTCAAATGTTTTAGCTACAACCTGTTTCAATGGTGGGTCACCTGCCATCGCATTAGGTAACAAACATGGGAAGTTAGGGTCAGCACAGCCTGTTTCAATTGGCGATGGTGCACGATTACCTTCGTTATAGCCAGCATATGAATTCAACTGTGGTGTAAAAGCATATGTAACACCAACTGCCGGATTAAAACGGCTATAACTATGTCTACCGCCTGCATCACCCCCTTGAAGGGCTGCAACATTCAAGTTACCATCGCTAAGCAACGCATCACCAACCTTGTCTGCTGTTGTCGTCTCACATGCGGTGATATCACCAGTTGTTGCATCAACACAGGTACCCTCTTTTTGACCTGCCAAATTATCAGTTAGCTTGATGCGCGTGTGGTTATAACGGCCTGAAGCTGTCAGTGCCATTTTCTGCGTAACATTGAATGTGTCAGTCAAGAACAGACTCCATGTTTTACTGCGGCCATTCAGATCATTTGCATTCTCGGTAGCATGCAGCGTACCACCAGCTCCACGGCTTGCGCTGAAAGTGTCAAACTCTTGTTCGGTTTGCGTGAACTTTGTACGCCCAATATCAACACTTGCACCACCAATTAACTGATTGCGCTCCGTTGCCCAAGTTAACTGCAATGCGCCACCATAGCCTTTATTTTTGGTAGTGCTACGATTATTAACGCCCTGTGGCAATGCCGCACAGTCACCGATTGTCAATCCATCACAACCTTCATATAACGATTCATATAGGTCATTCACATCACCATTGAGCGTTTCAGTACGGTTATGGCGATAATAAGCATTAGCCGTTACTAAAAACTCGTCTGAAAGCCAGTGATTGACCTTGCCATTAATAAAACTAAGTTTATTCTGTGTGTTGTCTGGCTTGGTATAAATTGAGTCATAGCCAAATTGATGCCTCATGGTTTGTGACTGGTAACCGTTACCAGTCAGGTCTGTATCTGCACCAGAGAAGCTGATATCAACATCCGTCTTTTCATTACGCCAACCCAATTTGCCAAACCCCTGCAGCACATCAGATGGCGAACTATCACGCCAACCTTGTTCTTTAAACTGGTTACCGGCAAAGAAATAGCTCACGCCATTATCCAATTTGCCGCCGTACTCGCCTTCAACAGCCCAACGCCCCCATGAACCTCCTGAAGCCTGAATACCCCCGCCTGGGAAATACTCACCGCTCTTAGTCTGGATAGAAAGCGCGCCACCTAAGGTATTTAAACCAAACAATGGATTAGAACCAGGCATTAATGTAATGCCTGCAATTGCATTTTGTGGAATTAGATCCCAATTCACAGTATCACCAAATGGCTCGTTGATGCGCACACCATCCTGATAGACAGACAAGCCCTGTGGCGTACCTAACAAAGGCGATGCAGTAAAGCCATGAAAATTCACATCAGGTTGATATGGATTATTTTGTGCCTCATTGATATTTACACCAGAAAGATTCTGATTCATGAAATCAGCAATATTAAGACTTTGTTGATCTTGAATATCCTTACCTTTTGCTGCCTGCACGTTAGATGGCACCTGCTCGACCGGCACACCTAATCCACCCAGTGGCGTTGCACCAACGACTTCAATCGCGCCAAGCTCCAAGGCTCGCGCTTTATTATCAGCATATGCCTGATGTGGCATGGCATATGCTGCAAGTATCGCCGCTAAAATTAATTTAGGTTGTAATGTTTTTTGCATAAATATTCCTTATTCTTAATCTAAGAGTTTTTCTCCCGCATTACTATCAGCAAAATACATACCCGAAACAGCCTATTGAAAAAATCAATAAAAATCAAAGATGTAAAAAATTTGTTACAAATTAATATGTAATTGTAACAAAAATTTGGTTGTTAACAGCCAATATGGCGGTTGATAACAACCACCATATTTTAAATACTGTTAAGTAACTGGCGAGGAGGTATGTTCAGAAAGCCACGCAAACCTAACCAGGCAGCAATAGGTATAGCGCCGGTAGCAATGAACATTGCGATGGCAACTAATCTTAAATTAAATTGAAACGGTATATCCAAGACCTGCACACTAATATAAAAACCTAGAATATTGGCAGCGATTGCAGCTACCAGTGCAGCGATAAGCCCAATACATGCGAACTCGGTAAAATAGGCTATGCTTACCTGCCTGCGTGATGCACCAAACACACGCATCAATGTAGCCTCGGCAACGCGTTCGTCTCTGGTGGCTACCAGCGCAGCATAAAGTACAGCAACGCCGGTAATTAAGCTAAACACAAACACATACTCAATCGCAGTACTCATTCTCTGCATAATGCCGCGCACCTGCTGCATCAGTGCAGCTACATCTATCACCGTAAGATTTGGATATTGTTTTACCAGTTGATTCAGTGCTAAATCAGCACCTACGGGCAGGTAAAAACTGCTGATATAACTAGCTGAAAAATTATCCAGCACACCAGGTGGCGTCACCGCAAAAAAATTGGCGCGCATGGAATCCCAGTCCACTTTCCTCAAGCTGGTTACAGTCAAAGTCAATGGATTACCTGCAACATCGAAAGTCAGCTTATCGCCAAGCTTGATATCCAAGGTCTTTGCCAGATCCTGCTCAAGTGACAAGTAAGGTTTACCATGCCCGGCAGCAGTCCACCACCTACCGGCGACCAGCTTATTATCACTTTGCATGGCAGCAGTCCATGACAGGTTGAACTCACGCTCTGCCAGACGCCGTGCGCGTTCATCTTTCCATTGGGCAGTTTTAACTACGACATCATTTTTACTTACCAGACGACCTTTCACCATTGGAAAGATAGTCGTGTCTTTGATATGCTGCTGAGTAAAAAATTGATTGATGCCATCAATCTGTACTGGCTGAATATTAATGACAAATCGGTTCGGTGCGTCTGCTGGCAAAGAGGCCTGCCAGTTATGAAGCAAATCACCGCGAATAAGAGCAAGCAGCATCAGCACCATCAAACCCATGCTAAATCCAACCATTTGCACCGTTGATAAAGCAAGCCTGGTTTTAAGCCCCTGCACTCCCACGCTAATCGTTGAAACTGTTTTATTGTGTGGTTTCAAACTAATTAATAATCTAGCCAGATATATCAAACCGTAAGCAAACAGAAAAACTATAAGGCACAGCGCCAGCATGGCAAATATCGTTGCCAATGCGATTTTTACGTCACGCGCCTGCCAAAAAACCATTGCCGCCATTACCAGCGTAGCGGGTAAGAATTTGGATTGTGCAGATATTGGCTGGGCCAAAGTCTCTCGCCTAAGAATATTCATGGCGGTGAGCTTGCGCATCTGCCATGCGTGCGGAAGCACCACAGCAGTCATCATGGCAAGGCTGGCCAACAAACCCACAGCCAGCGGCAACGGCGATGCCGGCGGTAGTGTATCAAGGAATAAACTGCCCGCCAGATGTGCCAGACCTGATTGAGCAAAATATCCGATAACTATGCCAAGCAGGGCGCTGAAAAACGCAATCAGAAGCGTTTGCAGCGTCAGCACCTGTAGCACTGTTTTTTGCTGAGCGCCAAAGCAGCGCATCAGGGCAAACATATCCAAACTCTGCTTAATATAAGGCATGCTGGATAACAGCATTGCCACCATAGCCAGAATGACACTGACCATGGCAGACAAACCCAGAAACTGCTCGGCTTTATCCAATGCCAACTTAATTTCAGGGCGGGCATTACGTAGGTCCTCTATTCTTTCACCACGCCCTAATTCAGGTTTCATCTGCACATGAAAGCGCTGAACTATTCTTGCATCACCAGCCAGCAATAATTGGTATTTAACGCGACTGCCATATTGAATCAATTTCGTCGCCGCCAGATCTCCTGCGTTCATCATCAGCCGTGGAGCAAAGCTGAACATATCACCGCCGCGCGAAGGCTCACGCAGTAAAATTGCGGTCACGACAAGGTCACGCTCACCTACCGCAAGCTTATCGCCGACACGCAAATTGAGCAGGTTTGCCAGGCGCGGTTCTATCCATGCTTCCCCTTTATTCGGTGCGGCTTTTACCAACTTACCTGCATCTAGCAAACTATCAGCCAAAGTCAGGTTGCCACGCAACGGAAAGTTATCTTCTACCGCCTTGATTTCAACTAACTGACTGCTATCTCCCGACACGACCATGCTAGGAAACTCATAGGTCTTAACCGCAGCCAGACCCTGCTTTCGAGCGTTATCAACAAAAGCTCGCGGAACCTCATGATCGGCCAGCACAGCAAGGTCGCCACCCAGCAGCAAAGCTCCCTGCTGGCTTAATGCAATCTCTACACGCTCGGTAAAAAAACCTACGGCAGTGATAGCAGCAACCGCTAGCACTAAAGCGGACACAAGCACTCGCAATGCACCGGCACGCCATAAATTATGCGTTTGCAACCAAGCCAGTTTGCAATTCAACATCATAGGCTTTAACATTATGCCAGCTGTTCCAACACACCATTCACCAGCTTTAACTGGCGATGGCAGCGATTAGCCAATTGAATATCATGTGTCACCAATACCAAAGTAGTACCAGCCTCGACATTCATCCTGAACAGCAACTCAATAATCATTAACCCGGTAACATGGTCCAGATTGCCGGTCGGTTCATCAGCAAAAAGAATCGCCGGCTGTGTGGCGAACGCACGCGCAATCGCCACACGTTGCTGCTCACCCCCCGATAACTGTTTTGGATAATGCTTAATGCGCTCGCTTAGCCCTACTTTTTTTAATGCTTCCAAGCTTAGCTCTTTGGCATTTGACACATTCTTTAACTGTAGCGGTAGCATCACATTCTCAAGCGCTGTCAGTGAAGGCAATAACTGGAATGACTGGAACACAAAGCCCATGCTCTCGGAACGCACTGCTGCCCTGCCATCTTCATCCAGATTACTGAATGTTCGGTTCTGAATTTGAACGTTGCCCCTGGTTGGCACATCCAATCCTGCAAGCAGACTTAGCAGTGTAGATTTACCGGAACCAGAACTGCCGATAATCGCGACCTGTTCGCCAGCTGCAATGCTCAAATTTAAACCTTGCAGAATACGAATTTGGTTATCATCATTAATAATTTCATAATACAGATCGTTCGCTTGAATGATTGGGAGTTGTTGCATCAATGTTTTTCCGTTTATTTACAGCAGTAAGAGTTTCAGTAATTAGTCTATGTTTTATGGGTTTTATCGCGTGGTCCATGCCGGCACTTGCAGAAAACCCGAAGATTTTAATCTACGGTGACAGCTTATCAGCCGCTTATGGTATTCCACAACAACAAGGTTGGGCAGTTTTATTGAAAGAAAAGCTAAGTGCAGAAAGGTTAAATTATGAAGTTATTAACGCCAGCATCAGCGGTGAAACAACAGATAGCGGATTAACGCGTCTTGCAAGTACGTTACAGCAGACAAAGCCCGATATCATCATTCTGGAACTCGGTGCCAACGATGGGTTACGTGGCTTGCCTGTTAAGAACATGCAAAACAACTTGAATTCCATGATAAAGCTCAGCAAAAAATCCGGTGCCAAAGTACTGCTGGTAGGAATGAAGATTCCGCCTAATTATGGGGCCAAGTATACCGAAGCATTCAGCCAGACTTATCCGCAACTCAGTAAGCAGCATAAAGTAGCACTAGTGCCATTTATGCTAGAGAATCTGGCTGCCAAACCGGAGCTGATTCAGGCGGATGGTTTACATCCGAATGCCTTGGGTCAGCCTATCATTCTTGAAATCATCTGGCAGGAGTTACGCAAACTACTAAAGAAATAGTCGCTCATATTTTAAAAAACTTGAGTTTAATTCACTGAATCCTGCCAAATGATTTCCAAGCCAGGCTCATCACCTTTAGCTTGCAATTCATTGGCAATGCCAATACCTGGCACGCATGCCAGCTTATCTTCCCAATAAATAAGCGGTAAATACAAGCGCTGCCAGGGCGGCATATTAATTTTCTGCAACAGATATTTAAGCGTTCTGGTTGGGCGTTGTGCATCAGGTTTAAAGCGCTCACCGCCATCCCGGTTAGTGATTCTCAGCTTGGTCATGCCTAGATTGATTGCCAAACCTGATCCAGTGACTTTATTAAACAGCAGCTTACCGCCGCTAGGCAGAGTCAACTCCAGCTCACCATCCCATACCAGATCGAATGGCTCTACTGATTTATCTTCGCACAAATAAGCTCTTTGCTGATACTTACGCAGATACAAGTGCTGCAACTTGATATTCAGATCACTATCTTTTTTAGCATTGAGAAGTTGATCGACTATTTCATTTAAATGCTCAGTAGCAGGCATTGCTAAACAGTTCTGTGATAACCACCAGCGCAATACATTTTTAGCACGAACAACTGAAAGCTGACTCAAACCTTGCAGGCAAAGACTATTGTTTTGCAGCAAGTGTTCCGCATCCTGACTTGCCAGCACTTCCAACAGCTCACTTGCTTCAGCCATGTGCCCAGCTGTTCTTGCCAGTACAGATTTTATGCTTTTAAAACGCAACTCCAGAACCGGCATGACTTCATGGCGCACAAAATTACGGTCATATTGGGTGTTGTCATTGCTCTCATCATCACACCAGTCAAGCTTATGTTGCAGTGCATATTCCTGCAAGGCCTGGCGCGACACGTTCAGCAAAGGCCTTAACAGGCAACGTGTTTTATCTAGCGCCGCCATGCTGGATAGCCCTTTAACCCCCGCGCCCCTGAATAATTGCAGCAGCAACGTTTCAGCCTGGTCATCCTGATGATGTGCCGTCACTACAAAATCTACTTCGCACGTATCAGCCTTGTATGAGAACAAAGCGTTATAGCGTAGCTGGCGGGCCTCTGCCTCTATACCCTGCTCACTATTTTTGTAATCAGGATTTTTAGCCACATTGACATGTTCAATATGCAAAGGGACTTGCAACAGCTGGCATTCTTTTGCACAGAACTCAGCCCAAATGTCAGCATTGGCACTTAAGCCGTGGTGTACATGTAAGGCATGTAATTCAAAAGGAATAGAACGTTTGGCTTCTGCCAGCAAATGCAGCAGAACGATAGAGTCCAGACCACCACTTAAAGCCAACAACAATGTTGGCTTTAAGTGCTCGAGCTGTAAATTTTTGACCAGAAATCCATTAAGCTGAAGGCATAATGGGTGCGTGGTTACTTCAATGTCACCTTTAGCTTGCCGACTCAAAAAAGCGCTATTTTTCAGCGACTTCTTTGAACTTGCCATAGCTCATCAAGCGTTCATAACGTGTCAACAATAACGATTTGATTGATTTCGATTTAAAACGAGCGAGCTCTTCTTTAAGCGCTACACGCAAGGTTTCCATTATCACTTCAGGCGAGCGATGCGCACCGCCTAATGGTTCAGGTACGATTCTATCAACCAAGCCCATATCTTTTAGACGATGTGCTGTGATCGCCAGCGACTCAGCCGCCACAGAGGCTTTATCTGCACTCTTATACAGAATCGATGCACAACCTTCAGGAGAGATTACTGAATAAGTGCCGTATTGCAGCATCAGCAACTGGTCTACAACGCCCAATGCCAGAGCACCGCCGGAGCCACCTTCACCGATAATCACACCGATGATAGGCGTTTTCAGTTCCGCCATCACATATAAGTTGCGTGCGATTGCTTCTGACTGGCCGCGTTCCTCAGCACCGATACCTGGGTAAGCGCCCGGCGTATCAATCAGAGTAACGACAGGAATATGGAATTTCTCTGCCAGACGATATAAACGCAAAGCTTTACGATAGCCCTCAGGACGTGGCATACCAAAATTGCGATACTGGCGTTCTTTGATATCACGACCTTTTTGATGACCAATCACCATCACCGGCTGGCCTTCAAAACGCGCCAAACCACCAACAATGGCAGGATCATCAGCATAAGCGCGGTCACCATGCAGTTCTTCAAAATCAGTAAATAATGCGTTGATATAGTCCAGGGTATATGGACGTTGCGGATGACGAGCTAGCTGTGAAATTTGCCATGCGGTTAAATTACCGTAGATATCTTCAGACAGTTTTTGGTTTTTCTTTTCCAGCGCAGCCAGTTCTTTAGAAATATCGAGATTGTCGTGGTCATCATGTGATGTACGCAGACTCTCAATCCTGGCTTCTAACTCGGCGATTGGTTGTTCAAAATCTAAATAGGTAATTTTCATGCATTCAACTCGGTTATTAACACTTTGTTCTCAAAAATATTGATTGGGTACGATAAAAAACTGCCCACGAAAGACACGAAATTTTGAAACCCAACTGCGCTGTGATGCATTTGAATTAAGACAAGGCGTTGAGTCGCAGACAGTACAACCAGTACGGCAAGGCTCAACAACGCAGTATTAATTCAAATGCATAATTGCGCTCTAATTATATAGGATTTTTACATTATTCTGACTCAGCCATTCAGTTAAGCCTGCAATTAGCTCGTCATGCAAATCCACACGCCAGTCATTCCCTAACATCAACTCTACCTTACTGCTCTGGTTGTGATACTCAACCTTCACCGCACAACCGCGCTGCTCATCCGAAGCGCGAATACAGTAAGGTTTAAGCAGGGATTTCAGTTTAACTGCATCAGCCTGACCATTACATGATATTTTCAAAAAGCTCGCTCGGCTGTTTCTCAAGCCAGACAAATCATGCAGTTTTCTAGCATTTACACGTATACCGCCAGAAAAATCATCATTGCTTACCCTGCCCTCTACAATCACCAGCTGGTCATCTTTTAATAATTGCTGTGATTGATTAAGCAACTCATTACCTACCACCACCTCAATACGTGTAGTGCCGTCGTCAATACCTACAATGGCCATCTTGCCCCGCGCTGTCATGCGCACACGAATACCGGACACGATGCCTGCCAGTAACTGCGGCTGTTCTTTCGGTGTTAAATTGGCCAATGTGGTCGAAATGAAATTGCTTAAATCTTTTTTATACGCCCAGTAAGGGTGACCGCTTAAATAAAAGCCTAAAGCGGCTTTTTCTTCCAATAGTTTCTGCTGTTCTGTCCACATCTGCACGTCAGGCAGCACATGCACAGACTGGTCGGAAACATCGCCGAATAAACTATTCTGATTGCTATTGGCATTAGTCTGCTCCGCAGCGCTGATCGCCAATGCCACGCCTGACAGTAAGGCATTACGGTTAGGCTCCAGCTTATCAAAAGCGCCGGCTCTAATTAAAGACTCAATTACGCGCCGATTCACCTTGCGCAAATCCAGACGTGCGCAAAAATCAAACAGGCCTTTAAACGGACCATCCTGCTTGCGCGACTGCAGAATCACCTCGATTGCAGCCCAACCGGTGCCCTTGATAGCCCCCAGGCCATACAGAATCTGGCTCTTATTAATAGGCTTGAACTTGAATTCACTCTCATTTACGTCCGGCGGCAACACTTCTACCTGATTGGGTGCACAATCATCGTAAAAGATATGCACACTATCTGTGTTATTCATGTCTGCGGACATAGTCGCCGCGAGGAATGCAGCCGGGTAATGCGTTTTCAAATAAGCCGTGTGATAAGCCACCAGTGCATAGGCTGCTGCATGGGATTTATTAAAACCATAACCAGCAAACTTTTCCAGCAAGTCAAACAACTCGCTGGCCTGACGCTCTGTCATGTTATTTTTTGTGGCACCATCGATAAATATCTTACGCTGGTCGTCCATTTCTTCTTTTTTCTTTTTACCCATCGCACGGCGCAGCAAATCAGCGCCACCGAGGCTATAACCCGCCACCACTTGCGCGATTTGCATCACCTGTTCCTGATACACAGCAATGCCGTAGGTTTCTTTCAGGATAGGCTCAGTAAGCGGATGCGGGTATTCAACGCGCTGTTTACCGTGTTTGCGGCGGCAGAAGTCGGGAATCAAATCCATTGGGCCCGGGCGATACAGCGCCACCAAAGCGATGATGTCTTCAAAGCAGTCCGGCATCGCCTGCTTGAGCATGTCTTTCATACCGCGTGACTCTAACTGGAACACCGCTGTGGTATTGGCAGTTTTAAGCAGCTGGAACGTCGGCTTGTCGTCAATTGGCAATGTGGCAAAAGACAATGGCGGCAAATCATTTTCTGCACGCTGTTTATTGGCGTTATCCAATGCCATATCAAGTATGGTGAGCGTACGCAGGCCCAGAAAATCGAACTTCACCAAGCCTACTGCTTCAACGTCATCTTTATCATACTGGCTTACCAGGCTGGCACCATCGGCCTGGCAATATACCGGTGAAAAATCAGAGATTTTTCCCGGTGAAATCAATACACCGCCAGCATGCATGCCAATGTTGCGAGTCAAACCTTCCAGCCTTAGTGCCAGTTCAAGCAGCTCCCGAACTTCTTCTTCATTCTCGCGCCGCTCAGCCAGCTGTGGCTCTTTTTCCAGCGCATCAGATAAAGTAATACCAAGCTCCAGCGGAATAAGCTTGGCAATACCATCTACAAAGTTAAACGGCAAATCCAGCACTCGGCCCACATCGCGAATCACGGCCTTTGCCGCCATGGTACCGAAGGTGGCAATCTGCGAAACCGCATCAATGCCGTATTTCTGCTTCACGTAATCAATAACGCGGTCGCGGCCTTCCTGACAGAAGTCAATGTCAAAGTCAGGCATGGAAACACGGTCAGGGTTCAAAAATCGCTCGAACAGCAGGTTGTATTCCAGCGGATCCAAATCCGTAATACCCAAGCTGTACGCCACAACAGAACCTGCGCCGGAACCGCGCCCCGGGCCTACTGGTACGCCGTTATTTTTTGCCCAATTGATAAAGTCGGCCACAATCAAAAAATAGCCGGCAAAACCCATCTGGTTGATAACGCCGGTTTCAAAATCCAGACGAGCATCATAGGCTGGCTGCTTGGCTGCGCGTACATTCTCATCCTGGTATAACACTTGCAGACGTGTAACCAGACCCCGCTTGGCTTCGGCGATTAAATAGTCATTAAGGCTTTCGCCATTTGGCGTAGGGAATTGAGGTAAATAGTTCTTACCCAGGGTTAAACTTAAGCTGCAACGCTTGGCAATCTCTACGCTATTGGCCAATGCCTCCGGCATATCCGTAAACAAAGTTGCAATTTCAGCCTGCGTTTTAAAATACTGCTCAGTAGTAAAGTTCTTGGGGCGGCGTGTATCCGCCAGCACATAACCTTCAGCAATACAGGTACGCGCTTCATGCGCTCTATAATCATCCGGCGTGATAAATTGAATCGGGTGCGTTGCAACAACAGGCAAACTCAACTCTGCCGCGATGCTGCGTACACCTTGAATATATTGTTCTTCAAGGTTTTTGTGTGTGCCAACTGCCACACGCTGCACTTCAAGATAATAACGGTCAGGGAATAATTGGCTCCACTCATGTGCCAACTTAAGCGCACTTTCTATATTGCCTTGCACACATGCCTGACCGACATCCCCCGCCATCGCACCGGAAAGCATTATCAAGCCATTCGTGCCGGCTTCGGCGAACCACTCACGTTTGAACTCGGCACGGCCACGATACTGGTTAGATAAATAGGCTCGGCTTAATAATTGGCATAATAAAAGATAACCGGCATGTGACTGGCATAACAGCAGCGCGCGGGAAGGCTGCTCTCTATTGGCTGAGTTTTCCAGCCAGATATCGCAGCCGATAATCGGCTTAACGCCTTTGCCGCGAGCGGTTTTATAAAACTTGATGGCACCAAACAGATTGCTTAAATCGGAAAGCGCCAATGCCGGCATGTTGTCGTTAACAGCCTGCTTCACATAGTCATCAATACGCACAATGCCATCCACAATCGAATACTCACTGTGACAACGCAAGTGAACAAAAGCGGGAGATACTGGGGATGAATGACTGATTTCTGACATAAGGCAAATTTTACCTTATTGAGGTAACTTTGAGCGGAGAAAATGTAAGGCTATTACCAACCATAATCATTGCTAACAAATGGAAATTGAGCCTGCTAATGATTTGATATATGATAAAACGCAACATGAAGCTATTGCTGATTCAGGCATGTAACGTACTTTCTTATTCTGTTTTTCAGTACCCAAACAACGCTGGCATAGATCAGGCAATTCAAACAACAGGTAAAGGAGTATCAAAATGACTCAAGAAAAACAGGCTGTAATCAATACAGTAATGAATTACCTCGATAACTACGCGAAGAAGAATATAGAAAACTGCATGTCTGCCATTGTTACTTCAACGCCAATCATGCTGTTTGGTACAAACGACAATGAGATTTTCAGGTCAACAGAAGAAATACGTGCTGCGTTTAATCGTGATTTCAGCGCTATGGATGATATTTTCTGGGGAACACACAGATATTTGCATGTTGAAGTTTCGCCTACGCTTGCCAGCATAGTGATAGAGCTTTCAATTGCTTACACAGCAATTGGACAGGAATCGCCAAAAGACATTGAAACATTGTTCCGCTACGCACTTACCTTAGTAAAAGAAGATCAAGAGTGGAAAATCTGTGCCGGGATGGCATCAGTGCCGTTTGCCACGGGCACATATACCTTTTAAAAATAAAGGCTAATTATTAAACCTTCACCGCTCAGGCCTTATCTATAAAAACCAAAGGGAATACGTTATCAAACGTATCCCCTTTTACCAGCCTAAATCGAATATTAATTTTAATTGTTTATGTAACAGTCTGCGCTAACAGGGCATTCACCTGTTCAATCAACTCCTCATCCTGCACTGGTTTTCCCAGAAAGGCATTCACGCCAATTTCAGTAGCCACATTACGGTGCTTATCTGCGGTACGTGAACTGATCACAATCAAAGGCGTTTTGACTGTCGCTTGATTATCGCGGACATAACGCGAGAATTCAAAGCCATCCATACGCGGCATTTCAATATCCGTCAAAATGATGTCCGGCGTAATTTCCTGCAACTTCTCAATGCCATCCAAACCATCATTCGCGGTGATAACTTCAAAGCCTTCACGCTCTAGCACACGTGAAAGTACTTTACGCATAGTGAGTGAGTCATCAACAACCAATGCTACTTTCTTCAGAGCCTCTACCACTGGCGCTGCGACTACTGCTTTAGCAACGCTTGTCGCAAACACCTCGCGATTTGCCAGTTGCACTGCATTAATAACCAGTACAATCGCACCGTCACCAAGCACTGAGGCGCCAATCATACCTGGCACGTGCGATAGCTGCGTACCCATAGGCTTCATCACAACCTCGTGGTTACCGATAATCTCATCCACATGCAGTGCCGTACGATAGGTACCGCTACGCATCAGAATAATTGGGGTGTAAATATGAGCCTGCGCCTCATGTTCGCTATCACCAATCAGCCTTGACAGGAAATGCAGCGGATATTCACGTCCGGCCCACATCACATGACTAGCCTGATAGGCAGTTTCCAGATCTTTTTGTTTAAGTTTCTGTACTTGCTCGATCATCACAGTTGGAATTGCAAACACTTTATGCGCAACCCTTACCAATACCACCTGCGCTACAGATAATGTCACTGGTAGGTAAATATTGAACATGGCGCCGGAGCCGGAAACATTGCTGACATCAATACGTCCGCCTAAGGCTGCGATGTCACTTCGCACAGCATCCAGCCCTACACCACGACCTGCGATCTGTGAAATAGAGTCTGCTGTTGAAAACCCCGGTTCAAAGATTACAGCCATCAACGCCTGCTCTGTCACGTCTTGTCCGGCGGCAAACAAACCTTTGTCCGTTGCCTTTTGCTTAACTTTAGCCAAGTTAACACCGGTACCATCATCGGTAATAACCAAGGTAATTTCATCGTTTTCCAGACTAACTTTGAGTCTGACGTGGCCAACTTCAGGCTTGCCTGCTTTAACACGCTCTTCTGTTGTCTCCAGGCCATGCGCAACGGCATTACGTAGCAAATGTTCCAGCGGAGCGCCAAGTTTATCCAGTACGCCACGATCCAGCTCGATGTTTTCGCCGTCAATCGTCATTTCAACGCGTTTATTCAACTCCCTTGCCGTTTGACGCACAATGCGCTGCAGACGCTCGGATATCGTTGCAAACGGCAACATACGAACGCGCATCAGCCCCTGTTGTAACTCACGGTTCATGCGGTTTTGCTGTTGCAATGCGGCATCTGTCTGATCCAGATTGAGCAATAAACCATGCTGAATTGTTGAAACGTCGTTTACGCTTTCCGCCATCATCCGCGTCAATTCCTGCAAACGCGTAAATCGGTCAAATTCCAGCGGGTCAAACTCTTCATTAGCCTCTTGCAGCAAGCTCATACGAGATTGCAGCTGCGTTTCAGCTTCAATCTCCAACTCACGCAAATAAGCACGCAATCTGGTAATACTGTCTGTCAAATCAACAGAAGACTGCTTGAAGTTCTGCATTTCCCTATCCATACGGGAACGCATGATGGAAACTTCACCGGCTTCATTAATGAGCCTATCCAGAATATCTGCACGCATACGCAGGAACTGGGTTTGACGTTCCCTTCTGCGCGCCGGTATCACTTCCACAGCAGCGTCCTGACTTGCAGCATCTGCTGTTTTCTCTGCGACAGAACCACTCGCAACCTGATCAAGCATCAAACTAATCTGATCAAACTCCACAAACATGCTATCGAAGTCTTCAGTCGTAACTTTATGATTCAAGGCACGAATCACATGGTCTTCCATACCATGCACGCTATCACCGATTGATGCCAAACCTGCCATACGCGCACTGCCTTTTAAGGTATGCAGCACACGTTGCAATGAATCAATATACTCATGCTCTTGCGGATTAGCACGCCAGCCACGTAAATCCTTACCAATTTGCGGTACCAGTTCACGTGCTTCTTCCAGAAACAATGCCAGAAGTTCTTCATTGACAACGTTGTCCTTACGCTGCTGCGCCTCCGCTTCAGCAGCGGCTGGAGTCCCAATAACCGGAATCTCGACGGCTGCCGGAATCGGTACAGCCTCAGCTGCAACTTCGACAACAGGTGTCTCTACTACAGGTACAACTGCAGCCTGCTCTGGCTTAGCCTCAATCTCGACCTTAAGTGTTACTTTAGGCCTTGTCTTTTTAACTGACTTCTCAGTTTCTTCGACTTCCAGTACTGCGGCCTCAGCCTGCTGTGTTGCTGTAGCCTGCATCGCGGCAGTAGATTCAGCCAGAGCCACAATCAATGCACGCGTTGTTTTAGGTTCTTTAAGTGCCTTAACATTATCAAGGCCTTCACCCAACGCTTTTACTACATTGCCATACAACTCGATATGCTGCTCGGTCCAGTTACCATTATGCTCATCAAGCCAATGCTCAAGCGCACGGGCCAATTCACCAATCGCGGTAAATCCAGCTGTTAATGCGTTGCTACCCAAGGTATGGGCAGCACGATAACTTTCGCTGGAATCCATGATGATCAAATCCTGCGCATCAACCAGCGTTTTATAGTGCTGCTCGGCTTCTGCAAGGAAAATCTCAAAGAATGCTTTACTTAACTTACGAGTACCGCCGATCAGCACTTCTTCTTTCTGTGGTGCCGGTTTTTCTGCCAGCCCTTGTTCAAGATTGGCGATAAGGTCTTTGGCCTGTTGCTGGAATGGTGATGGACTGAGGCTCACGCTTTGATACTGCAACAACTCGGCAACCCATGTAGCAAACTCAGCAGTAATCTTTTCCATAAATGCCAATATGGGCGTTGTAGGAAACACCTTGAGTTCCAGCATCACATTCAACAGGTTCTCTACCGCCCAGGCAACTTCCCCCAACGCAACCAAGCCTACCGTACGGCCACTACCCTTGAGTGTGTGGTAAGCACGGCGCACTTCTGTTAATGCTTCGCTATCGGTTGCATTCACGCGCAACGCCTGTAGATTTTGCGCCAAAGTAGCCAGAACTTCTTCTGCTTCTGTTAAGAATATATCCTGCAGTTCAGGGTCCAATGCTTTATCTACCACTACACCAGCAGTGGTATCAGCAACAGTTACTGACGGTGTTTCAGCTGCAGTCACGGCTGGCTCATCAGCTGGCAGGCCGTCACCAGACGACATCACAAACTCGGGAATTGATTCCTCGAATGTCACTTCAGGCAACGCTACATCAGCATCCTTGGTTGCCAGTATTTCCTCAACATTCAGATTAAGCGCATGCGCACCCACTTGCAGCCTGTCTAATGCACCAGATAAGGCATGATCAGATTCGGCACGTACATGAGGTAACTCGCTGGCATACAGGCCAAGCATACTTAAGCTTTCTGCTACCAGTTCAAAACTGTTGCTGTACACCTCGCCCAGTACGGCATTTGTGGCATTGTTCTTAAATAACTCCACAAATAATATACTTAATTGCGCTATAGCCTTAGGCGTAGACATTTCCAGCATTTCGAATGCAGCCACTACTTGTTGCAGAGGCTTATTAGCATCATTCAGCACACTTACGTCATCTGGATTTCTGAAGAACGTATCCAGCGCTTTTTCCACCAAAGCCAAAGCTTCAATGATCTGCTTAGCAACTGCCTGCACTACGCTTGCGTCAAGTTTGCTGGTAGCAAAAGCATCGACTGCCGGCGCTAATTCAGCACCCTCAGCAAGCGCACGCAGACGCTCGTTTTGAGTAGTAATTTTTTGTTTTGTCTCAGCATCCAGATGCTGGTAATGACCACAGCAATGCTCAATAAGATTTAGCGCGCCAGCAATTTCAATAAAAGACACTTCATTTAATTTCTGCTTGTCTGTCTGTAAAGACTGCACCGCAGCATAAGTCGCGTTAACAAGCTTAATGACACTTTGATTGGAAATGTTTTGCTGAACAGCGCTGGAAATACTCTCGAGCTTGTTAACAAAAGCCAGCAAATCAGCAAGTGCTGCATCAGCGCTGACGCTACTGATATTAGACCAAAGTTCTTTAAGACCCGGCAAATCTGCTAGTAATTGGGCTAAAGCGGCGTTTTCCGCCGCGCTTGACGGCATACTCTCATGATCAGATACGCCAGTCTGAGGCAGCGCATCATCAAGTTCAAACACATCCTTAACACGTGCGATTAAATCAGTGACACGATCACTAATAGCTACGTAATAAAGCAATTCACGCAATAACTGAGATGGCGCCTTGGCATCGCCTAAAGACAGATTACCCAGCTGACGATCCAATTTTCGGCAAAGCTTCTTGGCGCCATTGCTATCGGCAACTTTTTGTTGTGTAAGTGCGTCAGCAAATGCTGATGCTGTCCACCACAACGTTCTGGGAGCCTTTTTAACTTGTACCTGCTGCACTTTAACTATTGCTTCACGCATGCTGTTTAAGGCATCAGCATTTTTTGTACGCAACCAATCTAAAAGTGATCGCTGAAAAACCGCTCTTTGTTCCGCTACAAAAATCGGAATCGCAGATTCTTCTATAGGATTGGCAGGCAAGTCTTTAGGAGCCGTGTTATCAGTGTCCGGAAAGAATAACTCGCTTTCATCTATAGACTCCCCCTGCGCTTCAACCAGAGGCTTTAACGTTGTATATAGCCGTATTGGTGTATCAGCTGCGCCATTCAACAAGTCTTGTAGATATTGTGACAATGTCTCTACCGCTTGAATCAGGTGCGCCATCACATCAGCACTAACAGGCACTAGCTGCTGTGCCAATTTATTGGTGAGTTTTTCTATCTCGGAACAGTAGCGCTTGCAACCCTCCAGACCAACCATATCCAGCGCACCGTTAACTTGATAAAGATGCGCCAGATTAAGTCTTAATGATGCGAATTCATCAGGCTTCTGACTCACCTCGTTAAAACTGGCCAAGACTTTTTTCAACGACTGGTCAATCTCGTCTTTAACCCAGGACAATGGGCCGGTATCAAATGCTTCAGGCATTCCGTGCTCCCATTTTTATATACGATTTTTTCATGGAGTTTTACTTATCTCACGTTACAAATTAACACGTAGCAATGACGTAAAGATTCATCGTCCTGTTTACAGTTTAAAGCCCGCTACTGAGTCACGTAACTCTTCAGCAAGTGCAGTTAGCTGACCTACAGACTCAGCTGTCAACTTGGTACCTTGTGTTGTTTGTGTCGTAATTTCCTGAATCATCTGCATGTTGTTAGCAACCGTTTTTGCTGAATCCGTTTGCGCGTTCGTCGCAGCAGAAATCGACTGAATCAATTGCGCCAGGTTGGTAGTAACCGTTTCAATCTCGTTCAGTGCCTGACCCGCCGCATCCGCAACGCGTGCTCCATCCACTACACCCTCGGTACTCTTCTCCATCGCGGCAACCGCGCCGTGCGTATCGGTCTGAATCGTCTTCACAATCGCACTAATCTGTTTAGTAGCTTCAGATGAACGTTCCGCAAGACGCTGAACCTCCTCCGCAACCACTGTAAAGCCTCGACCCGCTTCACCGGCTGATGCCGCCTGAATCGCAGCGTTCAGCGCCAGAATGTTGGTTTGTTCGGTAATGTCTGAAATCAATTCAACAATTTCACTAATTTCTTGTGAGCTTTCACCCAAACGTTTAATACGTTTAGAGGTTTCCTGAATCTGTGTACGAATCTCGTTCATCCCGGAGATAGTGTTTTGTACCGCCTGTGAACCCTGAATAGCAGCTTCCAGTGAGCGCTGCGCAACCTGAGAAGCCTGCTCCGCGTTGCTTGACACCTGCAAAATAGACTGCGTCATGTCATTTACCGCATCGGTAGTCTGGATAATTTGAGATGATTGTGTTTCTGCCGCACTCAACAACTGCACTGATGTATCCTGCGCAACTGAAGTTGCTGAAGTCACCTGCTCTGTTGCATGGTTAATCTCGGTAACCAGATCTCGCAAGCTATCAATAGTGTAGTTGATAGAGTCAGCAATCGCGCCAGTAATATTGTCGCGCACTTCCGCTTTTACTGTTAAGTCACCGTCCGCCAAGTCACCCATTTCATCAAGCAACTGTAAAACCGCCTCTTGGTTATCCAGACCTTCTTTAGCCAACTGGTTTGTCAACACCATGGACTGTGCTGTTTGTTTCTTACCATAGAAGTACATCAAAAACACCAAGACCAGACCCAACAACAGCAAACCTGCCAATACAAACTGAATAAAACTTGTTTGTGTTTCAATCAAAGCGTTGTTTTCTTTTTGAATCTCTAACGTAAAGGCATTACCTGCCAACTTACTTTCCTCAAAAGCTGCTGTCAAATCCAGTAACGGCGCAGATGCCGCCACTGTACCCAATGGCAACGCAGGAATATAACGCTTATTGGCCACATCAAAAAAGTTAAAGCCAGCCTGAATCACGGTTTCCAGTGACGCTTGTAATTTTGGGTTATCAAGATTTTTACGCCAGTATTCTGAACGCTCTTTAAATAACGCTTCACTTTTCGCCGCATTGCCAAGTGCTTTATCGCGTTTCAAGTTATTAAAGTTGGTAGATGCCACGTACGCCTCGTTATACGATGCAAACGCATCTAGCGGAAACATCGGCGGTGGATTGGTATCAGCAGTCAGATTTTGATATTCGTTAAGAATATTTGAAATCGGGCCATTTACCCGCACCTGGTTAATAACCCAGAAACTCAATAAAGCAAACACAATAAAAGCCACAATTTGCAGAATGAGCTGACGGTAACCTGCAGCTAGAGCATTGGCATCTGATGTGCTTTTCTTACCCGAAAATTTACTTTTAAAATTCTGAAAGAAACCGCTTACCGTAGCTCCCAGCTGCGACGGCAGATTTTTTAAAGCTGCAAGATTTAATGCCATTTTGAACCCCAATTCCAAAAATTATTATACTTACCCTGTAACTTTGCTACTTAAATAACCAACATCTAAAAATATTGTTTTAATACTGTGTTTTACTACATTTATATAGGCTGAATAAAGTTTTTATCCTGCACTAATGCTTCCGTATCAAGCTCAAGCCATTCATTATTATCATTATCAGCAAACTTTTGCTTACTGAATAATTGTCTTGATGTCTCATCATTCGGCTTGACGTGCATGCCCTGCACACTGCGCAAACCTGCCAGCCCATCAACCAGCAATGCAACCTGAGTGGTTGAATCAGTACTTAGAATCAAAATTCGATTATTAACAGATTTAGCTGTAGGCGGCATTTCCAGAAATTGCGCCAAGTCACTGACGTTATACAAATTACCCCGCACATTGGTTGTGCCCAGAAACCAAGATTTTGTAAGTGGCACAGGCAGTATTGGTGGCACCGGTAAAACTTCTTTCACTTCACTCAAATTGATTAAAAATCTTTTAGACCCTACGGCCACACCCAGCCGAGATGAAGACTCAGTACCGACATGGTTGGCCGCATCTTTTAGTTTCGCAAGAATCGCTTCCTGAAACTCACGTAAATTTGAAGTTTTTGCCACGATTTATTAACCAATCAAAAATGGAGTATTAATTATGACTACTCTAAAGTCTTAATCAAAGCCAGCAATTCAGCGCCAACTACCGGCTTGGTAACACAGGCCTTAGCACCCATTTTTAGCGCCCAGGCCAAATCTGTTGCCTGAGACTTACCTGTACATAAAATTACGGGGATATTTGCAGTATCAGCATTTTTGCTAAGCGAACGCGTAACCTGAAAACCGGTCAAGCCTGGCATCACCACATCACACAAAATCAAATCAGGATGAAGCTCTCCGGCTTTAGCCAGGCACTCTTCACCACTTTCAGCACCGGTTACGGTATACCCAGAAGTTTCCAGCAATTCGGTCAAAAAGAATCTATCTGTTGCAGAATCGTCTACTACTAAAATATTTTGTATAGCCATGTTTAATCCTCTTCTTCGTTATTTCTAGCGTGAGCAGCATAAGTCTGAACTGCTTCCAACAATGTATCTTGCGTGAATGGCTTGGTGAGATACTGGTCGGATCCGACCATGCGTCCGCGTGCACGATCAAACAAACCGTCTTTGCTTGACAGCATAATAACTGGTGTTGTTTTGTAACGCGCATTTCTTTTGATTAGGGAACAGGTCTGATAACCATCTAACTTGGGCATCATAATATCTACAAAAATAAGATCAGGATGCTCGTTCGATATTTTTGCCAAAGCATCAAAACCATCCTCGGCCAAAATAACCTGACAACCAGATGATTTAAGAAATATCTCAGCACTACGACGGATCGTATTACTGTCATCAATGACCATAACCTTAATTTGAGATAATTGATCTGATGTCAACTTTTCTTGATTCGGCTTCTCCTGGGTCACCAGTAAGCTCCTTATAATTTATATGCAACTATTATAGATATTAGTCTTTTGCATTATTTCCAAGGCCATTTTATATATAGTCTTGGTTAATGCGCAATACCAAATAAAATTTTATTAAAAAAATAATATTTTTCCCCTTTTCTTCGAAAGGGTCATTTATAATAAATATTACATTTATTTACAATTTTGTGTAACATTTATTTACAATTTAAATTATGCGGCATAAAGTGTAATAAAAAATATTATAAAAATTCTGATGAATTAAGCAGAAATTCAAGGGGTCAGCATGATAGTAAGACAAGAGTCATTAACGGCTAAGATGACGTTAAAAGATTTACCAGCCACTTCTCCACTGCCTACTGCAAATTTGGTTTTGGTATTTGGTTCGGTAAAACGTTTTGGTGAAGCCAAGTTACAAAACACGCTAAAAGAACGTTATCCAACGGCGCAAATCATCGGTTGCTCAACTTCCGGTGAAATTACTGCTGCTGGTGTGTTTGATGACAGCTTGCAGATTACTGCCGTGCTGTGGGAAAAAACCGTTCAGCGTGTTACCCACACAAAAATGTCCGGCATGCAGAACTCTTTTGAAACTGCGGCAGGTCTAGCCAAGCAATTAAAGGCCGATAGTTTGAAAGCCGTGCTTGTGTACTCTGATGGCCTGAACGTTAATGGTTCAGAGTTGCTTGAAGGCTTTAAAAGTGTGCTGGGCGAAGTGCCTATTATGGGCGGTATGGCCGGTGATGGTTTTAATTTCAGCAAAACCGTACAAATTTTTAACGACACCATTGGCGATGGCTTGGTGATAGCAGTAGGCTTATATGGTGACCATCTGATTGCGGCTACAGGCGTAGGCCGAGGTTGGAAGCCTTACGGCCCGCCCCGCAAAGTAACTAAGTCAGAAAAAAACATCGTGCTGGAACTGGACGGTAAACCTGCACTGCCACTTTACAACCTATATATAGGCGCGCACTCTGCAAAAGATTTACCAGGTAGCGGATTGAAGTTTCCATTCGCCATTATTGAAGAAGGCAAACGTGATATTGAAAAAATCCGTACTCTTCTGGCAATTGATCCTAAAACCAACAGTCTGACCTTTGCCGGTAACGTAGATGAAGGCGAAACTGTACGTTTCTGTCAGGCTACGCATGATCGCCTGGTAGAAGGTGCAGGCGATGCTGCGCATCTGGTTAAAGATAATACCAACGTTAACCAAACTGGTTTGGCAGTATGCGTAAGCTGTGTTGGTCGTAAAGGTGTGATGGCCGATTTAGTAGCTGATGAAGTAAAACTTGTACAGCAGATCTTGGGAAGCCAGACTGCCATCACCGGCTTCTACTCATATGGTGAATTTGCACCACGCCCGGATACCAGTGACAGCGTGCTACACAATCAGACCATGACTATCGGCTATCTCAGCGAGAATCTAATCTAACCACACACACAAAAAGACCCTACTAAAACAAGGGCTTATATTTACATTAATCCTCATAACGCCCAGTGCAAACTGGGCGTTTTTGTTTTATGATGTTGGCATTCAACACTTCAACCCCGATAGAGATCAATTAAAAAATCTCTAGCATTGAGGTACTTCTATAAATACGAGTTTGGGATGCAGTACAAGGCGCACGGAACGCAGAAGCCGAGATAGTATGCAATATACAGCGAGGTTGCGAGTACCGCGCAACGCAGTAATGCGCCCAAAATTGAATTTATAGAAGTACCTATTCATAGTCACTCATAAAAAAAGGATAAACATTATGACAAGCACAGTTAACCTAAAAGGCGGCCCAGTAGAAATTGGCGGCACTTTTCTACAAAAAGGCCAAACTGCACCAGACTTTAACCTGGCAGACAAAGGCAGAGCAGACGTTACTCTGGCAAACTTTGCCGGCAAACGCAAAGTACTTAATATTTTCCCTAGTATTGATACGCCGACCTGCGCAACTTCAGTACGCACATTTAACCAGCAAGCCGCAAAACTGAATAACACTGTAGTACTTTGTATTTCAGCAGACTTGCCGTTTGCACAAAACCGCTTCTGCGCCGCAGAAGGTATTGAAAACGTACAAACATTATCCAGCTTCCGTAACTCAGCTGCGTTTGCTGAAAGCTATGGCGTAGCGATTAAAACCAGCAGCCTGGCAGGCTTAACCGCCCGTGCAGTGATTGTGCTGGATGAAAACAATAAAGTATTACACAGTGAACTGGTGGGTGAAATTACCGAAGAGCCAAATTACGATGCGGCTTTAGCTGTTTTGTAATGCCTTGAATCAAAATAAAAAACCAGCCTGACGGCTGGTTTTTTATTTATCACATTTCACATTTCACTTTTCGCGTCACTCATACGCCGTATATTTGGCATTACTGCCGCGCGCTTTATCGGCTGGATATTTTATGGCATTGAGGTCAATTTTCTGGTTGGCAGCGGCAATTAAATCAATATTTAATACCTCGGCAATTCTCAGTAAATAAACAAAAGTATCGGCCAGTTCATGGCTCACTGCCTCATGCTTTTCCGGGCTTAATTGCTGGCTCTCCTGCGGCGTATCCCACTGAAACTGCTCAACCAGTTCTGCAGCCTCTACAATCATCGCCATCGCCAGATTTTTAGGCGTATGAAACTGGGCCCAATCACGCTCTTCTACAAATGCATTAATACGCTCTCTTAACTCCTGCACTGAATCAGCCATCTTGCTTTTCCTTACGATTAGAACCAGCCACCATTTTGATTTCAAATAATCGACATTCAAGCGGCCCATTAAATAACGGTGTGCGTTTACTTGGGGTGAGGCGCATCAGTTTAGGCATACGCAAATCATTGGTGAGAAAATAGGTATTCCAGCCGGCAAATTTACGCTTTAACGCCTCGCCCATTTTCGGGTACAGCAAAGCCAGTTCTTCATCCTCACCAATACGCACACCATAAGGCGGGTTTGCAACGAGCACACCGCTATCAGCTGGCGGCACCATGTTTACCATATCAACATGCGACACCTGCACCGCCTCAAGCAGCCCTGCTGCTTCAAGGTTTTGCTTGGTCACACGCACTGCACGCAAGTCCATATCTGAGCCATATATCTTTTGGAACGACACATTTTTAACTTTGCTTAACGCCTGATTTTTAATTTTCCTCCAGGTGTCAGACTCAAAAGTTCTCAGCTTTTCAAAACCAAAGCCACGTTTTAAGCCAGGCGCAATATTCAAAGCCAGCATTGCCGCTTCCAGCAGGAAGGTACCGCTGCCGCACATAGGGTCTAAAAATGGCTGCCCAGGCTGCCAGCCAGATAGTTTTAAAATGCCCGCTGCCAGGTTTTCACGCAGCGGCGCCTCAATACTCGCGCCACGATTACCACGCTGATACAAGGCAGCACCTGAAGTATCCACATAGAACTGGTATTCATCGGTAGTTAAATAAGCATGAATACGTACTGCCGGTGTTTTGGTGTCTATGTATGGGCGGCTACCAACAGCCAATCTAAACTTATCGCACACTGCATCCTTGATCTTCAGGGTAGCAAATTCAAGGCTTTTCAGTGGACATTTCACGCCGGTGACTTTCACCATAAAATCATGCTTAACCTCAAACCATTGCGGCCAATTGAGCTTATAGGCGGCATTGAACAAGTCTTCTTCATTCAGGTATTTACCGCGCCCAACCTGCCACATAATGCGCGTAGCAATGCGGGAATGTAAATTAGCGGCATAACACACAGCCCAATCGCCATCAAAACTCACACCGCCATCGGTTGGCTTGATTGATTTTGCGCCGACCTGTTGCAGTTCATCTGCTAATAGCTGTTCCAGCCCACGCGGGCAAGTTGCAAAGTATCTGTTTGGGGCAAGTTGTGCCATAAATTAATTATCACTTTTCATAAAAATTCGGTTGCTGGTACTTTCATTATGTTCGGCCAGTTTTTCTACAAACTGCAAAAACTCTATCTTGTGCGTTTTTTCCAATGCTTTGGCATAGGTACGCAAACTGTTTAAACGCAAATCTGCCGGCTCACGCTTGAAACCGAACACGGCAATATTACCGGGGCGGCCTGTAGGCAATATCAAGGCCTTACCGAAAAAACTCTGTTCGATTCTGTTCAGGTAAACATCAAAGTTTTTATCACTACCCCACAAATTAATCACCAGAATACCGTCATATTTGAGTGTGTCGGCACATTGGTCAAAAAAGTCCTGACTACAGAAATTAGGTGGAATACCATTGCTATCAAAAGCATCTATCATCAGCACATCGGCTGCATCTTTATGCTCGGCCAGATACTGCAAGCCATCGCCCTCAATCACTTCCAGCCGCTCATCATTTTCCGGGACGCAAAACTGATTACGCGCCACCTGAATTATGCGCGGATTGATTTCAATAACTTTACTCTCAATTTCCGGGCAGTATGCATGCACATACTTTGCAATCGAACCGCCACCTAAACCTATAGTGAGCATATGTCTGACATTGTGATGAAACAATAAAAAACACATCATGCCGCGCGTATAGGTCAACTCAAGCGCGAATGGATCCCGAATACGCATGGCACTCTGAATCGTAGCAGACCCCAAATGCAGCGCACGCACGCCATCCAGCTCACTCACATCTACAATTTCATCTGCCGCGGATGAATGTACCAATCCACGCATCAAATGTTTAGCTACTCGAAACACTATGCTACCTCTACCTTGCTTTCCTGATTATCACTGTTTACTTCGCTACCTGCCGTATCGGCTTGCGCAGCTTCTGCATTAACAACCTCAACAGCTGCAATATCCAAAGCTTCACCTTCAGCATCATCAAGCACCAGCGGCTGCAGCGCCTCCTCTTCAAGTACGCGCAGGAATTTGGTACGCAATTCCATCATCAACGTATCCACTTCCTGCACTTGCAGGCTTACCCGGGTGCCGGCTTTCATCTCTGCCATGCCGTACACCTTGGTCATATACGGCAGGTTATCAAGACGCACCAAATTCTCGCGCCATACCGTTGCATGTATTTCTTCAACATTTTCCTGTATCAGGTATTGCAGGCACCAGTAACGCTCCATACGAATTTGGAACTCGCTGTAAGCTTTGTAAGTGAGTTCAAAGTTGCGCATATGCGTGGTCAGCGCATCGCTTTTCTGCGGGTATGCGGGTTCTGTATTTTGCACCACACTGATGATCTGGCGCTGATTGATCAAATCCACCGCGCGGCGTAATGGCGATGTGCTCCAGCTATACTGTGCAACGCCCAGGCCCTGATGCGGCTCGGCTTTGGTGGTCATATAAACCTTGCCGCCCATCTGCGCGCGATACAAACCCGGCACCTCGTGCGTTGCCAGCAAGGCTCCCCACTGGCTATTCGCTTCAATCATCAGCTCGGCTACCAGCTTATCCATAGGAGAGCCGCGATGACGACTGACAATACTAACTTTCCCATCGTTGACATAGAAATTGTAATCAACCTGCGGTGGCTTGGTCGGGTCATATTTGCCACGCGCTTTTTCCAAAGACTCGGCCAGATCAAACAAGAAGCGCAGGCGTGACCAATAAGGGTGGCCGCTATCAGTCTCCAGCGTCGTTTCATTAAAGAACGGCTCCAGGCCATCATGGCGCAGGTTATCTGCGATTCTAATACACTCGACCTTGCTATTGCGCTGCAACACGGTTAAATCCGGCGCAACATCCAGATACAGAGACAGCACAGGCTTGATCTCACCTTCATCCAGACTGAACGGCCTGATCGTGGATTCCGGCAGCATGGTGATCTTATGCCCCGGCATATACACCGTAGATAAACGGTGCATGGCTTCTTTATCCAACGGACTATCTACGGCGATTCCCAAAGCCGGTGCGGCGATATGGATACCAACGCGAGTAACACCATCTGCCAACTGCTGCACAGACAATGCATCATCAATCTCGGTGGTAGTGCTGTCATCAATACTGAATGCCTCAACCTCTGCCAGCGGCAAATCATCTGGTAGTGTTGGAATATCATCAGTATTAAAAGCCGTGCCTTTGGCAAAATACTCACGCAAAAACGCCCCCAGATGATAATCATGCACCGAAGGAATCGCGCCACAGGTGTGCAGCAGTCTGATGTGGTTCAAATGCAGCGCACTGGCGGCTGCATCCAAGGTTTTGTACTCAAACGAATTCTTGTCCGGCTCGTAGAGCAGCATATCCAGCTTCTGCATCAACTCATCAGGCATACTGTGCGCCTTAAGCTGCTCGATAAACTTAGCCATTTTTTCAGCCAGCAAACGCTTTTTCTCAAGTCCGGCAAGCGCGGCTTTCAATATCTCGGCAGGCGCGGCTTTATAACGGCCTTTACCTTTACGGTTGAAATATACCGGAGCACTGTGCAGCTTGATGGCAATAGCGGCAGCTTCAACTGGGGTAGGTTTTCTACCGTAATAATCTGCTGCAAACTCCTCAAAACCGAACTCCGGCTCGCCACAGCATTCCCAAAGAAAATCAAGATCCAGCGTTTCGGCCTCAGCATTTGCTGCCTCCAGAAAACCCGCCAAAGGCTGCTCAAAGCGCATCAGAACATTATTCAGCTTGATCTTGCTACGCTTGCCGCTTGCAGATTCTATTTGCATAGACCCCTGCGTTTCGGTCATGATAGAGGCAACTTTAAAATTGCCGTCTTCTTCAAAAAATACGTTCATACTGTGCCATAAATTAAAATTTGTGACATTTTACCTTGTATTTAGCAGATTCCCTTTGAATAAAACCAAACAACATTATGGATAACCGAATACCCGTCACCCTGCTCACCGGTTTTTTAGGCAGCGGCAAAACCACCTTGCTGAATAAGCTGTTACATCACCCCGCCATGCGTGACACGGCGGTGATTATCAATGAGCTGGGCGATGCCGGGCTGGATCAGATTTTTGCCAACAGCAATCTGGCCCAGAACATAGAAAACGAGCATATTGCCGACAATACCATCCTGCTAAGCTCAGGCTGCTTATGTTGCTCGCTGAAAAACGAGCTGGCAGATACCATGCGTGACTTGTTTTTCAAGCGTGCGCTACAAGCCATTCCGGAGTTCAAACGCCTGGTGATTGAAACCACAGGCATGGCAGACCCGGGGCCGATACTCGCCAACCTAATGAATGAGCCGGTGATTGAATCCGTTTATAGATTAGATGCAGTGGTAGTCACCATTGATAGTATCTACGGCTTAGAGCAGCTGGCTAACAACAAAGAAGCCTTGAAACAGGCAGCTGTGGCTGATGTGCTGCTGCTGACTAAAACTGACTTGGCCACCAATGAGCAGATCAGTGCCCTGGAACAGAAACTAAGCACACTTAATCAGGGCGCAACGCAACACAAGGTGATACATGGTGAGTTGGATCCGGAGTTTATCATTGACGTGGGTTTATTTGACACAACAAGCAAGCAGGCAGAGCCACAACGCTGGCTACGGGCGCCTGGCAAAAGTAACCTTACAAAAGGGACTCTGCCACAAAGCGCGCATGACGATGACATCACCAGCTTCACAGTGACCATGCCTATGCCACTAAAGTGGCGCGACCTGAAACCTGTGATTCTTAAGTTATGCCAAACGCATGGTGAAAACTTGTTACGTTTAAAAGGCATCATCCATGCAAGCGACCAACCGGCACCATTAGCCATTCATGCTGTGCACTTTACCCCCTACCCGCCGACACTGCTGGAAGGCTGGAGTGAAGATAATCCGACGTCACGTATCGTGATAATTGGCAAAGGGTTGGATGAGCTTGAAATTAGAAAAATACTGATGCAGGTTTAGTGTTAAATATGCTTCAACTCCATATAACTAATTTCACTTTTAACAAACTAACCATTATCGATAGATAAAAACAACTCTAAATAAACTTTTCAGTATACAAACACCACTTCATATATAACAATATTGAATGATACATATTGAGCAATATGCACTAAACTGATATAAATTTAATTGTTGTTTTAAATGTTTTATTTAAATTCTGAAAGATTTGAATGATGAAGCATCTATTAGCACAAACATCATGCCTCAGCATTGCTTTGGGAGAACGTGACCCGTATACAGAAGACCACGTTAACCGCGTAGCGATACTATCTCACAAGCTCGGCCTAAAATGCGGCCTTAACAGCCATGAGTTAAACCTGTTAAGCGGCGCTGCCAAATTACATGATATTGGGAAAATTGGTATTCCTGATAGCGTGTTACTTAAAGACGGGAGTTTAAACGCAGATGAGTGGGAGGTTATGAAATCGCATTCTGAGTTGGGAGAGCGTATCTGCCAATCTATTACCCATCATGATGCAGATCAAGTAGCGTACATCGTAAGACATCATCATGAACATTTTAATGGTGGCGGCTATCCAGATGGGATTTCTGGCGAGAATATCCCAATTTGTTCAAGAATCATTGCAATTGTAGATTCTTATGATGCAATGAAAACTGTTAGGCCATACCACACAGCACGAAACCATAATGAAGTGATGGAAGTTATTGAAAATGAATGTGGCAAGAAAATAGATCCTATAGCCTATGCGTATTTCAAGACTGTTGTTTCTGGCGCAGAACAATTTAGCTAGAACCATCTCAGTATATGACCGCTCATTTTAAACAAGGCCAGTTAATTTAAAGTTAAAATGATTAAGCGCTGCACCGGCAGCATTATGGAGAATATCGATGAGCTCTTTTGATCAGGCGCAGGCTGAGAAATTCATGCGATACGCAATCGAGCTTGGCCGCAAGGGAATGGATGCCGGCGACGGCGGACCATTCGGAGCGATAGTCGTCAAGAATGGACAGATCATCGGTAAAGGCTGGAACCGTGTGGTCTCATCCAATGACCCCACCGCGCACGGAGAAATCATAGCCATCCGCGATGCCTGCAATCACATTCAATCTTACGACCTAAGCAACTGTCAGCTTTACACCAGCGGAGAACCCTGCCCGATGTGTCTTAGCGCTACTTACTGGGCAAGGCTGGAGCGTGTGTTTTACGGATTCAGCGTTGCAGATGCCGCACAAGCACTATTTGATGATCAATTAATTTTTCAGGAACTGCAAAAACCTCAAAATCAGCGCAGGATTCCTGAAATACAGATTCTTGAAACAGAAGCCCTATCAGTACTCAAGGCCTATGCAGCAAATCCTGATCGCATAAGATATTAGCTTGGCTAAATTACATTAACCAAGCAAGTCATTGTTCACAATGACTTTTATTGTGCGGCTTTGCAGCCCGTTTACGCTGAGTAGGTCGAGCAACTAGACTTGATTGTAATGATGTTGCTTTCCAATTTGGCTTAAGTGGCGTCATACAGGCCACATGTTTTTTCGCAACAACGAAATACACGCCACCCATGGCTGGCAACCAGCGCGAGCCAAGTTTCTTCATAAAACCAAAACGCCGCTGCCACATTTCCTGTTCAAATGGCGGAATGTGACAGCAGGTTTGCACTGACACAATTTCAAAGCCTAATAACGTGAGCCAGTCTTTTAAACGGGCCAATCCTATAAATTTCCCGTTCCACGGGAATGTTTTAACACAGCACCTTCCAGATAGAATACTTTTGCCAGATAGAATATTCTTGAATCCTGCTGCCAATCCCCACAAACTGAATGGATTAAAACCGGATATAAGCAAGTGACCTTCTGGCATCATCACTCTTGCCGCCTCACGTAATGTCTGATGCGGGCGTTCACTGAACTCAAGACGATGCGGCAGTAGCAGCAGATCCAGACTAGTTTCTGCAAATGGAAGAAACTCATCACTACACTGCAAGTCTATGTTTTGTGAATCAATACAATCAGAAGATTTATAACGATGTGCAATGCGCGAATTACGCAATAGATTCATTTGCAGGCAGCCCATTTGCAAAGCATTAAAACCAAACAGATCCACCACAGCCTGATCATACAAAACCTGCTCTTCCTGCTGCAGATGCTGCCCCAATACAGTTGAAAACCACTGACATTGAGGGCTACTGACTGGTTGTTGATTCGGCTGTGAATTCATTAGCAGGTTATTGATCCAATATGTCTATAATGAGTAAAAACTTGAAGCCTTTTTCCAGATAATAGACGATATGCAGCATCAAATACAAATTATTCCAATTCCAGCATTCCATGATAATTACATCTGGCTGATACATAACGGTAGCAAGGCTGTAGTGGTTGATCCGGGCGATGCTACGCCAGTACTTGATACTTTAAAATCACTCCAGCTGCAATTGGAAACCATATTAATTACTCACCATCACCATGATCATACTGACGGTGTTAATGAGCTGCTGGCGAAGCTACAGAATTTAAGGATATTCGCACCCAAACTGGAACGGTTTGATTTTAACCATATACCCGTTGGCGAGCCAGACACTATCAACTGCACTGACTGGCTTACCAACACTCAGGTGATAGACTTACCTGGTCATACGCTCGGCCACATTGGATTCTATATAGAGCATCACGATCAAACATGGCTGTTTTGTGGTGATACGCTGTTCGGTGCCGGCTGTGGCCGCCTGTTTGAGGGCACTCCATTACAAATGATGACATCACTGCAAAAGTTGGCGAAACTGCCGGCAAGCACTCAAGTTTACTGTGCACACGAATACACTCTGCAAAACATTGACTTTGCTTTAACCCTGGAGCCAAGTAATGCCAAGCTTGTTCAAAGATATGAGGACACTTTCAAATTACATAATGCACACTTACCTAGCCTACCCTCAACAATTGATTTAGAACTGGCAAGCAATCCTTTTTTACGCTGTGATTCAAAAGAAATTCAGGAGTCGATTCAATTAAAAAACCATACTTTACTGCAAGTTTTTACCAAAATAAGAGATGTTAGAAATTCATATTAATCATTAAGTTACAATATATTTATAATGCAATTTATATATTTAATTTACTTGACTTCATAAGCACCTATTCGTTACCATGCTGCATCAACATGATTTAGAGCGTTTCTATGAGTTTTATACTTTTCTTGCGCATTTATCATCCCCAATAAATACTCAGCGTAACACTTGAATGAAATCTTCCAGAATTAAATTCTCCGGCCTGCTGTTAGGCTTATACACAGCTAATATATTGTTTAGCAGTTCTTTGCATGCAGAGTCAAATATCATATCAAACGTTACCGGTGATGAGATCATCATCTACACAGATGACAGCTTCAAACCGGCAGTACGCGATTTAAGTAGTGCCGGCAATCAAAACCAGAACAACACGACCCCCAAAGACGGCAGCAAAAAAAATATAAGCCCTGCTTACAATTCTGCGCCAAGCTACAGCCCAACTCCAGTCACAAACACTGCACCGACAAACACCCCAACCCCAAGCTATAACGCCAGCCCCAGCCCAATATACAATAATGGCGATGGCGTTATGCCTAAAAGCGCTAATAGCGGTCGGTTGGGTGAAACATTTGACACCAGCTTAAGTGAGCCTCCACCAGACAGCGTACCGCAGATTGACAGAGACGACCTATGGCAGCGCATTAAAAATGGTTACGCCATACCGGAATCCACATCCAGCCTGACGCAAAAGCACGAACAATGGTACAGCTCACGTCCTGATTATATGAAGCGCATGATTGAGCGCAGTCAAAGGTACCTGTTCCACGTGGTTGAAGAAGTTGAAAAACGCGGCATGCCTACTGAAATCGCATTACTGCCAATGATAGAAAGCGCCTACAACCCGAAAGCATATTCAACAAGCCGCGCTTCCGGTATCTGGCAGTTTGTACCATCAACAGGAAAATATTTTGGTCTCAAGCAAAACTGGTGGTTTGATAACCGCCGCAACATCACCTTTGCTACTGATGCCGCACTAAATTATTTACAAAAATTACATGCGATGTTTGGCGCATGGGATCTGGCGCTGGCAGCCTACAATGCAGGCGAAGGGACCGTAGCAAAAGCAATTGAGCGCAACCGTAAACTGGGCTTACCTACCGATTACGAAAGCCTGAATCTTCCGCCTGAAACCAGAAATTATGTCCCTAAACTACAGGCGATTAAAAACCTGATGACCAATCCTGGCAACTATGGCCTTAACATCCAAACCATTGCCAACACCCCATACTTTGCCAAAGTCACGGCACCTGCACAGATGGATGCCCATCTAGCAGCCAAGCTTGCAGAAATAAGCGATGAAGAGTTTCTGGCGTTAAACCCCAGCTACAATCGCCCGGTGATCACCGCTGAAGATAAAAATCTGGAGCTACTATTACCCATACTGTCGGCACAAACCTTTAGAACCAATTTGGAAAATTACAATAAACCACTGGTCAGCTGGAAAACCTATTTTGCAAAACGCGGTGAGCGCCTGGAGAAAATTGCCGACAAATTTGGCATTCATGTCAGCAAATTACGTGACATTAACGATTTGTCTGCGCAAAATAAAATCAAGAAAACTGCCACCATTCTGGTACCCAATGGTAACCAATCAGATTTCAAACCAAATAGCTCAATCACAGAAAATCCTGAACAAACCTTGTTGCCGAATTTATCTGCAGCCTTACCCAGCAATCCGACACATGACTCAGCCAACATCAATTTCGCAAGTGATGAGAACCGTTTACTGAACATGGAAGCTGCTGATGGGCATGAACCAGCATCACGCAGCAATGCCACACACAAGGTTAAAAAAGGCGAGGGATTAACCGCCATTGCCAGACAATACGGCGTGACTGTCAAGCAGCTTATGGCAGCAAACTCACTCAAGAGCAGCCGCGTAAAAGTTGGTCAAGTACTCAACATCGATAATGATGCAAATAAAAGATCAACAAAGAACGAAACAAAAAATACCGGAAAAAAACAAACCTACATCGTGAAACGTGGCGATACTTTACATAGCATTGCTGAAAAATTCGATGTTGCAGTCGTTGATCTCAAACGCTGGAACAAAATACACAACAATCGTATACAGCCTGGCAACAAAATCACTATCAAACAGTCTGATGATGTTTAAATAAGCACTTCAAGATGACAACACCATATTCAAGCTTCATCAAATCAGCTTCTATTGTTCTTGTCAGTCTTGGTATTACGGCATGCGACCCATCCATCAGCTCATCTACAGATACTACGGACTTTTCAAAAAGCTATCCGATCGAGTCCGGCGGCACATTAGTAAACGCAATGACGGGTGAACCTAGCGGCCTGATTTCAATGATTGCGGGCGAATCAGCATCTTCAGCCATCACCTCCAACATTTTCAACAGCCTACTCAAATATGACAAAAATCTGGAGCTTGAAGGTGATTTGGTAAAAAACTGGGAGATTTCTGCCGACCAGAAAACCATCGTTTTCAAGCTCAAGCCTGACCTAAAATGGGCTGATGGCAAACCTCTAACCAGTGCAGATGTACTATTCACCTGGCAAGCGGTTACTGATGAAAAAACTGCCAGCCCCTACGCCTCAGATTTTCAACTGGTTAAAAAAGCAGAAACACCGGACCCGTTAACCTTCAAAATAAGTTACGAGCAGGCTTACGCACCTGCGCTGGATAGCTGGGCAGGCTTGCAGATATTGCCTAAACACCTATTGATGGGACAAGACCTGCACACAACATCCTTTGCCCGCAGCCCAGTAGGTAGCCACTATTACAAACTGGATAGCTGGGCGCATGGTGAAAATCTAAAACTGTCCAAAAACCCGAATTCCGTTCTAGGTCAGGCCAGGATTAACCAACTGATTACGCGCATCATTCCTGACAATTCAGCTCAGTTTCTGGAGTTGATGGCAGACCATATCGACTATATGTCTCTGGACCCAATCAAATATTCACGCATTATCCCTGCACGCCCGGAACTCCGGAAAAAACTCGCACTATATAAGGAGTTGGGTAACAGCTACACCTACATGGGCTTTAACCTCAAACACAAACCGTTCGATGATGCTCGCGTGCGCCGCGCTATCAATCACGCCATTGACAAACAGGAAATCATCGACGGCGTTTACTTAGGTTTAGGCATTAACATTGCATCCCCCTACAAGCCTGGCACACGCTGGAGCAATCCAACATTGAAGCCGTACCCTTACGACCCAGCCAAAGCCCGTGCATTACTTAAAGAAGCCGGGTTTAATGACACCGATGATGACGGTATACTTGAACGTGACGGTAAGCCTTTTGCCTTTGAAATAGTTACCAACCAGAATAAAGAACGCGAAAAGTCAGCAGTATTGATTCAGCGCAGACTCAAGGATGTAGGTATAGATGTAAAAATCCGCGCCATTGAATGGGCAAGCTTTATCAGCCGCTTTATCAAAACCGGCGACTTTGACGTTGTTGTGTTGGGTTGGGGTTTAGGGCTAGACCCTGATCAGTACAACATCTGGCACTCAAGCCAACAGGCACCGGGGCAGTTTAATTTTATCGGCTATAACAATCCTCAAGCCGACAAACTGCTGGAGCAAGGCCGCCTAGAACTCAACCCGGATAAGCGCATGAAAATTTACCACGAGCTCTCACGCGTTTTGTTAGAGGACAGTCCCATTGTTTATCTATCTGCGGGTTATGGTCTAAGCGCCATACACAAGCGGGTAAGAGGTATTGATAACCCGGCCCCACCTGCAGGTATCGGCCACAACTCGCAAGACTGGTATATTCCACAATCATTAAGACGCAACGAAATTATTCAATAACCATGCTTAAATACATTATCAAACGCGTGTTATGGATGATTCCGCTACTGATCGGCATTAGCCTGGTTTCTTTCATGATTATGCATCTGGCCCCTGGGGATATTACCAATAGCGAAGCGGCTTTCAACCCAAAAGCTAGCGAAGAGTCACGTCAGAAATTACGTGAAATGTATAATCTGGATAAACCAGTTATTGTCCAATATGGCTTATGGCTAAAGCGCATGGCAACGCTAGACTTTGGCAAATCATTTGCAAGTCACCAAAAACCTGTGTTCTGGCAGACCACTGATAAAGATGGCAACGTAACAAAAGGCCTGATTCAGGAGGCATTGCCTATCACACTGATGATTAACCTGTTAGGCCTGGGTATCACGCTGATACTGGCTATCCCGCTAGGCATCATTGCCGCACGCAAATATCAGGGCTGGCAAGATAGATCTATTACCCTGTTTAATTTTATCGGCTTTTCCATTCCCGGCTTCTGGCTATCACTGCTCTTAATGTACTGGCTAGGCGTAGTTAATAACTGGTTCCCAATTTCAGGACTACATAGCCTTAACTATGAGTCTATGAATACTTATGACAAAATTAGAGATTCACTAAGCCATTTGCTGCTACCTGTCATTATTCCTTCTATCACCGGTCTGGCAGGCATTACATTGTTTGTTAAAAACGGCATGCTGGACGTACTGCATCAGGATTACATTACTACAGCGCGCGCCAAAGGCTTAAATGAACGCAAAGTAGTCTATACCCATGCGCTACGCAATGCCCTGTTACCTTTGATTACCATCATTGGCTTATCCATCCCAGGCTTGATTGGCGGCTCTGTGATTGCGGAAACCATATTCGCGATTCCTGGCATGGGCAAACTATTTTACGACTCAGTACTGATGCGCGATTTTCCGGTAGTAATGGGCATTTTGACCATAGGCTCGGCACTGACCCTGATTGGCAACCTATTGGCTGACCTGATGTACGCATGGGCTGACCCACGCGTAAGACGCGGCGTAGTGAGAGGGCAATAATATGAACTGGCCTCTACTGAAAAAAGCCTTATCCAACCCGCTTGCGCTGGCTGGTTTTATTATCATTCTGCTGATATTTTTACTAGCGATGCTGGCACCATTTATTGCACCCCACGACCCCAACGAAATCAATGTAAAAGCCATTTTACTTGGACCATCAATGCAGCACTGGATGGGGACAGATGGTTTGGGTCGCGACGTACTCAGCCGTATGCTACATGGCGGACGCATATCATTACTGGTAGGCCTGGTCGCTGTAGGCATTTCTACAGTAATTGGCATCCTGCTAGGAGCAATTGCCGGCTTTTATCGCGGCTGGATAGACGTATTCATCATGCGACTGGTAGATGTCATGCTATCCATTCCAAGTTTCTTTTTAATTCTGGCAGTCATTGCCTTTCTAACCCCATCCATCATCAATATTATGATAGTGATAGGGCTTACCTCTTGGATGGGGGTAACCCGTCTGGTACGCGCCGAGTTTTTAAGCCTATGTGAACGCGAATATGTATTGGCCTCGCGCACACTGGGTGCACGAGACGTGCGCCTAATCTTTAAACATCTGCTACCAAACAGCCTTACACCTATCATCGTGAGCGCAGTGCTTGGTGTAGCCGGAGCGGTGTTAATGGAGTCGGGATTAAGCTTTCTTGGATTAGGCGTACAGGCACCGCAAGCTTCCTGGGGTAACATCCTGACTGACGGCAAGGAGTATATACAGTTTGCCTGGTGGCTTTCCCTATTCCCGGGTTTAGCGATTTTAATTACCGTGTTAGGGTATAATTTACTCGGTGAAGGTTTGCGCGATGCGCTTGACCCCAGAAGCGGGCACCACAGGTAGACTCCCGCATGGCAAAAACAACTAAATAACAGATTTAATAAATCATTACAGGATTCATTATGGGATTTTTAGCAGGCAAAAAAGTACTCATCGCGGGCTTATTAAGCAACCGCTCTATCGCTTACGGTATCGCAGCCGCAATGAAACGTGAAGGCGCTGAACTCGCATTCACCTATCAAGTTGATAAACATGAAAAACGAGTAGCTGATCTAGCAGCCGATTTTGATTCAAAAATCGTGCTGCCATGTGATGTTGCTGAAGACGCGCAAATCGACGCACTATTCCCTGCCCTGGCAAAACACTGGGATGGCTTGGACTCATTGGTACACTCAGTCGCTTTCGTACCAAAAGTAGCACTGGATGGTGACTATCTGGACAATATCAACCGTGAATACTTCCGTATTGCTCACGATATCAGTTCATACAGTTTTTCAGCACTGGCCAAAGCAGCCTACCCTATGATGGAAGGCCGCAAAGGCAGCCTGCTTACACTGAGCTACCTAGGCGCAGAACGCACTATGCCTAACTACAACGTTATGGGCGTTGCTAAAGCCAGTTTAGAGGCGAATGTGCGCTATCTGGCACAAAGTCTGGGCCCACGTGGCATCCGCGTTAATGCGGTGTCTGCAGGCCCAATAAAAACGCTTGCCGCATCAGGCATTGCTGACTTTGACAAAATGATAGGCTTCAATGAAAAACATGCTGCCTTACGTCGTAATGTAACGATTGATGAAGTCGGCAATGCGGCGGCTTTCCTGTGTAGCGATCTGGCTTCTGGCATTACCGGGGAAATCACTTACGTTGATGGCGGCATGAATATTACGGCTGCTGGGGTTATTGATTAATAAGTGTAATTGATTAATCTATGGTTATTGACTATCAAGCTTGATTAATCAAGATGCATTAAAAACCAAAAGGCGCCATTAAATGGCGCCTTTTTTATTATCATTGACTAAATTAAGACCCGAATAAAAACATCAGGTCTAATCCTTGTTCTACAGATACTATTGCTCGGTATTTTTATCTAACAGTAATTTTTGATTAACTTTAATCTTTGCTTTTTCACGCAACGATTGCTTATAAGCTGCAAGATACTCATCAGCTAATGCCGTGCCAAGTTCAGCCTTAGCATTCCTTACGGCTTCATCATCACCAGTAACAGAATTATCAACGCTAATAACCTTAACTAATAGATAACCTTGTTTGCTATCTGCCAGACCTGAATATGCTGGTAATTTACCTGTATCAGTTTTAAATATCTGCGTCATAGCCAGCTGTGTCAACCCCGCAGCAGTCTTACGATCTACAGTTACCTCTGGAATCCACTCCAGATCAGCAACCTCCTTACCCTGGCTCAAACTCTTCAACGCAGCCTCGCCTTTAGCTACAGCAAGCTTCGTTGCCGCTTCAAGTTTAAGCACACCTTCAATACCAGCTTTGACTTCATCAAAACTCTTAGGTGCCGATGGTTTATAGTCCAACACACGGGCAGACACCAAATTGTTAGGTGAAACTTCAATGGCCTCGGTATTACGACGGTCTTTAACAGATTCTGATGAAAAAATCGCATTGACAATCTTGTCATTCTTAAAGAATTTAGCAACATCTTCGCGTGATGACCAGTCAGATGTCTGCACCTGACCACCAAATGTCTTGGCTGCAGGCAATAAGCTCTCTGATTGCTCATAAACTGTGTTGCTGAAACTTTCAGCTTTTTCTGTAAATGCAGCCTGTGCTTTTTGGAAAATCAACTCAGCCTTGATTTGAGGCTTCAAACTTTCAAAATCTGAACTTTGACCAGTAATTTCCGTAAGTTTAATAATGTGATACCCGAATTCAGATTCAACCAAATCACTTACCTGCCCAACTTTCATGCTGAATGCAGCATCTTCAAATGGCTTAACCATTGCGCCGCGGCCAAAACTACCTAAATCGCCGCCCTTAGTGGCTGAACCTGGGTCTTGTGAGTTCTTGATTGCCAGTTCTTCAAATGATTTTGGGTTCTTTTTAATTGTAGCCAACAGTGCTTCAGCTTTTGCCTTAGCGACCTGTTTTTGTTCAGAGGTAGCACTTACACCAAAACCAATCAAAATATGGCTGGCACGTCTTTGTTCATTGCCTTGGAATTTTGATGCATTTTCGTTATAGAACTTCTTAACATCATCATCATCTACTTTAATGGTAGGCACCAGACTGCTTGCTGACAACAAAAGGAATTCGATTTTGACTTGTTCCGGAGTACGTAACTTATCTTTATGCTGCTCGTAGTAAGCCTTAACCTGTGCCGGCTCTATTTTCACCTGATCAATGAAATCTTTGGTTTTGATTTCAGATACTGTAACCAGACGTTTTTGCTTGAGTAATTTTAAAGTATTGTCAGCACGGGCATTAGAAATGAAACCCAACTTGGCAATGCCCTCTTGAGCCTGCTGCGTTAACAAATCAGAACGTACTGAAGCTTCAAACTTTTTAGGTGTTAACTTATTTTGTTGTAACAACTCGTCATATAACTCTTGCGAAAACTTGCCATCTTTTTGAAACATTGGCATACCAGTGATATATGTAGCCAACTGTGCATCACTGATTGCATAATTAGTATTCTTGATTTCTTTTTCCAATAACTGCTGATTGATTAACTGATTCAACACCATAAATTTAACTTGAGGATTATCCAACTCGGCCTGATCAACTTTACCTTCTGACTGAAGACGATTACGCAAGTTTTGTAATGCGTTTGAGTATTCCTGTATGGATATGTCACTACCATTAACTTTAGCTACCGCAACATTGTTACCAGCTTGACTTAAATAAGAGTCAATACCAAATAATGCAAAAGGAATGGTAATCAGGGCTAACAAGGCTTTACCAACCCAGCCTTGTGCAACAGAACGGATACTATCTAACATAAAATTCTCTTTTTAAATTTTCACTGATAATTTTTTACTGGTAAGTAAAAAATTTACAAATTTATAAAATAACAAGTACAAACTAAAACCGCATTAATATATCACAAGTTGCATGCTATATATGTAGCAAGCGTGATATGACATAAGATAACTGGAACCAGTTCTTTTTATGCAAAGGAAAACATAAAGTAGAAATAAAAAAAGCGAGTCATTAAGACTCGCTTTTTTTATTTGGCGGAGTGGACGGGACTCGAACCCGCGACCCCCGGCGTGACAGGCCGGTATTCTAACCAACTGAACTACCACTCCATAAAATCTGCGCTTCTGAATCTGTAAAGATTTTTTACAAAATAAAGAGTGCTTAAACTACCAGCACTCTAAATTTAATAAAATAGAAACGGCTTAGTCACTTACGTTATCGTCGGTTTTTTGGTGGGTGCTAACGGGGTCGAACCGCTGACATTCGCCTTGTAAGGGCGACGCTCTACCAACTGAGCTAAGCACCCTGCCTAACCAACGAAAACGCTAGTTTACAGCATCTTTAAGCGCTTTACCAGCCCTAAATTTAGGAGAATTTGCCGCTTTGATTTTAATTGTTTCACCAGTGCGAGGATTGCGACCATTGCGAGCCTCACGTTTACCTACGTAAAAAGTACCAAAGCCGATTAATGTTACTAAATCACCTTTTTTTAATGCTTTTGTAACTGCAGCTGTTGTTGCGTCCAATGCACGACCAGCAGCAGCTTTAGAAATACCAGCAGCGCTTGCAACTTGATCAATTAGTTCTGATTTATTCACGTGTAATCCCCTCTTAAAGGTTTATTAAAGAAAAACAACGGTAATTTCTATGGAGAACAATCCCCGTATCGACTTTATATCAAGCCTATAAAGGCCGTGTCAAGCCTTTATAGGCGCATATCACCACTTATTTTCTTAATGTTTTATAGCGCCTGGTACAGTTGTCTGAGTTTCCTTAGAATTATCAGCAAGTTGAACCTCTTTTGCAGGATTACCATTAACATCTGTGTTTGCTGGCAAAGGCACCGGAGTTGAAGCCAGCGCCAAAGCTAGCACCTCATCAATCCATTTCACAGGATGGATCTCTAATTTGTTTTTAATGTTATCCGGCACATCAGTTAAATCTTTAACGTTCTGCTGAGGAATCAACACTGTTTTAATACCGCCACGATGTGCTGCCAATAATTTCTCTTTCAACCCACCGATAGGTAACACTTCACCTCTCAAGGTAATCTCACCTGTCATCGCTACATCTGCACGCACAGGAATACCTGTCAAAATAGAAACCAGGGCGGTTGTAATAGCAATACCGGCACTTGGACCATCTTTAGGCGTTGCGCCTTCGGGGAAGTGGATATGTATATCATTCTCTTCATAAAAATTATTAGCAATACCCAAGTGCTGCGCACGGCTTCTGACTACACTCATAGCGGCCTGTGTTGACTCTTTCATCACATCACCAAGCTTACCTGTAGTAGTGGTTTTGCCTTTACCGGGCAGAAGCACGGCTTCAATAGTTAGTAACTCGCCACCCACTGATGTCCAAGCCAGACCAGTTACCTGACCCACTTGATTATCTTTTGCAGCAACACCAAAGTCATAGCGCTGAACACCGAGATATTTGTCCAGATTTTTAGGTGTTACATTTACTTTTTTAGCCGCTTTAGCGCCCTGCTTCGCTTTTGTTGTCAGCAGCTCTTTAACAACCTTTCTGCAAACTTTGGCAACTTCCTGCTCCAGCCGACGCACACCAGCTTCACGTGTATAGAAACGTACAATATCCCGAACTGCAGCCTCAGACACATGCAACTCATCATCTTTCAAACCGTGTGATTTGAGTTGCTTAGGCAACAAATAGCGCATGGCGATATTAACTTTTTCATCCTCGGTATAACCTGCCAAATTGATGATTTCCATACGATCCAACAATGGCGCAGGAATATTCATGGAATTGGCTGTCGCAACAAACATCACATCAGATAAGTCATACTCAACCTCGACGTAGTGGTCAACAAAGGTATGATTTTGTTCCGGATCCAGCACTTCCAACAAAGCTGATGAAGGGTCGCCTCTAAAGTCTTGGCCAAGCTTATCCACCTCATCCAACAGAAACAGAGGATTTTTAACACCAACCTTGGTCATGCTCTGCAGAATCTTGCCTGGCATAGAACCAATATAGGTGCGTCTATGTCCACGAATCTCAGACTCATCACGTACACCACCAAGTGCCATACGCACAAATTTACGATTCACAGCCTTGGCAATACTTTGCCCGAGAGATGTCTTGCCTACACCCGGAGGTCCGACCAAGCACAAAATAGGCGCCTTGATCTTGTCAACACGCTGCTGTACAGCAAGATATTCAACAATACGCTCTTTAACTTTATCCAGACCATAATGATCGTTATCCAGCACAGCCTCTGCCGCAAGCAGATTCTTGCTGATTCTGGTTTTTTTGTTCCAGGGCAAGCTAATCAGTGTGTCAATAAAATTGCGTACCACTGAAGCTTCGGCCGACATCGGAGACATCAGCTTTAATTTCTTAAGTTCACTGTTTACTTTAGCCTTGGCATCTTTAGGTAAACGTGCGTCCTCAATTCGCTTCTCTAGCTCATCCATTTCGGCATTTTCATCATGCTCACCCAACTCTTTCTGAATAGCTTTTACCTGCTCATTCAGATAGTACTCGCGCTGAGTTTTTTCCATTTGGCGTTTCACGCGACCACGGATGCGCTTTTCAACTTGAAGAATATCAATTTCGCCTTCCATCAGGCGCAGTAGATGCTCCAAACGTTCAGCAACATCAAACATTTCGAGAATCTTTTGCTTCTCTTCCAACTTCAAAGTTAAATGCGCGGCAATAGTATCTGCCAGACGACCTGCTTCATCAATTGAAGCAAGTGAAGTCAGAATTTCAGGAGGAATTTTTTTATTTAATTTCACGTATTGGTCAAACTGGGCAAATACCGTGCGCATCAATGCCTGTATTTCCACGTCTGTAACAGACTCAGCGATAAGCTCAGCACGCGCAGCGAAACACTCTTCAGTTTCGGTAAATTCGCTTATTTTTGCACGCTGTACGCCCTCAACCAACACTTTCACGGTGCCATCTGGCAACTTCAGCATTTGCAATACGGTAGCTACAGTACCAACTTCATGTAAATCGCCAGCTTCCGGATCGTCTTTGCTCGCAGATTTCTGTGCCACCAGTAGAATCTGCTTATTGCCTTCGGATGCAAGCTCAAGCGCTTTAACAGATTTTGTACGTCCAACAAAAAGAGGGATTACCAAATGCGGATATACAACAACATCACGCAGCGGCAAAAGCGGTAACAAACCGCTATCTGGACTATAAGTAGGTAATAATTGTGCCATGAGTAGACTTCCAAATTTAAGCTAAGAAATAAGCCAGAAAACACTTATATAAGTGTTGATGGGGTTAATTCTGAACAGTTCAAGTATTAGATGATAATTAAGCACTAATTTAGTTACTTAAAGCTAATTATATATAAGAAATTTAACGCAATTCGCTAAATATAAGGGAAAGTTGGATATTTATAATTTTGATACATCATATCCATGCAAATTCAGTAGTTATAAAAAATCAGCCTGACAGAATTATTTAAAATCCAGTCAGGCATATAGAAATTACATAATTAACACTTTTAAAATAATTACGTTTAACCCGCAGCCTCATCAGCCGCTTTATCTTCATAAATCAAAATTGGCGCTGTATCGCCACGGATAGAGCCCTCGTCAATAACAACTTTGCTCAAGTTTTTTAAAGATGGCAGTTCATACATGATTTCAAGCAGGGCATGTTCCATGATTGAACGCAGGCCACGTGCGCCAGTTTTACGCTCCAGCGCTTTTTTTGCTATCAACAACAAGGCAGACTCTCTAAACTCCAAGTCCACGCCTTCCATCTTGAACAGCTTGATATATTGCTTAGTCAATGCATTTTTAGGCTCAGTAAGAATTGTCATTAGTGCAGCCTCATCTAACGACTCCAGCGTAGCTACTACTGGTAGACGGCCAATAAATTCAGGAATTAAGCCAAATTTAATCAAATCTTCCGGCTCTACATCTTTCAGCACAGTGCCTACTTCACGTACATCAACTTTGCTCTTAACCTCAGCACCAAAACCGATACCGCCTTTTTCTGATCGTAGACGGATTACTTTCTCCAAGCCGTCAAATGCGCCGCCGCAGATAAACAGAATGTTAGTTGTATCAAGTTGCACAAATTCCTGATTTGGATGTTTACGCCCACCTTGTGGCGGTATTGAAGCGACAGTACCTTCAATTAATTTCAATAAAGCCTGCTGCACACCCTCACCGGAAACATCACGGGTAATTGATGGGTTGTCTGATTTACGTGAAATCTTATCCACTTCATCAATGTATACAATGCCGCGCTGCGCTTTTTCGGTGTCGTAATCACATTTTTGCAATAACTTCTGCATGATATTTTCAACATCTTCACCAACGTAGCCAGCTTCGGTTAACGTAGTTGCGTCAGCCATAACAAAGGGTACATCCAGCAATCTAGCCAAAGTTTGTGCCAATAATGTTTTGCCTGATCCAGTTGGACCAATCAAAAGAATATTGCTTTTAGCAATTTCAACTTCGTCTTTTTGACCACCATTGGACAAGTTATTGTGGCCCAAACGTTTGTAGTGGTTATACACCGCTACTGCCAGATTTTTTTTTGCCTGAGTCTGACCAATAACATATTGGTCCAGAATTTTGCAGATTTCCTGAGGTGTGGGCAGATTAGTCTCAGTGGATTTCAAACCATCCGTATTCTGAACTTCTTCTTTAATGATGTCATTGCACAAATCAACACATTCATTACAGATGAATACTGAAGGCCCAGCAATGAGTTTTTTTACTTCGTGTTGGCTTTTGCCACAGAAAGAGCAATAAAGTAATTTATCGTCGTCGGCTTTGGTCGCCATTGATTTAGTCCTATTAAGTGTTTTGCCTCGGGCAAACCTGACACAGCCAGGATCCGTACAAATCCGATTTAATTACTATACTATCAATATAGTAAATTATGCAATTATGCAGTTTCGTTGCGGCTACCGATAACCTTATCAATCATGCCATAAGCAACTGATTGTTCTGCACTCATGAAATTATCACGCTCGGTATCGCGGTCAATCTCTTCAGATGTCCTACCGGTATGATGCGCTAAAATGTCATTTAGTTTTGAACGCAAATAAAGAATTTCTTTTGCGTGAATCTCAATGTCAGATGACTGGCCTTGGAAGCCGCCAGAAGGCTGATGAATCATAATGCGTGAATTAGGCAGGCTAAAGCGCTTACCATTTGCACCTGCCGCCAATAAGAATGCACCCATACTGGCCGCTTGACCGATACAAAGGGTGCTTACGTCCGGCTTAATAAACTGCATAGTATCGTAGATTGACATACCCGCAGTTACAGAGCCACCTGGAGAATTAATATATAAGGAGATGTCTTTGTCAGGATTGTCAGCTTCCAAAAACAATAACTGCGCAACAACCAGATTCGCAGTCATGTCATTCACTGGCCCAACCAGAAAAATAACACGCTCTTTCAATAAGCGTGAGTAAATATCAAATGAACGCTCGCCGCGACCACTTTGCTCAATCACCATCGGGATATATCCCAATCCAGTTGGTGTTAAATCAAATTGGGCTTGTGATTGCAGCGATTTATTCATTTTAAGCAGTTCCCATCAAATCATCAAACTTAACTTTTTTATCTGTTACTTTAGCTTGTGAAAGCACCCAGCTAACAGCATTTTCTTCTGTAGCCAATGCTGCTGGTTCATCCAGACGTTTTGGGTCTGCGTAGTACCATGTAACCACGTCAGCAGGACGCTCAAAGCTTTGTGAGAACACGTCAACCATCGCACGTACTTGATCAGCATTTGCATGCAAACCGTTTTTGTTAATTAACTCACCTAAGATCAAACGCAGCTTACTGCTATGTTTCGCCTGATCTTCAAACATTGATGGCTCTAATCTGATATTAGACAGATCAGCACCGCGTTGTTTTAAATTTTGTTCGGTAGTTTGCATCATGCGGTTGATTTCAACTTCTAATATCGCACGTGGAATATCGAACTCTGAGTTATTTACCAGAGCTTGGAATACTTGCTCTTTTAATTTGGCGCTAACACGCTTGGCAACTTCTTGCTTCAAGCTCTCAGAGATTTCAGCCTTCATTTTCTCAACATCACCATCTTCAATGCCTAAGCTTTTTGCAAACTCAGCGTCGATTTCAGGGTATTTTGGTTGTGCTACAGAATTAAATGTAACTTCATAACCTACAGTTTTACCAGCCAATTCTGCTGGATTATGATCATCCGGATAAGTGATATCAAATTTCTTGGTTGAACCGGCTTTACCGCCAATCAATTCATCATCGAACGTAGCAACACGGCCACCTTCACCCAACACCAAATCAATACCGGCATCACCAGTAGATTCAACTTCCTTACCATCAATAAATGCTTTAAGCGTAACGTTTACTCGGTCGCCTTTTTTACCGGCGCGCTTAACTGGCTCATAACTTACGCGCTGTTTTACCAAGACATCCAGTGTCTTTTTAACATCAGCGTCAGAAATCTCGGTAGCCGGACGTTCGATCTTGACTTTAGATAAATCGCCGATAGCAATTTCAGGGAAGACTTCAAAGGTAGCCGTGTACTCTAAGACTTCTGATGCAGCATCAAAAGGCTTGTGCTCAATATTAGGAAACCCTGCAACACGCAGCTTGTTTTCTTCAACAGCATCACCAAAGCTTTTCTCAACCGCACCTGAGTAAACCTCATCGCGCACCTGGTTGCCATAATGTTGATTCACCAAACCAGCAGGTGCTTTGCCTGGCCTAAAGCCAGCAAATTTTGCCGTACGTGAAATTTGGTTTAATCGTTGTTTGATTTGTGCCTCTAGTGGCTGAAGAGGAACACTAATAGTGATTCTACGTTCCAGGTTGCCGAGGGTTTCAACATTCAGAGCCATGCTGTAGTTCCTAAAATTTTTAACCGCACACCATGAACAGATGCACTTGGATAAGCCATCTTTATGACATGCTATTTAAAGTAAAGTTGGTGCGAAAGGAGAGACTCGAACTCTCACGCCTTGCGGCGCTGGAACCTAAATCCAGTGCGTCTACCAATTCCGCCACTCTCGCAGGTAGTGTACGACTTACAAAACATCAGTCGTTCAGATAATTCGCTATTGTATCTCAAGTTTTCACATTCGGAAAAGACATAAAATAAAAAAGCTTAAGAATCATTCCCGATCAATTTTATCCGTATAACCGTAATTACTGAAAATATAGCAGCGCTAACGACGATTGTGCGAGAATAATGTTAATCTTTATGAACCAGATCCAAATTAAAAGCTGAACATTATGCCAAACACTATCAACCAAAATGAAATCAACATGCTACGCTCAGAAGTTGAACTGCTAATGCGAGAAAGACAGGCGCTATTAAAAGTTGCTGGCGTTGCTGCTGGCCTGATTGCAGAATTGGATAGTCACGAATTGCCGATTCCAACAGTTGAGGCTGCGGATCTACTGGCAACTTCAATCAATGGACTTAGTGAGGAAACGCTGCAAGACGCATTGAGTGCAGTGCATGCTGAAATTATTGGATAAAAACCAACCAACCTGGCAACACTGTAGATTTTAATACTTTAACTTAATCCGCCTTGATCAATACTATACTTTCCAATCTAAAGACTTCCGCCAAAATTGCACTACTGTGCGGTTTTGTATGCTGCATGGGTTTATCGTCATGTGGTTTTCAGGAATATGTCGCCAAGCCTATAGATACGGCTGCAATAACTCAAAAGATTACCAGTCGGCATGCTGACGATAGCCAATTCCATCAATATTTGATTAATAACGGTTATTCAGCTGAACAACTACCCATACAGCAATGGGCATTAAACGACTTAATTTACTGCGCTTTGTTTTTCAATCCTAATCTTGATGTTGCACGAGCACAATGGCGTAGCGCTGAAGCCGCAAAACTAACTGCAGCCGAAATGCGTCTGCCGACAGTCGGTGCTCATTATGCAAAAAGCAATAATGCCAGTGAAGAAATCAGCCCGCATGCCTATGGCTTAAGCATCGACCTGCCGATTGAAACCGCCAACAAGCGTAACATCCGCATTGAGAGCGCCCAGCATCTTTCAGAGGCAGCCAAACTAAAAATAGCACAAGCTGCATGGCAATTACGCGCTGGCGTGACCAGAACCCTGTATGAATACCAGTTCAATCAACAACTGATAAAACTGCTCATTAAAGAACAGGTACAAAAGCAGGATATAGTCTCAATTTATCAAAAACGCATCAGCCTCGGCGAATCATCTAATATTGAATTAAGCAAGGCAAAACTTCAGCTTCAGACCATTACTACTGAATTAGAATCAACCAGGCGTAACCATTTAACCTTACTGTCCAGATTAGCTAATCATTTAGGATTGTCGCTGGCACAATTAGAGAAAATGCAGCTATCAGAAACCTTCAAAACCGATGTACTTGTTGGCGATATTTCAGCTGATATGCAATCAATCGCACTGTTAAATCGGTTGGATATACGTCTTGCACTTGAGCGCTATGCCGTAGCGGAAGCTAAATTAAAACTGGAAATCGCCAAGCAGTACCCTGACCTGACAATCAACCCCGGCTACGCATACGAATTTGGCAATAAAATATGGTCACTCGGTTTATCAAGCCTGATGACCATACTCACCAAGAACAAACTGGCAATCGCGGAAGCCACCCAATTGCGTGAGGTTGAAGCGGCACAATTCGAGACATTGCAAGCCAATGTAATCGCAGAGGTCAATATTGCAAATGCCAAGCTGGCACAGGCCAGGCAGCTGCTGGATAATCAAGAAAACCTTTACCGGCAACAGCAAGCCAGCACCCAGCGCATGCAACGCAGACTACAGTCCGGTGAAATTGACAGGCTGGAATTAACCTATGCAAAACTAGAAGAAGTAGCCGCAGAGAAAAATTTTACACTTGCCAGCTATCAGCTTGCTAACAGCATTAATGAACTGGAAAATGCCTTACAGGCACCACTAACTAACAGCAGTATCAAAAATGAAAAGATCGAAAACTTATATTTAAAAAAATAAGCACTTAATTATAAAAGCTATAGTCATAAATCAACGGTATAGCCACGGACGCTCCGGCGTCATTTTTCAAGCTTGATGGGGATAAAATAAAAATGAATCGTAAACTAGCCATTATCATAGGCTTACAGGCATTTTTAATTGTCGTATTATTCTGGGTGCTGGTATTTTATGGTAAAGATGAGTTTGAGGCCGCAACACAGCTGACGGAAGAAGAAATTGAAACTCCCAGCCGCGTTGCCAATAAAGAAGGTCAGGCAACCATTACCATCAGCCCAGTCACGCAAAAACAAAGTGAAATCAGCACCAGCCCGCTCAAATCCAGCTCGCATCAGGCCAGCATCAGCACTTACGGCACCGTGTTAAGCATCGACAGTCTGATTGACCTGCGCACACGCTACCTAGCTGCAAAATCCGAAATAGAAGTGCTGCAAACCGCGCTCGCCTACAACAAAAATGAATTTGCACGCCTGCAGGCACTCAATCAGGACGATAAAAACGTATCGGACAAAGTGGTTGCCACTGCAAGATCCAACATCAAGGCAGACGAAGCAAAAATTGCCGCTGCGGAATCTAGCGCTAAAAACATTGCAGACAGCATGCGGCAAATCTGGGGCGAAACACTTACACAGCATGCAATCAATCAAACCAAGAGTGAATTATTGCAAAACCTGATTTCCAACCAGGAAGTGCTCATTCAAACCACACTGCCATTTGACGCTGCAGAACCCCGCGAAAACAGCAGCATCATGATCGCGCCAACTGCCGCGCCATCCCACACTATCAGCGCCCGCTACATCTCTCGCGCACCGGTCAGCAACACGACCATTCAGGGCAAAACCTATTTCTATCGCGCAAAAACCAAAGAGCTGCGTGCCGGCATGCAGGTCAGCGCGCGCAGCGCCACTTCAAACAAAGCCAGTAACGGCGTGATTATCCCGAACACAGCTATTATCTGGTATGCAGGTAAATCATGGGTGTACCAAAAAAACGGGGCGGATACTTTTAACCGGATTCCGGTGAGTACCGATGTAGAAGTCGAGAACGGATGGTTTTATCAGGGCAATTTGAAAGTGGGCGATCAAGTGGTAACGAACGGTGCGCAGTTATTGCTCTCTGAAGAGTTTAAGTCACAGATCACTAATGAGAACGAGGACTAAATTGTTGAATTTAGCTCTCATTCCAGCACCGGCTGAAGCGGCAACCCCGCCCTGCATCACTAAAAGAAAGTCTGAATCATTATGATGTCGGCATTAGTTCGCTTTTCCATCCGTTTCAGCGGTGTCATCATTGGTTTAGCCACGCTGGTGGTTTTGTACGGGTTCTATAGCCTAAGCCGCAGCAACCTGGACGTATTCCCTGAATTCTCCCCCACCCAGATAATTATCCAGACGGAGTCACCCGGGCTATCTGCCGAACTGGTAGAAAGCCTGGTCACGCAGCGAATTGAAACCAGTATCGCCGGTACGGTAGGCATTCAAAGCATGCGCTCGCAATCAATACCCGGGCTCTCGATCGTTACCATTATCTTTGATGAAAAAACCGACATTTACCGTAACCGCCAGGTTATCGCCGAGCGTTTATCGACAATCAATAACAAGTTACCGCAGGGCATCACACCCAACATCACCCCGCTCACCTCTTCCGCAAGCACGGTATTGGGTTTTGGCGTCACCTCAAAAACACGCAGCCTGACCGAGATCCGCACGCTGGTGGACTGGACAATAGTGCCGCACCTGCTGGCGATTCCTGGCGTTGCCGACGTGAATGTGTTTGGCGGAAAGATACGGCAGCTTCAGGTACAGGTAGACCCTGAAAAAATGATTCGCTATGGCATTTCGCTATTACAAGTGGAAGAAGCCGTAAAGAAAGCCACCGGCGTACGCGGCAATGGCTTTATAGAAAACAAGAACCAGCGCATTGTGATCAACACCGAAGGCCAATCAGCCTCGCCGGAAAAGCTCGCCCAAGTCACGCTGCTACATAAAAACGGCCAAACCATCAGGCTAGGCGATATTGGCAAGGTGATCGAAGGCGCGGTTCCATCCATCAGTGCCGCCGCTATCAATGAAGAAACCGGCGTTTACCTCTCGGTACAAGGCCAACTGGGCGCCAATACACACGGCGTAACACTTGCGATTGAAGACGCGCTGCAAGAACTGAAACCCAGCCTGAATGCTGAAAACGTTATATTGCATGAAGGCTTGTTCAGGCCAGCCAACTTTATTGAGGTCGCCATCAAGGGGGTGCGTACCGACATTCTCATCGGCTCGGTTCTGGTCATCACGGTGCTGTTTCTGTTCCTGTTCAATGTACGCACGGCGTTCATCTCCGCCACGGCCATTCCACTATCGCTGCTCACCGCCATCGTGGTCATGAGCTACTTCAATGTCGGGCTTAACATCATGGTATTGGGCGGCCTGGCGATTGCCCTTGGCGAGGTAGTTGATGATGCCATCATCGACACCGAAAACATATTCAGACGCCTGCGTGAAAATCGTATGCTTACCGAGCCGCTACCCACATACCGCGTAGTGTTTAATGCATCTATGGAGGTACGCAGTTCCGTTGTCTATGCCACAATAATCGTGGCACTGGTTTTCATGCCACTACTGACACTAGGCGGTGTGGCCGGCAAGCTCTTTGCACCGCTTGGCGTAGCCTATATCGCGGCGATCATCGCCTCATTACTGGTAGCGCTGACGCTGACTCCTGCACTGTGCTACCTGCTGCTAGGCAATGCCAGACTGGAGGCAGAAGACCCGCCTATGATACGTATCATCAAAAAATGGTATGTAAACCTATTGCTTAAAATTGAAAAACACTACAAATCAATCATTGCCATCAGTTTCATGCTGATTGCAATTGGCCTGGGCACCCTGCCCTTGTTCAGGAACCAGTTTATCCCGGCATTGCATGAAGGCCATTACATCATGCACATGACCGCCGTACCCGGCACATCCGAGCAGGAATCATTGCGTATCGGCAAAAAAGTATCAGCTGCTATCCGCAGCATAGACGGCGTTAAATCGGTCACCCAGTGGGTTGGGCGCGCGCCGAATGGCGCCGACACATTCGGCACCCATTACAGTGAATTCGAGATTGAGGTCGGCGCGGTATCCGGCCAGGAACAGCGGCGTATTCTTGAGGAAATCAGGGAAAATCTCGCCGGTGAAGAAACCGACAGTAACGGCGATGGCATAGCAGAACCTGGCTTCGTTGGCGTTAACTTCGCCACCAATACTTTCCTGACCGAACGTATTGAAGAAACCATTTCGGGCTATGCCGCCTCAACCGTCATCAACATCTATGGCCAGGATTTGGACGCACTGGATCGCGATGCCAATTCCATTGCCAGCATCGTCAACAGCATCAAAGGCGCCAGTGATGTTCTGGTGCAATCGCCACCCGGCACCCCGCAACTGGTGATGCGATTACGCCCCGAAAAAATGGCGCAGCTTGGCCTCTACCCTACCGACGTTCTGGATAACATCCGTGCCGCCTATGAAGGCGTGCCGGTAACACAGGTGTACGAAGGCAACCGCGTCATTGGCGTGACTGTGCTGCTGGACATGGAATCACGCGACGACGTGCAGGAAGCAGGCAACCTGCCGCTATTCAATGCGGAAGGCAAAATGATCCGCCTGCGTGATGTTGCCGACATCGTGCAGGAAAACGGCCGCTCAAAAATACTGCATGCCGGCGCCAAACGCATTCAGACCGTGACAGCTAATGTCGTTGACCGCGACATTGGCGCATTTACCAAAGAACTTAAAAACAAACTGAAAACTGACCTCGTACTTTCGCCAGGCGCGTATCTGGAGTTTACCGGCGCGGCAGAAGCTAATGCAAAATCAAGAGAAGCGCTGATTCTGCAATCCCTGCTAGCTGGTGTCACTGTATTCTTAATGCTCTACATTGCTTTCGGTCGCTTACGTAATTTATTGCTCACGTTTGCAAACCTGCCGTTTGCCTTGATTGGCGGCGTACTTGCAGTAATGTTTACTGGTGGCTGGATTTCATTAGGCTCACTGGTAGGTTTTGTTACGCTGTTCGGCATTACCCTACGCAACTCCATCATGATGATATCGCACTACCAGCACCTGATTGATGAAGAGGGCTGTGTCTGGGGTTTGGAAACCTGCATCCGCGGGGCATCCGAACGACTACCCTCCATTCTGATGACGGCATTAGTCACAGCCCTTGGCCTATTGCCTTTAGCTGCCGGCAGCGGCCAGCCTGGGCGCGAAATTGAAGGCCCAATGGCCACAATCATTGTTGGCGGCCTAGTTACATCGACCATTTTGAATCTGTTGATTCTGCCAACAATCATGTTGCACTTTGGCAGATTTGAACGGCAGAAAATTGTGTGATTAAAGCTGATTTAACATCAGCAAATCATATTTGAGCTAATCGTACTTGATATATTTAAATCTGGCATCGTCATTGGGTGTGCCTGTGAGCGCTCCGCCCTCTTTAGCTGGCTGCCAGCCAATAACAGCTTCAATCTTAGCTGCCAAGGAAAAATCCTTATCAGTAATACCTTTCGCGTCGTGCGTGCATAACTTGACGATTACAAACGCATAAGACACCGTCAGGTCGGGATGATGCCAGGCAGCTTCGGCCAAGTGTCCAATGGCGTTCACCACCATTAGCGTTGCTTTCCAACCACTGGTTTTATACTTACGGCGGATCCAGCCATTTTCCAGATACCAGTGTGGCAATTCAGCTTTGAGCCTCGCTTTAACTTCCTGCTCAGAATAGGTTTGATTGGTAGCCATCATTCGTCTTAAATAAAAATTTTAAATACTATTCTTACTGACAGCTATAGCCCGCTCTTCAAGCCTCATTATATTCAGGCCTTGTGAGAAAACCTGATGATTGGCTTTATTCAATACCCAAGTTTGAAAATTGGTTTTAGTGTTAAAGTCAACAAAAGCGCTGTCTATTAACTCATCGGCAATCAGGGTTTGCATCGCCACCGGAGAGCTGTACGAAGTTAAAGCTCTGGATTTTACCAGCACCAGATGTTCAGAGCCGATTTTATTGGCAATCCAGGCACTCAGACTATCAGAGGTAACTTGCCAGTTTTTAGGGATATTTTCATCGGCCATTACCATATGACTTGGTAGCCAGACAATGCCGCGATGCTGCCAGCCACGCTCGGCAATCTCAAGCTCAGTGCTGGCAGTCACCAGACCGGGATTCATGCCAGCCAATAACAGGCCAAACTGATCCATCGCCAGCAATGCCAGACAATGTGCAACCGCATCACTGACATTTGCACGTTGCTGCGCTTCGCGGACTGCATCCGCAAATAAGCCGCCACCAGGCACTATCAGCACCTTGCCATCACTGATTTTAACTAGCGTATCAAGCCAGCGCGGAAGCTCTGGCGAGCCTAACAAACTGCCACCTAATTTAACCACCCACATTATGTAGCCTCAAATATTAGAATATTATGTACGACTAAAAAACTTCATCACTTTTAACATGCTGGAGGCTTTATCTAAAGTCTCTGTATATTCTTTTTCCAGTTCAGAGTCTGCCACAATACCACCGCCAGCATAAAAACTGATTTCGCCTTTACTATTGCCATCGGCAATATACACAGCTGTGCGAATCGCGATATTTGTATCCATGTTGCCATCAAAACCAATATAGCCGATTGCACCACAATATACACCACGCCGATGCGGCTCTAATTCTTCAATAATTTCCATGGCGCGCAATTTTGGTGCGCCGGTAACCGAGCCTCCAGGGAAACTACCTCGCAGCAAATCAAGTGCAGTCTTTGTGGTTTGCAAGCGACCGCTAACAATACTGACTAAATGATGCACATTAGCAAAACTCTGCAACTGAAATAATTTATCAGCTTTAACCGAACCAGTCTCGCAATTTTTACCAATATCATTACGCAACAAATCAACAATCATCAGATTTTCGGCTTTATCCTTAAGGCTGGATTGCAGCTCTTCTGCATATTGCGCATCAAGTGCTGCATCGTCGGCGCGCGGCCTGGTACCCTTTATCGGCCTAGTCTCCACATGTCCGTCAACAAGCTGCAAGAACCGTTCAGGCGAGCCAGACAGGACCTGCATACCCCCCAGATTCATATAGGCCATAAAAGGCGCTGGGCTAATCTCTCTCAGTTTCCGATATGCCAGCCAGCCATCACCACTAACTTTGGCAGAAAATCTTTGTGCCAGATTTACCTGATAACAGTCACCTTCATGGATATAGCGCTGAATTACCCTAAAGGCATGTGCGTAAGTGTATTTATCCATATTGGACTGGATTGGGGAGGTAACAGTAAAGCACTCTGCACCAGCATCGTAATCCTGCGCAGGTAAATCAAATAAAGCACATAGCGCATCCCAGTTTTGATGGGTTCTGGCATCAAACCCATTGGAAACTAAACAGGCAGTTTTATTGCGGTGGTCGACCACAACCGCCCAGTCATAGATACCGACCTGCAAGGAAGGAATTCCATCACGATTGGATGCGATACTGGACAAATGCTCCAAACGCCGAGCCAGATCATACCCAAAGTAACCCACTGCACCGCCGGTAAATGGTAGATCTCCAGACATTACCTCATAAGGCTGCATTGACTGTTTAATTAACTCAAATGGGTCTATAGCAGAAATATATACTTGCCCATGTGCAGACACTTCAGTATGCGACTCATTACTGACGAATGTAACAAAAGGGTCTGCTACCAAAATATCATAGCGGCCATACTGGCTACCGGGTTGCCCGCTGGTAGCATCCAGCATCTGGCCGCTATCAAGAAACATGGCCCATGGCTGGTGTGCGATGCGCTCAAAAAAAAGTGCACTATCGTGATGGTAAACCAGAGTATGCCTAAGTAAACTCACGCAAAGGCCCCCGAGTCCATGACAGCTAAATAAGCAATTGCATAAGCCGGGAAACACACCGCAGCCATTTTTCCAGCTTCACCGCCAGCTATAAATTCAGTCACGGCGCGATACTCCAACCCAAGTTGCTTTGCAAGTTCAGCCACTAAAAAAGCACCGGTGCCTGCACCTATTACCTTCAAACCTGATCTATCCTTTAATAAAGACATTTGTTTAAGCAGGGCCTGTCTGATTTGGTCAAGCTGTACACTTTTAAAAGAATGGGCCAATTCCATCCATAATGAAGCTGGCGCATCATCAGTATCACAACCTATCATGCGCGCAATTCGGCGGGTACTGGCTTGAACAGTTTTATCAGCACCGTCAGCGGTTTCTGCCATATTCTCAGCCAGACCCAGCTCACCTGTCAGGGTATAGACATCGGCAGCTGTCGCAAAATATTCTGCTGCCACATTGGTCATTTTTCCTGCAAATGGAATTTTTCGTGCCATTGCCATTAGCGGTGTACGCACGACACCGGTATACACCAGCTCATCGCACTGCATACGTGCTGCATCCGTAAAGCCAATAACCTGAGGCATGCCATTATCAATCAAGGCAATATCCGTTGTTGTGCTGCCGATATCAACAAATAATGCCTTAGGTACTTTCCTTGCTACATATTGCACGCTTGCTAACCAGTTCATGGAGGCAATATCCGCACAATGCTGTTCTATGGCATCATCGTTCACAAAACCAGAGCTGCCTGCATAGTAACGTACCTTACCATGCAGTTTCGAAGATAATATCGCCGCAATTTTCAGTACGCCATCACGTCTATTGGCAAAAATATCCGCAAGTTCGCCAGTCATCGTCACTACATGGTGATCAGCACTAAAGTCGAGCAGAACATTATCTATCGCAAATTCCAGTTCACGCAAACCGCGCCACAGCGGGCAATACACCTGCGTAGCAGCTAACACCTGACCATCATTATCCAGCAGAACCGCTTTTAGATGCGCCCCGCCTACATCCCAACCTATACAAGTTTCAATCATAATCGCACTTCAACCTGATTCTGCATCAGGCTATTTTTTGTAAAATTCGGCATTTCAAATCTATCATTTAGAACACAATCCAAAATCAGCTTGGCAGGGTTACTATTCAATGCTTCGCGCATGCCTACATAGCTTGTTGTCAGACGTGGATTGATCTCAAGCACATAAATCTTGTTGGTTTCAGGCTCCACAATAACATCGACTCCAATGTAACCGAGCGCATCCGGCAGCATTTTGGCAATTTTCCTGGCAATCGTTTCAAATCGCTGCCAGTATGACAGCATGCCATTTACCGTTACGCCAGCCAGATTAAACCGGCCATCATCACATTCAATATGTTGCTGATTGCAGCTTAACAACCATGCCTTGCCATTGCGGCACAGCATGGAAAAACTTGCAGCCACTCCCCGCTGATAAGGTTGCGCCAGATAATGCAGGTAACGCTCATCCTGCGCCATCCAATTCTTTAAATCCAGAAGTGAATCAAACAAGCGGATACCTTCGCAACCAGCCCCATCTTCAGGTTTGGCTACCCATTTATGAATATTCTGATTCAGCAAACTCTCATAATAAGACTGCTGCATCAAATCTTCTCCAGCATGGACAGCCAATGTGTGGATATTGGCTGCATGTAGCGCCTCAAAACATAAGGTTTTACTGGTTCCGGTCAGCATGGTATCAAACCCTGACCCTAAAAAAACCGCCCCATTTTCAATTTTCTCAGCCTCATAACATAACTCACTTAATTCCAGCAAGGTACCATCAGACTCAGGCGCTATCAGCCAAACCATATCAACCTGGCTAATGGCCCGAGTAAAACATTCCTTAAATTTTCCGGGTTCAACAGCAATACATTCGTCTGCATGAACTGGTGCCGTCAATCTAACATCATTGAGCACCGTAATACCATATAGATCCAATTCGGCTAAATCTCCAAGCAAAGCATCGCGCATAAGCACGCCCTCTTTAGTCAAAGATTCAGGTAAAGCTTCTGCTGCGAAACCGCCTCCAGTGATAAACTCACAGACTAATATTTTTTTTCGTTGTTCGATGATAATAGCTACCTTATGCAAATAATCCCGGTAATTGATTTATTAAATGGTGCAGTCGTACATGCTAAAAAAGGCGACCGAAAAAACTACCAAGCTATTCAGTCATTAATCTCAGAATCCAGCAAGCCTCTGGATATTGTAACCGGGCTGCTTGAATACTATCCTTTCCAGCAACTCTACATCGCTGACCTTAATGCCATACAGAAACTCGGCAATCACAACTTGGACGTGATAAAAAGCATCGCTCTGCATTATCCTAATCTCAAAATTTGGGTTGATGCCGGAATAAGTAACACTTCGGAGCTTAGCTTATGGACCAACTGCAATTTTAACGTGATTTTAGGCAGTGAAAACTTTTCTGATTTGGATAATTTTTTAGAAATTAAAAAACACTTGAATTCAGGCTTCGTGTTATCACTGGATTTTATGCCTGATGGCTACCGCGGACCTTTGGAACTCATTGAAAACGAAAAATACTGGCCTAAAGATGTGATATTAATGTCACTGGCACAAGTAGGTGCAAACCTCGGTGTAAATCTAGAATTGCTAGAAAAATTCAAGCAACATAACAAAGAATTTAACCTTTATGCAGCTGGCGGAGTGCGTAATATGAGTGATTTAGCGATATTAAGACAACTGGGTATTTATGGTGTACTGATTGCCAGTGCGCTACATAACAAACAGATTTCAGCAGATGAGGTTGGTAGCCTGAACCAATAAAAAAGCCCATCAACTGACGGGCTTTTTATCAAGCGTTTACTAATAACTATTATTCCAGGTTAGCGTGAATTGCACGCATGCCTTCTTCGGTCAAACCTTTGGCAAAAATCAGGTCAGCAATAGCTGCTTCCAAGAAGATCAAAGTTGAAAGCTCAAACTGGCTACCCATAGGCATGCCTTTTGTCAGCGGGAAGCTGTTGTCATTACCGATTTGAATCACCAAATCAGCAACATCAGCCATTGCTGAAGATTTCTTCATTGAAACCACAACCAATTTAGCGCCTACTGATTTTGCCTTTTTAACGAATGGCAACAAGGTTTCTGTGCCGCCAGAACCTGACACCAACACCAATAAGTCACCCGCTTTAATTGCAGGCGTAACCACTTCACCAATCATGCTTACGTTGTAACCGGCATGCACCAAACGCATTGCAAAGAAACGTGACACAAGCAAAGAACGGCCAGCACCACCGATAAATGTACGGCCAGCTTGCTCAACCAATTTCAATAACTCAGCTGCTTTGCTGTTATCTGTTTCTGACAAAATTGTGGTTAGTCTACCCAAGATCAATTCTTGACTGCTCATGATGTTTCCTTCTCTAAAATTTAGTTTTAATTTTCAAATCAAAAATATTATAAAAAAAATCCCGACCCATTACTGAGTCAGGATTTTTTATTCGTTCATTTCAATAATAACTTATTGAAAAGAGGTTAAATTAACCGTGAACGATAGCTGTGATTTCAGCAGCAGCAGCAGCTGGGTCAGCAGCGCCGTAGATAGCAGCACCAGCTACAATGATAGTAGCGCCAGCATCTTTAACTTGTTTAGCTGTAGCAGCTTTAACGCCACCAGCAACTGAGATTTCAACGCCTAAGTTCAAACCAGCAACTAAAGCCAAGTCAGCGAATGGTGTTTGACCAGCAGCTTGTTGGTCCAAACCAGTGTGAACGCCAATGATGTGTGCGCCAGCAGCAGCAACTGCTTTAGTAACAGCAGCTTTGTCAGCAACGTTGATCAAGTCAACTTGTGCTTTTTTGCCGTATTTGTTAGCAACATCGATTACGCCTTTGATTGTACCGATATCAGAGATACCCAATACAGTAACGATATCAGCACCAGCTTTGAAGAATGGCTCAGCTTCGTAGAAACCAGCGTCAGCTGTTTTCAAGTCAACCAAGATTTTGTTGTTTGGGAATTTAGCGCGCAAAACTTCAAGCAATTTGATACCGTTGTGCTTGATGCATGGTGTACCGATTTCCAAGATGTCCACGTGTGGAGCAACTGTAGTTGCCAAAGCAACTGTTGCGTCGAAATCTAATGAATCTAATGCCATTTGGGTTAAAGCCATGGTGTATCTCCGTTTATTAATATTAAGATATTGCTAATTTGAAGCGCCATCTTCTAATGAAAATAGCGCTCTAAAAAAACTGGACACTTATAGTAAATGCCCAGCCGATTTATGTCAATTATTAAAGCGGGTTTGCGCTTTAATAATTTAAGCCTTAAGCAATGACTTGCTTATAGCTTTGCAGCCAAAGCTGCTTCCATTTTGTTTTGGTCAACTACAAAACCACGGATACCTTCAGCCAGTTTTTCAGTAGCCATTGGGTCTTCGTTCAATGCAAAGCGGAATTCTGCTTCTGTTAGTTTAGCTGGAGCAGCAGTTTTAGCACCGCCATCCACCAACAAACGTGGCAAGTCGCCTTGTGTAGCTTCCAGCTCTTGCAACAGGTTAGGAGCAATAGTCAAACGATCACAGCCAGCCAAAGCAGTTACTTCACCGATATTACGGAATGAAGCACCCATCACAACAGTTTTAAAACCATGCTCTTTGTAGAATGCGTAGATTTTACGTACTGAAAGCACACCTGGGTCAGTTTCTGAAGTATATGTTTCACCAGTTTTGGCTTTGTACCAGTCCAGGATACGGCCTACGAATGGAGAAATCAGGAATACACCAGCTTCAGCACATGCACGTGCTTGGCCAAAACCAAAAATCAAAGTCAGATTACAGTTGATACCTTCTTTTTCCAGAATCTCACCAGCTTTGATGCCTTCCCATGTAGCGGCCAATTTGATCAACACGCGATCTTTAGAAATGCCAGCATCGTTATACAATTTCATGATCTTGCGAGCTTTTTGCACCATCGCTTCAGTGTTGAATGACAAACGCGCATCAACTTCTGTCGAAATACGACCTGGTACTTCTTTAACAATTTCTTGGCCGATCAACACGGCTAATTTATCAGCTGCATTGTCAATTTGCTGTTCTTTTGAACCGCCTTGTGCTTTTGCATATGCAATTGCAGCATCAATCAATGGTGCGTATTGTGGCAATTGGCTTGCTTTTAATACTAAAGATGGGTTCGTTGTAGCATCATAAGGTTTAACCGCTTTAATCGCTTCAACATCACCGGTATCAGCCACAATCGTGGTCATAGTTTTTAATTGCTCTAATAAAGTAGCCATTACTTGCCTCCTGAAAATTATTTGAATACAACCGTTTTACACAAAATCAAGAGCAGGATTATAACTTAAAAATTATAGCGTGTCGCCAACTGTGGAGCGCACTTCCACTCTTCTATCGTGCTCAACAGGAATCCTGTTTGTTCTTCGTTCCAGTGGTAAGGTTATAACAAACTCGGCCCCCTGCCCCTGCTTGTTCTGCGCAGAAGCTGCGCCTCTATGCTTTTTGATAGTTACTTCAACAAAATACAAACCTAGACCTATACCACTCTGCGTTTGGTATTCGTCATCCACCCGACTAAATCGCTTAAACAGCTTTTGCAGCTTATCTTCAGGGATACCGCGCCCTTGATCGGTAATTTTCAAACTAAGCGTTGACGCATCCCGGCTCAATGAGACCTTGATTACAGATTTTTCCGGTGAATAATTGAGTGCATTTAACAGTATGTTCGACACAGCCCTGAATAACAGACCAAAATCTCCACTAACCCATAGGTGCTCATTCAGAAAATCCTGTTCCAGGATAATATTTTTCGCCAGTAGCGCTTCATAAGCATCATCAATAACTTGTTGCGTTAAACTCACCATATCCAATACTGTAAATTTATTCACATCCACCATTTCTGCACGTGAAGCCTGCAAAAAACCTTCCGCCATCGCATTAGCTCGTTCCAGTAACTGCCGCATGCGCTCTGTATATTTATTATTTTCGAATTTATCCAGCAACTGCATGGCTGTTCCTAAAGGCGCACGTATATCGTGCGAGATAAACACCAATGTATCGCTTCTGGATTTGTGCATATCACGTAAATGTTTTGCAGTTAACGCCAAATTTACAATTCGGGACTGCTGCGGATCATTGTTATCATTCTTCAACACATCTGCCCGCTCCATTCCCAACTGGGCCAGTTCATCCTGCAGGTTTTGCAGCGCGTGATCCAGCGCTGCTTGTGCAGAACCAAGCCTGCGGCAACTCCATAAGGGATACACAATCATTATTGCCAGCAATGCGCCGGCGGGTGGCACCCATAGGTTAAATAACTGAATGACGGCAATTGTCAGAAAAATGACAACTACCATATACACAAACAGACTAAGTAAAGAATGAAAGGGGGATAATCTGAAAAACCATAACAATGGTAGTAACGCCAGCAGCACTGTCATTACACAAATTTGCCAGACTGGTGCAATTTTTACCGATCCATTTGCCAGCATTGCAGTAACGCTACGCGCATTAAAGTCGATAGCAACAGCCATCAGGCAAGCAACGAGTACAAGTCCGGCAATTACAAAAAAATGATGTTTGAATCGCATGAATATAATGGGGAAATTAAATAAACAAAAGTCGCATAGGCTTGGAAGCCAAGTTAAATACAAGTTAAATATTGAAAGCTTAAGTTAAATACGGGAATTTAATTACCCCCTCTAACTACTACGTTCTAACCTGTAACCCTGCTGATAAATGGAGGTTAATTTCCATCCATACTCAGGTGTAAGTTTTAATTTTGTACGCAAATGGCTGACATGCACATCCACTTTGCGCGTTTCAATATCAGGCGAGGCACCCCATACCACCTGCATCAGATGTGGCCTAGACAACAGTACACCTTCATTTCTCATAAAGTACAGTGCCAAGTCAAACTCCTTATCAGTCAACTTAAAGTCCTCGCCGTCCATACTGGCCAAACGTAGTTTGGTATCAAATTTCAGCTGCCCAAATTCAAGACATATCTCATTGCTTGGCGTTGCATTAACCCGTCGTAATAAAGCATTGATGCGCGCCAGCAACATAGCGCGGCTTGCCGGTTTTACTATGTAATCATCCGCCCCCGCTTCAATTACCCGCACGATTTCCTGCTCTTCAGCATGGCCTGTAAAAAAGATAACCGGCGGGAGCTTGTTGGCACGCAATTTGATGCTAACCATGACGTCGGGGCCTTCCATATCAGGCAGACCCCAGTCAAATATACAAAGATCGTAATGTTCATGTGGATATTTACGTACGAAATCCAGACCTGTCTTAAAATGATCGACTTCAAAACCGGCTTCCTGCAACCATTCTATAACCGTTTCCGCGACAGCTAAATCATCTTCCAATAAAGCTATTTTCATTTTTATAGTTATACTTTCACGTTAATTGTTGCCAGCCTACACGCCTCTTTGTGTCAAACACATCGTATAGGCCAAGTACATTATAGCGTTATTTACAAGTAGCATTTATTACGTTAACAAACCGGCATGAAAAGTTTAGATCAAATAACTAGTCAGCAAGGTTGCTACGGTAAAATCTGCACTCGTTCCCGGATTAATTCCACGCTGTTTGAGAGAGGCATCCCAAGCAAGCAATCGCTTCTGTATGAGTTTGGGGTTGTCTGTTTCCCAATACGCCAATTCAATATCAGAGGCCTCTTGCATCAGCGCTTGTGCCGCAGCATCACCGTATTTACGGACTACATGCGTATCCGGCACATAGCTTAAAAAGCCCAGATACAAAGCTGTCGCTGCCCAAGCAGGGTTTTCCCATCTAAGCATGGCATCCGAATAACGCGTAGCGCCAAAGGTCATAATATCCTGAAAATTATTAGCATACTGCCAGGCAATGCGATCTTTATCCTGAGCAGTTTTCATCAACGCATAAAGCGTTACTTGTGGAGGTTCATGCACATCATATTGCTCCACTTCACCAAGACCGGCAGGATTTGCCAGCACGATAGCTTTTGCCGCCATCTGGGCATCATTGATTGTAAGTTTACTTAAAGTCTCATCCAGACTTTGCTGTAATGACTGCCCATCCGCAATATGTAGCGCCGCACTAATAATGGGGGCGCACAACAGCAGCACGCCCAGATTAGTATTTTGACCAACTGTTTTTTGTGTAGCTTCCACTGCATAAAATATGCGCTCACCCAGACTTAAATCGGCACGGGCAATAATGTCTGCCGTAACATCTGCACTATGAATAAAATCATCGATAGTCATACCGTGTCCATCGGCAAACACATGCACATTCCCGGGCTTTATTGCTTGCAACTCCGCCATGCAGGCTGTTTTATATGCTTTTTCCAATCGCCCGGCAGTGAACTTTTTTGAGTTCATTACGCATCCTTACTATTAAACACGTTTATCTGTTTTTCACTGACTGTTTTTACTAATTTCAGACTTACACAAAAAGTCATCGACCAGCACTTCTGCAATATTAAAATCCGTCACACTTTGCAACCCGCGCCAGGCAGGAATGCTATTCACCTCCAGCACGTAATACTCTCCACTGGCAGCCTGAATAATATCTACACCACAGTAATCAATATCTACGGCCTGCGCTGCATTTAATGCCAACTGTATCATCTGCTGATTTGGCTGTACCGCCTCACAGCGGCCACCGGACGCCACATTATTAACCCAACCGTTACCAAGCCGACGCATCGCAGCAACTACCTTGCCATCCACCACAAACACACGGTAATCATGCGGTTTATCTGCACTTTCAATAAATTGCTGCAAATAATAAACCCCATCCACGTACTGCTGCATAGGTACCGGTAATGATTCATGAACAGGCAATTTACGCACTCCCTGCCCCTGCGAACCAAACAGTGGCTTTATAACCAGCTGCTGATTGTTCTGTATAGCGGCCTGACGAACAAGCTCCACCTGCGCTCTGGATTCACACACCCATGTAGCAGGCGTAGCTACACCATGCATACGCAGTAAAAAACTGGTCATAGCTTTATCTACGGTGCGCTCTATCGCCTGCGTCCGGTTATAAATACGCACCCCCTGTCTGGTTAGCATATGCAACACATTAAGGCGCGTAATCACCTGTTGCAAGGTTCCACCTGCGATGCCGCGCACAAAAGCTGCCGGGGGGAGCGTGTCAAAATGCGGGATGTGTATCTGCGGAGTTAGCTGCGACAGGTCAACTAGACAGTCCTGCAGCGATACAAAAACCGTATCAACTCCGCGTCTGGCAAAGGCCTGCTTCAGCTGGGCACCTTGCCAGCCGGCATCATCAGTAAAAATAGGGATTTTCAACTTAAATTCAGATTAACAAAATGAGCGTTCAATCAAATCCGCGTTCAGTTTCCCAGCTTCAAATACCTTGCCCGTATCCAGATTGGTCACAGCAACTTTGGCCGGACTGAATAACATAGGATCAATTTTATAAAAATCCATATTGTAGAACTTGAATACTTCGGCAAAAGTTTTACCATAATCTTTCGATGCACTGCTCGGCAATTCCTCAGCCAGCCTGGCTGCGCCCACATCATCACCACGCAGCTGTAGATTTACATACCCGCCAAAAAGAATCGCATCATTGGTGCGCCCCATTGCGGTCATAAAATCATTGGACACCGGCGGCAACACAGCCAAGCCAGAACCGCTGACAATATTCTCCAATGGAAAATGCAGGGTATGCGCTTTATGTAACGCAACTTCCAGCACGCGGCCGACAATTTGCACCACACCGGCAATGCTGGTGGTTGGCGTTAAAATGATAGTGAGTTGCTCAGGAGTAACTTTAGTATCACGAACAATCTTTTCAATCACTTGCAGCGGCGGTGCTTTGTCAGTTTCCAGCACAATGCAAGTACTGTTTGCAGCATCTACATAATCCAGCTCTTTGAATAAATCCTCACGTTGCGCCAATGCCCGCGCCGGCCCCGAGCCGAGTGAAAAAAACCTCTCGTGGCTCAGCGCCCATCCTGCATACTGGCTTGCCAGACATGCCAGCACCGGCTGGTTTGAAGTCACAGCAATGGCTTGGTTACAATTTGCAAATCTATCATCGGCCTGCAAAGATACCTGCCCTAAACCACCCATGCAGATTTCAGCAATCAACCTGCCCGCCTCCGCGCTGCCGGCATGTTGAATACCGGCATCAACAATCGTACAGCCTATCTCGTGCTTTGAAACTCCTAGCTGTAACACATCGGCCTGCTGCAAGAGCTTTTTCAGCAACGGCTCTGCTAACTGATTCACGCTTGGTTGTTTATTCACTCTTGCTAACTCCCCTGTGTCCACACACTATTATCTTTAACTTAACTGCTGACCATTGCCCGATTGTAATAAATTTTGTATTACTCCAGCTCTTGCTTGTGCCAGATTTTTTGCAGCGCTTGCACTGGCAGCACATGCAATAACAGTACATACAGGCTCGCCAGCAGTTATTTTTAATCCACATGCGGATTGCACTGGATTATCTACCACCCAATCCGGCCATACGATAGATGTCATTATTTCAGTATTTGTATCAACATAAACAATTGCATGTGCTTTGCACAACACTTGCGATTCATTCTCACCCTGAACTGCACAATCCGAGCCATATCGCGGCAAGCATGCCTGTACATGCCGCTTAAACAGATTCTGCTGTGTATGCGCGTATAAATCAACCGTAGCGCTTAATCTGGGATTAATTTCGAGAATAAAAATACGCTCATCCTGATCATCTAATGCATGAGCATCTTCCAGTTGCACAATAGCATCCAGACTATTTAAACCCATTAACCCAAATTCATCCGTCAATTTTTTGGCTGCGCTGATTAGCTGCTGCTGCACACTTGGCGTAAGCTTTACATTAGACACCGCACCTCCATATCGATAAGGTGATTCGGCGCAAGGATTTAACCACTGCTCATTAAAGCCGACTACCTCAATATCATTGTCATCAGCTATAAACAACAATGAAACAGGGCGTCCATCAATCTTCTGCTGAAAATAATAATTACCAGGTAATTCATAAAAATCAGCATGAGACGGCTTGATGTGTGTTCCACCGCACCCTCCTGCCAATTTGATTAAGTAGTCGCCAGCAGCACCATCATCAGGTAATGCGCTGTAAATTTTTGGGTACTTGATATTTAACTGCCGCAATGCTGTAAAAAAAATAGCTGGCGTTTTTACTTTGGCAACAGCTTCAGCAGAATTCCCTATCAACGGCAGCAAAGTAGAAATTCTATGTAGCAACGCCGGCTGGGATTCAAAGCCGCTACCGTATACCCAACCAGCAAACTGACTTAACTCCAATGCGCTAACAGCAGCAAACAGCGCTTCAGCATCAAAACCCTGCTGGCAATAGCCCACAACTATGGATTGCTCGGTTAAAGCAACGGTCTGTGCATCGGCAAATGCGTCTATTGCAGTAACGCTATAGCCAGCTCTAACGGCTGCCTCTACGAAAGGCCGCGCCGATAACGCAATGATCAAGATTGATTTTTTGATAGATCACGCGCCAGATTAAATGCCGCTATAAACTCAAGATATTTTGGTTTTTCTTGATCAAGCGGCAACATTTGTTTTAACAATTGATGCTGAGTCACGTATTTGAGCTGGCCGATTGCCAGCGCACCTATGCCGTAAACCTGCGTACCGGCAACCTGCACACCGTCATATCCTACCTCTACTCCCTGTATGCCGTTTGGCGACACCGCGTTTACATCTGCCACGATTTTCAATCTCTTGGCAGATACCAACTGATCAAGGCTGATTACCTGTACACCAGCTGCAGCTGCACAAATAACAATATCGGATTGCGCCAGAATATCGGCTTTTTTCGCCTCAGTACTCCCATCAACCACCTGTAAGTCGATTTGATATTGGCTGTTCCATGCCAGCACTTTAGCCTCCACTCTGGCAACAGAGTTGTGCGCAATCAATTGCACACTAGCCCCCTGCTTTGCGGCAATAATGGCAGCACAACCCCCTACTGGCCCGGTCGCACCAAACACACTCACAGTTTTACCACTTACAACTTTGTCAAACTTGGCTTTCAAATGCATCTCAACTTTGGCAATCATTGCTGCTGCCGTGGTAAAGGCGCCGGAGGGATCGGCAAATACCGAGCAGGCAAACGGGGCAAACATGGAATTTTTAGCAGCGTTCAGCATCTGCATGGCAATGTCTATATCACGTCCGCCAATAAAAATACCTTCGCGTTTCACGCCGGATGGGCTACGCGAAAAAATTACATCCTGTGTCAGCCCTGCTACTTCAGCCAATTCCACATTGGTATACGGCATGATTTTGTCAAAACCAGCGTCATAGGCCATATTGACATCAAATGGACTGGCATTTTTAGCTGCTGTGAATAAATGCAAGATGCTGGCTTTTTCCATGGTAACTACCCTTAAATATATTCTTATGAGTCGGCTGTTATCTAACGCTCAGAACCACATTTGCGCCTTGATTATTGGCTTTACAGATTTTCCACGACAACGCTTGATCGGTGAATCTTGTTTTCAATTGCTGCAAGTGATTTTCTGCCGTACTGGCGTTCTCAAATATCGCAAAACCGGTTGGTCCCCACGAACTTTGCCCAAAACAGGCAGCGCCGCTTTCCTGTAAATAATGCAACACCTCACCCACAGATTTACTGGCATAGCGGCCACCCTGTACCGGAGCAAAGTAGTCGCCGACATGCTGCTGCAATACTTGTATGGATTGTCCAAACGCAAACAAATCACGTTCTACCATAGCCGGCATCGCCTGCATCAGCACATGCCGGCATAAATGTGCAGCAAGATTCTCTGAAAAAACCGGGAGCTGATTAAACCCCAGTTTTTCCTGTTCGCCATGAATTCCAGGTTGCGTGGAATCAAAAATCAGCAAAATAGTCCACGCTTCCGGAAAGTGGTATCTGGCTAGCATTGGCGGCACGGCATCAATCATGGCAGATACAGCACGACCGCCATCAATCAGCAACCCGCCATTATCAAAAGCAGCAATGCCGATGCCGGAGCGTCTGCCGCGACCGGCAAGCTCTGCAACATTCCTTGTGCTTAAATCAAGATGATACAAATGACTAATAATCTTACCTACGGCCAGAGCGATCTGCGTACCCGAGCCTAGACCGGCATGTTCAGGTATATGCTGGCTGATATGTAGTGCTATAGCTTCATTTAAATCCAACTTTGCAATTAACTGCTGCGCTATGGCCGATGCTTTAGCCAGCACCGTAGCAGGCACCGATGGCTCTCCTGTAACATTTAAGTTTTTACTGGCATGTGCATCAATCACTAAAGCCGGCTCGGCCAGACTTAATCCTATACTGCCGAATTTACGCCCCAGCCCGCCATGCAGATCAAAAAACCCCATATGCAAACGCCCGCTACATTGCACTTGTATATTAGCGGCCATGGTGTTTCCAAACATCAATCAGGCCGGGCAGGTTTATTCTATTTTGAAAGTGTTGCATTTATTGAGTGTTGTTTCCTGTTATGCACCTGCATTTTAGCTGACAGCCAGTTATTTTCATATATAGAAAAAGATCTGTACAAAGGTATCAGCATTCAGGTGTTTGCAACTCAAATGATAAAAAGATTTATTCAAACTAAACATTATTCAGGTGACAACCTCGGCATAATTAGGCAAAATAAGGCCTAACTAAGAATAACTAAATATTTAAGTATAACTAAATATTTAATCATCCCTTTCCGAACGCATGTTTCACATATTTGCTGCAATATGTTTCAAAAGCGGATCTAAAGAATTTATTAAATTAATTACTTGTTTGAACATCTAAGGAACGATCATGTCAGCCCACGTTATTCCATTTGAAAACTTACGCAATATAGATGTACCTTCTGTCGGAGGTAAAAATGCTTCCTTAGGCGAAATGATTTCACAGCTATCTGCAAAAGGCGTACGCGTACCTACCGGTTTTGCGACAACAGCTGATGCTTACCGTGAGTTTTTAGCCCAAAGCGGTTTGGATAAAAAAATCAATGCGGAACTTGATCAATTAAACATAGATGACACACAAGCATTAGCAATCTGCGGTAAAAAAGTGCGTGAATGGATTATGGAAGCACCATTCCCAGCCGCCCTGGAAAAAGCCATTGAGCAAAATTACGAAATCCTGATCGCAAAATCAGGTAAAGATGCCACATTTGCCGTGCGCTCATCAGCAACAGCTGAAGACTTGCCAGATGCTTCATTCGCCGGCCAGCAAGAATCTTTCCTGAACATTCATGGTTTAGACAACATTCTGCATGCGATTAAAGAAGTGTTTGCTTCTTTATATAACGACCGTGCGATTTCATACCGTGTACACAAGGGCTTTGTACATGCTGACGTAGCACTTTCTGCCGGTGTACAGCAAATGGTACGCAGTGATATCGGTTGTGCCGGCGTGATGTTCACTATCGATACTGAATCAGGTTTTAAAGATGTGGTGTTTATCACTTCATCCTACGGTTTGGGCGAAACCGTTGTACAAGGTGCCGTGAACCCGGATGAGTTTTACGTGCATAAACCAACGCTGGCGCAAGGCAAACCTTCAATCGTGCGCCGCACCATGGGTTCCAAACTCATTAAAATGATATTCAGCGATGCAACTCGCGCAGGCAAAAGTACCCATACGGTTGAAGTTGACCCAGCGGACAGCGACCGCTACTCACTCTCAAACGAAGATGTTTTAGAGTTGGCACGTTATGCGATGCAAATCGAGGCTCACTACGGCTGTCCAATGGACATCGAATGGGGTAAAAACGGTATCGATAACAAACTCTATATCCTGCAGGCACGTCCAGAAACCGTTAAATCACAACAAGCAGCAAACAACATTACCGAAACTTTCAAACTTAACAAGCACAGCGAAAAACCATTAGTGGTTGGCCGTGCTGTTACACAGAAAGTAGGCGTAGGTCCAGTACGTATCGTGCTTGATCCGGCAGATATGCACTTGGTGCAGCCAGGTGACGTTTTAGTAGCCGACATGACAGACCCGAACTGGGAACCGGTCATGAAGCGCGCAAGTGCTTTGGTAACCAACCGAGGCGGCCGTACCTGCCACGCTGCGATTATTGCGCGTGAGTTGGGCATTCCAGCAATCGTTGGCGCAGTGAATGCAACCGACGTATTGCGCGAAGGCGAAACTGTTACCGTATCCTGTGCTGAAGGTGAATCAGGCTTTGTTTACCACGGCGCGATTGAATACAATGTAAGCACACAGGCGACTGCTGCGTTAAGCAAGCCACCATGTAAAATCATGATGAACGTAGGCAACCCGGACATGGCATTCAGCTTTGCACAAACACCGAATGACGGTGTTGGCTTGGCGCGTCTGGAGTTTGTAATCAACAATATGGTAGGCATCCACCCGAAAGCGATTTTAAATGTAGATGCAATGCCTGCTGCAGTGCAAACTATCGTTAAAAACCGTGCCCGCGGCTATGCAAGCCCTAAACAGTTTTACATTGATAAAGTAGCCGAAGGCGTTGCGACTATTGCTGCGGCGTTCTATCCAAAACCAGTGATCGTGCGTACTTCAGATTTCAAGTCTAATGAATACAAAAAACTGGTTGGCGGCGAGATCTACGAACCTGATGAAGAAAACCCAATGATCGGTTTCCGTGGCGCGGCGCGTTACATGGCAGAAGACTTTAAAGAGTGCTTTGCCATGGAATGTGCAGCCATGAAAAAAGTACGCGACGAAATGGGCTTAACCAACGTTGAATTGATGCTGCCGTTTGTGCGCACGCTGCATGAAGCTAAAACCGTAACAGAAATCATGGCAGCAAACGGCCTGAAACGCGGTGAAAATGGCTTGCGCCTGATCATGATGTGTGAGATTCCATCTAACGCATTATTGGCTGAACAATTCCTTGAGTACTTTGATGGCTTCTCAATCGGTTCAAACGACTTAACCCAACTGACATTGGGCATGGACCGCGACTCAGGTATTCTGGCTGATGGCTTTGATGAACGTAACGATGCGGTGAAAGTACTGCTGAAAATGGCTATCAGCACCTGTAACCGTTTGGGTAAATACGTTGGCATCTGTGGCCAAGGCCCATCAGATCACCCGGATTTTGCAGAATGGTTAGTGGCTGAAGGTATCCAATCAGTATCTCTGAATCCGGATACTGTAATAGCTACATGGCAGCGTTTGACTAAGAAATAAACCCCCTCCCCTGCACTGTCGTGAACCTTCTCCTGCTTGCGGGAGAAGGATGGGAAGAAGGAAAAAGGTTGTGCTATAACATAGTTGCTTATAATTGTCCTCAACCTTCATGCAGACACTTACGCTTGGATTAAAATATGATCAACCGTACCGCGTTCTTTATCTCTGACGGCACTGGCATTACGGCAGGCTCTTTGGGTAAATTGCTGGAGCACTTTCCCAGCACACACTTCACCCAAGAGCGTCTGCCGTTTACCAACACCTTAGAGAAAATCAAAGAGGCGCAGGAGGCAATAGCCCATGCCACTGAAATTGACGGTGGCCGCCCGATTGTAATCATGTCATTAGGTGACATGAATCTGCGTAATACATTAAAACAATCCAATGCTTACTTCATTGACCTGTTCACTACGTTCATCGATCCGCTAGGTTTGGAACTAGGGCAACCGCCACTGACCGGCGCAGGTATTGCACATAGTGTGATGGGCAGCAGCTACAACGAGCGCATGGAAGCCGTGAACTTTACGCTTAATCACGATGACGGCATGACCAATAATGGCTTGGAACAGGCTGAAGTAATTCTTATCGGCGTTTCACGCTGTGGCAAAACGCCAACCAGCGTTTATCTGGCAATGCAGTTTGGTGTTAAGGCTGCGAATTACCCATTGATTCCTGAAGACTTTGAACGCGGATGCCTGCCGGAAGTATTGAATAAACATATGGGCAAGATTTTTGGCTTAACCATTAAACCGGAACGCTTACATGCGGTTCGTAACGAACGTAGATCTGGCAGCTTTTATGCCTCACTGGATAACTGTCGCAAAGAGATTACTACAGCAGAAAACCTGATGCGCAACGCAGGCATACCATGGGCTGACTCGACCAGCCGCTCTGTTGAAGAACTATCTGCGATTATTATTGAAAAGATTCGCCACCCAATTAAATAATTTAATATCCATACACATAAGAAAAGGAACTTAATCGTTCCTTTTCTTATATTTAAAATCTGTGTTCAATCAAATTAATCGCCTACTTCAAGGCTGGCTTGATTTTGCTTACTATTTCTATGGCATCCGGCTTTACATCGCTACTGAACGCATAGACCTCTTTACCGCCGGGTAAAATAACATACTTAAAGAAATTCCAGGATGGCGCTTGACCGGTTTTAGCTGCCAGCTGCTTATAAAAAGGATTTGCATTAACACCGCTAACTGACGTTTTGGTAATCATCGGAAATTTCACGGCATAAGTCTGTTTGCAGAAATCACCAATCTGCTTATCGTCACTTAACTCTTGCCTGAAATCATTTGAAGGAAAACCAATCACCAATAACCCTTGGCTCTTATATTTGCTATAAAGCCCCTCTAAAGACTCAAACTGCGGTGTAAACCCGCACTTGCTCGCTGTATTAACCACTAGAATCGGCTTATCCTGATAATCACACAAGTTGAGTTTTTCACCCTGCAGGGTTGTAAATTGATGATTGTAAAGTTCTGAACATGCTGCGTTGGCCATATGGGTCACCGTTAATAAAATAGTTGATAACACCAGGTTTTGACCCAGCTTTAATACATTTTGAAACCTACTCATATTAATTCACTTATTTTTATTGCACACTATCGCTAGACTACACATAAGCAATAAAATTCCTGAGCATTAGTCTAATGCCTCAAATACTGTATAAAAGCTACGCCAATTGCTGCCATCAACAAAGCACCAAACACATGACTGCATGCGTGCAAGGCAGCTAAAACATACTGCTGTTTGTACAGCAGAGATAAACTTTCTCCAGTAAAAGCAGAAAAGGTAGTTAGTCCTCCCAGAAAGCCGGTTGTAACAAACAGACGCATACCGGCGTTATCTAAACTACCCAATCCAATCAAGCCTATCGCAACCCCCATTAGCAAACCGCCGCTTAAATTAGCGAGCAAGGTGCCTAAAGGAAAATTAGGCAGTATGGCATTAAAAGCCGCCCCAACACCCCATCTGCACCAAGCCCCTAAGGCAGCCCCTAACCCTACGGCAAAAGTATTCGTGAAATTTATAACTGAATTCATATTGTTAAGCCCGCGCCATCGTATTCGTATAGTAAAATTGTTCTAAAAGCCAACCCAGCGTTGAACAGTCTTCATAGAACTTTAACGAGAAAACCATGCCAATGAAAGTATTATTTGTCAGCTCAGAAGTTTTTCCACTGATTAAGACCGGAGGCTTGGCCGATGTCAGCGGTTCACTACCAAACGCGCTACAAGGTTTAGGCGTTGATATACGCATCCTCATGCCCGGCTACCCAGCAGTACTTAAACAATTAACAGACCTAAAAACCATAGGCAACCTGCACCATCTACCACATATTGACCATGCGGAACTTTTGCTCGGCACCATCAAAGAAACAAAGATAAAAGTTATTGTTGTTAAATCAGCCGGCTTATATGAGCGTGATGGTGGGCCATACGCTGATTCAATCGGGCTGGAATGGCAGGATAATCCGATACGCTTTGGAGTGCTGTCTAAAGCTGCTGCTATTTTAGCAAGCGACCACTCCCCCATTACCGACTGGCGGCCAGATATTGTGCACTGTAATGACTGGCAAACTGGATTAAGCCCTGCCTACATGAAACTCACCGAACACAGCACGGCCAAATCCATCATCAGCCTGCATAACATGGCGTTTCAGGGTTGCTACCCCCCGCACTGGGTGGAGTCTCTGGGATTACCCAGTGCCGGCTTCAGTATCGAAGGCTTTGAATACCACGGCCAATTATCATTTTTAAAAGCCGGGATATTCTATGCAGATGCCATCACGACCGTAAGCCCACGTTATGCAAAAGAGATACAGACTGCCGCATTTGGCTTTGGCATGGAAGGCTTGCTTTCAATACGCGGCGATGAAATCAAAGGTATTCTGAATGGTATCGAAACGGACGAGTGGAACCCACAAACAGATAAATACCTGATCAAGAATTACAGCAGTAAAGATATATCCGGCAAACAGCAGGTTAAAGCAGCATTGCAACAAAGTCTGGGGCTTAATATTGATGCAGATGCACCTTTATTGGGCGTTGTGAGCCGCCTGACACACCAAAAAGGTTTGGATATGCTGATACCGCATTTGCAGACTTTAATAGATCAGGGCTGCCAATTCGCGCTACTGGGCGGAGGCGAAATGCGCCTGGAAGCTGCTTTCCGCAACATAGCCCTGCATAATCCTGGACGCGCCAGCGTGACCATAGGCTACAATGAGCCGCTATCCCATCAGATCATGGCGGGCTGTGACATGTTCATCATGCCATCGCGCTTTGAACCTTGCGGCCTTAACCAGTTATACGGCTTGGCATACGGTACGCCACCTATAGTAAACGCCACCGGCGGGCTTGCAGACTCAGTGATTGATAGCAACGCTACACATATTGAAAACAAAACTGCCAACGGCTTTGTCATGGTAGAGGCAAGCGCAGAAGGCCTGATGGCCTCTATCGCACGTGCGATAGAAATATTCCGTCATGATAAAAGTACTTGGCTACAGATTCAGCAAACCGGCATGTCGCAGAATTTAAGCTGGGATAAAAGCGCTCAGGAATATCTGGCTTTGTATCAGACGCTGGTATGAGTGAGCGTCCAAAAAGGGAGAGGACTTGCAACTTTTTAGTTTGAAAACACAAAGCTTGGCACAGTAAATGCTTTTATAAATAACAAACTTCTCCAAGTTTATGTTTTCTCCCTTTCGGGCGTCGTCACAGACGCCTTTTTTTTGGGTGCTATCTATTATTTAATTATGAAATGCTCGCGGTAATATTTAAGCTCATCGATTGATTCGTAAATATCAGCCAAAGCCTCATGTTTGCTGGCCTTTTTAAAGCCAGAATAGATTTCGGGTTTCCAGCGACGTGCCAACTCCTTAAACACGCTAACATCCAGATTACGATAATGGAAATAACTTTCCAATTGTGGCATATAGCGTGCCATAAAACGCCTATCCTGACAGATAGAGTTACCACACATTGGTGATTTGCCAGCAGGCACAAATTGTTTTAAGAACTCAATCATCTGCGAGGAAGCCTCTTCCTCGGTCAGTGTTGAAGCTTTCACCTTACCAATCAGGCCGGAGCGGCCATGTGCACCTTTGTTCCAGGCATCCATGCCATCAAGTATGGCATCACTTTGATGTACAACCAGCACCGGCGATTCACCCAATACGTTAAGCTCAGCATCAGTAACTACTGCGGCCAACTCCAGAATACGGTCTGAATCTGGTAATAAACCACTCATTTCCATATCCAGCCAAATTAAATTATTCTGATTCGTACTGTTGTTTGATGCTGTCATCATGATTTCCATTAAAATTAGCGTTAAAAAGCCGACTGCATGAACCATCGTATATAAAATGCTTCACAATACATAATATTAACCGAAATCAATTTTACGAAATACAAATACATCAAGATGGCTTATACACTGACTCTAACTTTTATCACATTGCTGCTGCTTACTACCGGCATTCGCATCTGGCTTGGCAGACGCCATATTGCACATATACAGATACATCGCAGTGAAGTTCCGGCTGCTTTCAGCAGCAACATCTCACTGGAGGCGCATCAAAAGGCTGCTGACTACTCAAATGCAAAAACCAGACTGGTACTTATCGAAGCTACAGCCCAGGCTGCACTGCTTGCATTGCTAACCATAGGTGGTGGCCTGCAATGGATTGATGACATCTGGCGCAACATTCTGCCCAGTCAGGAAATCGCGCGCGGCGCGCTAGTCATCTGTAGTGCGATGATTGTCAGTAGCGTAATCGACATCCCTTTTGATTACTACAAAACATTCACCGTAGATGAAAAGTTCGGCTTTAACAAAATGACGCGCGGCATGTTCTACAGCGATCTGGTTAAACATACCATCGTTGGCGTGATTCTTGGCGCACCTATCCTGTTTGCCGCTTTGTGGTTAATGCAGGGTGCCGGCACTTACTGGTGGCTATACCTTTGGATTGTATGGAGTGTATTTAACTTATTGATGCTGGCAGTCTACCCGACATTCATCGCACCGTTTTTCAACAAATTCACTCCGCTGGCAGATGAAGCACTGAAACAGCGAATTGAAGCCCTGCTCGCCAAATGCGGCTTTAAATCACAAGGCCTGTATGTGATGGATGGCTCAGCCCGCAGCAGTCATGGCAATGCTTATTTCACCGGTTTTGGCTCATCCAAACGTGTAGTATTCTTTGATACGCTACTGGAAAGATTGAATGATGATGAAATTGAAGCGGTACTGGCGCACGAGCTTGGTCACTTCAGGCACCATCACGTCATCAAGCGTATCGCGCTGATGTTCTTTGTCAGCTTTGTTGGTCTGGCTCTATTAGGCTGGCTGATGAATCAGGATTGGTTCTATGCAGGCTTGGGTGTTGCACAGGCCAGCAACTACATGGCCTTACTATTATTCTTAATGGTGTCCCCTGTATTCCTGTTCCTGCTGCGTCCGCTGATGGCGAGCTATTCACGCAAGAATGAATTTGAAGCAGATGACTATGCAGCCAAGCATGCAAGTGCGAAGTATCTGGTGGAAGCATTAGTGAAACTTTACCGCGACAATGCATCCACATTAACGCCAGACCCGCTACATTCAGCATTTTATGACTCACACCCACCAGCAAGTATTAGAATTTCAAAATTAGCAGCGTATACTAGTTAATCTACTGGTTTAAAGGCGTTGTATATGAAATCACTATGCTTACTCGCTGGTTTATTGCTGCTAAGCGGCTATGCGCTGGCAGAACCCTTCAAAGCTGCTGATGCGAGCGCCGGTAAAGCACTGGTTGAAAAAAACTGCATCAGCTGCCACGCTGACAGCTTTGGCGGCGATGGTTCTACGATTTACACACGTGATTACCGCAAGGTTAAAACATCCAAAGGTCTGGTTGCGCAGATTCGAAACTGCAACACCATGTTAGGCTTAAAATGGTTTGAAGACGAAGAGCTTAATGTTGCAAAATACCTCAACCAGACTTATTACAAATTTAAAGAATAATCAACGCGTGGAATCATCCAAAAAAGCGCAAGTCAATATTGGCTTGCAGGGCACAGTAGTGGCAGCTTATGGCAAACGCTATAAAGTTGAACTAACCGAAACCAAACAACGCATCAGCTGCGTGACACGTGGCAAAAAAACCGATGTCGCCTGCGGCGATAATGTCACAGTAAAGCTCACCGACACGCGTGAAGGCGTCATCGAAAGTATCACACCACGATCTACCCTGCTTTACCGCAGCAACGCTTTTAAAAGCAAAACACTGGCGGCCAATGTGACGCAGATTATTATCGTATTAGCCACACAGCCCAGCTTTTACGAGGCACTGCTAAACCGCTGCCTGATTGCAGCAGAGGCCGCCGGAATCAAAGCATTAATCGTGCTGAATAAATGTGATTTAGCTGATAACGACAATGCAAAACAAAAACTGGAACTTTACACTGCACTTGGCTATCAGGTATTACCACTATCGGCTAAAGAAGACATTTCTACGCTAAAGCCCTATTTACAAGGTGAGGTCAGCATCCTAGTAGGCCAGTCCGGCATGGGTAAATCTACCATGATCAACGCGCTACTGCCGAATGAGTCTGTCCGCACGCAGGAAGTCAGCACCGTGCTGGATAGCGGCAAACACACCACCACCGCAGCACATTTATATCACCTTGATGCAGACAGCATACTCATCGACTCGCCTGGCTTGCAGGAATTTGGCCTGCATCATCTCAGTACCGACGAGCTGGAACATGCCTTTATTGAATTCAGGCCTTTTCTAGGGAGGTGCCGGTTTAATAACTGCAAACATTTGCAGGAGCCAGATTGCGCCATTACCGAGGCTGCAGCAGCCAATAAGATATCCGCAGAAAGGCTGGCCATCTACAAAATGCTGCGTACTGAAATTTCACGTTAACCAGCAATGAAAACCGCATTCATCTCGCATCCAGATACGCTGCTTCACATCATGGATGGCAGTCACCCAGAATCCCCTGCCCGCATCACCGCCATCAAGAATGCCCTTATCAAACAAGGCATTTACCAAAAACTAAACATTTACGAAGCGCCATTAGCCACGGATCGAGAACTGCAACGCGTGCACAGCGCCGAGTATGTGCACAGAATTCGCTCGCTATCACCCCAAGCCGGTTTAGTCAGATTAGACGCTGACACCGCAATGGGGCCAATGAGCCTGTCAGCAGCGCTACATGCCAGCGGCGCTGTGGTGTTTGCTACAGACTTGATCATGCGTAACATGGCAGACAATGCCTTTTGCTGCATCAGGCCGCCGGGGCACCATGCTGGCCGCGCTAACAGCGCCGGCTTCTGCATCTTCAACCATGTTGCGGTTGGTGTAGCACATGCTTTTGAAAAATACGGCATCAAACGCGCTGCAATTATCGATTTTGACGTACACCACGGTGATGGTACCGAAGATATTTTTAAGAATGACCCGCGCGTAATGCTATGCTCAACCTTTCAGCACCCATTTTACCCGCATCGCGGTGCCGATACGCGCAGTGACAGAATGTTGAATATTCCGCTGCCGGCAAAATCAGGCCGTAAAGAATTCCAGCAAGTATTTGAACAAGAGTTTTTACCGGCATTAAATCAGTTCAAGCCGGAAATTATTTATATTTCAGCCGGTTTTGACGCCCACGCCGATGATCCGCTGGCTGATTTGAGACTAGTCGATGTCGACTACGCATGGATGACTGGGTTCATTAAAAAAGTGGCTAATCAACATGCCCAAGGCCGTGTCATATCGTCTCTGGAAGGCGGCTATCACCTTGGCGCCCTGGGTGATGCCGTATGCAGTCACGTTGAAGCGCTATTACTTTAGTCTATAGCCTAATAAAAAAGAGCTCTCAACGAACTCCGAAAAAGTTGCCAGCTTTCAGAATCAGCCGCCTGTCTGTTGCTCGTAAAAGATCACCTTGTTCCGACCAACACTTTTAGCCTGGTACATTCCATCGTCTGCCAGCTTAATAATTTCCTCTTTGCTTGGAGTCATTCCCTTAAACAACACTACACCTATACTCGCAGTACAACAGTGCTCGACAGTGACATTAATACCTTCATTGTTGGTAATATTGATTAAATAAGGCTCAGATAAAATGGAGCGAATTTTTTCAGATACTTTTTCAGCTTGCAGCCTTGATAGTGATTCATCCGTATCAAGTTGTGTCAGCATCACTACAAACTCATCACCACCAATGCGGGCTACAGTATCCACTTCTCGCACACATTTCTGCAAACGATTTGCAACTTCAATTAATAACTTATCACCAGCTTCATGCCCATGTGTATCATTTAGCGGTTTAAAATTATCCAAATCCATGAACATTAATGCACCATACTGAAGATTACGTTTGCTGGATAATTGTGCTTGGCTTATTCGTTCAATCAATAAGCGACGATTTGGTAGATTAGTTAGGGCATCATGAAGTGCAAGATGGCGTATCTGCTCTTCCATTTTCTTTCGTTCCGTAATATTAAAAAACGTTACGATTGCACCAATTATTACACCATCTAGCACGATAGGTTGTGACCAATACTCAACTTGCACTGCATGGCCGCTCTTGTGCCAAAATACTTCATCAGTGCAGTGGGCTTCTGTATTATTTTTATAAGATGCATATATTTTACATTCACTGCCTGGGCAGACACTTCCATCCATATTTGAGTGGTGAATGAGTTCGTGAATATTTTTACCTATAACCTCATGTTGAGTTTCATATCCTAGAATTCTCAAGAATGCATTATTTACAAAAGTACAGCTGCCGTTAGTATCAACACCATAAGCACCTTCCGCTAAAGATTGCAGCAGGGAATCCATTTTTTTATTAGACTCTCTCAGAGCCTGTTCTGCCTGTTTTCGTGCTGTGATATCTAGCTTCACGGCTACGTAGTGACTAATTTTGCCACCATCATAAATCGGAGAAATATAAGCTTCCTCGTAAAATATCTCACCATTTTTACGTTTATTTATAAACTCACCTTGCCAATGCTCACCCTTGGTAAGCTTTGACCACATATCATCATATACTTTCTTATCTGTCATTCCGGATTGCAATACACGTGGGTTTTTTCCGAGGACCTCAACCAGTGTATAGCCAGCTTCCCTCGTAAATGCAGAGTTGATATACTCGATTTCAGCTCCGGTATTCGTAATCGCAACAGATGTCGGACTTTGTTCAATAGCCGTAGACAACATGCGTAACTTAAGTTCACTTGCTTTGCGTTCAGTAATGTCGCGAGAAATGCCAAGCACGCCTATTACTTGCCCATTAGCATCTGTTAGAGGCACTTTGATGGTTTCAAATAAGCCGCGGTAACCTCCGTCAGCAAAAGTAAGCCATTCTTCGTTAGATACTGCTTTATTCGCCATCATCGCTTTACGGTCATTCTCGCGGAAAAAATCAGCCTGTTGCTTATCTATAAAGTCATAATCCGTTTTGCCAATAATCCCGGTTTCTTTAGCGCCAAACAATCGTTCGAATGCCGAATTGCACGACATATAAATACCGTTAGTATCCTTCAGCCAGATAAGGTCAGGTATTGTTCGCAGCAAGGCATTAAGTTGCGCACTCCTTTTTCCAAGCACATCCAATAAATTGTTAAAACCGCTAATTAGCTCACTAATTTCGTTATTAATTTCTATGGGCAATGGCTGGTGACTTCCTCCAGCTTTAGATAAAGCAGCTAGTTGTTTTACCACAGCAAACATAGGTACAAGTTCGCGTTTTAACATCCACCAGATTAAGCCGCCTGCAACCAATGTCATTAACATTGAAAAAAACATAATATGTTTTTTAACATTTTCAATTGGCGCAAAAGCTTCTTTAACCGGTAATGCTACAACAATAAACCAGTCTGTAATGTGAATCCGTTTGGCTGAGGCCAGTACGTTTACCCCAAGAGGGTTGACTGTAATGCCAGTGTCATCGAAACCGTTAACATGGCGATCAATAAGTTTATTAACACCAGGTGCTGGCAATGGTTGCATGATGCGGTGCTTGTCAGTGCCTGTGATGATCAATCTGTTTTTTGCGTCTTCAAGTAAGAAATAACCGGTTCTGCTGTAATCGTTCTGGAATATTTTATCCAAAAAGTTTGGTTTTCCCAGATCAGTCACACCTACCAATACCGCAACTACTTTACCTTGGGAATCACGCACCGGTACTGCCATATTAAAAACAGGTGTTCCCAGCACTTTACCAATGATTGGCCTGGTAATGGTTGATTTACCTTCTTTGAGAGCAGCTAACACATAGTCCCGCTCCATGTAACTTACTCCAACCCTTTTTATTGATGATGGTATGGATGCGATTGCCACACCATCAGAGCCAAGAATGAAAGCTCCGGCATTGAAATTTCTTTGTATAGCCAGTTGATCGTCCAATATAGCTTGCAATCTCTTACTATCATTTAACAATATTGGCGTTGTTTTTTCTGCAACTATTTCTAATACATTCAGGCGTTCACGCAGTTCTTCGTTGACCTGTGTTGCAAGAATTGATGCTATTGAGGATTGTTGGTCTGCCAACTGTTTTTGCATACCCTCATACAATTGCTTACTGACTAAAAAATACAGTATCCAGATTCCAACAATAAAAATCCCCAAAGTGAATAATGTCACTCGGGTTTTAATTGAATGAAAATTAAAGATATTTGAATTGGTCATATTTAAGGGCTAAGTATTATTTTTATCAACCATATGTCTATACTACCTCTACCCTTTGGGCAATGTAAACATTAGCTCCACTTTAATAGATTATGCTAAATAAGAATATTTGATGACACAGAATAGTGGCTGGATATCATCGCTTATGGATGTTGAATAAAAAGCTGAAACCTCTATAAAACCAGTCTTCTGATTTTTAGAATATTGAAACCAATTACCTTTTAATCCGCCATCCAGAATCACATCAAATAGCACCCAATTAAAAAGTCACGCTAGTCAGCGTATAATGTCCACTTTATAAATCAAGCATTCTTTAAGTGACCGCATTCATGCAAATTACTACTCGCCTTGAGTTTGACTCCGGACATCGAATCCCTAACCATAAAAGCCAATGCAGAAACCTGCACGGGCACCGTTATGTGTTGGAAATCACATTGTCTGGCGACATTATCAAGCAGGAAAATGCCTCCGAAAACGGCATGGTGATGGACTTTTCCGATGTGAAAGCGATTGCCAAGGAATCTGTGGTGAATGTGTGGGATCACGCATTTCTGGTCTACCAGCACGATACGGAAGTGCTAAACTTTTTAAACTCGCTGCCTGATCACAAAACAGTAGTATTCCCCACCGTACCAACCGCAGAGAACATGGCACTGGAGGCGTTCAGGATACTCAAATCCAAATACCATGATAGCTACGGCAATCACTTGAAACTGGAAAAAGTGCGCCTGTATGAAACGCCAAACAGCTGGGCTGATGCGTTAGGTTAATTACAGTAATTCAGTAGCTCATTAACTCAACAGCCAAGGCCTTGCACCAATCAGGAAGTGTCACTGAAAAATCCCTTGCCAACTTGCTGCAATCAAGACATGAATTGGCCGGACGTACCGCAGGTGTTGGGTATTCCTGAGTAGTAATGGCCTTTATATTTTCCGGGTAAACTTTAAGCGGCGGCAGGTTGCGAGCTAATTGAATACGGTTGTACTCTTGCACAATCGCGATTGCAAAACCGTGCCATGAAGTCTGGCCTGCGTTTACCAGATGATAAGTACCGGCAAGCCCATCATCCCATTGACCCATAGCAGCTAGAACCGCATTAGCAATACTTAAGCTACTGGTAGGTGCGCCAAACTGATCAGCCACAATACGTAGTTCATCACGCTCAGCTGCCAAACGCAAAATTGTTTTCATGAAATTCTTGCCGTAAGCGCCATACACCCAGGACGTACGGAAAATTAAATGCTGCGTCCCCACGGCGCGAATAGCATCCTCACCGGCTAATTTGCTTTTACCGTATACGCTTAATGGCTGGGTTGGGTCTTCCTCAACATATGCACCTGACTTAGTGCCGGAGTAAACATAATCCGTAGAAAAATGGATCAGGCTGGCACCGATTTTTGCAGCTTCTTCTGCCAGAATCTGAGGAGCTGCTGCATTGATTGCATAGGCAAGCTCTGGTTCCGACTCAGCCTTATCTACAGCAGTATAAGCTGCCGGATTGATAATCAGATCCGGCTTAACTGTCTGCACTGCACGGCGGATTGCATCATGATTCATTAAGTCTAGCTGGCTTCGATCCAAACTGACAACCGATGCTGCCAGCGCATGTTTAGAAAAAGCCTGCTGCAAGGCATGACCCACCTGCCCATTCACCCCGGTAAGTAATATTTTTTTATACACAGCCACTACTCTTCAAAAACTTCTGCTTTAGAAAAATCCATACCCAGCTGATCTTTAGCCGACAAAACCGGTGCGCCAATCAATGGCCAATCAATACCGATTTCCGGATCATCCCAGCGTATGCAGCGCTCATGCTGCGGCGCATAGTAATCAGTCGTTTTATATAAAAATTCCGTGCCGTCTTTCAACACAACAAATCCATGCGCAAAACCGGGCGGTACCCAAAGCTGACGCTTGTTCTCGGCAGATAGAATGAATCCCACCCACTGACCAAAAGTTTTTGATTGACGGCGTACATCTACTGCCACATCAAATACCTCACCAGCAACCACACGCACCAGCTTACCTTGCGGTTGCTGGATCTGATAATGCAATCCGCGCAATACATTTACAGCCGACTTTGAATGGTTGTCCTGCACAAAATTGGCAGTTATGCCGGTTAGTGTTGCGAAAGTTTGCTGATTAAAACTCTCAAAAAAGAATCCCCTGTCATCACCGAACACTTTGGGTTCCAGAATCAGCACTTCCGGGATTGATGTTTCAACTACTTGCATTAATACACCTGCTCCGTCAAAACTTGCTTCAGATACTGGCCGTAGCCATTTTTAATATATTTATTCGCCAGACTATCTAGTTGGGCAGCATCGATATATTGCATACGATAGGCAACTTCTTCAGGACAAGCTATCTTTAAACCCTGACGTTTTTCTATGGTCTCGATAAACATCGAAGCCTCAAGCAGCGAATCATGCGTACCGGTATCCAGCCATGCAATACCGCGCCCCATGACTTCAACCTGCAAATCACCACTTTCCAGATAGATACGGTTCACATCGGTGATTTCCAGTTCGCCACGTGGTGACGGCTTAAGCTGTGCGGCAATATCAACCACGCGGTTATCGTAAAAATACAAACCGGTCACCGCATATCTGGACTTGGGCGCTTTCGGTTTTTCTTCGAGGCTTATGGCCTGACCTTGTGCATTGAATTCAACCACACCATAACGTTCCGGATCGCTGACCGGGTAAGCAAATACAGTCGCGCCCTGCGTCAAGGTAGCAGCCGCCTGCGTTTTGATAGCGAGGTCGTGACCGTAGAAAATATTGTCGCCCAGCACTAAAGCGCAGCTATCCTGACCGATAAACTCTTTACCAATAATAAAGGCTTGTGCAAGGCCATCCGGCGATGGCTGCACTGCATATTGAATCGAAATTCCCCACTGGCTGCCATCGCCAAGCAACTGTTGAAAACGCGGTGTGTCTTCAGGGGTCGAAATCACCAGAATTTCACGTATGCCAGCCAGCATCAAGGTGGTAAGCGGGTAGTAAATCATCGGTTTGTCGTAAACCGGCAGCAGTTGCTTGGAAACCACCTGCGTTACCGGATGCAGGCGTGTGCCAGAACCTCCGGCTAGAATGATACCTTTCATGCTAACTCTTCTCCTCGTTCCGCATAGTGCGTTTCCACCCAATTACGGTACTCGCCGCTGGTTACATTATTGACCCAATCCTGATTCTGCAAGAACCAGTCCACGGTTTTTTCAATACCGGTATCGAAGGTTTCTACGGGCTTCCAGCCTAGCTCTTTGCTGATCTTGCTTGCATCAATCGCATAACGTTGATCGTGCCCTAATCTATCCTCAACAAAGGTGATCTGCTCAGCGTAGGAATGACCATCCGCACGCGGCTGTTTCTTATCCAGAATTCGGCACAGTGTACGCACCACTTCGATATTCGGTTTCTCATTCCAGCCGCCAATATTGTAAACCTCGCCTACCCTGCCAGCCTCCAGCACTCGGCGAATCGCGGCACAGTGATCTTCCACATAGAGCCAGTCACGAATCTGCTGGCCATTGCCGTAAATTGGCAGTGATTTACCGGTTAATGCATTATGAATCACCAGCGGGATCAGCTTTTCAGGGAAATGATGTGGTCCGTAGTTGTTGGAGCAATTAGTGGTCAACGTTGGCAAACCGTAAGTATGGTGATAAGCACGCACCAAATGGTCTGAAGCTGCTTTAGAGGCTGAATATGGGCTGTTAGGCGCATACGGAGTAGTCTCGGTAAATGCAGGATCATCCTTAGTCAGTGAGCCATAAACTTCATCAGTCGACACATGCAGGAAGCGGAAATTTTTCTTGTGTTCGGCATCCAATCCACCCCAGTAGCCGCGCACGGCTTCGAGCAAATGGAAGGTACCGACCACATTGGTCTGAATAAAATCTTCCGGTCCGTGAATCGAGCGGTCGACATGGCTTTCTGCTGCAAAATTCACCACTGCACAAGGTTTATGTTCAGTCAGTAGTTTATCCACCAAGTGTCTATCGCCGATATCGCCATGCACAAAAACATGGTAACCATCACTACCCAGCGATGCCAGATTTTCCAGGTTACCTGCATAGGTCAATTTATCAAGATTGACTACGGTACCCAAGCCTTGCTTTACCCACGCCAGCACAAAGTTGGAGCCGATAAAACCGGCACCGCCAGTGACTAGAATTGTTTTATTCATCTTTGATACTTTCTTAGAGTGTATAACTTAAATACAGCATTCCTATGCTTAGCCATTCCACAGGCAATTACCTGATTTAGCCAGGCCTGCCAAATATTCCTCATGCGTAGCAAGTTCGTCTGCACTTGCAAGCTTTACCAAAATAGGAGCATTGCTATTTTGAACAACCCCCACACCAGTCTGCTCAGGCTTATCCAGCGCCATCATCAGGCTTTCCTGACCACGTGTCATCGCCATATATACATCGGCTAACAGTTCGGCATCCAGCAATGCACCATGTAGGGTACGCCTTGAGTTATCAATACCAAAATGCCTACACAACGCATCCAGATTATTGCGCTGACCTGGGCGCATTTCTTTGGCAATTTTAAGCGTATCAGTAACTTTTGCCGTAATCTGTTCTACAGTTTTCTGGCCGATTAAACCGAACTCACTATTCAAGAAACCTACGTCAAACGGCGCGTTGTGCATGATGAGTTCGGAGTCCGCGATAAACGTAATCAGGTCATTGGCTATATCGGCAAAGCGCGGTTTATCCTGCAAGAACTCCAGAGAAATACCATGTACTTCCTGCGCACCCTGATCAATCTCGCGATCTGGGTTCAGATAATAATGAAAATGATTTTTTGTCAGACGACGATTGATTACTTCTACTGCGGCAACCTCAATCACACGATGCCCCTGTGCCGGGTATAAGCCTGTAGTTTCAGTATCCAGAAAAATCTGCCTCATAATGCAGCACCTCCTTGCATAACTTGCTCAACACCCTTATTGGCCAGCATATCGGCACGCTCGTTACCTGCGTTACCTGCATGGCCTTTAACCCACACCCACTCCACCGTATGCTGCTGCGCCAATACATCCAGAGCACGCCAGAGGTCATCATTCTTGACCGGCTTTTTATCGGCAGTACGCCAGTTACGTGCTTTCCAACCCGTTATCCATTCCGACATGCCTTTCTGTACATACACAGAATCGGTAAACACACGGGCATGACATGATCTTTTCAGCGCTTCCAGCGCACGAATCACCGCAGTCAGCTCCATGCGATTGTTGGTAGTTCCCATCTCGCCACCGAACAGCTCTTTTTCATGCCCGTCATAATGTATCCATGCCCCCCAGCCGCCGGGGCCCGGATTGCCTTTACAGGCGCCATCGGCATAAATCTCAACAGTGCGGTGCTGGGTTGAATCTATTTTTGTCATGAAAAATACTGCTCGCTATTTATTATCGTGCCTGCCCTGATTATAAAACATTCAAGTGCTTGTTTAGTAATTCCAGCAGCTATATCTACTTAAATAAAACAATAAGCCATATCCAAAATCATAAAAAAAATGCACCCATTAAGGTGCATTTTGATAATCTACTTAGCTAAAAAATTAGCCACTATTTTTTGTTTCTATTTTTTATTTCTTAGATTTGCTGCAATACGCATTCTTAATGCATTCAATTTAATAAACCCGCCTGCATCTTTTTGATCATAAGCACCTTTATCATCTTCAAACGTTGCGATTGTTGAATCAAACAATGAGTTTGTTTTACTGTCACGGCCAGTAATGATTACATTGCCTTTATAGAGTTTTACGCGTACCCAGCCATTTACAGAAGTCTGAGTGTGGTCGATCAATGTCTGCAGAGCAATACGCTCAGGGCTCCACCAGTAGCCGTTGTAGATCATACTTGCGTAACGTGGCATCAGGTCATCTTTCAAATGCGCTACTTCACGGTCCAGTGTGATTGATTCAATTGCACGGTGTGCTTTCAACATGATCGTGCCGCCTGGAGTTTCATAACAGCCACGTGACTTCATGCCTACATAGCGATTCTCTACCAGGTCTAAACGGCCAATGCCGTGCTTGCCGCCAATTGCATTCAAATGTGCCAGCAGTTCATGCGGCTTCATTGCCTCGCCATTCAGGCTGACCGGGTCACCATTCACATATTCAATGTCCAGATACTCTGGTGCATCTGGTGCTTTTTCCGGACTAACGCTCCAGCGCCACATAGACTCTTCAGCCTCAGCTGCCGGGTTTTCCAAATGACGGCCTTCATATGAAATGTGCAGCAAGTTAGCATCCATACTGTATGGGCTGCCGCCTTGTTTATGTTTCATATCTACAGGAATACCGTGTTTTTCTGCATAGGCCATCAGTTTTTCACGGCTCAGCAGATCCCACTCGCGCCATGGGGCGATGATATGGATGTTCGGGTTCAATGCATAAGCGCCCAGCTCGAAACGCACCTGGTCATTACCCTTGCCTGTTGCGCCATGAGAAATGGCATCAGCATTGGTTTGATGTGCAACTTCAATCAAACGTTTTGCTATCAATGGGCGTGCGATAGAAGTACCGAGCAGATACTCGCCTTCATATACCGTATTGGCACGGAACATCGGAAACACGAAATCACGTACGAACTCTTCACGCACATCATCAATAAAAATCTCTTTTACACCCGCAGCTCTAGCTTTTGCACGCGCCGGCTCCAGCTCTTCACCCTGACCCAAGTCAGCGGTATAGGTCACCACTTCACATTTGTACTCGTCTTGCAGCCATTTCAGGATTACTGACGTATCCAAACCACCTGAATAGGCTAAAACCACTTTATTAATTTTACTCATTACTTAATTTTCCCTAATTAAATCTAATATTTACGAACACCAAGCTTTACAGTTGGTTTCGTTAAACCTTGCCTAATAGCAAATATTCCATCAATGCTTTTTGTGTATGCAAACGGTTCTCTGCTTCATCCCACACGACGCTTTGCGAGCCGTCAATCACCTCGGCAGAAACCTCTTCGCCGCGGTGCGCTGGCAGGCAGTGCATGAACAATGCATCCTTTGCTGCTACTCGCATCATGTCGGCATCGACTTGCCAATCGGCAAAGTCGCGCATACGTTCTTCATTTTCTGCCTCAAAACCCATACTGGTCCACACATCAGTTGTAACTAGGTCTGCACCCCTTGCTGCATCCATCGGGTCAGCAAACACTTCGAAATGGTCGTTTCCGTACAGGTTAGCGCGCTCAGGCTCCACTTCATAGCCCGGAGGCGTTGATACATGAATATTGAAATCCAGCACTTCAGCAGCCTGCAGCCATGTATTGCACACATTGTTGCTATCACCAATCCAGGCCACGGTTTTACCTTTGATTGAACCACGATGTTCAATGTAGGTAAAAATGTCGGCCATGATCTGGCATGGATGATATTCGTTAGTTAAACCGTTAATCACCGGCACACGTGAATTAGCAGCAAAACGCTCAATGATTTCCTGTTCAAAAGTACGGATCATCACGATGTCGCTCATGCGTGAAATCACCTGTGCTGCATCTTCAACCGGCTCACCGCGCCCTAACTGTGAATCGCGCGTATTCAGGTAAATCGCTGAGCCGCCCAATTGCTGCATACCGGCTTCAAATGAAAGGCGTGTACGTGTACTGGCTTTTTCAAAAATCATCACCAGAGTACGGTCTTGCAGCGGCCAGTACTGCTGATAGGTTTTGAATTGATTTTTAATCCAGTGTGTACGTGCAAATACATGCTCAAGCTCGTCACGATTTAAATCATTGAATTGTAGAAAATGTTTTATTGCCATAATAGTTTGGAAGCCAGAGTTTTATTAAAACGGGCCTCGTTCAGTTAAGTTCAGTTAGTTAACTCGTTGTGAAAATATTTAATTGTTTTATTTTGCCAGAAAAGCTTTGATCAAAGCAGACAGGCGCTTAACCAGTTCTTTTGCTTCAGCTTCGTTCATGATCAGTGGCGGTAGCAAACGTATGACTTTATCAGCCGTCACATTAATCAGCAGTTTATCAGCCAATGCGATCTTCACCAGTTCACCGCATGGGCGATCCAGCTCTACCCCTATCATCAGGCCGGCGTTACGCACGGTAACAACACCCGCCGTATCTTTAAGTTCTGCCACAAAACCGTCACGGATTAGATTGCCTATTTTCTCTGCATTCTCACGCAAGCCTTCTTCTGCAATGATATTAAGTGTTGCCAAACCGGCGGCAGTTGCCAGAGGGTTGCCGCCAAAAGTTGAGCCATGCTTGCCATAGGTAAACACATCGGCAGCCTGCCCGACCGCCACGCATGCACCAATAGGCACACCCGAACCCAAACCTTTAGCTAATGTCATTACATCGGGCTTGATATTGGTGTGCTGAAAAGAAAACCATGTGCCGGTGCGGCCAATGCCAGTCTGCACTTCATCCAGCATCAACAGCCAGCCCTGTGCATCACAAATCTGGCGTAAAGCCTCAAGATAAGCACTGGCTTCTTTAGGAATATTAATTCCGCCCTCACCCTGTACCGGTTCAACCAGTATTGCAACAATGTTAGGGTGATGCTCAGCCACATGCTTAACTGCCTCAACATCATCGTATGGCACACGGATAAAACCGCCCACCAAAGGATCAAAACCAGCCTGCACTTTGTAATTACCGGTAGCGGACAATGTTGCCAGTGTACGTCCGTGGAAAGATTGCTCCATCACGATAATTTCAGGATTATCTATACCTTTGTTGTGGCCATAAAGCCGCGCCAGTTTGATAGCAGCCTCATTCGCCTCACAACCGGAATTGCAGAAAAACACTTTATCCATGCCTGAGATTTCGCAGACTTTATCTGCCAACGCAGCTTGTTCGGCTATCTGATAGATATTGGAAACATGAATCAACCTGCCAGCCTGCTCACTGATTGCCTTTACCAGTTTAGGATGGGCATGACCCAAACCATTCACCGCAACGCCGGCAAGCGCGTCCAGATACTTTTCACCTTTATCATCCCATAGCCATACACCCTCACCTTTGGTAAAGGTAACGGGTTGACGCATATAAGTGTTCATTAAATGATCAGACATTTTTTACTCGATACTTTATTTTTTATTTTGTATAGTGCGAACTCAAGACAACCTTTAAAAACAACACAAACAAATTTTTGAACCAATCCATCATGAATGATTGAATTGTTATATTCGTGGTTATAATTTGAAGGGTAAAGAAACTCTCATGAGAGTAGCTCAAAACCTCAATATTGGCAAGTTTTACAGCAATACTCAGGCTGATAATTAATGAATAATCACTTGATAAAAATAGCAATTTAAGCAAAAATCGCGGTCTTTGTTATTTTAACTGCCAATCTATTTTTATGGCGTCTTTGAATTTGATCTCCCAACAAGATACGCAGTCACAACTGCCTGTAGCATGGTACGTTGACCCGAGCGTTTATGCGCTTGAGCAACAGCATATGTTTACCCAGGCTCCCCATTATCTCGGTCATGAACTTATGGTGCCTAACGCAGGCGATTACCATGTACTGGATTGGACTGGCGAAGCAAAAGCCCTGATCCACGCAGAAAGCGGCATCAGCGCTATCAGCAATATTTGCCGCCATCGCCAAGCCGTGATGCTAAAAGGCCGCGGCCAAGCCAAAAACATTGTATGCCCGCTGCATCGCTGGACTTACAACCTTGATGGCAAATTATTAGGTGCGCCGCACTTTGACCAAAACCCATGCCTGCATCTTGATAAAAAAACCTTGCAGAACTGGCAAGGGCTTCTGTTTGATAGCAAACGCGACATCGCACAAACACTGGCGCAGTTAGGCTGCAAACAGGACTTCGACTTTACCGGCTACATGCTGGATCGCGTAGCAGTGGAAGAATACAGCTTCAACTGGAAAACCTTTATTGAAGTCTATCTGGAAGACTACCACGTTGGACCATTCCACCCCGGATTAAACCAATTTGTAAACTGCGAAGCTCTCAACTGGGAGTTTGGCGCAGACTACAGTGTGCAGACGGTAGGCTTCAAGCAATCGCTAAACCGTGCCGGCTCGCCTACCTACCAGAAATGGCAGGAACAGGTTGCCAGATACCAAGGCGACAAGCCGCCTAAATACGGCGCCATCTGGATGGTGTACTACCCATTTTTGATGATTGAATGGTACCCGAACGTATTGGTAGTATCTCACATCATTCCACGCGGCGTAGATGCCTGCACCAATGTAGTTGAATTTTACTACCCGGAAGACATTGCCCTATTTGAGCGCGAATATGTAGCTGCACAACAGGCTGCTTATGAGGAAACCGCAGTAGAAGATAATGACATCTGCCAGCGCATGCACGATGGGCGCCATGCGCTGCATGCTCAGGGTATAGATGAGCGCGGCCCATATCAGCACCCGATGGAAACCGGCATGGAACATTTCCACCGATGGTACCGCACCCAACTGGAACAGCACATAGCAAAACGCTGATCCATGTTAATGATTCTTTAACACTTAACTACCAGCCTTCATCAGCCTTTAATTAAATCCAACAATCCTGTGAAACTACCCTCATTCAGCGCTCTTGGTGCCAAGTTACCCAATCTGGGCAGCTTATGGATGCTGGTAGCAGCATTAGGATTTGCCATCATGGGTGCGCTGGTTAAAATCGGCGCACAAAAATTCAGCGCTGCTGAATTGGTGTTTTACCGCTCACTGTTTGGCTTAATTGCTATCTGGCTGTTCATAGCAGTTGAAAAACTCCCGCTAAGCACTCCCCACGTCACCAAACACCTATCGCGATCATTAATCGGCTTTGCCTCGCTGGTTTTATTTTTCTACGCAATCGCACATTTACCTTTGGCTACCGCAATCACGCTCAATTACACTTCACCATTATTCCTGGCGATATTCATGCCATTTTTACTACATGAAAAACCAAAAAGAATACTGCTAGTCGCTCTAGTCATTGGTTTTATCGGCATAAGCGTACTGCTAAAACCTACTATTAATCAGGATAGCTGGCTTGCCGGAGCATTAGGACTACTATCCGGACTCGGCGCAGCTTTAGCCTATGTACACGTTAAACAATTAGCGCAACTCAATGAACCAGACTGGCGCACCGTATATTACTTCACACTGCTATCTACCATAGGTGCTGGTTTTTGGATGTTAATTGACACATTTCACCAACTTGATTGGCAGGATTTGTTAATTTTAAGTGCTTTAGGTCTATCGGCCACTATTGCCCAACTGGCGCTGACCCGTGCCTACCGCACCGGCGACACCCTTATTGTCGCGAGCCTGGCTTACGTAACAGTGTTGCTGGCCAGCGTATTCGGTATCATCTGGTGGGATGAACATTTAAATTTAGACGCATGGCTGGCCATCGGCCTAATCATACTTAGCGGCATGATCAGCATCCGCAGCTCTCAACCGCCATCGTCGTCATCAGCAAAATAATAATCACGAACACCATATAGCTCAAAGACTTAACACAAACCAGCACAATACTGGACAATCGTTTTATTCAGCGGTAATCTAACCCTCCCGCGTTAAAATTGCAGTTACTAGTAAAAATCAATCACGATATGAATCTATTGGGATTAAATCACTGGCACAAGCCAAAACTATTGCTTATAGCGCTGTCAACTCTGGTGCTGACTGGCTGTTTTGGCGGCACCATGGCGCAACAATTAGTGCGCTCCATCCTGATGCAGGGGGCAGATAAAGCTACCGCCGCTGCAATGGATGAACACGAACGTAATGAAAAAAAGGCTGCACAATATCTGATACCTAAAAATACAGAGTTTGATGATTACGAAATCGCTTTTTTACGTTCAGGTTTTGAACTTGTTCAACCTCAGGCAGAACCCCTCCCGCAGGTAACTACACCACCAGAATCCGGCATTAAAATGGTACAGGAAAGTAAATTGGTGAACGTAGAGGTATGGAGCCTGCTGCTGGGCGAGGAAAAACAGCATTTGCTTGAAAACGCCAGCCTAAAAGGATCACTGCTTATCCCGCCACGCACAGAGTGGTCACGCTGGTATGTTGCAGTTGGCTCGATAGAAAATCACAAAACAAACAAATCTGCGCAAGCCATCACATTTTTGATTCCGCCTGACCTTGGCAAAATGCGTAGTGGAGACAGAGCATTGGTAGAATTACCCGGCAATGATGAACTAAACATAGCGCGCTACGCGCTGAATTAGTATTTTCAAAAAAATAAGCTGTCGTTTTAAGCCAGCTTCAAGTTTAAATCCACTTCAAATCCGGCATTCATCACATGGCAACCTCCCAAAACACCATAGATTTCCTTCTGGATCAACTTACCTCAGATAGCCATGCAACAACTAGAAAGATGTTTGGGGAATACTGCCTATATGTGGCAGGCAAGCCGGTAGGCTTTATATGTGATGACCAGCTGTTTCTTAAGCCTACACCAGCCGGTCGAAATATGCTGCCAACTGTAACAGAAGGCTACCCCTACCCCGGCGCAAAGCTTTACTTACTTATTACCGCCGATTTATGGGAAGACAGCGAATGGCTTAACCAGCTCATTCAGGCTACGGCAGATGCACTACCACTACCGAAACCAAAAAAGAAAACACCGGTCATTTAAGTAAATAACAACCGGGGTTAAGCGTCCAGCAAACCGCTACGCATGGCGATCAGCGCGATTTCTGCCGAGTTGTTGGCATTCAGTTTCTGCTTGATGTTGTATAGATGTGTACCTACTGTGCGCGGACTTAGGAACAGCGTCTCGGCGATTTCATTGGTGGTTTTACCTTTAGCCAATGCCATGAATACTTCAAACTCACGTGGTGACAACACATCCACCGGGTTCTGATCGCCGGAAAGCTGCTGAATCGCCATCTGCTGGGCAACCGTTGCTTCCAGATACTTTTTACCCGATGCAACGGTACGAATCGCTTTAATCAATTCTTCAGCCGCGCTGCGTTTAGTTAAATACCCCATCGCCCCTGCGTTTAACACACGTTTTGGATGCACTGAATCCTCATGTGCTGACAATACCAATATTTTTGCAGAGTTATCTTTAGCCAGAATGCGCTCTATGGCCTCCAGGCCGCCAATACCGGGCATGGTAATATCCATTACAACCACATCAGGCTTATGCTCTACATAACGCTGAATCGCCTGCTCACCGCTTTCTGCTTCTGCAATCACTTTAATCTCAGTATCAGATTCCAACAGCATCTTGAATCCCATACGTACAACTGCGTGATCATCAACCAGCATTACGTTAATTTGGCTCATGTAACTTACTTTCTATAGTTAAAACTGAATATATTGCAATCAGTTCTTAGTTTGAACTGGCATAAGGCACCGTGATATTAATCACTGTACCCTGAGTTGGTTCGGAAATAATGTTAAAGGTTCCATTTAGCGCCTGCGTGCGTTCACGCATGCCCAGCAATCCAAAATGAGTAGTCTGATCCACGCTCTCCACATCCATGCCGATCCCGTTATCCTGAATAGTCAATAACAGCTCACCCGCAGCAGATTGGGTAAGCCCAATATTAATCTCGGTTGCCTGCGCATATTTGAATGCGTTATTTAATGATTCCTGCACGATTCGATACAAATTTATGCTAACCGTTTCGCCTAGCGTGGCCAAATTTCCTGACTCCAGATTTCCCGATTCCAGATTTTGGGACAAGTGCAATTTAATCTTAATATCAGGATACTGTGCCTGATAATTGCTGACAACATCCTTCAATGTTTCGGCCAAACCCAGGTTATCAAGCGACCCCGGGCGTAACTGGCGCACAATATTGTGCATACCATCATAAATTTCATTGGCGGCAGACACAATAACCTGCGCGCTTGAAGCAATCTCCGGCATGCCGGCAGTATTACTATTGGACTTAGCCTTATTGGCAATCCCCACAGCAAAGCTCTTGATAGCCGTTACGTATTGACCAAGCTCATCATGCAGTTCACGCGCCAGACTTCTACGTTCGTCTTCAATGTGCTTCTGAATTAAAAAAGTAAGCTGACGATTTTCTTCAAGCTGTCGCTCTGCGGTAAGTGACTCTGCCATGCGATTCAAACTATGGCCGATGCGGTCGAACTCGGGCAAGGCCAGTTCTGGCAAGCGCGTAGTAAGGTCGCCGCGTTCAATGCTGTTAATCGCAGCCAAAATCCGATTGATAGGCCTGAGCGAATGACTTAACAACAAGTACACCAAAGTATTAAGCAGTATAAAAAAAGCCAACCCAACCCACATAAGTTGACGGAATCCAGACCATGCCTCACGGATAGACCCTGCCGCGCTCGAACTAATAACCAAAGTTCCGTAACGAATTCTACGCTCTACGATTTCAACTTTTGGCTCTACCAGTTTTATAAACCACTCCGGGGGGGCCACATCACTTTTAAACGTTGATTCCGGTGAGCGGTAAAGTTCATGCCCTTCATAATCATAAAGCTCAATATGGCTGCTGCGCACATAACCTAACGAGCCTAAAAAACTCTGCATCACTAAATGCGTAGGCCCCATTTCAGGGTTTAACGCCGAACTCACGATTACAGTATCCAACAGTTGGACGGTAACACGGCTGGCAGCCTCTACCCGCTCACGAATCGAAACGCGCGTGTCATTTACCAAAATGGTGCCGACTACCAATATAAAAGCAAGGGAAAGCAAGGTAATCAGTAGATTTAAGCGGAAACGTAAACTCATAAGTTGAAATCAATATACGACATGTGTAGAGTTTAACAACTTTAACCAATAATCAACATAGTGTAATTCATGATATGAAATCTTCATTTATAGTCACAGCAGCCACCGCCATTCAAAGTGCTATCCTCAATCACGAATCCGAACTGGAATCACTTGACCGGGCTATCGGCGATGGAGATCACTACATCAACATGAAACGTGGCGCACAAGCGATTGTTGATATGCAGCCAGAATTAGCAGAACTCACAGCAGATGCCGCGCTGAATAAAATTGGCATGAAGCTGCTGAGTACAATCGGCGGAGCTTCTGGCCCGTTACTTGCCAGCTTCTTTATGGGCATGGCTAAAGTCATCAAGGAAAAAAGCAATACATCATTAACCACCTATGCCAGTGCATTTGCGGCAGGGGTTGATAGCATACGCCAGCGCGGCAAAGCTGACATTGGTGAAAAAACCATGCTGGATGTACTGATTCCCGTCGCTAATCAATTCACAACATTGGCCGCACAAAGTGCCAGCGCCAAAGAAATTAGCCTTGCTCTCACACAGACTGCCGAACAAGGTATGCTCTCAACCAAAGATTTGATTGCAACCAAAGGCCGCGCTGCAGGGCTAGGAGAACGCGCCATTGGTCACATTGACCCGGGTGCCAAGAGCTGCCAGCTGATGATAGAGTCGGTTTGTAATTTAATAAAATAAAAAGGCTAACAATGAAAAAATTTATTAATAAAGTTGATGATATCCTCGTTGAAAGCCTGAATGGCTTTGCGCTTGCACACAATGATTTAGTAAGCCTGAATTTAGACCCTAACTTTTTAACCCGCAAACAAAAAGCCGCCAACAAAGTCGCCATTATCTCCGGCGGCGGCTCAGGGCATGAACCTTTGCACGCTGGTTATATCGGTTACGGCATGCTGGATGCTGCCTGCCCCGGCCATGTGTTCACCTCACCCACGCCAGACCAGATGCTCGCCGCTGCTGAAACCGTACACGCCGGTAAAGGCATTTTATTTATTGTTAAAAACTACGCCGGAGATGTGATGAACTTTGAAATGGCAGCTGAAATGCTGCCGTTTGAATCTGCCACAGTACTCACCAGCGACGACTGTGCCGTGATCAACAGTACTTATACCACTGGCCGCCGCGGCGTTGCCGGCACGGTAATTGTAGAAAAATGCGTGGGTAGCCTGGCTGAAACCGGTGCTGACCTGCAAACCTGCAAAGCGCTGGGCGACAAAGTTAACAGCCGCACTGCCAGCATGGGCGTAGCACTTACCAGCTGCACCGTACCTGCCGCCGGCCGCCCTACTTTTGACATTAACGACACCGAGCTGGAAATGGGCGTAGGCATTCATGGCGAACCCGGCCGTAGACGCGAAGCCATGCGTGAAGCGGATGCCATTATCAAAGATGTTACCGATGCGATTCTGGACGCACTAAAACCTGCCCCAAACAGTGAAGCGCTGCTACTGATCAACGGCTTTGGCGCTACACCATTAATGGAGCTTTATCTGATTTATAACACTGCCGCCAGATTGTTCAGCGAACATGGAATCAAGATTACACGCTCACTGGTGGGCAACTACACCACCGCGCTGGACATGGCCGGCGCCTCCGTGACCTTATGCCTGCTGGATGACGAAATCAAACAGCATTGGGATAGCCCGGTGCATACGGCGGCGTTAAGGTGGGGAGCGTAAAACTAAATAACCAGAAATTTTGGTGTAATGTATAAAGAAATGGTAGATTTGCCGATAAGGTTAAATTTACCATGCGTATTAGCCATGTATTTTTGTAAATTCCAGGTGTGTTAAAAATTACTTACTCATTGTTTTTTTATGAAAATACATATTGAAAAATATTTAGCAACCTGCCCCAATAAAAGATTAAGTTCTTTTTTTCGGGCTATTTTACGTTAGAAATTAAAATGAGAATTTATATATTTCTTGCCTTACTGCTCCCCATTGCCTGCATGCTTTTATCCTTTGGTGTTGTCTCTTTAATCCCAGGTTGTACAGTTGACGAAGGTGCCGGCGCATCAGCAGCTTGTGGTGCATTAGGTCCTATATTGGCGTTTGGAATTCTTGGTGGTTTTTTATGGTTTATGTTCGGAATATTTGGTTTAATCCCAGCATCAATAATTCGCGCTTGGAAAAATAGAAATTCAACTGAAAATAAACCATCAAATTACTGTTTAAGAGCACTTGAAGCGAATGATGAAAAATCAAATAAATCAAAAAATAAAGCCGCAATTTCTAACCCATCATTCAAGCGGGACGCCTAGCGGCGCCCCTTAATTCAAACGTTAGGCTGCCTGAATGAGACTCACATGGTGATTCGTATTAATAGCGACGAGTTCAAGGCTTGGCATGAGGTCGGACACGCGACTGTTTGCTTGCATTTAGGCGGGGACCTAAAAGGCATCGAATTTCTTGAAGGAGATGCACGTGGTTTTGCGGTTGCTCGCGGTTGCTACGTAATGCCTGACACGGAGCGAAGTGTGGCGTGCGGTGGGTTTGCCGCTGAGTACTATTTGTTGCGAGGTGGTTACATTGGGGGGGTCGACTTGAATGACCCTAGTGAGGTTGCGAAAGTCAGTGCCCTTGTTTTTAGCAATGCTTGGAGCGACCATCAGGATTTTATCGGGCGCACGGTTACTGAGGACAACGATTTCACGAAGGAAGAAAAAGAGAAGTTTATGCACTATGCGATAGAGCGTGTTGCTCCGATCTTCGATCAGTATTTTGCGAAGATGCAGATTGTTGTGAGTGAGCTTCTTGCCGAGAGGAAGATCGATGGCGTGCGAGTGAAGGAACTCCTTCAGATCGGCGCTCCCGGTTGTGAGGCCAAAAGCAATGAATCAGCCTAACTTCAACGTTAAAGATAATCATGATCAACAAAGAATTCGCTAACCATTTTGCAACTGACTGGATAGATTCGTGGAACCAGCATGACCTTGACCGTATTCTGTCACACTACACTGACGATTTTGAAATGTCCTCGCCAATGATTATCAAGCTTGCCGGTGAAGCATCAGGCACTTTAAAAGGCAAGAATACCGTTGGGGCCTATTGGGCTAAAGCACTGCAACTGGTTCCGAATCTGCATTTCGAGTTAATTACCACCCTTGTCGGTGTAAACAGCATTACCCTCTATTACAAGGGTGTTAGCGGCCCAGCTGCGGAAGTATTTCATTTTAACCAGGATGGTAAAGTGACCAAGGCTTATGCGCATTACCTCTAACTTAACTGCCAATTCTGACTTAGCAAAAAGTGCGACAAAAACCTAAGCAAACACCATGTTCCACAACGCGGTCACTTTTTCCACATGCTGCGCAATTGCCGGCAGGTCAACCGTAAGCTGCGATGCACCTTGCAGTTTGAGCATGTGCTGGGTGTGGCGATATTCGCGGTAGGCCGCAGCTACACTTTCTGCCAATTCAGCATCAATAATACCTAGCGATGCCATTAGCCTTAGCAAGCCAATATTACCGACATTAGCCGTTAGTTGCGGGCATTGCGGTGCGTGCAGCAGCACCAGGTACTGCACCAGGAACTCTACATCAATGATGCCACCCAGGCTGTGCTTCAGATCAAAACTGCCAGCCTGGATATGCTGCGCACTACGCATTTTTTCACGCATTGCCAGTACTTCCTGTTTCAGTTTTACGGGGTCGCGCTGTTGAATCATCACCTCATGGCGAATCGCATCAAACGCCTTGCCTATACTGCTATCGCCCGCAACAAAGCGCGCCCGCGTAATGGCCTGATGCTCCCACAGCCAAGCCTTGTTAAGCTGGTAGTCTCTGAATGCGACAACACTGCTCACCAGCAAGCCGCTGTTACCGTCCGGGCGCAGCTGCAAATCTGTTTCATACAGCAGTCCGGCTGAAGTCAGGCTGTTAAACCAGTTATTGATGCGCTGCGCAAAGCGCGCATAAACCTCCCCCGCTTCCGGCGCTTCATCATCGTACAGAAAAATAATATCCAAGTCTGATGCGTAACCCAGCTCTTTACCGCCGAGCTTGCCGTAACCGATTACTGCAAATCTTGGTATGTCGCGATGCTTGCCGCGCACATTCGGCCAAATCGCATCCAAGCTAACGTTCAGTATCAAGCTAGCCAGGTCGCTCAGGTAGTCAGATAAACTTTCCAGCGCCAACTCACCATTGATATCCTGCACGGCAAAACGGAACACATTGGCATGCTTGAAATGACGCATAATATCCATTTGCCGTTCAATATCGCCCTCGGCCTCGGTCAGGCGCCCAAGCAACTCTACACGCAGCGCTGCAAAATCAGGCACTGCATACAATGTGCGCGTATCCAGCAGTTCATCCAGCAAAATCGGATGCTGCGCCAGATAACTCGCCAGCCAGGGGCTGCTGCTGCATAGTTTCACCAATAGCTGCATCGCCTGTGCATGCTCAGTCAGCAACGCCAGGTAACTGGCACGGCGGCAGATACTCTCCAACAAATCAATCACACGCGTTAAAGTGACATCCGGGTTAGGCATTTTTGTCGACTGCGAAATGACATGCGGCATTACCGCGTCAAAACGCTGGCGGCTCAGTTCCGGCAATTGCAGATAACGGCTGCTTTGATGCAAGGTGATTAATCTGCGCAAGGTTTCCTGCGCATCGGCAAAGCCGATTTTTTGCAAGCTTGCCAAGGCCTCAGACTCTACAATTGCACCATTCCAAATGGATTTTTCCAAACCCAGAGCATCCATGTCACTATCGGCATCATCAAATGTCACATCAAAGTGCTGCTGTACCTGCTGGCGGTAGTAATCCAGTTTTTTTAAAAACTCAGACCAGCCATAGTTCTCTGCTTTATCAAAATTCATCGCTTTGGCGATACGTGCTTTTGCCTCATCGTTTTTTGGCAGTTCCTGCGTTTGCGCGTCTTCCAGGTACATCAGCCTATGTTCCAAATTGCGTAAATACACATAGGCCTCGCTCAATTCTGCAACTGTTTTTTCAGGCAGCAAGCCTTTATTCTTCAACAAGGCCAGCACGGATAGCGTTGGCTTTATCTGCAGGCTGACATCACGCCCACCGCGAATAAGCTGGAACACCTGCGCCACAAATTCAATCTCACGTATCCCGCCACGACCCAGCTTGATGTTGTCGTGCATACCTTTGCTATTCACGTCTCGCTGAATCTGGATTTTTAAATCGCGCATACTGTCAAAAGCGCCAAAATCAAGGTACTTACGGAAAACAAATGGCTTAAGCAGTTTTGAAACCGAATCACCACCCGTCACTTCGCGCCCCTTGATCCAGGCATAGCGCTCCCACTCGCGCCCATTGTTCTGATAATAATCTTCTAGTGCATCAAGGTTGCTTACCAGCGCACCTTCTGAGCCGAACGGACGTAAACGCATATCCACGCGAAACACAAGGCCGTCTTCGGTAATTTCATCGATGGCAGCAATCAGCTTTTTGGCCAGGCGTGTAAAAAAATCCTGGTTGCTCATAGGCTTTTCGGCCCGCGTTTCACCCTCAGACTCATAGGCAAAGATCAGGTCAATATCAGATGAAACATTCAGCTCACCGCCGCCCAGTTTGCCCATGCCGATCACGATCAAACTTTGCGGGTAGCCTTCAGCATTTACCGGCTGGCCGTATGCCTCTACCAGCCAGGTATTGAGATAATCAATCGCGGTATTAATCGCGCATTCAGCCAGTTGCGTGGTTGTCTGCATCACCTCATGCAAATCTGCCAGACCATTCAAGTCCCGCACGATAAGGCGCGCCATCACATGGCTGCGTAATAGTCGCAATGCACGTTTAAGGCCAGGCTCATCGACTATATTCTGTGCCGATAAAAACTTCTGCATGTCGCTTAACTGATACGCATGATGCAATTTTGCCAATAACTCCTGCATTAACAATGCATCTTTTCTGAATAATCTGGCTACAAAGGGGCTACAGGCTGAAGCATGTAGCACGCAAGCCTCATCACTAGAAAGGGTATGATTTTCTGACAGCAAATTATCAAGTGTTAGCATAGTTTTTTCGGGTAATATAATGCTGTTACAAGTGTGTAACATCTTCAGTTTTTAAAATCGAACTTTATTATAAATGTGTAAAAGTGATTTAAGGGGTTTTAAGCATGTCAATTGAGTCAGTTCTTCATGAAAACCGCGTTTTTGAGCCTAGTGCGGAATTCGTAAAATCCGCAAATGTTTCCGGCATGTCAGCCTACAATGCGCTTTGCGCCCAAGCCGCAGCCGATTATGAAGGATTTTGGGCAAAACTCGCCCGCGAACTTTTAGTGTGGCACAAACCTTTCACCAAAACACTTAATGAAGAAAATGCACCTTTTTACAAATGGTTTGAAGATGGCGAACTCAATGTTTCTGCCAACTGTCTGGATAAACACCTCAACACCATCCCCAACAAAGTCGCGATTATTTTTGAAGCCGACAACGGCGACACCAAAAACGTTACCTACAAAGAGCTTTACCATCAGGTTTGCCAGTTTGCCAACGGCCTGAAAAAACTCAATCTAAATGTAGGCGACCGCGTCATTATCTATTTACCAATGGGTATTGAAGCGATTGTTGCCATGCAAGCCTGCGCGCGTATCGGCTTAATCCACTCTGTCGTATTTGGCGGTTTCTCGGCAAAAAGCCTGAACGAGCGCATTATTGATGCCGGCGCCAAAGCTGTGATTACTTCAGATGGCCAGTTCCGTGGTGGTAAAACCATGCCGCTCAAAGCCGCTGTGGATGAAGGCATTGAAATGGGCGGCTGCAGTACCGTTGAAAAAGTCATCGTGCTCAAGAAAACCGGTCAGGAAATCGACTGGAGCAGCAATAACATCTGGTGGCATGATTTAATTTCCGGTACTGCAAACACCTGCGAGCCAGTAATGGTCAATGCAGAACACCCGTTATTCCTGCTCTACACATCAGGCTCTACCGGTAAACCAAAAGGCGTGCAGCACAGCTCAGCCGGTTACTTATTGCATGCCATGAACACCATGCGCTGGACTTTTGACATTAAGGATAATGACGTATTCTGGTGTACTGCAGACGTGGGCTGGATTACCGGCCACAGCTATGTAGCCTATGGCCCCTTAGCCGTTGGCTCAACACAGGTGGTGTTCGAGGGCATTCCTACCTACCCTAACGCCGGCCGCTTTTGGGAAATGATTGCGAAACACAAGGTATCAATTTTCTACACTGCGCCGACTGCGATTCGTTCACTGATTAAAGCTTCAGAAACACACCCGGAAGTACATCCTAGAAACTACGATCTATCAAGCTTGCGCTTGCTGGGATCAGTAGGTGAGCCGATCAACCCGGAAGCATGGATGTGGTATTACGAGAACGTAGGCGGCAGCCATTGCCCGATTGCCGACACTTTCTGGCAAACAGAAACCGGTGGCCACGTCATTACCCCATTACCGGGTGTAACACCGTTGATTCCAGGCTCATGCACACTGCCATTCCCCGGCATTGATATTGACGTGGTGGATGAAACCGGCAAAGACGTACCTTGGGGTACTGGCGGCTTACTGGTCATTAAAAAACCGTGGCCATCCATGATACGCACCATTTATAACGACCCTGAGCGCTACAAAACCAGCTACTACCCAGTAGACCTGGGCGGCAAAACCTACCTTGCCGGCGATGGTGCAGTACGCGACGCAGTCACCGGTAACTTCACCATCATGGGCCGTATCGATGACGTGCTAAACGTTTCCGGCCACCGCTTAGGCACTATGGAAATTGAATCGGCACTGGTGGCCAACCCATTAGTAGCCGAAGCTGCCGTAGTAGGCAAACCACACGATGTTAAAGGCGAATCTGTGGTGGCTTACGTGGTGCTTAAAGGTACACGCCCAGAAGGCGATGAAGCCAAGAAAATCGTGGCACAACTGCGCGACTGGGTAGGCCATGAAATCGGCCCAATCGCCAAACCTGATGAAATACGCTTTGGTGATAACCTGCCAAAAACCCGCTCCGGCAAAATCATGCGCAGATTGTTACGTACACTGGCAAAAGGTGAAGAGATTACTTCGGACATTTCTACATTGGATAACCCAGCTATTCTGGAACAGTTAAAAGAAGTGGTTAAATAATAATCTAAAAAACTAATTAACCGCAGATGCATGCAGATAACCAAAAGTAGGTGTCTCCAAGCGATATGGAAAAACCTAAAACCGACATTGCGAGCTGGCCTTTAGCCGCAAGCAAAGCGTGGCGGGTGGCAATCCAGTAGATTTAAATACGTGGGCAACAAGTTGCCCACCCTACAGCGACTTTTTTTATTTTCTATCATCTCTCAACCAATATTTTGAAATAACGGTGATATGCGTATTTCGGGTAAAATGCAGCCTTTGTATTTTTAGCCGCACAATTATCTTATGTCACTGCAAGAAGAAATCTCCCGCCGCCGTACCTTTGCCATTATTTCTCACCCCGATGCGGGTAAAACCACCTTGACTGAAAAGCTATTGTGGTTTGGTGGTGCGATTCAGGTAGCGGGCGAAGTGCGTGGCCGTAAGGCGGCACGTCATGCGACATCTGACTGGATGGAACTGGAAAAGCAACGCGGCATTTCAGTGACCTCATCGGTGATGCAGTTTCCGTATCGCAGCCACATGATTAACCTGCTGGATACCCCAGGCCATGATGACTTTTCTGAAGATACATATCGCACACTAACCGCCGTGGATTCTGCGGTGATGGTGATTGACTCGGTAAACGGTGTTGAGGCGCAAACGATTAAACTGCTGAACGTTTGCCGCATGCGCGACACACCGATTATCACGTTTATCAACAAGCTTGACCGTGAAAGCCGCCCGCCGATTGAGCTGCTGGATGAGATTGAAACCACGCTCGGCATGGAATGCGCGCCTATGACATGGCCTATCGGCATGGGTAAGACTTTCCGCGGTGTTTACCATTTGTATAACGATGAGATTTCATTCTTTGACCCGCGTGCGGAAAAAGGTACTTCTGAAATCATCAAAGGCCTGGATAACCCGCGTCTGGATGAAGTATTAGGGCGTCAGGTTGAAGACCTGCGTATTGATATTGAACTGGTGCGTGGCGCGTCACACAGCTTTGATAAAGCGCGCTATTTAAGCGGCAAACAAACGCCGGTATTTTTTGGTTCTGCCATCAACAACTTTGGCGTGCAATCTTTACTGGATGCCGTAGTTGATCTATCGCCGCCCCCGCAGCCGCGCAACACTGCCAGCCGCTCGGTAGCACCGGATGAAAACAAGTTTTCCGGCTTTGTGTTCAAAATCCAGGCGAATATGGACCCGAAACATCGTGACCGTATCGCGTTTTTGCGCGTCTGTTCCGGCCGCTTTGAACGCGGCATGAAGATCAAGCAGGTTGCCAGCGGCAAAACTTTAAGCGTAAACAACGCCATTACTTTTATGGCGCAGGATCGCACCACCATGGATGAAGCTTATTCTGGCGATATTATCGGCATACCCAACCACGGTACGGTAAAACTGGGTGATACCTTTACCGAAGGCGAAAACCTGAAATTCACCGGCATTCCGTCATTTGCACCGGAATTTTTCCGCCGTGCGCGCATCAAAAACCCGATGAAGATGAAGCAACTGCAAATCGGCCTGAAACAGCTTGCCGAAGAAGGCGCGGCGCAATTATTCCGCCCGTTACTCTCTAACGATTTGATTTTAGGCGCAGTCGGCATGCTGCAGTTTGAAGTGGTTGCACACCGCCTGGAACATGAATACAGCGTAGACATGGTGTTTGAGCCATACGACTGCTATACCGCACGCTGGCTGCATGGTAAAGATGCTGACCTGAAAGCGATTGCCGACAAATACGGTTTTAACGTGGCACTGGATGGCGCTGATGATTATGTGTATCTGGCACCCAATCGTGTAAACCTGCAAATGGCACAGGAACGCTACCCGGACATTGAGTTTAAAGAAACTCGAGAGATTGCTTAATCTCCATCAATAAAACATGATGTTATGCCCCTGTGATAGCGGTAAACCTTACAGCAAATGCTGTGAGGTTTTTCATTCAGGAACGCCTGCCCCAACTGCCGAAGCACTGATGCGCTCACGCTACAGCGCTTATGCGCTGGCTAGTCAAAATCTGGCTTTAACTGATTACTTGCTGCAAACCTGGCACCCTGAAACACGACCAGAGAACCTGAATTTAAACGGTGATGAATCCACCAAATGGTTAGGTTTGCAAGTTAAACGCCATCAAGTGATTAATGCAGAAAACGCGATTGTCGAGTTTGTTGCACGATACAAACACACTAACAATTTAGGCGGCAAAGCAAAGCGGCTGCACGAAACCAGCCGCTTTAAGCTGATTGATAAGCGCTGGTATTATCTGGATGGTGATTATCAGTAATTACTAAACTGTAATGATCTAACGCATCAAGACATTAGTTAAGAGGGCAAAATGCACAAACATTAAGAAACCTTTACATGAGGTGATTTTGCATAACTTTTTCGTGCAAAGGCCTCGTTAAGTCACATATATGTCATAAGCCCGCCATAAATTCTTCACGGTAAATTCATATTGATTGATTAACATCCATCCCATAACGCTCACATAAAACTATTAAGGGGCAAGCCCTAAAAATAGTTGAGTTCACATGAGATGACCATCATGGTGTATGAAAAATCTTCGCTCGGTTTTAATGAATTTACCACCGACAAACGTACCCTGGGGGTGCGTGAACGCCAGGTATTATTACTGGTAAATGGTGTACGCAATCTGGATGATCTAGAAAAGTTTTTTAAAAAAGACTTGCTGATCGACACCATCAAAAAACTTGAATCTGAAGGCTATATTCAGCGCCCGATTGGCGAGCAGAAGCAAGAACAACCCCCACTCACGAACACGATACACACCACACTTTCGTATCTGGAAACGCCAAATACAGCCGAGCCTATGTGCCCGGTAAAGCTGGCGGCAGTAAAAACCATACTAATAGATGCTGCGGATGATTATCTGGGCATTATGGGCCGCGGCATTAAAGCCAAAATTGAAACTTGCAACAATGAGGAAAGTTTAAGACAGTCTATTTCAGGCTGGCACATGGCCATGCGTGAATCAAAGCTGGGGCGTGAATCTGCAAGCTTTTTAATGGAGCAGGTCCACCAGACCCTGGAAGGTAAAATAGTTGGTGCTGAAATTACAAGTACTGTGAGTAACGGGCAGCCGCAGCACTGATTTAACAATCCCAAGGCTTAAATTGGCTACCCGTAGCTAATTAAGCGCTTTCAAACGCCTCGCAGAACTGACTTAACAATTGCCCAAAAATAGGCAGTATTTCTTCAATACTATGTGGACTGTCATCATCGGTACCTGCAATCACAAACGCGATCACTACTTTATCCAGATTCTCCCTGAACTCCACCCAATGTTCGGCATTAGCCTCTGCGATGAGTTGGAATTTATTAAAGCCTGAATCAATGATTTCAATCAATTCCGCATCTGGCAAGCCGGCAAACAAGGTCTTGGCAATGGTGATTTGTGCGGTTTGAAATTCAGGATCAATTTCTTCCTGCGCCAACGGCGAGGTAAAGAATGCGTAAGCCAATAGTGCATAAGCCTGATAGACACTCAACATATCAAAGTTATCAGTACGCTCTTCCAGAGGTGAACGGCCAGCTGCCTGAATCGCCTTGAAAGTAACATAGCAGCTTAAATAGTCTGCCGCGTTAAGCGCATCAAACTCATCCAAATTGGTGTTTGGGGTTTCGTCATCACGGAGTGAGGCTGCCATGCTCAACGCATGCAGCAGTTTTAAACGTTGTGAATAAGTTGTTTGCATAATGAATAGTCCAGTTTAAGTTTTCAATCAATTACAGGTAACGCTTCCAGCATTTCATGCAGTTCCAGCCAGCGCTCTTCAGCACTTTCCAGCTTGGCTGTTAATTCAGCCTGTGTTTTTAATAACTGCTGTAACTCTGATTTATCTGACGCGCTGTAAAGCTCAGTGTCATTTAAGCGATCATCACAGACTTTTTTATCCGCCTGCATTTGCGCCATATTACGCTCGATCTGCTCCAGCTCTTTCAGCAAAGGGCGGCGTTCAGCGATTCTAGCCTGACGCTCTGCCTTACTTTGCGCCCTGTCATTCTTGTTTGGTTTATCTGGCGCCAATGATTGCACAGCCTGTTTTTCTTTCAGCCTCTGCTCATTCAACCATAGGCTGTAATCTTCCAGATCACCATCAAACGCCTGCGCTTTACCATCCGCCACCAGCACAAACTGATCACAGCTTGCACGCAGCAATGCCCTATCATGCGAAACCAGTATCACACCGCCCTCAAAATCCTGCAACGCCAGCGTGAGGGCATGGCGCATTTCCAGATCCAGATGGTTGGTAGGTTCGTCCAGTAACAACAGGTTCGGGCGAGTCCAAATCAATAGTGCCAATGCCAGACGGGATTTTTCCCCACCTGAAAAATTGGCACAGGGAGACCTTGCCATATCACCTTTAAAATCAAAGCCGCCGAGATAATTCAAATGTTCCTGTTCGCGCGTCAGCGGGTCCAGTTTCAGCATATGTTGCAACGGTGATTCATCCGGACGCAATTGCTCAAGCTGGTGCTGTGCAAAGTAGCCGATGTTTAAATCCTTGCCTTCCACTCGTTTGCCAGACAGCGGTTCCAGTTCATGAGCTAGCAACTTGATCAGCGTAGTTTTACCGGCACCATTCTTACCCAGCAAGCCGATACGTTCGCCCGGCCTGATTGCCAACTCGATATTACTGATGAGTGGCTGCTCGCTATAACCTACACTCATGCCATCCAACACCAGCAATGGGTCTGGCGTGGCTATTGGCGCCCTGAATTCAAAGTTGAACTGTGAATCCACATGCGCAGCAGAGATCATCTCCATGCGTTCCAGTGCTTTAATGCGACTTTGCGCCTGACGTGCCTTTGTAGCCTGTACACGAAAACGGTCAATATAACTTTGCAGATGTGCGACTTTGCGTTGCTGTTTCTCAAACATGGCTTGCTGTAGCGCCAGTTTTTCAGCTCGCTGACGTTCAAAATCGGAGTAGCCGCCACGATACAGCGTTAACGTTTGCTGCTCGATATGCGCGATGTGGTTCACGATCGCATCCAGAAAATCGCGGTCATGCGAAATCAGGAACAAAGTGCCGCGATAGCTTTGCAGCCAGCCTTCCAGCCAAATCACCGCATCCAGATCCAGATGATTGGTTGGCTCATCCAGCAGCAGTAAGTCAGAACGGCACATCAGTGCGCGCGCCAGGTTCAAACGTACACGCCAGCCACCGGAGAAAGTTGAAACCGGCTGCGATAATTGAGCCTGACTAAATCCCAAACCGCTTAAAAGCTCGGCAGCTCTGGCTTTGGCGCTGTAACCATCCACATCGGTCAGGCGCTGGTGTAGCTCCGCAATCAGTTCGCCCTGATGATTTTCTTCAGCTTGAGCAAGTGCGGCTTCAATCTCACGCAGTTCAACATCGCCATCCAGCACAAACTCTATCGCCGCAATCGCAAGTGCCGGTGTTTCTTGCGCCACGTGCGCCACCACCCAGCTTGCAGGCATTTCAAAATCGCCGTTTTCAGGATGCAGCTCACCGCGCAACATGGCAAATAGCGATGATTTCCCAGCACCGTTTGCACCTGTCAAGCCAACTTTATGGCCGGGGTGCAGCTGCATGGAGGCGCCCTGAATCAGGATCTTTGTACCGCGGGTTAATGTAAGTTGTTTAAATTGAATCAAGTGACTACGCTCTAAATAATGGCAAGATTGACTGAGGTTCAGTCAACCAAATTTCAACTAAGCCAGTTATTGGCTTGTCCGCAGAATATATGAGCTAAGCCAGCATTTGGCTTGCCCGTGGAATATACCAACTAAAGTTGGTTATTCTCACGTCAAAGCTCATTATTCATGCGCCAGGCCGCTATTCTAAATGATTCAGATGAGAGTTCTCATAAATCTTTCATTTTTACAGTGTAAATTAGTGCAATGCCGTACCAAATTTTACATAGTTTTTACATTCACTTACTCTTGCAAAATGCGCGAGTAGACTGATATTGCAGTAAAATGCAAGGCTATTGAATAATTCAAATAAAATCGATTAGATAATGCTTAAAAAATCCCTGCTCTGGGTTTACCGCACCTTACTATGGGTCACCATAGCTACGCTTGTCGCCATACTGATTGCCGCATTAACCATACAATTCTGGGTCATGCCCAATATTGGCCGCTATAAAAATGATATTGCCGCATTTGCAAGCAAGGCTACCCAACAAAAAGTAATAATCGGCAACATCAAAGCCGGCTGGCAAGGCATTAACCCGCAACTGACACTTAATAACATTGACATATATGACGCACAAAATCGCATTGCGCTTCAGCTTAAAGAAACCGATGTTTTAGTATCATGGCTTAGTCTGCCATTATTCGAACCGCATTTAACCAATCTCACGATTCATGCCCCAGAGCTAACGATCCGTCGCATTGCCAGCGGAGAGGTTTTCGTTGCAGGCATCAGCATGAGCGGCGAATCCAAACCCGGTTTACCCAATTGGCTGTTAAGGCAGAGTCGGGTAGAAGTGATTCAAGCCAAAATTATATGGCTGGATGAGCAACGTAATGCACCAGCACTTAGTCTGGATAATTTCAATCTGGAAATCGCAAGTCCATTGTGGCGAGGTCTGGTTAAAAACCACAAACTCACACTCAGCGCTACACCGTCCGCCGGCACCAATAGCCCCATTGTTATAGATGGCAGCTTTTATGGTAACGATGTCAGCAACATCAGGGAGTGGGATGGCCATGTCAAACTGCAATTAAAAAATACTGACCTGGCAGCATTCAAAGCCTGGATTGATTACCCGATCGATGTGCAATCCGGTATTGGCAGTACCAATGTTATCGTTAAATTCTCAGATCTTCAGTTGCAAACTATCACCAGCAATGTCGATATTAAAAACCTGCAATTACAGATAAAACCTGATGTATCACCGGTAAAATTACGCAATCTTTCCGGTAACATCAACTGGGAAAGTTTAAGTGAATTCAGACTTATCGGCGCTGCCGCAACAAACACCGGCTATAACGTAAGCGTTGACCGCCTATCTGCAAATGCAGATAGCGGCCTCAATCTAAAAAATCTGAAAGCTGATTACTCAGATACCACTAACGGCAAGCAAACACTTAACCTGGAACTCGCCAGCTTCAATCTGGCTGATGCGCATGAATATCTTGCGCTACTGCCCTTGCCCGATGCACTGCAGCAGCAGATTACCACAGCAGCGCCACATGGGGCTCTTGAAAACCTGATCGTGTACTGGGAATCTCAAAATCAAGTCACCACGGCTTATCGCATTAACTCAAAATTTAATAACTTAAGCATAACAGCGCAGGAGCAAATTCCTGGCTTTCATAATTTAACCGGCGAACTGAAGGCCAATCAGAAAGCCGGCCAACTAGCGCTCAATTCACTCAACAGCAAACTTGATCTAAAAGGTATCCTGCGCTGGCCGATACCTGTAGACAGCCTGAATGGGAAAATCAGCTGGGACATTAATGACAAGGCAACAGAAATTAATGTGAGCGGATTAGACATCAGCAATCCACATTTATCCGGCACCGTGAACGCCGATTACGTAATGGATGGCATTAAAGGCGGCTACCTGAATCTAAGTGGGAAATTCGATAAGGGCAATGCAAAATATGCCACCTATTATTACCCCACCATGCTGGGTGAGGCGACCCTGCACTGGCTGGACACTTCCATTCTTGCCGGCAACGCCGAGGATATTAACCTGACAGTTAAAGGTCGCTTGGCTGACTTTCCATTCGTGGATAGCAAAAACCAACCGGATCCAAAGCAAGGCTTATTCAGAGTGACTGCCAAATTAAGTGATGTGCTTCTGGAGTACGGTACCGGCTGGCCTGTAATTAACAACCTTGGGTTGAACCTGCTGTTCGAGGGTAAACGCATGGAACTTAATGCCAATACCGGCCGTGTACTAGGCAACCAGATCATTAAAAGCAAAACTACTATTGCGCAGCTTGATGCCGACAACCCCATACTCAACATCGACTCTGAAGTTACCGGGCCAGTCAGCGAAGGCGTTAATTTTGTAAACAAAAGTCCGGTGCTGGAAGTCACTCAAGGGTTTACCGAGGATTTAAAAACCAGCGGCAACGGCAAGTTAAACCTCAGCTTGATGATCCCGATGCAGAATCTGGATGCTGCAAAATATAAGGGCTTATACCTGATCAGCAATGGCCGCATGGAGAGCCCGAGCATTCCTACACTCAACCAGATCAATGGCACTTTGGAGTTTACCGAAAGCCGTCTTGTAGCCAAAAATATCAAAGCCAATATCTTCGGCTCACCACTCGCTTTTAACCTGAATTCCGGCAAGGATAAAGCCATTCGTGTTGCAGCAAAAGGCAGACTGAGCGACAGCAGTATAAAACAACTGCTCAATGAACAGAGTCTGGGAAAAGTCTCCAGCTATATTAGCGGCGGCACCGATTGGACTGGCAATATCCTGATACAAAAACCACGCGTGAATGTAAGCATACGTTCTGATTTAACTGGTATCAGCTCACGTTTTCCGGCACCGCTGGATAAAGCTGCCAGCCAGCAGCTAAGCCTGCGCATTGACAAGAGGCAGGATGCCAATGCCGATACCGTTTTTATCAACCTTGGCAACAAGATCGGTACAAGAATAACGCGTACGCTTGAAAATGGTAAGCTGCAATTCCAGCAAGCTGATATCAGTTTCAATGCTGCGCAATCTACAGAGTCAGCCAGCGACTCAGGCAGAGGCAAGGGCGTTTCTCTAAGCGGCAGCCTAGACTATCTTGACGCTGATGCCTGGCGTTTCGTGATAAAAAACATCACAGATAAATCAAAACAGCAAACACCATTCTCAATCAGAAAAACCTCTTTGAAAATAAATGCTCTGGATATTTTTGACCGCCGCATCAACAACCTGACAATATCCAACATCGCAAACAAGGAAGGTTTGCAGGCCAATATTCAAAGCCGTGAAATTACCGGTGATGTGCATTGGATTTCAGAAAACAATGGCAAACTGATTGCACATCTGAGTAATCTGATTATTCCTGATAATGCGCCAGACAGATTATCAGCCATTAAAGATAACGATAGTAGCAATACCGCTATAAAAGAATTTACAAAACTGGAACAGGATTATCCTGCGTTAGATATAACTGCGGATAATTTCGAATTCGGCAAGAAAAACTTTGGTAAATTAGAAGTTGTGGCCTTTCCTCAGAATGATAACTGGAACATACAAAAGCTCAACATGAGTACTCCTGAAGGCGTGATCAGTGCCGAAGGGCAGTGGAACAACTGGATTCGCAGCCCCAACACCCTGCTTAATGTAAATTGGGATATTAAAGATCTGGGCAAAACCTTGAAAAGATTTGGCTATCCGGATACCGTAAGTGATGGTGCCGGTGTACTAAAAGGCAGACTGCATTGGCCAGGTAGCCCTTCACAGTTTGATACGACTCGTCTCAATGGCGAGCTGGAGTTTGATATACGTAAAGGCCAGATTCTGCAGGTTAAGCCAGGCGTAGGCCGTTTGTTAGGCTTGCTAAGCCTGCAAAGTTTACCGCGTAGACTGACATTGGATTTCAGGGATCTGTTCAGTAACGGCTTTACTTTTGACAAAATCACCGCAACAGTTAAAATAAATCAGGGGGTAATGCGCAGTGACAACTTTGTTATGTCAGGCCCCGCCGCAGATGTGCAGATGAGAGGTGAAACCAATTTGCAAAAAGAAACGCAGCATCTATTTGTAAAAGTACTACCACGCATCACTGACAGTATCTCGCTTGCCGCATTGGCAGGAGGACCATTAGTGGGTGCTGTCGCATTTTTAGCCCAAAAGATATTAAAGGATCCTCTCAATAAGATCGCCTCTTCCGAGTATGAAATCACAGGCACATGGGATAACCCACAGGAGATCAAAGCCACGGATGGCGCGAACAAACAGCAAGGTAGCAACCTTATTGCACCTGTAAAATAAAATCGGCAAAATGAATCCAGCAAAATTAAGCTAGTAAACTAAAAACCATAACATTAATAATCAACCGGACTAGATATGGCCATTACCTCACGCGTAAAAACAACCAAAGCTAAACTGAGCCAGGAAAACGCCAATAAAGATATTATCAAGATGGCAGCCATTCAGATGGCGTCAGGCCCTAATGTAAGCGCCAACTTAAGTGAGGCAGAAAGGCTGATCGAGATTGCTGTCAATCAAGGTGCAAAACTGATAGTTCTGCCCGAGTATTTTGCCATCATGGGTTTAAAAGATACTGACAAGATCAAAGTACGCGAGGAAGAAGGTCACGGCCAGATTCAGGACTTTTTAAGCAAAACAGCCAAAAAACATAAAATCTGGTTAATTGGCGGCTCGGTGCCGCTCGCCTGCACATCACCAAAAAAAGTACGCAACAGCTGTCTGGTTTATGACGACAAAGGTAAACAGGTTGCACGCTATGACAAAATTCATTTGTTTGGTTTAGACTTGGGCAACGAGCATTATCATGAAGAAACAACCATTGAGCCGGGTAACGCCATCAAAGTGGTAGATACACCATTTGGTAAAATCGGTTTATCGATTTGCTACGACTTACGCTTTCCTGAACTTTACCGGGCGATGGGCGAAGTCAACATCATTGTGGTGCCATCCGCATTTACCGACACTACGGGCAAGGCCCACTGGGAAACACTGGTACGTGCCCGTGCGATTGAAAACCTGTGCTACGTTGTTGCACCGGCGCAAGGCGGTTACCATATTTCAGGACGCGAGACCCATGGCAACAGCATGATTGTCGACCCATGGGGCGTAGTGCTGGACAGGCTGCCACGCGGGTCTGGCGTGGTAATGGCTACAATGAATCCAAAATATCAGGAAAGTCTGAGAAATAGTTTGCCGGCATTGCAACATCGCACCATTAAAGTGGTCAACCCAACCTGACCATCAACTTATACAGTTAAACATACACAATGAAAAATCAGGAAATACCCGGCAGCTCCAGTTTACTAAAAGGCTCGCACTTTGATGAAGCCACACAGGCGCTGCTTGCACCGGCCAGTCTGGATATTGCCAAATTGCAGAATGTACTTGGCGATATGATGTCGCACAAGATTGATTATGCAGACTTGTATTTTCAATACAGCCGTAGCGAAAGCTGGGGGCTGGAAGAAGGTCAGGTTAAATCCGGTAACTTCTCGATTGATCAAGGTGTTGGCGTACGTGCGGTCAGCGGTGAAAAAACTGCTTTTGCCTACTCGGATGACATTAGTCTAGAGGCACTACAACAAGCTGCCAAAGCAACAAAATCCATTGCAGCCTTAGGCAATGAACAAACAGCAAAATCCATCATCACGTCACACACGGCGCAATTGTACCTGCCGCACGACCCGATAGCCTCACTCTCAGCCGAAGCAAAAGTAAAACTATTGGAACATCTGGAATCCATCGCCAGAAAGCTAGACCCGCGCATCACACAAGTTACCGCATCCATCGCCGGGGAATATGAAGTGGTCATGGTTGCACGCCACGATGGCATAATGGCGGCTGATGTACGCCCGCTGGTGCGCGTTGGCATTAACGTCATTGCAGAAAGCAATGGCCGCCGTGAACAAGGCTCTGCGGGCGGCGGTGGCCGTTTTGATTACAGCTATTTCACTGATGAAGTGTTACATGATTACGCCAAAAAAGCAGTACATCAGGCTTTGGTGAATCTGGATGCACGCCCTGCCCCGGCAGGCAGTATGACGGTAGTACTGGGTGCCGGCTGGCCTGGTATCTTGCTGCATGAAGCGATTGGCCACGGCCTGGAAGGTGACTTTAACCGCAAGGGCAGCTCGGCATTCAGCAACATGATAGGCCAACAGGTTGCCGCCAAAGGCATCACGATTGTCGATGACGGCACCATCGCCGACCGCCGCGGTTCACTGAGCATTGATGATGAAGGCAACCCGACTAACAAAACAGTGCTGATAGAAGATGGCATCCTGCGCGGCTACATTCAGGATACGCTCAATGCACGCCTGATGAACATGCCGCTGACTGGCAATGCACGCCGCGAAAGCTATGCGCATATTCCTATGCCGCGCATGACCAATACCTACATGCTCAATGGCAGCATACCGCCGGAAGAAATTATTAAATCCGTGAAAAAAGGCTTATATGCAGCCAACTTTGGTGGTGGTCAGGTTGATATTACCAGCGGTAAATTCGTGTTTAGCGCTGCTGAAGCGTATATGATTGAAGATGGCAAAATCACCTACCCAGTCAAAGGCGCAACCCTTATTGGCAATGGGCCTGAAGTACTGAAACGCGTTTCAATGATAGGCAATGACATGTCGCTTGATAGCGGCGTGGGTACTTGTGGTAAGGAAGGGCAAAGTGTGCCTGTAGGTGTTGGTCAACCAACCCTTAGAATTGATGGACTTACTGTAGGCGGTACAGGCACGTAATAAAACTGTTATGGATTTATGTTCAGATCACAACAGCATTACAACTAAAATTCTGAAAGGAATATAAAGATGGCCGAGAATACTGAAAAAAAAGAAGTTAAGACTAAAAAGGCAACAACTACAAAAGCAGCAGCCAAACCTAAAACTACTGCCGCAAAAAAAGAAACCACTACAAGCAAAAAAGCTGCCGTTGCTAAAAAGCCAGCGGCAAAAAAAACAACCCCCAGAAAAGCCAAAACAGCAACTGGCAACCTGGAAGAACGCTACAGAATGATTGAAGTTGCAGCTTATTACATCGCAGAAAAAGATGGTTTTGCCGGCAATCCTGTGGACTACTGGATCGCAGCGGAACTCAAAATCAGCAAGTAGCTTTACAGCATCGAAACCGCTGACCTTCGCGTTATTTTTTATTTGGCAAAGTCAGCCTAACTATTTGAACCGTGTATGTTTAAACGCATGCACGGCTAAAATTTTTTAAGTTTTAGCAACTCACAACCGCTATAATCTCGCCTCAAGAAACGCATTAAGCTCTCATTTATGACGCAGACTACCCTGCCAACTCCCAAACGCGGTCAAGTAACACGCTTTACTCTCAACACCACAGGTGAAGATAGCCTTGCGCTGGCAAAGCTTGCAACAGAATTAAAAGTAAAAGAGCAGAGCCATCCGCTAGTCATCATCACCGCCAATGCGTTTGATGCGCAGCGTCTACTGGAAGAAATCCCCTACTTTGCGCCAGATTTAAAAGTGCATTTGCTGCCGGATTGGGAAACCCTGCCCTACGACCAGTTTTCACCGCACCCGGATCTGATTTCCGACCGTTTAACTACGCTCTATCTAATCACGCAAAATGCCTGCGATGTGATTATAGTACCGCTATCAACCGCGCTAATTCGATTAAGTCCAAAAGCCTATCTCAGCGCCAATACTTTCATGCTCAAAAAAGGTCAGAAGCTTGACCTTGAGGCTTTGCGTAGACAATGTGCTGAAGCAGGCTATCACCACGTAAGCCAGGTCATCAGCCACGGTGAGTTCAGCGTGCGCGGCGGTTTGGTAGATTTATTCCCGATGGGCTCGGCACTACCCTACCGTCTTGACCTGTTTGATGACGAAATCGAAACCATACGCACTTTTGACGTGGATACACAGCGTAGCCTGTACCCTGTACCAGAAATAAGACTGTTACCGGCGCGTGAGTTTCCGCTGGACGAGGCTGGCATCGCGACTTTTAGAAGCCAGTTCCGTGAGGCTTTCGAGGGTGACCCGCAGCGCGCAAAAATCTATAAAGATGTCAGCAAAGGTGTCGCCTCCGGTGGTATTGAATGGTATCTACCACTGTTTTTTGAACAGACTGCCAACCTGCTGGATTACCTGCCGGCCGATAGTCTGCTGTGCCTGCATGGCGATTTAGACCAGAGCGCACAGCAATTCTGGCGCGAGGCTCAGTCACGCTATCGCACTTTGGCGCATGATACTGAACGCCCGCTGCTGACACCTGAATCTCTGCTAATAAAAACTGAAGATTTTTTTGCCGCAACGCATGCCTTTGCAAGGTTAACGCTGCAAATTGAAAAATCTGACAACGGCTTACCGGCGCTGGATATTGAGCGCAGAGCGGAACAACCGCTGCATAAACTTAAAGACTTTATCAGCCAGTTTAAAGGGCATATTTTCATTGTTGCCGAAAGTCTTGGACGCCGCGAAACCATGGCGCAATTATTTACCGAGCACGGGCTGGAATTTACAGTTTGTGAAACCTGGAATGATTTCCAAACCAACAAAGCCCTAAATAACAAAACAAAAGCAATGCTGGGTGTCAGCACGCTGCACAGCGGCTTTATTGCCACAACAGATCATAATTTCACGTTTGCAGTCGTTACCGAGGCTGAGCTTTATGCTGCTACAGTACGCCAGCAGCGTCGGCGCGAGAAAGAGAAAGCGCGCAGCACCGAAGGCATGCTCAAGGATTTATCAGAACTGCGCCTAAGCGACCCGGTCGTGCATGAACAGCATGGCGTAGGTCGCTATAAAGGACTGGTGAATCTGGACTTCGGCGAAGGCGAAACCGAGTTCCTGCTACTGGAATACTACGGTGACGACAAACTATATGTGCCGGTTTCGCAGTTATTCCTGATTTCACGCTACTCAGGCGGGCCGCCGGAGTCCGCGCCCTTGCATCGTCTGGGCAGTGGTAACTGGGAAAAGGCCAAGAAAAAAGCACTGAAACAGATTCGCGATACAGCCGCTGAATTGCTCAACTTGTATGCCCAGCGTGCTTCGCGCCGCGGTCATGCCTTTACATTGAGTCTGCATGACTATGAAGCATTCTGCGAGGGCTTTCCATTTGAGGAAACGCCGGATCAGCTAGAAGCCATCGAAAACGTCATTAAAGACATGCAGTCCGGCAGACCGATGGACAGGCTGGTTTGCGGTGATGTTGGTTTTGGTAAAACCGAAGTTGCCTTACGCGCCGCCTTCGTTGCAGTAATGGGTGGCAGGCAGGTTGCCGTGCTGGTTCCAACCACACTGCTGGCCGAGCAGCATTTCAATAATTTCAGTGACCGCTTTGCCGAGTGGCCAATCAAGGTTGCCGAGATTTCCCGCTTCAGAACTGCCAAAGAACAGGCGGCAGCTTTGCACGGTTTGGAAACCGGCGAGATTGACATCATTATCGGCACGCACCGTTTGATACAAAAAGATGTGAAATTCAAGAACCTGGGCCTGGTGATTCTGGATGAAGAACACCGCTTTGGCGTGCGCCAGAAAGAGCAGCTAAAAGCATTACGCGCCGAAGTCGATGTACTGACGCTTACTGCCACGCCAATTCCGCGCACCCTCAGCATGGCAATGGAAGGTCTGCGCGAATTCAGCGTGATTACCACACCGCCGCAAAAACGCCTGAGCATTAAAACCTTCCATACCGAATACTCCGAAGGCATCATCCGTGAAGCAGCCATGCGCGAATTCAAGCGCGGTGGTCAGGTGTATTTTCTGCATAATGAAGTGGACACCATCCACTCCATGCGCGAGAAACTTGAGCGCATACTGCCCGATGCGCGTATTGCAGTTGCCCATGGCCAACTGCGCGAGCGCGAGCTTGAAAACGTAATGCGTGATTTCTATCATCAACGTTACAACCTGCTGCTGTGTACCACCATTATTGAAACTGGTATTGATGTGCCTACCGCTAACACCATCATCATGAACAAGGCGGATATGTTCGGCCTGGCGCAAATGCATCAGTTGCGCGGTCGTGTCGGGCGTTCACACCACCAAGCTTATGCCTACCTGCTCACCGACGCTGACCGAAAAATCACGCCGCAGGCACAAAAACGTCTGGATGCGATCCAACTTATGGAAGACTTGGGCGCTGGCTTTCACCTTGCCATGCATGACCTTGAAATCCGCGGCGCGGGGGAGCTACTGGGTGACAGCCAAAGTGGCGAGATGCAGGAAATCGGCTTCCATTTGTATTCCGACATGCTCAACCACGCGGTTAAACAGCTTAAAGCCGGCAAAGAGCCTGATTTAAACGCGCCGCTAGGCGTGACTACCGAGATTAACCTGCATACTCCTGCCCTGCTCACTAACGCATATTGCCCGGATGTACATGAGCGGCTAGTAATCTATAAACGCCTTGCCAATTGTAACGATGATGACGAACTGGATAGCCTGCAGGAAGAGTTAATCGACCGCTTTGGTTTATTGCCAGAGCAAGGTGAGGCGCTAATCGCTTGCCATCGACTACGGATTGCCGCCAAGGCCATTGGCATTATTAAAATTGATGCCAGCGCCGATGCGATTCAATTGCAGTTCAACCCAAAGGCCGACATTGACCCATTAAAACTCATTAACCTGTTACAGCGCGATAGAAGATGCCGCATGAATGGGCCGGATAAGCTAAGAGTCAGTGTAGGACTGGAAGCAATCAATCTGCGTGCGGATTTTGTGAAATCACTATTAAAAGAGTTTATGTAGATAAACTCAGACAATAAAATAAAAGGCCAACCGTAAGGTTGGCCTTTTATTATCAACAACTTACTCCAAAAAATCAGATTTTAATAACTTCTAGTAAGAATCCACTTCACTATAGTTTTAATATCTTCATCTTTTACTTTAGGGCTGTTAGCCGGCATAGGCATTTTCCCCCATACACCGCCACCGCCTGCTTTCACTTTTTCTACCAGACGTGCCTCTGCAGCTTTGTCATCTTTATACTTCTGCGCGATATCCTTATAAGCCGGCCCAAGAACCGCTGCGTTAATACCATGACACATTAAACATCCGCTCTTTTGTGCCAGTGCCTCTGCGGAGTCCGCAGCATGTGCTGTGCCAAAAACAGACAGCAAGGTACCGAGCAAGCATGCTTTTTTAAACAGTTTATTCATAAACGCTTTCCTTTTGATGTATTAGTTAAAATTACAGGCTGAACACATTCATCGCACCGCCGCCTGGGGCCGCATTGTACTTAACCAGCTCTTTATAGCCGCCAGCTGCACCTAAACCATCGGTCTCGTTAGTTAAACCAAGATTCATCGCAACACCAGCCCAGCCGCCAATACCGGAAAGCACACCAACATATTGCTTACCTTTATGGCCATAAGTAATAGCATTACCAACGACACCTGAACCTACCTGGAATTTCCAGAGTTCTTTACCTGTATTGGCATCCACAGCTTTCATCCAACGATCCAATGTGCCGTAAAACACCAGGTTAGATGAAGTTACCAGCGCACCGCCCCAAGCAGAAAATTTCTCTTTGTTATACCAGGCTTGTTTGCCTTTTAAGCCATCCCAAGCCATAAAGCCACCCATCACGCCGTCAGGACCAGCAAACATCGTGAGTGTAGAACCAACCCATGGCTGACCAGCAATATATTTAGATTCAACTGGCTCATAAGTCATACACACATGGTTCATAGGCACATAGAACAGCCCTGTTTTGGGTGAGAATGCGGCAGGCTGTTCATCTTTCACACCCAGCGCTGAAGGACAGATACCTTGTGCGTTATAGTCCTGATGTGTTGAATAAGCCGCATCTTTAATTGGAGTACCGGTTTTAAGGTCAATACTCTTTGCCCAGTTAACGAACGGCTGCATTTTTTCCGCAACCATTAATGAACCGTTGGCTCGGTCAAACGTGTAGGCAAAGCCGTTACGATCAAAGTGAGTCGCCAGTTTTTTACCTTTAGCATCCCACAGGATGGTCTCATTCATGCCGTCATAATCCCACTCGTCATGAGGTGTCATTTGATAACCCCACTTCGCAACACCGGTATCTACATCACGCGCAAAGATTGTCATAGACCACTTATTATCGCCAGGGCGTACATCAGGGTTCCATACACCAGGGTTACCTGTACCGTAATACATCAGGTTCAATTTTGGATCATATGAATACCAACCCCAGGTTGCTCCACCGCCGTTTTGGTAACCATCTTTTCTAGCTTGTGGTTTAAGCCAGGTTTTAATGCCAAGATCAGTTTCAGGGAATTTTAATTTGTCTTTAGGCAGCGCATTAAATGATCCACCAACCTTATTGCCACCATTCACATCTTCATACAGGGAAAGCGCGCTGTAATGCGGGTTATCTTTATTAAAGTCTGCGCCAATCAAAACATCTTTATCTGAACCTGTGCTATAAGCACGCCAAATCAAAGCACCATCTTTGATATTGTAAGCTGTAATATGACAGCGTACGCCATACTCGCCACCTGAACAGCCGGTGATTACTTTATCTTTAATTACGTGTGGCGCATTGGTATTTGACTCACCAACTCTGGTGTCAGTAACTTGCACATCCCAGATTTTCTTACCGGTTTTTGCATCCAGCGCCACCAACTTACCATCATTCTGCTGCAAAAAAATCTTGCCATCGCCATAACCTAAACCGCGGTTTACATTATCACAGCACAATAAGGCCTGGATTGATGGATCCTGTTTAGGAAAATAAGACCATAATATTTTCTGGTTATCATTAAGATCCAGTGCATAGATATTATTTGGAAAAGCGGTATGCACATACATAATGTCATTAATCACCAGCGGAGCACCTTCATGGCCGCGATTAACACCGGTGGCAAATGTCCATGCCAACTTCAAATTCTTTACATTTCCTTTGTTGATCTGATTCAGTTTGCTATAACCGGTATTGCTGTAATCTTTACGCGGATGAGCCCATTGATTGTCATCCTGCATGAGTTTTGATAATTCATCTGCGGCAAAAGCAGTTGTGCTTAATGCGGTAAGCAAGCCAGCACTCAATATCAGACCTACACCAAATTTGCGTTTAAATTTATGATTCATTCTGCATCCCCAAAATATAAAATCTGTTAAATTAATGTATTACTAATCTCATCCGTTAAAACGAACTTGGTAACGATGCTAGTATTGCAATTGATATGCCAGCGCTATAATTTCTTGCTATACAAATTAAAATTCACTGATAAAATACTTTAAAATCAATTGATTATTTTTTCAGTTAACACCTACCAGTCACTGACGCCGTTTGGGTAACATTTAAAATTGACGTTACAAACTGTGTCAGAACTGAACAGTTGTAACGTGACAGTTGTTCATTTAATTTAAGGGTTCAAGCCAATCCCATGAGTTCTTCTTCAGTAGACAGCACTCCATCAATACTGCAAGCCAGAAATGAGTTTCTGACTAACGGGCATGTGCAAGAAGGCACCATCACAGAGGCTATTGAACGCTCGTGGCGGCGCTGCCTTTCCAGCGGCGTAGATACGCACTCCCCATCAAATATCGAGGTTATAACCACGCAGGAGTTGGCACGTAAGCGTGAACAGCACCGCCAGCTACTGACTCTCGCACAGCCTGAAATGGAAACACTGTGCGAACAGATTGCACATACCCGCAATGTGGTGATACTGACTGATAATGAAGGGTTAATCCTTCACAGCCTGGGCGGGCAACACCTGCTCAGGGAAGAACAGCGCATGGCTTTATCAGCCGGCACCTCCTGGAACGAGAATCAGCGCGGAACTAACGCTATTGGTACTGCAATCATTGAGCAATCGGCATTGACTGTGCAAGGTGCAGAACACTTCATGTCATACCATCACGCGCTCAACTGCTCGGCGGTACCAATTTTTGGTGCAGAAAATCAATTAATCGCCACGCTTGATGTATCGAATGACTACAACGTACCGCAGCAGCACACACTGGCATTGGTGAAAATGTCAGCCCAGATGATTGAAAACCGGCTTTTTCTGGCCAGCTATCAAAGTGATGTTATTTTGCACTTTCACGCTCGCCCTGAGTTTATCGGCACTTTATGGGAAGGTGTCGCCATGTTCACGGATCATGGCAAATTGGTAGCCACCAACCGTAGCGGGCAATTCCAGCTTGGACTAAGCACCCAAGCTGAAACTCCTAATAGTGTTCTTGGTGAAACCCAACTTAATTTTAGCCAGCTGTTTGATATATCCATTGAGAATTTATTAAGACAGGTAGGTAGCGCAGATAAATTAGCGCTTCCATTAAGGTTAAATAATGGTGCAAGGCTTTATGTACAAGTAGAGTTGCTACATAAAAAAATACAGACTGCTAAAGCGGTACCGATTTCAAAAAGAACCAGCGCAGCTAATCTGGATTTGCTTAACAGCGGAGACGCAAAAATCGAGCGTGCAATTGCACAGATCAAGCAAGTGCTGTCCCGTGACATACCCATACTCATTCAGGGCGAAACCGGCGTAGGCAAAGAGCTATTTGCACGTGCGATTCACGAAGCCAGCGCGCAACATAAAGGCCCATGGGTGGCTGTTAATTGTGCTGCACTGCCAGAAGGATTGATTGAAGCTGAACTATTTGGCTACGAAGAAGGTGCATTTACTGGTGCTAAACGCAAAGGCAGCCCGGGTAAGATCGAGCAAGCTGATGGCGGCACCCTGTTTCTGGATGAGATTGGCGATATGCCTCTTTCACTGCAAGCCAGATTACTGCGCGTATTGCAGGAACGTACCGTAACGCCTTTAGGCAGTACAAAATCTATTCCTGTTAACTTTTCACTCATCAGTGCGACCAACCTCAAACTTAAAGAGAAAGTTGAAAGCGGCGAATTCCGCAGTGATCTTTATTATCGCCTGAACGGCCTGAGCGTAGCCTTGCCACCACTCAGACAACGCGCAGATTTAACTGCGCTTATCAATATAATTTTGCAGATTGAGCATGCCAATAATGTAGAAATCACACCAGAAGTAATGGCTATATTTGAACAACACCCATGGCCGGGTAATATACGTCAACTACACAATGTTCTAAGAACAGCGCTGGCACTTGCGGATGGTGAATCAATTAGCGAACTGCATCTTACTCATGATTTTATCGATGAAATCAACGCTACAAATCAAACCGAAACAAAATCAGCAACGCCGGCATTAAATGCGCAGAATCTGGATGACGTCACGTCAAAGGCGATTTTGAAAGCCATGCAGGATCATGCAGGCAACGTTTCTGCGGCCGCGCGTCAGTTGAATATCAGCCGCAATACGCTATATCGAAAATTGAAAGCACTGGGGTTAAATTAACCGCTGATAACGCACATCAAAGTTATCCAAAGCTTAAGAATAGCACCGCGTCCTAACGGCGATAACGATACGGATGAATATAATAAGGGCTGGTGTATGGGTAGTTCCAGTTATACTGCTGCCCCATAATGGTCTGTTCATACTCGCGCTGTACGCAATCGCGCCATGTGTCCGTATCCTTTGTAAACCCCAGTTTTTCACAAGCTGGCCCATATACCCGAATTTTATAGTCCATGAGTTCAGTCGCCCTTTTCTGCTCGGCAGCAGGGTTTGATGCACAGCCGGTAATTATTAGTAACAGGCTAAGTAAGAAGATTGCACGCATTTTCATATTATTCGCTACGAAATATATTGATTAACCGTATGATTGAAACTGCCGGCTTAAAGTTCAGTGCCAAGTCGTGATTATTGCAATTGCACCAACTTACCGATGTACATAAAGAACACCGCGCACTTAAGTTGCAAGCCTTCTTGCGCAAACAGCGCCGAATAAGTGACTAATTGTTTAGAGTGACTGGCTGCTGCCAGCTGCAACACTTGCACTGTTGCATCAACTGGCAAAGTTGTAGTTTTATAATCAATAATCCAGCGGATACCATCTTCAACAAAGGTACGATCCACAATGTGATTGTTAACCTCGGCACCCGATAGCTGCGTTAAAGCCAACTCAACAGCTGCACTATCTCTGACTTTAAGCACCCACTGCCCATCGACGCTATTTAGAGTGGTTATCAACAAACGCTCAACCTGTGCCGCAGACTCCGATGCCAGACCTTCTGCATACCCCCACTGGCGCAGCCAATGCCACATTGCCGGTTTCAGGGAGGCAACACGTGAGACAGGCCAGGCATCTACACCCTGCTGAGCAATAATTTCCATATAGCGGTGGGCCAGCGTGCCGATATCGGCCTCTATACTTTGATGAGTACTGTTCGGCTTGGTATTAGGCTTATTGCTGACAATTGCCTGCGTATCAGTTTGCAAAATCGCAGGCATTACCGACTGCTTTAATCTCACCAGTTTAGGCGTGAAGTTGGCAATATCAGCCTCAGCCTCCGTAGCGCTGTCAGGCTGGCCAGCAGCCTCGAATTCAGATTCAACTACAGCCCACAGCAGATCCATATAAGTATTCTTGGTTGGATTGATTTCACCTTTTGCATTCTGGCTGGCAATACCCACCAGATGCAGTTTGCGCTCTACCCGTGTTGCCGCCACATACAGCACACGTGCCGATTCATTGGCATCGCGCTCTTTTTCGCGGGCTTCCAGATAGTCATACGGACTAACCTTATCTTTATCACGCGCCCCTTTGGGAATATACGGTGCCGCCAGCAGTTCCTGCTGATTACCTACTGCGACCTCCTCCCATAACACCAGCGGTTTATCCCCATTATTACCGCCGGTCGCAGTACCTAAGCCGGGCAGAATAACCGTATCAAACTCCAGCCCTTTGGACTTGTGTATGGTCATCATCTGCACATTCTCGCCCTGTGCCTGAGGTGCGGCAAACAGTTTGGTGATTTCGGTTTCCATGCGCTCCGGTGAAAACTGATTGCTGCGATCCAGCGCATCCAAACAGGTAAAAAACGCCTGCACATCCACCACATCACCCTGCTCCCATAAGCAGGAAGTACCATTCAGCATCAGCCACACACCGCGAATCCAGCGGCTAACACCCATGCGACCCTGACTGGCAAATGCTTCGTTCAGGATCTCGCGTACATGCAATAATCTTGCCTGCCCATCTGCTGATAAATTGTGAATAAACTCATCATTCTGCATCAATGACCAGATGGTGCTGTAATGGTCATGCCCGGCCAGCGCATGCATATCATGCAAATTCAAGCCACACCATGGCGCACGCAATATAGCCAGCCAATGCACTCGGTCTGCGCGATGATGCAAGGCATGCGTGAGCGAGAGTAAATCCTGCACTACCTGCCTACCCTCCAGTGCCTCAATCTCTACCGCCTGAAACGCTATGTCTCTATGTTCGCGACGTAGCTTGCTCACTAACTGTGCAAGGTGTTTTTTAGAGCGCACCAGCACTGCGATTCTTACATCAGGTTTGGCAAGTTGCTCGTTCTGGATAACACGTATCACAGCTTCCGCCTCGCGCTGCTGTGCCTGTTCCGAAGCCTCGTCTGCCTGCTTGATGACCGGATGCACTTCCACACCGGCATGCGCGACATCTTGTTTAGTCGCAATAAACGGCCGGTAATGTATGGCGCCCTGCACTACTTCATCATAGACAGGAAAGATAGGCGCAAACGTACGGTTGATCCAATCCACAATCGCCGGCGTAGACCGGTTATTGCGGTACAGCTGCAGGCGTTCCAGCCGGATGTCACCGATACCATGCTGCGCTGCATCAATAAATAGTCCAACATTGGCTTTGCGGAAACGGTAGATGGATTGCATAGGGTCGCCAACCGTAAATAAAGTTCGACCATCATCAGCCTGCCAGCCTAACGTCAACTGCTCCAGCAATTTAATCTGGCTGGGGCTGGTATCCTGAAACTCATCCACCAGCAAATGCCTGATCTGGTAATCCAGCTTTAGCGCCAGATCAGTCGGCTCGCCAAAATCATCACTCAAAGCACGTGTCGCTCGGTGTGCAATCTCCACAAAGTCCACTTCACCGGCACGCTGGAATGCCAGCCATAACTGGGCAACAGCCAGTTTAAGTAACTGGGAAAGTATGGTGATAATCTGCCAGCCAGAATCATCATTACTTAAAGACGGCAAAGAACGTACTCGGTGTAACGCATCTAAATCATCTACTGCCGCAATAATCTCAGCCAGAGCGGATTTCTGTGCACGGCCCTCATCGGTGGCAGGAAAGCCGAATTTCACATTAAGGCCGCCTTCCTTGCGCGGTTCACCTGCAGCAGTAAGCATAAGATCAGCTAAAGCACACCACATTGGCAACGCTTCGTGTTCTTGTGGGACTGGTCTTTCCCAATCCGCCAAAAGTGCTATCGGACTATCAATTGCCAGATTGGATGCAGCAAAGCGTGCTACCGGCATCAGCAGGTGCTGCAAGGCAAATGGCAAAGCCTGTGTTGCGGCTTCCAACTCAAGCTCGATTAAATAACGCAAAGTCTGCTGCAAAGCCTCTGCATCCACTTCATACTGCGCGTGATGCAGCCACTGGTCACGCTTCTCAAGCATTTTTATCAGCAGGCTTTTAAGCTGATTAGCATCATTATCTACATAACGTAATGCAGCCTTTACTACCTCTTTATGCTCGCCATCTTCCAGTAAAGCCAATGTTTGCTCAGCTGCCTGCGCATATAAGGCACCCGCATCCACCGCCACGCGCGGCTGTGATCCAAACCTGCTCATCAGCGGCATCTGCCGCGCCAGATGCGCACATAGGCTATCAATAGTAAAGATGCGCAAGCGGGATGGATTTTCAATCAGCTGCCAGTTTTGCAGCTGTCCGCGTTCCAGAGCTTTCAAGCTCAAGTCATACGTAATCTGTTTATGCGGCTGCTCAGGTTTATCCTGATTTGCGGCCTTCATCAGGCTATCCAGAATACGTAAACGCATCTCGGCAGCCGCCTTGTTGGTGAAGGTAATCGCGATTATTTCTTCCGGCTCGTTCACGGTTTGCAGCAGTTTGAGGTAACGCTGTGTGAGCAACTCGGTTTTACCGGCACCAGCCGGCGCCTCAACAATAAATGAAGTGAGTTCCAGTGCGCGTTCACGGCTCAGTGCATCCGTTTCGAGGTTAAAGCTGTTCTCGGCACTCACTGCTCTGCCTCCTGAAACTGTTCAAACTGCAATTTACGCTCCGGCAGGCGCAGCAAAGGCTTCACCTCGCAATACATCAGCTCGCTCTCGTCACTAAAGTGCACTGCCGCTTCGCCTTCACGCAGTTCCAGTGCAATGGATTCAATCGCGGATTTCCAGTGTTTTAGCAGCTGCGGCCAGTCGGTAAAGTTCTGCGTAAATGCCGGTTTGCGTTTGTTCGCTTCGGCTTCAAAATTCTCAACAGATACGCCTGCAAAGGTATGTTCAGCCGTTTTTACCATGCCAAAATGTATACCGGCAACCTGCGCAGTTTCATCCGCATAAAAAGTAGCATATATCGGCAGCTGTGGTTCGATAATGCGATCTTCGCCCCAGCTTTTTATTTTCGGCATTTGTCCGGTTTTATAGTCAATAAATTCCAGCCCGCCATTATCAAGCTGATGCACCCGGTCGATTTTTAACGTAACTTCAATACCGCAAATGTGTACTTTCTTGCCCACTTCACAATCAACAATTCTAAACGCCACCCCACGCGCCTTTTCATACGCCAGCCAATCGCCAACCAGTTTTATTAGCCGTTCGGATTCCAGCTCGAGCACAGTAGCGGATGCCACACTGCTCTCGGCAGCAAATGCCTGCAGGGTATTACGCACAGCTTTAGTTAAGGCGGCCATAAAAGTATCCGCACTCATGTCACGCAAATCGGCAAAGTGGCGTTTGCGCCAGAACTGCTCCAGCACACCATGCACCAATGAACCGCGCTCCATATTATCCAAACCGGACGTGGGTGTTTTAAGCGCTTTCGCTCCCAGTCTATATTGGTAGAATGCCCAAGCGGGGCAAATTGCCTGCGCTTTTAACAGACCGGTTCCGCCGGAAACATGCTCACCTTCTTTTACTAGCGGAGCAAGGTGGTCATCCACATATTCCAGTGCATCATGGCCGCCATGACTTAACTGTTCGGCCAGCGTTTTAGCCAAAGTCAACTCAGCATCCAAAACGGCAATATCCTGCATTAAAGGTGATGACCGCAACTGGCTCTCACCATCCATTCTGCTGCTTGAAAAAATAATATGCCTGGCTGAATGCAAAAGCCGCCGCTGTATCGTGACTGCAAAAACTGCCTGCACATTGTTATCTGCATTCGGCAGCGCGGCAGCGCGTTGTACTGAAGCAGGCAGCAATGGGTTAGGCCGTGCCAGTGGCGGCCAGATATGGTCATTCATGTGCATGCACCATAGCGCATCTACCGGCGCACTCAGGCCTTCCATAATCCCAAGAACCTGTATCGCTGGCTCCAGCTCGGTTTCGGCCTGAAATACCTGACTGGTACATATCTGTTGCAGGTAATACACGGCTTCGCTGGCAGATAGTTTTTTATCCAACACATCCAGCCTTGCCAACTGTTGCAAGGCCTTCTGCCAGGCATTAATTGCCTGATATTCAAGACTGTTGATATTACGTTCACCCGGCCAGCCCAGCGCTTCCAGAATCGCATCCAGCGTCTGTGCCCACTGTGTCGCTGACAGTTTTCTAGCACTGGGAATCTCCTGCGCAGCCTTGACATTTGCCAGCAAGGATTCAAGACTCAAGCCTTCTTGTTGTTGCTCCTGTATAAACTCCACGAAACGTCGCAGGCTAAACTGCATGGGCAGCTTCTCGCGCATTTTTGCATCAAGCTGCGCCCGCGCATCGGCCTCGTGTTTACTCGCAGACCAGAATGGCGAAAGCAGCAGTACGGATACATCTGCCTGCTGTAACTGATGCACGGTTATCAGTCGCAGCAGATTCAAGCCAGCCTGAATAAGCGCCTGCTGCGACAACGGGGTGCCCAATGAGAAATTATAGTGGCGTGGAATATTTACCCAGCCTGGACGCACGCTTAATGGATAAAACACATCATCCAGCAAATCTGCCAGCTGGTTTCTTACCTCACTTAAACGGGGAGTCACAATGGCAAGTTTTGCAGCAGGGTTTTCGGCCAATTGCTGCTGCGCCCAAGCGACGGCCGCGCGGCATTCTGCTTCCTGATTTTCCAGCTGAATGTGCAGCGTATGTGCTGGCTCGCTGGCGGTTGTTGCGTATTCAGCCACCTGCACGCCGCGCTTAACTAAAATATCACGCAAACACTGTTCCTGCGGAGCGGTCTGATCAAAACCGCCAAACGCTATACGTGCCGGCAATTGCCCCGCGCCTTGAGCCAGTTGCGCTAACTGCCAATCCATGTAACGCACGCTTTCCAACGCCCCAAGCTCACGGCAGCGCTGCTGGAATGCACGCTGCCAATACATGAATTGCCGCGTTTCTTCAGCCTGCTGCTCACGCGGCACATGCAGGTTCCATGCAATCAGGTAACGGTTCGCTTCGATTGCCGCACTGGCCAAACCGGAAATATCAAACAACTCACCGAAGGCATTTTTCTGTAGAGATAACCCAATCACTTCTTCCCACAGCAACTGCTCGTTAAAAGCACTTAAAGCATAGGGTGGTGATTGCTCATCTATCGTCCCAGTGAGCAAGCCTTCTTCAATGGTTTTTTCCAGCCATTGCGCCAGGGTCTGCACATTCGGGCTATGCCACTGTAATTTTCCTGCATGAATCTGCTGCTGTGCAATGTCGCTTTGAATACTACGCGCCAGACGCGCGGACGGACATAAAATAATTGAATTGGCAGACATTGCACAATTCTATTGGATAATTGGCATTAGGCAAATAAAATGCAGTTATTCAGACAAATAAGGCCATGAGGCATCACATGCTCGCTAACATTAAAAGATTTATTAAATATTTAACCCTGCTGTTATTGATTCCGCTCCTGCTCTTCGTCATTTACATCTGGGCAGCACTGACCTGGACATACTCTTCCGGTGAACGCGCCGGTTATGTACAGAAACTCTCACAGAAAGGTTGGGTGTGTAAAACCTTTGAGGGTGAATTAATACTGGTTTCCATGCCCGGCACACAGGCAGAGAAGTTCTTATTTACAGTAAGAAACAAAACTATAGCTAAAAAAATTAACGAAACTGTAGGCCAACGTGTACGCCTGATTTATGAAGAGCATAGAGGCCTGCCCACTACCTGCTTTGGTGATACGGCCTATTTCGTGACCGACGTGCAAACGCTAGATAGGCAACAATAAGGGATAAACAGTAATAATGGCTGCAACTGACGAAAAGAATTACATCACGCCGGAAGGCTTTGCAGCACTCAAGGCAGAATTTCACCAGCTCTACAAAATCGAGCGCCCGGAGGTGGTGCGCACCGTGGCTTGGGCAGCAAGCAACGGCGACAGAAGTGAAAACGGCGACTACATCTATGGCAAACGACGCCTGCGTCAGATAGACAGCCGCTGCCGCCACCTGATGCGACGCATGGATTTAGCTGAAATCGTGGATTCAAGCCAGCAACAGCATCTGGAAAAAATCTTCTTCGGCGCCTGGGTCACTTTATATCATCTGAACGATGACACCGAACATGTGTACCGTGTTGTCGGTAAAGATGAACTGGAGCCATCCAAGGGATATATCAGCTGGATATCGCCTCTAGGCAAAGCCATGCTGGGGAAAACCATCGGTGATACCGTGCGGCTGACAACGCCAAAAGGCGAAGAGGAATTCGAGGTGACTGACGTCAGTTATCAGGAGCCTGCCGCCACAGCATGAAGAATTATGACATCTTCTGCAAAATCGTCGATAACTTTGGCGATATCGGCGTGTGCTGGCGTCTGGCTAAACAACTCCGGACAGAACATGACATCAATATCCGCTTATGGATTGATGCATTAAATATCGCCCGGCAGCTTATTCCGGCATTAGACGTCACAAAAAGAATTCAAACTATTGAAGGCATCACCATAGCGGCATGGGATGCAAACACCAGATTCGAGCAAGCATCCAATGTAGTGATTGAAGCCTTTGGCTGCGAATTGCCCTCAGATTACCTAGCGCTTATGCAAGCTGACAATATCTGGATAAATCTGGAATATCTGTCAGCGGAGCCATGGGTTGAGGGTTTTCATGGCAGAAACTCAAAACACGGCAATCTAACACGCCATTTCTTTTTTCCTGGCTTTACCGCAGCGACCGGTGGCCTGCTACGTGAGCATAACATTGTTGAAAATAATCAAAAAATCACTGCCAGCCAGCCACTGCAACAGGATTTTTTTCAACGTCTGAAATTAACGCCGCCTGAAGAAAACAGTTCTGCACTGAAAGTTTCATTATTCAGCTACCCGCATGCACCTATTCATGAGTTATTAAACGCAATGGTAGAAAGCAGCCAGCGCATTGTTTGTTATGTCCCAGCAACCAGCATCCTGCCCAAGATTGCTGACTTTTTTGGCAAGGAATTTGTTATTACGGGCGAGCATCTCACTCATAAAAACCTATGCCTGCAAGTGCTGCCATTTTTAAGCCAGGTCGATTACGACAATCTACTGACGATTTGTGACATCAATTTCGTGCGTGGCGAAGACAGCTGGATACGCGCAATCTGGGCGGGTAAACCATTTATCTGGCAACCCTATTGGCAGACCGAGGCTACGCACATTACCAAACTCGATGCTTTTCTGGATTTATTTTATTCCGGCTGTAGCGAACCCGTGCAGAAGGCTGCCTTTACCATGCACCGCCACTGGCTATCAGACGCTATACCCTGTGCAGTTTGGCAGGATTATTTGAATAACCTTGGCTCAATTGCCGCATTTAATTTGCAGCAGTCTAACAAGCTTGCTCTTTTACCGGACCTAGCCAGTAACTTGGTGATTTTTATTGAAAAATCAGCAAGTAATAATATATAATGCCCGGCTTTACGCACTTCCCCTTTAATTTGTAAGGCAACCTATGAAAACAGCACAAGAACTCCGCGTTGGTAACGTGATTATGGTAGGCAACGATCCGCTCGTTGTTGTTAAAACAGAGTACAACAAATCTGGCCGTAACTCTGCCGTAGTTAAAATGAAATTCAAAAATCTGCTGACTGAAACTCCAAGCGAGAACGTATACAACGCTGGCGACAAGTTTGAAGTTGTTATTCTGGACAAAAAAGAAGTAACTTACTCGTACTTCGCAGACCCTGCTTACGTGTTCATGGATGCCGAATATAACCAATACGACGTTGACGGTGAGTACATGACTGACGTTTTACCATTTCTGGAAGACGGCTTGCCTGCTGACTTGCGTTTTTACAACGACAAAGCAATCTCAGTTGAAATTGCAAACTCAGTAGTGCGCGAAATCACTTACACCGAGCCAGCAGTTAAAGGCGACACATCAGGTAAAGTATTGAAACCAGCTAAAATCGCTACCGGTTTTGAAGTGGCTGTGCCTTTATTTGTTAGCCAAGGCGACAGAATCGAAATCGATACTCGTACCGGCGAATACAAAAACCGCGTAATGAAATAAGTCTGAAATATTTAAAAAAGGGAGCAACTAGCTCCCTTTTTTTATGCCTAATAACTTGAAAATCGCGTTAAGATAGCGCTATAAGAAATTAAAAAATGTCTCACTAATAAAAATAAAACTACTGGAGAAGCGCCAATGAACGACAAACAATTAGTCGCGTTGCACGCCGCTAAATACGTAAAGAACGGCATGCTGGTTGGATTAGGCACCGGCTCAACCGTCAATTACTTCATTGATGAGCTAGCCCGTTTGCAAAATGAAGAAGACCTGAACATCACCACCGTAGCCAGCTCCACCATCAGCGCTCAAAGAGCGCAAACGCTTAATCTACCTATCGTGGCACTTGAGCATATTAGCCAGATTGATTTGTATGTAGATGGCGCCGACGAGATCACCCCGGATAAAACACTGCTTAAAGGTCGCGGCAGTGACCTGGTTAAAGAAAAACTGTTAGCTAACGCTGCCAAGCACTTTATTACCGTGGCTGACGCCAGCAAGCTGGTCAGCTATATCGGTCAGAACTTTGTGATTCCTATTGAGGTGATTCCGTTCGCCTGGCAGCTTGCCAAAAAGAGCCTCGAAGACATCGGCGGTCAGGGCGACCTGCGCCCCAACGCAGCCAAAGATGGCTTCTGGGTAACTTCACATGGCAGCTACGTGCTGGACATGAAATTCGATAAAAACCTGAATGCCGGCACCTTAAACGCACTCATCAACAATACCCCGGGAGTTGTGGAGCATGGAATTTTCTACCAGCTGGCTGACACAATTCTAATTGCCGACAATGGCGTAGTAAGCGAGTATCAACCAAGTGGACTCAAGAATTGATTATTTCAATTCGAGATAAACACTTTATGCGTTTATTCTTTCAGTCACTGTTGATACTAAGCCTGACGTTTCTGGCAGGCTGTAAACCTGCGGATAAAATAGGCAGCCTGCCAGACATAGACAACAATAAAAAGGAAATTGTTTTTGTCACGCATAATGGGCCTTCAACTTATTATCTCGATAACGATAACCAACCCGCCGGCATAGAACACGATCTTGCGGCAATGTTCGTAAAACAATATTTTCCAGGTTATGAAATTCGCTTTGTATTAGTCAATAGCATCAGCGACGTTATCCCCAGCTTGCTGAAAGGCAAAGCACATATTGCTGCAGCTAATCTAACAGTCACACGTCTGCGCGAACATTTGGTGCTATTCGCCACACCATATCAGGAAGTACAGCAGCAGCTCATTTTCAATAATGAAGTGAATCAAAAGCCCAAGAATCTGGATGAAATTAAAGATAAAAAAATAGCCGTTCCAGCTGGCACCAGCTATGCAGAGCGCTTAGCTGAGCTGCAGAAAAAACACCGTGTCTTACACTGGCACGCCGAACAAGGCACTAATACAGAATCGCTGCTAGAAGAAGTAGCCGATGGCATTCTTGATTACACGGTCGCAGATAGCCATCTGGTTTCACTGATGCAGAATTATTACCCCAATCTGGAAGTGGCGTTACCTATAGGCCCTGCCGATAACATTGCATGGGCAATGCCAAAAAACGCAGACCATAAACTTAAAAGCAAAGTAAATGAGTTCTTCAGCAAGATTAAAAAAGATGGCTCATTACGTAACTTGCTGGATCGCTATTACGGTCACTCAGAACGCTTAAATACGCTGGATGTCACTACTTTCCTCAAGCGCAACAGCACCATACTGCCAAAATATATCCATCTATTTAAACAGGCGCAGGACATTACCGGACTTGATTGGCGCCTGCTGGCGGCAGTCAGTTACAGAGAATCACACTGGGATACTTACAACACATCGCCTACCAATGTGCGCGGCTTGATGATGCTGACCGAAGATACCGCTGACCTAATGGGAGTTACTGACAGATTAGACCCCAAGCAAAGCATCCCGGCCGGGGCTAAATACATTATGAAACTCAAAGACACCGTACCAGAGCGTATTCCTGAGCCGGATAGAACCTACATGGCACTTGCCGCCTACAACATAGGCTATGCCCACGTTGAAGATGCCAGAGTGCTAGCTAAACGGCTTAACCTTAATCCAGATCGCTGGGCAGACGTTAAAAAAACGCTAGTGCTGCTTAAAAACCCTCAATATTACAGCACACTTAAATACGGTTACGCCAGCGGTGGTGCACCTGTGATCTTTGTTGAATCAGTACGCAGCTATCAGCGCATTCTGGAAAAGTATCAGCCTGCTCACAGCCCTGATATATATAAATTCAGGATTGCACGTAATTAACCAATTTCATCATACTGTTAAAATGTCTGTGCAGAATTACCTATACCGATGGAACACCCAATATTTGCTGTTGCCCTTACTCAAACTCAACCGACCAGCACGAGTTCTTTTGTAACCAGTGGCAAGCGTTATATCCCCAACAAGCCCAATAAATCTACAACCGAATCAATAGTAAAATCCGGCTTAACTGTTGAGGCATCAACATAAGCCTGACGATATTTACCGGTTCTGACCAGTACACCTTTCAGGCCAACACCCTGCCCGCCAGCCATATCTACATCAATATCATCACCGACAATCACGGTTTCAGTTGCTGCCAGCCCCATATCATCCAACGCAATCTGAAAAAAATCAGCAGATGGTTTGCCTATAACCATGGCCTTGCTGCCGCTGGCATACTCTAAACCATCAATAAAACCGCCGATATCCATCTGCAGTCCATGTTCAGTCTGCCAGAAACGGTTCTTATGAATAGCGATCAGTCTTGCGCCCTGCATCAGGCTATTAAAAAGCTCATTCAGTAAGGGATAAGTCCAGGCATTGCCAATGTCACCGACGATAATGTAATCAGGAGCTGTATCGGATTGGCGAAACTGCCCAAAGTCGTTTTTTATATCATCCGCCAGTAGCAGACGACACACGGGATCATGCTGGCGCTGTAAATAAAACAGCGTTGCCTGCGGCGCGCTGATGATTTCATTTGCAGGAATTGAAAAACCAAGTGCATTGATCTTATTCTGCAATGAAACCAGCGACAGTGTGCTGGTATTGGTCACAAAGCGGCAAGGTATACCGCTGGTACGAATTCTGGCAACGGCTTCTATAGCACCCTCTATCGGTTTTGAGCCAACATACAGCACGCCATCCAGATCGAACAAAATACCTTTAATTGATGATAGCGTATTCATATTAACCACCCTTCAAATCAGGTTAGCTAAAGCAATACCTATTACAAAACCTGCTAAGAGCATACTCCTGAATTAGAAGCCTAATCTGTGACTTTGTTCACCCTGACAGGCATCAGGCTTTAATGTATTCCAGATTATTCATGTACGCCCTCAGCACCTGCGGCACTTTTACGCTACCATCGGCCTGCTGGTAGTTCTCAAGCACGGCAACCAGCGTACGACCAACTGCCAGGCCGGAACCATTCAATGTATGCACCAGCTCGGGCTTGCCGTTCTCGTTTCTGAACCGTGCCTGCAGGCGGCGTGCCTGAAAAGCCTCGCAGTTGGAAACTGATGATATCTCACGATAGGTGTTCTGTGCCGGCAGCCATACTTCCAGGTCATAAGTCTTGGCAGCACCAAAGCCCATATCACCGGTACACAATGACACTACGCGATACGGCAGCTCAAGCGCTTTAAGAATATTTTCCGCATGCCCTACCATCTGCTCAAGCGCTTCATAGCTGGTTGACGGGTGCACGATCTGTACCATTTCCACTTTATCAAACTGGTGCTGGCGTATCATGCCTTTGGTATCTCTACCGTAAGAACCGGCCTCAGAGCGGAAGCAAGGCGTATGCGCAGTAAGCTTGATGGGTAAAGCTTCCAAAGGCACGATTTCATCGCGCACCGTGTTGGTGAGCGTCACTTCAGAAGTCGGTATAAGATAAAATTTGTTACCAAAAAATTGATCTCCTGCAGTATCTAACAACCCTCGAGGATTTGTATTCAGAGAGAATAGATCTTGTTCAAATTTAGGTAACTGCCCTGTACCACGCAAGGTTTCAGCATTGACTATATAGGGTGTATAGCACTCAATGTAGCCATGATGGTCAGTTTGCGTATCCAACATGAACTGTGCAAGAGCGCGGTGCAACTTTGCAATCTGACCACGCATAAAAGTAAAACGCGCACCGGCAAGCTTGGCACCAGTATCAAAATCCAGCCCCAGCGGCGCACCTACATCGGCATGGTCTTTGATCTCGAAATCAAACACGCGCGGCGTGCCTACACGGCGCACTTCAACGTTATCTGCTTCGGATTTACCTTGTGGCACGCTTGCATGCGGCAGGTTAGGGACATTCAATAACAGGCTCTGCAGCTCGGTTTGTAACTCACCCAAGCGCGCCTCATCAGCTTTCAGTTGGTCACCCAGGCCGGCAACTTCCGCCATGATGGCAGAAACATCTTCACCTTTTGCCTTCGCCATGCCTATCTGTTTGGAGGCATTGTTGCGTTTGGCCTGCAAATCCTGCGTGCGCGTCTGCACAGTCTTGCGCTCTTGCTCCAGTGCAGTGAACCGGGCTGAGTCAAACTCAAAGCCCCTTCTTTGCAACTGTGCCACAACAGCGTCTAAATCATTTCTTAATGCTTGAATGTCTAACATAGGTTTTCCTAATTACTTTTTATTTTTGGCTTTGGCATCCAGCGAGCGCAGATGCGCCAATTTTTCCGCTATTTTACCCTCAAGCCCACGCGGTGTGGGCACATAAAACTGCTGCGGCGCCAAATCATCCGGGAAATAACTTTCACCAGCCGCATAAGCCTCCGGCTCATTATGGGCATAACGGTATTCTTTACCGTAGTCCAGCGACTTCATAAGCTTGGTTGGCGCATTACGTAAATGCAACGGTACTGTGCGCGATTTATCCTGTGCCACAAATGCTTTGGCCTGGTTGTAGGCCATATACGCTGCATTGCTCTTGGGTGCCACGGCCAGATAAATCACTGCATTTGACAACGCCAGCTCACCTTCCGGCGAGCCGAGCCGTTCGTAAATCTGACAGGCTTCCAGCGCCATGGTCTGCGCACGCGGGTCTGCGATACCAATATCTTCAACCGCCATGCGTACAATGCGCCGTCCTAAATACAGCGGGTCAGCACCGCCATCAATCATGCGTAAAAACCAGTACAAGGCAGCATCAGGGTTAGAACCACGCACCGATTTATGCAGTGCGGATATCTGGTCGTAAAACGCTTCGCCGCCTTTATCAAAACGGCGCAGCTTGCTCGCCATCGTCGTCTGCAAAAAGGCTTCATCAATTTCTGTAACACCCGCACCTTGTGCCGCGCTAAACAAACTTTCGGCAAAGTTAAGCAGGCGCCTTGCATCGCCATCAGCATAGGCTAACACTTGCTCACGCACCTCGTCAGTCAACGCGACATTTTCAGCAACTAATTGCTGCGCGCGGTCGAGCAGCAAAGACAACTCGGCCTCTGATAGTGCATTAAGTACAAACACCTGCGCGCGGCTCAACAATGCACTATTCACTTCAAACGAAGGGTTTTCAGTGGTGGCGCCGATAAAAGTAATCAGGCCACTTTCAACAAACGGCAAGAAAGCATCCTGCTGGCCTTTATTGAAGCGATGCACTTCATCTACGAACAATATGGTTTTGCGCCCATGCTGCTGCAAGATAATCTCTGCCCGTTCTACCGCCTCACGGATGTCCTTAATACCGGATAACACTGCAGAAATTGGAATGAAGTCAGCATCAGCGGTATTGGCGATAAGTCGCGCCAGCGTAGTTTTACCAACGCCCGGCGGCCCCCACAGAATCATGGAAGGCAGATTGCCAGAATTAAATGCCAGACGTAACGGCTTGCCCGCACCGAGAAGGTGTGACTGCCCTACTACTTCATCTAAAGTTTTCGGGCGTAAACGCTCGGCAAGTGGCGCTTGTGGCGTATTGGGGGTAAACAGACTGTTCAAAATAAGCGCCCTTTACTCACCCACCACATCTACCCCTTTTGGCGGCTTAAACAAGAAAGTTTTTTCTTCAAGCGCGGGATTAACCTCAACCTTACTAAAGGTAATTTTAGTGGTGTGGCCAAAGCTATCGACCAAAGACATTTCCTGGAGTTTATTATCCTTAAACCCCATCAGTATTTTCTCAAATCCGGACTCTTTATCTTTTGGGTTAGCGCTCACCCAGTCCAGATTATCACTACTGGCCGCGTTAATCAGCTTGAAACTTTTATCAATGGCTTCGCCGCCCGCCAACAAAGCTGCGGGGCTGGAGCCTATAGACTTATTTAATTCACGCACCGTGACTTGCGCTAATTCAGTATCGTACAGCCACACCTGATTACCATCGCTGATGATCTGCTGTTCATAGGGCTTGTGGTAATCCCACCTGAATTTGTTCGGCCGCTTGAGCTGCATTTCGCCATCGACTTCCTGCACTTTCCGGCCTTGTTTATCCGTGACCACCTGATGGAAATTAGCGCGAACAGACTTGGTCTGCTCGTAAAAAACCTTCACACTCGACATACCGTCAGCATTAGCCGTTTGCGCTGCCAATAACAATGGGAGCAGCAAACTCAGCGCTACATTTTTAATTTGTATCATTTAATTCCTAATAATTATTCCAGCTAAACTTTGCTGTTCCGGCTAAACGCTGGCTAACCGTTAGCTGAAGCTTCGTGATGTGGTGCCAATACTTCACGGTTACCATTACTCTGCATCGCTGACACCAAGCCGGCACGCTCCATATCTTCAATCAAACGAGCAGCACGGTTATAGCCTATGCGTAACTGGCGCTGCACAGATGAAATGCTGGCACGACGGGTTTTGAGCACGATACCAACTGCTTCATCGTATAACGGGTCAACTTCTGCCCCGCCTTCACCAACACCGCCGCCGGCAAAGTCAGCACCGCCTTCTTCTGCTTCGTTGGTTAGAATGCCTTCAATGTAATTCGGTTCACCTTGGGCTTTCAGGTAATTGACCACTTTATGCACTTCCTGATCGGACACAAACGCACCGTGGATACGTGTCGGGTAGCCGGTTCCGGGCGGCATGTATAACATATCGCCCTGCCCCAGTAACGCTTCAGCGCCCATTTGGTCCAATATTGTGCGTGAGTCAATTTTGCTTGAAACCTGAAACGCGATACGTGTAGGAATATTGGCCTTAATCAGGCCGGTAATCACATCCACTGACGGGCGCTGCGTTGCCAGCACCAGGTGGATGCCGGATGCACGTGCCTTTTGTGCCAGCCGCGCAATCAGCTCTTCCACCTTTTTACCTACCACCATCATCAGGTCAGCCAACTCATCAATCACCACCACAATCAATGGCATTTCGTCCAGCGGCTCCGGATTATCCGGCGTCAGACTGAATGGATGAGGAATCGAGGTGCCGTCTTTTTTCGCTTCCTTGATTTTCTGGTTATAGCCGGCAAGGTTGCGCACACCGAGCATAGACATCAGTTTGTAACGGCGCTCCATCTCCGCCACGCACCAGTTCAAAGCATTGGCAGCCTGACGCATATCGGTCACCACCGGTGCCAGCAGGTGTGGAATACCTTCGTACACAGAAAGCTCCAGCATTTTCGGGTCTATCAAAATCATGCGCACCTGGCTTGCGTCAGACTTATACAGCATGCTCAAGATCAGCGCGTTGATCGCTACTGATTTACCTGAACCAGTGGTACCTGCCACCAGCACATGCGGCATTTTGGCCAAATCGGCCACCGCAGGCTTACCGGAGATATCCTTACCCAATGATATGGCAATCGGTGAATGTACATCTGCATAGGCCTGACTGCCCATGATTTCAGATAAATGAACGATTTGACGCTTGGAGTTTGGAATCTCCAGCCCCATGCAGGTTTTGCCCGGAATCGTCTCCACCAGACGCACACTGACCACAGATAATGCACGGGCTAAATCTTTCACCAGATTAGTGACCTGGCTACCTTTAACGCCAGCGGCCGGCTCCAGCTCGTAACGCGTGATTACAGGGCCGGGCAACGCAGTCAATACTTTAACTTCAATCCCAAAATCCATCAGTTTGCGTTCGATCAGGCGTGAGGTAAAGTCCAGCGTTTCTGCTGATGGCAGCTCAACATTGCTGCTAGGCTCATCCAGCAGGTGTATAGGCGGCAAGGGTGAGTCCGGATGCGTTTCAAACAGCGGCACCTGTTTCTCTTTTTGCACGCGCGCACTCTTGGCAATTTCCAATACCGGCGCTTCAATCTGTACCGGCTCACGATCCACGACACGGGCACGTTCGCTCTCAACAAACTCAGTACGTTCCTGCTTAACCGCCTCACCGGCTTTTCTGTCCTGCCAGTCATGCCACTTCAACCGGATAAACTCATTACTGGTAATTAATCCAGCACCGAATTTTTCAATAATCATGATCCATGACCAGCCGGTAAACAGGCTAAAGCCCACCATAAACATCAGTAATAAAAGCATGCTGGAACCAATATAGCCGAATAAACTACGCAGCCCTGCATCTACAGAAGCACCAAGCATACCGCCGGGCGCAAGAGGCAAGCTTGCTGGCAAGGTAATGAGATGCCCGGCCTCCAGCGCACTGGAAGCAACCAGCAGTAAAGCAAAACCGATAAAATTAAACAGCAAAAAAGGCTTTTCTCTTTGATCGACAACTTCCAGCGTTAAATACACAAACCACATCGCATAAAACGCCAGCACTGCCCACCACCACGCTGAAAAACCAAATACATACAAAAGCAGATCAGATACCCATGCCCCCACACTACCGCCGCCGTTATGGATAGCAGCATTATCTGGCGCCATATGCGACCACGAAGAATCATCAGGATGATAGGTAAAAAGAATGACCGTAATATAAAGGCCTATCAGTACCAGACCCAACCACCATGCTTCTTTAATAAGCGTTGTGGCTAGCGCATTTGATTTACTGACCTCGGCCTCGCGTCTTGCATTGACCGGTTTGGATTTTTTGAAAAACAAGATAGTAAAACCTTAGCTTATTTACAGTTGGATTTAATTATATCAGTATCAAAGTAAGTGCGTAGCGATTAGAATATCAACATCTTTGCAAGCGTAAATATCAAGGAGCTGCATCATGGATATTGGGATTAAAGAACAGGATAGAAAACACATCGCGCAGGGTCTGTCTCATTTGCTGGCAGACACCTATACACTTTATCTGAAAACACATTATTTTCATTGGAACGTCACCGGGCCAATGTTTAATACATTGCACTTGATGTTTGAAACGCAATATACCGAACTGGCGCTTGCTGTTGATTTAATTGCTGAACGCATACGTGCATTAGATGTTTACGCGCCAGGCACATATAGAGACTTTGCGAAGCTGAGTTCAATCAAGGAATCTGAATCTGTGCCAAAAGCACAGGACATGATTGCAGAATTAGTGGCAGGCCACGAAGCAGTCTGCCGCACAGCACGCAGCGTGTTCCCGAGTGCGGATGCCGCATCGGATGAAGCAACTGCCGACCTGCTCACACAGCGCCTGCAGCTTCATGAGAAGACAGCATGGATGCTGCGCAGCTTGCTTGAGAAATAAGCAATAAAACCAAACTTTTAGTAAATGTTAATTTAGAAAGCAATAGATTATGGCAACACGTCACGCCAAATTACTCATTTTAGGCTCTGGCCCAGCGGGCTATTCAGCTGCTGTTTATGCAGCGCGCGCTAATCTTAAACCTGTACTCATTACCGGCATTGCACAAGGCGGCCAGCTTATGACCACCACCGAAGTGGACAACTGGCCAGCGGACGCAGATGGCGTGCAAGGCCCTGAATTGATGGCGCGCTTTCAAAAACATGCTGAACGCTTCAACACCGAAATGATTTTTGACCATATTCACACTACACACCTGAAAGAAAAACCGATTCGCTTAGTAGGTGACAGTGGCGAATATACTTGCGATGCATTGATTATTGCCACTGGCGCATCTGCCAAGTACTTAGGATTGCCATCTGAGGAAGCTTTCTCTGGCAAAGGCGTTTCTGCATGTGCAACCTGCGATGGTTTCTTTTACAGGAATCAGGAAGTTGCCGTGATTGGCGGTGGCAACACTGCTGTTGAAGAAGCCTTATATCTGGCAAATATCGCCAGCAAAGTAACACTGGTGCACCGCCGCGACAAATTCAAGGCGGAAGCCATTTTGGTGGACAAGCTCATGGCACGCGTCGCAGAAGGAAAAATCGTACTTGAGACTTTCGCGACACTGGACGAAGTGCTAGGTGACAATACCGGCGTGACTGGCATGCGTATTAAAAACGTAAATGACAACAGCACCAAAGACATCAAATTGCAGGGTGTGTTTATTGCGATTGGCCACAAACCCAATACCGACATTTTTGAAGGTCAATTGGAAATGGAAGGCGGCTATATCGTCACGCAAATGGGTCGCGGCGGTAATGCAACTGCGACCAGTGTGTCAGGCGTATTTGCTGCCGGTGATGTGCAAGACCATATCTACCGCCAGGCCGTTACCAGCGCAGGCACCGGCTGCATGGCTGCACTGGACGCAGAACGTTATTTAGACCATTTGAAATAAATATCAAAATCTGCTGTTCCGGACGCATAGCGCCTGGAACAGCATAAAGACTAGATATGATGAAAACGCTGCGCGAACAGATCAAGCAAGTCAAACCTCAAATCAAAGCAGAGCCTGCTATACCAGCAGCTAAAAGCATAGAGCCTGCCGAAGTTGAGGATTTGTTTCAGCAGGCAGTAAAAGATGCACGACCTCTACCGAACGAGGTAAAACACGCGCGTTTACATCACCCCCCTAAAAAACCCAAACCCATCCCCAAACAATTTATTAAGGATGAGCAGCAGGCTTTAGCTGATTCATTATCCGATCATTACATTCCTGCACATGAACTGGAAACCGGCGAAGAGTTGCTCTATCTGCGCGATGGGCATTCACCGGATATATTAAGCAAATTACGCCGCGGGCATTGGGTAATACAAGCCGCAATTGATCTGCACGGCCTGATTTCTGACGAAGCACGGCTGTATGTGGCCACTTTCCTGAATGACTGTAAAAAACGCGAGCTACGCTGTGTGCGTATCGTACATGGCAAGGGGCTAGGTTCACGCAACCGCGAACCCGTACTCAAACATAAACTGCGAGGCTGGCTGATGCAGCGTGATGAAGTGATTGCCTATGCGCAGGCACGTAAAAACGATGGCGGCAGCGGTGCTGTTATTGTATTGCTCAAGGCTTAAAGCAATATCAATTGGTGCTATCAATTTCTTGATTCATTATTGTTACTTTGAGTATCTAAATTTCTAAATAATAAATCTTGCTAAAGACTCCTTTCAACCCGTTTTTGTCGTTCATACAATCCAGCTGAATATCAGTTAATTAAGGACAAAGCAGTCACCCAATGTTAACTCGCCAAGTTCTGAAATTAGCCAAACCAATCATTGAAACTTATTTGCTGCATAACAACAAACTTTATTGCGTCCAGATTTTTTAGCTTCATAGAGCGCTTCATCTGACTGATTTAAGAGTACGTCCAGATTGTCATCATTGGATGCCAAAGAAGATACACCGATTGAAACGGTGACTCGAATAGGCAAGCCATTTTCAATCGGTATTAGATTATCAGCGATCGCGATTCTTAGCCGTTCTGCGGCATCTAAGGCATTAGTTTTGTCAGTCTCTGGTAACAGAATAGCGAACTCTTCACCACCAACCCTGCCAATAATATCTATTTCTCGTAATGCCTCATGGCAAATCGCTGCCAGATTTTTTAAAACTTGATCACCGACCTTATGGCCATAGCTATCGTTGACCTGTTTAAATAAATCAATATCCATCATCAATATTGATAAATGAGTGTTGTAACGTTTGGTACGAGCAAGCTCAGACTCCGCTAGCTGCATGAAATATCTTCGATTATTGACACCAGTAAGGTAATCAATACGTGCTTGTTTCTCCAGCTCATGATGCAGTGATTTTTTTTCTGTAATATCTCTCGTCACGCTAAGCAGGCTAACGATCTTTCCCTGTTCATCACATTGTGGAACTGCATGGGTTTCCACCCAACGTATGGTACCTTTCTTGCCCTTAATCTGGAATTCAAGTATTCCGGAATTTCCAGCGAAAACACTAGCGCTCAGGTCCTTGAAAGCTTGATGATAATCAGGAGTAACAAACGCAAGCGACCCCAGTTGCTGTGCCTCTTGCAGACTATCAACCTCTAACATTTTGAGCCCGGCGGGATTCATGTCCAAAAGTCTGCCATCTGGGGCTGTGATTTTCACACATTCCGGTTCAGCCTCAAAAATGGCCTGTAGGTACTCTTTTTGTTGAAACAGTTCTTCCTCATAAGAAGTTTGTCTATTCAACAGGCGAATGAGCAGCAATAAAAAAGCGGTAGATGACAGCATAAGAACCAAAACTAACCCGCCAGTTTCTAATAACTGCTTGTGCCAACTTGCAAGATAGGCTTCCTCTGTTATACCCGAGTTGATATAAAGTGGATACTTTTCAAACTTACGATACGAATGTATGCGGCTGATACTATCAATGCTAGTGGCGCCGCTGGTGTAGGTTCCTATTTTAGGGTTTATTTTCAATGCATCTTTGAACGGCACTGAAATTTTCTTGCTGCCGACAATATCGCCAGTCACTTGGAATCCCCCAGAACTCGCAATAATACCTAGTTCGCCATCTCGCAATGTAATGGTATCGTGAGGTCCAACATCGATTGCTATCAGTTCACTGATACGTTCCAAGCTAATCGTGCCATATACTACGCCGCCAAATGTGCCATCTGGGGCATTAATTCTTCTAGAAAGCGTTAATAACCATTTTTTCGTGGTTTTTCCAAGCACTGGCTTTCCAATAAATAGTCCAGCCTTGGGGTTGTCTCGTTGCTGAAGAAAGTAGTCACGGTCGGCATAATCTACAGCGGGTAAGATAGAGAAATCTGATCCATAACGAAGATCGCCCTTTGCATCGGTTATGCGCAGATTGAAAATATCAGGGATTCGCTGTTGCTGAAGCTTAAGAAACTGCGCTATTTTATGAGGATCTACACCGCCAGCTGCCATTTGATTTTGAATCTCATCTATAGAAACTAATAAAACAAGATCAATGTTGTCTATCAGTCCTGAAATGGATGTTTCAAGTACATGCGAAAGATTCTGGGTATTAATAACTGCTTGTTTTTCGGCTCGCTGCTTGCTTTCATAGAGCGTAAATATTGAGAATAAAATAACTGCCAAATTGAGCACGACCACCCCAAGTAAAAGGGGCTTAATAATTGCAGTAGAAAAGCTGGCATTTCTCATCAGGGATAATCATCCTATCTTCTTGTCATCTTAACTTTTCCGCAGGCTCTATTTAAATTAGTCAATTTCATCAATTTACATCTGGTCGTTTTTTTGGCTTATCTAAGTCATACTCAGTAATTCTAGTGTCTGATTTAAAAAGGGTCTTATCTCTGGGTTGATAAGCGTTAAAGATATATTTCAATTGCACATCTTTCTTAAACATTTTTTCAAATAATCTTTTCATTTCATTCTCATAAAAATGTCATTTGTCACTAATCAGCAATGAGTGTGCCAATGTTTAGGCTTGAAATTAATTGTACTTAACTTATTGAATATTAATGATTAAATTTTTTGTGTAATATATATGTGCATAAATAGGTGTTGCACTGTTGATGAAAATGTTGAGTTTTTGACTGTACCCCCATCATTCAGGAGGTATGCTTAAAAGCGAAATCCAGACATTGAATATCTACGAAGCTTTTGATGGGCTATTATGTGTAGGCTACGGCGGTTGTATCTTCATAGCAGGATGTCTGCTTTGGTGATTTTGCGGCATTGGGGTACAAAGCTTCCAATAAACGCCCGAATCGCCACCAATGCTATCAATACGCATCAGTCGTTTTTGAGTGGGTAAGAACTGCCTCAGCATAGAATGCCATGACTCATAATTCTAACTGGCCGTAGCCGCCATATTGGCCAGAACCGTATGCAATTTTCTGTAGCTGTCGATTAGGCGGTGGTGTCTGTCGAGCCCCTCCAGTTTTGTACTGGTTGGCGTCAAGCCGAAGAAGCGCACGCTGCCATCCACTGAACCCATGACGGCATCCATCCTGGCATTGCCAAACATGCGACGGAAGTTGACTGTGTAGTCGTCGAGTTCCAGGTCGTCATCCAGCAGAACCTCCAGCACCACATTCAATGCCTGATAAAACAATCCGCGCTCGACCGTGTTGTCGTTGTACTGCAGGAAGGCGCCCACCAGTTCATGCGCTTCATCAAATTGATGCAAGGCGAGATGGATCAGCAGCTTTAATTCCAGCACTGTTAGCTGACCCCAAGCCGTATTCTCGTCAAATTGGATGCCGATCAATGTGGCGATATCGCCGTAATCATCCAGCTCGTTATTTTCTAAACGCTCAAGCAGTGCTTTCAGACTTGCATCGTCCAAGCGATGCAGGTTCAAAATATCAGTGCGGAACAACAGCGCCTTATTCGTGTTATCCCAGATCAGATCTTCTATTGGATAAATTTCTGAATAGCCTGGCACTAGGATTCGGCAAGCAGTCGCGCCTAGCTGGTCATACACCGCTACGTAAGCTTCTTTACCCATGGCTTCGAGAATGCCAAACAAGGTCGCGGCTTCCTCAGCATTGGAGTCTTCACCCTGACCAGAGAAATCCCACTCAACAAAATCGTAATCCGATTTGGCGCTGAAAAAGCGCCAGGACACAATGCCACTGGAATCAATGAAGTGCTCAACAAAGTTATTTGGCTCAGTCACGGCTTCACTTGCAAAGGTCGGTTGAGGCAAATCGTTCAGGCCTTCTAAACTGCGCCCCTGCAGTAATTCTGTCAGGCTGCGTTCCAGCGCCACCTCTAAACTTGGGTGCGCGCCGAACGAGGCAAACACACCGCCTGTGCGCGGATTCATCAATGTGACGCACATCACCGGATAGATCCCACCCAGCGATGCATCCTTGACCAGCACCGGAAAGCCTTGCTCTTCCAAGCCCTGAATGCCGGCCACAATACTAGGATACTTTGCCAGTACTTCCTGCGGTACATCAGGCAAACTGATTTCACCTTCGAGAATTTCGCGTTTGACAGCGCGTTCAAAAATCTCCGACAGGCATTGTACCTGCGCTTCTACCAGCGTATTACCGGCACTCATGCCATTGCTAACGTAAAGGTTTTCAACCAGATTGGAAGGAAAATAAACAATCTCGCCATCCGACTGCCGCACGTATGGCAGCGAACAGATACCGCGCTCGGCATTGCCGGAGTTGGTGTCTATCAGATGCGAGCCGCGCAGTTCGCCATCGGGATTGTAAATCTCAAGACAGTAATCATCCAGAATCTCTTTCGGTAACACATCCTTACGGCCCGGCTTGAACCAGCGCTCGTTCGGATAATGCACAAATGCTGCGTTGGCTATATCTTCGCCCCAGAACGACCCGGCATAGAAATGGTTGTTACTCAATCGCTCGATGTACTCGCCCAAGGCCGACGCCAACGCGCTTTCCTTGGTCGCGCCTTTTCCGTTAGTGAAACACATTGGCGAGTGCGCATCGCGGATATGCAGCGACCACACATTGGGAATGATATTGCGCCATGACGCGATTTCAATCTTGATGCCGAGACCCGCCAGTAGCCCAGACATGTTGGCGATGGTCTGTTCCAGGGGTAGATCCTTGCCGGTGATATAAGTGAGCGCGTCAGCGGCCGGATTCACCATTAGCAAGGCCTGCGCATCGGCGTCCAGATTAGCGACTTCTTCAATCACGAACTCTGGCCCGGCTTGCACTACTTTCTTGACCGTACAACGGTCGATGGAGCGCAAGATACCCTGACGGTCTTTGTCGGAGATATCTTCCGGCAACTCGACCTGAATCTTGAAAATCTGCTGGTAACGGTTTTCAGGATCGACAATATTATTCTGCGAGAGACGGATATTTTCGGTAGGAATATTGCGCGTGTCGCAGTACAACTTCACAAAATAAGCCGCACACAAAGCCGATGAAGCCAGAAAGTAATCGAAGGGACCGGGGGCCGAGCCGTCACCCTTATAGCGGATAGGCTGGTCGGCAATCACCGTGAAGTCATCGAACTTGGCTTCAAGACGTAGCTTATCGAGAAAGTTGACCTTGATTTCCATGGTGGTAATTCCAAAAATGGTGCAAAAATGATGTGGGCGACATTATCTCTCACAACGCCGATGCCGTGTAATACATCAATGCTTTCCAAGTGAATGAGTTTAGCCAACTACTCACAAGCCAAACTCAATACAGTAGCGAGAAAATTAAATAAACGTCCAAGAAAAACACCAAACTAGCAAACACTTGTAGAAAGACTTGCCCAATCTGTTGCATTGACTAGTTGAATTCAAGATATATTCCTGCCGATAGCCTTTTATTTGCCAATGTCTCGTTATGACCTATAACAGACAGCCACAAAATCAAAACAATAAAAGTTTAAAGAATCAACTCTTTTAGTATTTTTGCAAATAATTTCTTAATACCAACTAAGCTTGACTACAACCCCAACTCACTCAAGCTCGCGTGGTCATCTGGTCTGCGGCCTAATGGCCAAAAGAACTTGCGGTCAGTTTCTTTAATCGGCATGTCGTTGATACTGGCATAACGCAGTTCCATCAAGCCATTGGCATCAAACTGCCAGTTCTCATTGCCGTAAGAACGGTACCATTGCCCTGAATCATCATGCCATTCATAAGCAAAGCGTACCGCAATACGATTATGATCGAACGCCCATAACTCCTTGATCAATCGGTAATCAAGTTCTTTCGTCCATTTGCGGGTTAAAAACTCAACAATCTGTTCGCGGCCTACTGGAAACTCAGCGCGGTTACGCCACTGACTATCCGGTGTGTATACCAATGACACTCGCTGTGGGTCACGGCTGTTCCAGCCATCTTCGGCCATGCGCACTTTTTGTGTGGCAGATTCACGTGTAAAAGGTGGCAATGGTGGACGGGTATCAGGACTTACGTTCATCGTTTACTCCTATTCAAACTATCCGAGATTCAAATTATTCAGGTTTAATCACTAAAAAATATGCAGGTTAACTTTTACTCTTCGCCAAGGAAACCACCACTCTGGTGTTTCCATAACTGGGAATACAAGCCGCCCTTGGCTAATAATACTTTGTGGGTACCCTCTTCAATGATTGCGCCCTGATCCAGCACGACCAACCTATCCATCGCGGCGATAGTAGATAATCGGTGCGCAATGGCGATAACGGTTTTGCCCTGCATCAAATCATAAAGGCTGCTTTGAATCACTGCTTCAACTTCGGAATCCAGCGCACTGGTAGCTTCATCCAGCACCAGTATCGGCGCATCTTTCAACATTACGCGCGCAATGGCGATGCGCTGGCGTTGCCCGCCAGACAGCTTAACACCACGTTCGCCTACGTGCGCATCGTAGCCGGTGCGCCCTTTTGCATCTCGCAGATTCAAAATAAAGTCATGTGCTTCGGCACGTTTTGCAGCGGCAATCATTTCAGCTTCGGTCGCATCAGGACGACCATACAAAATGTTGTCGCGTACACTTCGATGCAACAAGGAAGTATCCTGCGTCACCATGCCGATATGCGCACGCAAACTGTTCTGCGTAACAGTTTGAATGTTCTGTCCATCAATCAGGATTTTACCTGTATCAATCTCATAAAAACGCAGTAGCAGGTTCACTATTGTGGATTTTCCCGCACCGGAACGACCAACCAGCCCGACCTTTTCTCCTGGCTTGATATTAAGTTCAAATTGATTCAACAGTAGCTGTTGGTTGCTATAAGCAAAATCAACCTGATTAAAATGCACCTGCCCTTTTTTAACTTGCAACGGTTCTGCATCAGGCACATCAACCACACGATGCGGTAATGACAAAGTATTAATGCCGTCCTGCACTGTACCGACCTGCTCATACAGTGAAGTCATCTCCCACATCACCCAGTGTGAGATACCATTAAGGCGCAAAGCCATAGCGGTAATGGCAGCCACACCACCCACACCAACCTGTCCATGGCTCCACAGCAAAAGTGCCATACCGCCGCAGCTTAGAATCAACAACATGTTCAACAGGTGATTGATAGTTTCCACGCTACTCACCATGCGCATCTGTTTATGCACCGTGCCTAAAAACTCATGCATGGCAGATTGTGCATAGCCAGCCTCACGCCCGGCATGCGAAAACAGCTTCACGGTACTGATGTTGGTATAGGCATCCGTAATGCGACCGGTCATTAGGGAGCGGGCATCCGCCTGTTGCTGGGAAACCTTGCTAAGCTTGGGCACGAAGTAAAACAAAGCACCCGCATACAAAACCAGCCATGCCAGAAATGGCCAGATAATCAGCAAATTAAAACTGCCAACTACTGCCACCATGGTTGCGAAGTAGATAACGACAAACACCAGAATATCCGCAACGATAAACCACACATCGCGCACCGCCAGCGCAGTCTGCATAACCTTGGCAGATACGCGGCCGGCAAACTCATCCTGATAGAAACTCATGCTCTGGTTGAGCATCAAACGGTGAAAATTCCAGCGCAAACGCATCGGAAAATTTCCGGCCAGAGTCTGATGTTTAAGTAAAGTTTGTAAGCCGATAAATACTGTGCTGAATAACAATACGCCAGCCAAAAGTAATAAGTGACTTTTTTCCTGCACCCACAGTTGTTCAGGTGGGATCTTGCTCAACCAATCAACTACCTTGCCCATCATGGCAAACAGCAATGCTTCAAATGCGCCAATGACCGCCGTTAGCAAGGTCATTGCCAGAATATATGGCCGCAAACCCTGGGTACAATCCCAAGCAAATGCCCAGAAATTTTTAGGCGTAGCGTTGATGGACTGACTTGGAAAAGGATTAACTAGATTTTCAAACCACTTAAACATAACACTCCATCAAAATGGTTTAATGATGCAAACAGCCTCAGCAGCAATACCTTCGCCACGGCCGGTAAAACCAAGCTTTTCTGTAGTAGTGGCCTTAATATTGATTTGCGACACATCAACTTCACAGTCACTCGCAACATTGGCGCACATCGCTCCAGTATGCGGGCTTAGTTTTGGCGCTTCGCAGATCACTGTTGCATCAATGTTTCCGACAACCCAATCGTTATCTTTAAGCATAGTCACCACATGCCGCAATAATTGTCGCGAATCAATCCCCTTATAACGCATATCACTTGGTGGAAAATGTTTGCCAATATCACCCAGCGCCGCAGCTCCCAGCAAGGCATCACAAATCGCATGCAACAACACGTCTGCGTCCGAATGACCGTCCAAACCTTTGTCATACGGAATATCTACCCCACCGATAATACATTTACGTCCGGCGACTAAAGCGTGTACATCAAATCCATGCCCAATTCTCATCATGATATTTCCTTCTGTATCAGCACTTCCATCAATTGCAAGTCCTGCGGGTAGGTAATCTTCATATTACGCAAGGAACCTACAACCAGCTTAGGCTGCAAACCCAGCGCCTCTACTGCCTGCGCTTCATCAGTAGGTGAACCATCAAAACTGGAAAGTGCCTTATGTAATAGATTAAATTTGAACATCTGCGGCGTCTGCGCCAGCCACAAGCTTTCTCTGGGAATCGTTTTTTCCACCCTTGCATCCGCGTTTGATTGTTTCAGCGTATCTGCCAATGGCAGCGCCAGCAAGCCGCCCACGGCATCATACTCAAGTGTATCCAGCAATTGATTCAATAACGCAGGTGTCAAGCCAGGGCGCGCCGCATCATGCACAAGAATCCAGTCATCTTCAGCCACGTCTGGACGCATGGACTCCAGAGTATTAAGTACCGTCTGCGCACGCGTATCACCACCAGTGTAGTGCAGATTAAGTCGGCTATTGCTATCTAACGGCAAATTGCGCCAGAAAAAATCTTCCGCGCTTAATGCCAGGTTAATTGTAGCAATACGGGGGCAAGCAAAAAAAGTTTGTATGCAGTGTGAGACTATCGGTTTGCCGCATAAAGGCAGATACTGTTTGGGGATGGCGGTAGCCATGCGATTACCAGCGCCGGCGGCTGGAATGATAATGTGGAAACGCGCCATATTTGAAATTTAGTTATGATGAAATTATGATCAAATTCTAACATGGCACGTTAACTCTGGAGCCTTCATTAGTTAACATCCATCATAATTAAATTTAAGAATAAATCAGCATATTCTCAACACATTATTGATAAATAACATACTTGCTTGCTTTTAAGAAAAACAATAGAAACTTAAACTAATTTTTAATGTTATATTGCACATATTACATATAGAATTTGATTTGCTGTGTCTAGAAACGCGTTCCCCATTCAGCGCTCGTTACCTTGGCTAATCTTAGTCTTAGGCCTGCTTATTACCTATATTTTTCAAAATGTAGCCTATGAAGAAAATTATAAAAATGTGCATGAACGTTTTAATTTTCGTGCAAATGAAATTGCTGCCAATATTCAATCGCGCCTTCACAGTTATAAAGAAATTCTGCAAGGTACAAAAGGACTCTTCATATCTTCAGATCATGTCACACGCATTGAATTTCGTGAATATGTAAAGCAGCTCGATCTGGCACGGTCATTTCCGGGAATTCAGGGTGTAGGCTTTTCACTGCTAATTAAACCAGAAGACCTGGCCAACCATATTCAGGAAATCCGAAACGAGGGGTTCCCCAACTACAGCGTTCACCCAGATGCAAAACGTGACATCTATACTTCCATTATCCATCTAGAGCCATTCGACTGGCGTAACCAGCGCGCATTTGGTTTTGATATGTTTTCACAGCCAATACGGCGTGCGGCAATGCAAGAAGCGCTTGATAAAAACGAAACCACTTTATCTGGCATGGTGACGTTAATACAAGAGACTGAGAAAGGTAAACAACTAGGTTTTTTGATGTATCTGCCGGTTTACCGTAATAACCAACCACATACAACGCTTAGGGAACGCAGACAGAATATCCTAGGTTGGGTATACGCGCCGTTTCGTATGCATGATTTGATGAACGGCATTATGGGCCCTCATTTCGGTGAGATAGGCAACACGATTGCATTCGATATTTACGATGGCGATACAATTTCAACTGCCAACCTGATGTACGATTTCAATAAACAAACAGGAACAACGGCCGCTAAGCACAAACCAGTTTTCAGCACAATGAAGCAGGTTAATTTTGGTGGTCATCAATGGACAATCGCCATACATTCACTCCCTAGTCTTGAGGCTAAACTTCAATACGAAAATAGTAAATATATTGTACTGGCCGGTGCAATTGTTAGCTCATTGTTAGCTCATTGTTGGCTTTTGTCGTCTGGCTGTTGTTAAACGGACGTGAGCGGGCATATGCCAAAGCTGCTGAAATGACTCAGGAATTAACTGCTAGTGAACTTCATACCAGAAGACTTAATCGTGAGCTCAAACTATTAAGTGATTGCAATATGGCGATGCTTAAAGCTACGGATGAACAGCATTTGCTTCGTGAAATTTGCCGGATGATTGTAGAAGAAGGCGGTTACTTAATGGCATGGGTGGGCTATCCAGAACATGATGATGCAAAAAATGTCAAGCCTATAGCTGAAGCTGGTTTTAATGATGGTTATTTACAATCAATAAAAGTCAGCTGGGCAGAAAACGAATATGGTCAAGGACCAACAGGCGCTTGTATCAGAAACGGCCTTACCAATATTAATCATGATTATGTAAACGACCCACGCATGTCGCCATGGCGAGAAAATGCTTTTAAACATGGCTACCAATCCAGCATTTCTATACCTTTGATAAATAGCAAGGGCACTTTTGGTGCACTTACCATCTATTCTTCCCAGCCTTTTGCCTTCTATCATGATGAAGTTAAGCTTTTAGAAGAACTGGCAGGCGACCTCTCTTACGGCATAGAAACCATACGCACCCGTGCTGAACATAAGTTAAGTGAAGATAAAATCGAATTTCTAGCTTACCATGATGAACTTACCAAACTACCTAATAGACTGCAATTACACGATAAATTTATACAATTGAGCAAAACGGCTCAGCAGAATAAAACCCGGATTGGCGTAACCATCGTTGATCTGGACAATTTCAAACATGTGAATGATACACTGGGACACAGTATTGGCGACAAATTACTGATTCAGGTTACAGAAAGATTACTGGCAGACATCAAGGCCAATGACATATTGGGCCGTCATGACAGTGATAAATTCATTCTGCTTTTAAATGACGCATCCGATCTAAACAATTTTGAAGAAAAAATTAAAAATATCGTCAACACCTTTACTCAGCCGTTTGAAGTAGATGGAAATATCATCGATAAAACAGTCAGTGTAGGGGTTAGTATCTTTCCAGACAATGGCAATGAATTAGGTATGTTACTTAAAAAAGCAGACATTGCGATGTATTACGCCAAAGATTACGGTCGGAATACTTACCAGTTTTTTACAGAAAAGATGGATTTAGATACACAACAACAAATGCAATTGCAAGGACAGTTACATAATGCATTAAAAAATCAAGAATTGATGCTTTACTATCAAGCACAAGTCAATATAAGCAACAATAATATCACTGGATTTGAAGCACTGATACGATGGCAGCATCCAGAAAAAGGAATGATTTCTCCAGCAAAATTTATCCCACTCGCAGAGCGCAGCGGTCTTATTATTCCAATTGGAGAATGGGTTCTGAATGAAGCTTGCTGTCAGGCTAAACTTTGGCTGGACAAAGGGTATCCGCTAATTATCGCTGTCAATTTATCCACTATGCAATTCAAACGCGGGAATTTACTTGAAACTATTTCGACAGCGCTTAGAAACTCTGGACTGCCAGCACATCTGCTAGAACTTGAATTGACTGAATCGATACTTATACAAGACGTTGACATTGGAATGGAAACCCTGAGTGAATTGAAAAATCTGGGTATAAAACTATCTATCGATGATTTCGGTACCGGCTATTCCAGCTTGTCATATTTGAAAAAACTGGCCATTGATAAGCTTAAAATCGACCAATCCTTCGTTGCCGACCTGACCATAGATGCAGATGATGATGCGATCGTCAAAACTATCATCCAACTGGGACACTCACTTCAATTAACCGTTATTGCTGAGGGCGTTGAAAACGCTACACAGTTGGCTCAGCTAATAAAGTACGGCTGCGACGAGATGCAGGGTTATTACTACAGCAAGCCCATACCTGCTCACCAGATATGGGCGCTACTTGAACAAAAAGCATCATAGCTCACATAACCCGATTAATAAAAACACTGCAAACAAGGACTCTCCATAGTATTACCCATATGCTGCCTAGTTTAGTCATCAGCCATCGAATTAATTTTATGAATGCTCAAATCAGCTCCGTCGAACTCGTCTTCGGCACCAAGACGAATACCCACGAGCCTTTTAAGTGTGGCGTACACGACAAAACTACCAGTAAGTGCAATCGCAATACCCAACCCGGTACCAATTAATTGCGATATCAAACTCACACCGCCTAACCCGCCTAAAGCTTTAGCACCAAAAATTCCTGCAGCAACACCACCCCATGCACCACACAGCCCGTGCAATGGCCAGACACCTAGCACATCATCTATTTTCCAGCGATTCTGCGTTAAGGTAAATGCAAGCACAAATATAGCACCCGCTATGACACCTGTAAGCAAAGCACCAAGCGGATGCATGATATCCGAACCAGCACATACGGCAACCAAGCCAGCCAATGGTCCGTTATGTACAAAACCAGGGTCATTTTTACCTAGTACCAATGCAGCTAAAGTACCACCGACCAAAGCCATCAGTGAATTAACCGCGACCAGACCGGAAATCGCTTGAACAGATTGTGCTGACATCACATTAAAACCGAACCAGCCTACCGTTAATATCCAGGCACCTAAAGCTAAAAATGGAATATTTGAAGGCGGGTAGGCATGTAAACGTCCATCTTTGCTATAACGGCCTCGACGTGCACCTAGCAGCACTACCGCCACTAGAGCTATCCAGCCGCCCATCGCATGCACTACCACCGAGCCAGCAAAATCTCTGAACGGTGCGCCAAAAGTCAATTTCAACCAATCCTGAATCCCGTAATGTCCACTCCAGGCAATGCCCTCAAAGAACGGATACACGAAGCCTACCAGCACAAAGGTTGCCACCATCTGCGGATTAAATTTAGCACGCTCGGCAATACCGCCGGAAATAATTGCAGGAATAGCTGCGGCAAAAGTGAGTAAAAAGAAAAACTTAACCAGCTCCACACCATTTTTAGCAGACAAAGCTTCTGCCCCACTGAAAAAACTGATGCCGTGAGCGATGCTATAACCGATAAAAAAGTAAGCAATAGTAGACACTGAAAAATCTACCATGATTTTTACCAGCGCATTCGTCTGGTTCTTTTTGCGTACTGTACCAACTTCCAAAAAGGCAAAGCCGGCATGCATTGCCAGCACCATAATGGCGCCTAACAATACAAAAAGCACATCATTCGCTGTCACTAACTCATTCATTTACTGTCACCTCTTGATATTTAAGCTGACGGTTATAAGCAAAGAGTGAGCCAGAATTTAACCTTATGTTTTATATGGGAATTGACTACAAGCATGATTAACTAGCGCACTATAAATGTGCAATGCCAATTACACTGCACTTTTATAGTGCAACTAAACATATAGTGCAGTTAAACAGTGCGATCCTGAGTAGAGTAGAGGAAAGGTAAGAAATAGTGCAGATATTCATCAACATTTTTTTAATAAAAAACGTTGATGAAATTTTAACAATTACAGCAACATGCTACCTGAACCATCCTTAAGCACCATATTTGCAGCATCTGGATTGCCAGACCAGAAATGATAAAATTCTCTCACCACAACCAAAAACAACCTTCTATTCTGCTTGATAGTAAATAATGGCAAGGTGAGATCAACAGCAGTTCTATAGGCCGTGCCACTTTTTTCCGGCGCGCTTCTCAGGCGAATTAAAATAATTTTTGCTAGCTTAACGCGAGTATCCACCAGTGCAAGATCCGCACCCTCCTGACGCAAAGCTTGCGTATAGGCTTTTAACGGCCAGTTTTCCGACGTATCAAACTTCTCAGTTACCAAACTGTCGGTGAGTGATTTTAAAGAAACCAGATTAGGTTTCCATTCAATGGGGTTTATTTCAAAGCCTGAGTTCAAACTTAAAGTAGCAATTGTTTTAATGTCTTTAACCCAAAATGGATAAAATTCACGTGCTGCAGTCAAGCATTGGTGCCAATCATCAGAAGGCGCTGCGTCCATGATACTTTCAACAGCAAGCCGATATTCATTACCATCAAGAGCCAAACCAGCAAGACTTACGCTTAATTTATCCAAAAACGATGATCGCTTGTGTAATAGAGAACTACCCGCCCCTTTCACCTGCAATAATCTCAAATAAGCATTGATTGCTTCTTTTTCGCGAGTTTTATTCATTAATTAGTATTCGATTCAAGAAACTTTGCTAAGCCATACCCAGTAGGTACAGGCTTTAGCTTACAATTGGTCATAAATTATTTTAATTAGTATATCTAATCGCTATCAGCCAGCCGATTATTGTTTTGTATTATATATAAAAATATTACTTAGACTTTTACATAAATCAAAGTCTAAACACTTAGCATTTGGAATATTACTTTATAAATGCCTCGCCAGCTTTTTGGCCGGCATATTTATTTAATAATTAAGACAATCAAACCGTTCGTACACGAAAGTGAATTATGGAAATAGCATTAATACTGATTTTGTTTGCACTGGCATGGTTTTGGATTGATAGTTTGAATAAGCGTGAAAGAGCTATCGCACTAGGCAGTGAACTTGCATCAAGACTCAATTTACAACTGCTTGATGAGTCGGTGGTTTGTAGCCGTATATGGCTAGGCCGCAATCGCAAGGGTCATGTGCAATTACTGCGCACTTATGAATTTGATGTAAGTGCCAGCGGCGATGACCGCTTGCATTGCCATTTGATACTACTGGGTAACCAGCTTAGCTCCTGGCACATACCGCCATACTTACAAGCCGTTAACTAAATATTTGCAGACATGTATATTGGTCGTTTTGCCCCATCACCAACCGGCCCGCTACATTTTGGCTCGCTGGTAACTGCTGTTGCCAGTTACTGTGAAGCCAAAACTCATAATGGCAAATGGCTGCTACGCATGGAAGATCTGGATAAGCCTCGGGAAGTTAAAGGGGCCGCAGACACCATTTTGCGGCAGCTGGATACATTTGGTTTTGAATGGGATGGCAGCGTAGCCTACCAAAGCCAGCGTAGTCACTTATATGCAGATGCACTTGAACTATTGAGCCAACGCCAGTTAATTTACCCTTGCACCTGCACCCGAAAAGAAATCGCCGATTCAAGCAGCACTGTAGGTGTTGATAGTGTAATTTACCCCAAGACCTGCCTACAGCGGCCTATTAAACCTAATACACCCGCCGCATGGCGCATAAAAACACCCAATATTAGAATCAGTTTTATTGATGCAATTCAGGGTGAGGTCAGCCAGAATTTAAGCACCGATATTGGTGACTTCATTTTAAAACGTGCCGATGGCTTGTTTGCGTATCAACTGGCTGTGGTAGTTGACGATGCCACACAAGGCATAACACATATAGTACGCGGAGCTGACCTACTGGACTCGACACCACGGCAGATTTATTTACAGCAGTTACTTAATTATCCATTATTGAATTACGCTCACATCCCCCTGGTTCGCAATTTGGCAGGCGAAAAATTAAGCAAACAAACGCTTGCCGAGCCTTTAGATTTATCTCGCGCTGCGCACAACCTATATGAAGCATTTAAGTTTTTAGAACAGTCTCCGCCAAAATCCATGCAGAACCAAAGCCTTAAAGATATCTGGCTTTGGGCAAATACCAACTGGCGATTAGCTAATATCTCACAAAAACCAAGGCACTTGCTTTAAATTACACCTGATCATTAATAAAAAACATATGAAAAATAAATTGTAGTTGATAACCATTCTCATTTGCATTATCATTATCCCAACTTAAACAGAAAGCCTTTTGCTTTTCTCATTTGGATAAATAATGAACAAGACAAAAATCACGTTATTAACACAAAACACCGATTCAATCCTTGACCACAAGCCAACAAAAATGAATTTAGCGATTCATTCAGCAATCATTGGATTAAGCTTTGCTGCAGCAACCCCACCGTTATCAGCAGAAACATTGAACCTGAATAAAATCGATGTATCGGCACCTGTTATTAATGACACTCACCCTGTTAAGGGTTATAACGCGAGGAAAAGCACCACTGCCACCAAGACAGATAGCCTGCTGCGCGATGTACCGCAATCCATTTCAGTCATCACACAAGAAGTGATTCAAGACCAATCCATACAAAGCGTAAGCGATGCTGTGCGCTACGTACCCGGAGTTAGCGCGTCACAAGGCGAAGGCAATCGTGATGCCTTAGTATTCAGAGGCAACGCCACTACTGGCGACCTATTTGTAGATGGCATCCGCGACGATGTGCAGACATACCGCGATTTTTACAACACAGACCGAATTGAGGTATTAAAAGGCCCTAACGGCATGATTTTTGGCCGCGGTGGCGCAGGCGGTGTAGTTAATCGCGTATCAAAAGAAGCGGGCTGGACGCCTGTAAGCGAATTAATTGCTACGTACGGAGCCTATGACCAGAAACGTATTTCTGCAGATTTTGGCAAAGCCATTAACGACGAAGTTGCGTTTCGCATCAATACTGTTTATGAGAAGTCAGGCTCTTACCGTGACAGTGTTGACCTGGAGCGCTATGGCATTTCCCCGACTTTTACTATTCACCCTTCAGACAGCACTAAAATCGTATTAAGTGCGGAATACTTTGAAGATAAACGCGTAGCAGATCGCGGCGTACCATCTGTCAATGGCACCAACAACAGCACACTCAACAAAAAGCCATACAATATTGGCGACTACTCAACATTCTACGGTAGCGCAAAACTCAGCCCAACCGAAACTGAAACAACGGCCTTTAACGCTTTAATCGACCATGACTTCAACAACGGCATCAATGTAAAAAACCGCACCCGCTATGCCAATTACAACAAGTTTTACCAGAATGTATTTGCAGACAGCGCTGTAGCCAATAATGGCAATTTCACCGTAAGAGGCTATGCAGAATATACCGATAGGGAAAACCTCATCAACCAGACAGATTTAACATACACGGCCCATTGGGGAGAAATTGAACATAAGCTACTAGCAGGGCTGGAACTGGCAACACAGGATACTGACAGCTCACGCCTGACGGCATTCTTTAATAACAATTTCACCACCACCGGCACACAGGTGACATTAAATGCAAATAGCGCATCTGAAATCGGTAACACCGCTGTAAGTTTCAGAAAGAATCTAATCAACAGCAATAATTCATACCGCGATAACAAATCTACGGTAAATGTAATCGGCTTATATGCACAGGATCAGATCATCTTGTCACCGCAATGGCAAGCCATAGTAGGCCTGAGACATGATAAATTTGATACGGATTTTGATGGTGTAAGAAGTAACGGCAGCGGAGGCACTATCGCTGAAAGCTTCAATGTTACAGATAACTTACTGTCGCCACGTGCCGGCCTGATCTATAAACCGATTGAGCCTGTATCCATCTATACAAACTACAGTGTTTCATATGTACCAAGAGCTGGCGACCAGCTAACCTCGTTAACCGTGACTAACAAGTCGTTTGATCCGGAAAAATTCATCAACTATGAAATCGGCACAAAATGGGACATTAACCCCAGCCTTGCATTCACAGCCGCCGTTTACAAACTAATACGTAAAAACGTACAGGTAACCGACCCCAACAACTCTGCGCTACAAATACTTGTGGATGGTCAGCAGACAAAAGGACTGGAGCTTGGCATCAACGGTAACATCACCGACAAATGGAGCATGTTTGGCGGGGTCGCATTCCAGGATGGGGAAATCACCAAACAACAAGGCTCCGGCACAGGAGCCGTACTTAAAGGCGCTGATTTAGCTCAAACTCCAGACCGCACATTATCGCTATGGAACCGTTACAACATTAACGAAACATGGGGAGTAGCATTAGGCGTAATCAGCACCAGTGAACGCTATGCCGCCTTACCAACCGCGACGCAAAGCACATTACTACCTGGCTACACACGCTATGATGCCGCAGTATTTGGCAAGCTCAGTGATAAAGTAAAACTGCAGATAAACGTTGAAAACATCACTAACAAGGAATATACCTTGTATGCCCATAACAACCAGAACATAACGCCCGGATCCCCAATTACCGGCCGGGCAACTTTGATTTATAACTTCTAAATTAAAGTATAAGTAAGCAAAAGCCCTTGCTGAGTTGCAAGGGCTTTTTTATGTCATCAAACAATACATCCATTCCAATCTGCAAAGTTTAAAACAACATGGCTATGTTAAAATTCGCACATGACTAAAGTTACTGATTCACTACACCGTTTTATATTTGAAAACACACCGGTTCGCGGCAATATCGTTGACCTGACCAATACGTTCCAGCTCGCGCTGAATAAGCAACACCTGCCTGCCGGATTAAAGCGCGCGCTCGGAGAGCTAATGGCTGCAAGCGCCCTGCTTACCGCTACGCTAAAAATGAATGGTTCGTTAGTGCTACAGATTCAGGGAAAAGGATTACTGAAGTTATTGGTTGTGGAATGTAATTCCGACTTTGGCATACGTGCTACCGCAAAATGGAAAGGTGATATTCGCGACGATCAAACCCTGTTTGACCTGATTGAACATGGTCAGTTTGTGATCACACTGGACCCTAAGGATGGCGGACAGACTTATCAAGGTATCGTGCCGATAGAAGGCAATGACATCAGCACCATACTTGAAAACTACATGCTGCGCTCCGAGCAGATCGATACCAAAATCTGGTTATGCTGCGATGGAAATTCGGCAGCAGGCATGCTGCTGCAAAAATTACCGGACACCATGAATCAAGTAATAAACAGTCAGGAAGCTATCGAGCATGACTTGGATGCCTGGAACCGCGTGGGTCATCTGGCGGACACTATTACTGATGATGAGTTACTACATCTACCAACCGAAACACTGATTCACCGCCTGTTTCATGAAGAAGATGTGCGTCTGTTTGAAGCCAGTAACACAAAATTCTTCTGTAGTTGTTCACGGGCAAGCGTTGCCAACATGTTGCGCATGCTGGGCAATGAAGAAATTACTAGCGTACTTGAAGAGCAAGGCAAAATTGAAGTGAACTGTGATTTTTGCAATACTCACTACCAGTTTGATAAGGTAGATGCAGCGCAGATAATGGCCAGCGACCTTACTGCACAAAGCAGCAAAGAAATACACTAGACCCCGGACGGGTATTACCTGCACAGCTGAGGCAAATACTCAGCTGCCACATTGGTTTTATTAACACCCATCACCGTCATTTTCTCGGGAGCTTTTGCATTACCGCAAACCCAGGTTACCGGTACGATCTGAGACTCTTCAATCACAGCGGGACGCATGGAAAGAATTTTCCCCTTGATTTGCGGATGCGCTTTATTGCCAAATGTCATATGGATTACGCCATCCTGCACTTCAACATCACTCACAAAGTTGCTGACAATTTTATCGTGACCAGGCAGGCCTGCCGCTGCGTTATCTGTCAGCAAAGTTTTGGAGAGTGTCCAGTTGGCAGCAATTGGCGCTTTTGCAATATCAGCCAGCGGCATCGCCGCTACAATCTGCTCTTTAACGATGCGCCCCAAGCTAGAAGGGATAGCGATCATTGCCAAAATCGCAATAATCGTTACCACCACCATCATTTCTACAGCCGTGAATCCAGACATACTTTTTTTGAAACAGACATAAAGCGGCTTTGATAAACAAGTCATATGGAACTCACTCTTTCTGCAAAGATAAACTTACAAGGCTTGGCGCATACGTTCAAATAAGCAAACCGCTGCTGCTGCACCTGCGTTAAGCGATTCAACTGACGATTCCGCCATCGGGATGGTAATCGCTTTGGTGGCGGCAGCAATGGTTTGCTTGCGCAAACCTGCACCCTCATTGCCAATAACAAAAGCTGTTGGCTGGGTTAAATCCTGCATGTAGAGAGATTCGCCGTGCATAGCCGTAGCATAACTCGACCCATGAAAATTTTGTAACTCCACAATCAAATCAGCACGTTCAACAATCGGCAACACAAACTGCGCCCCCTGTCCGCCGCGCAAGGCTTTGGGTGACCAGGCATCGGTGCAGCTAGTACTTAAATAAGCCACCTCCACACCAGCCGCAGCTGCGGTACGCAATATGCTACCAATATTACCGGGGTCTTGAATATCTTCCAGCATCAGTGCAAATTGCGGCGATGCTGAAACTGGCAATTGCGGAATCTTTACCAGCGCTAATATACCGGTAGCGCTGGCAACCGGCGTCAGTTCGGCAAACATCAATGTCGGTAACATTACCGTAGAAACATCGACCAACTCCTGAATCAGGCCGGTAGCCTCTACCGTGCTTTTACCTTCAGGAATAATCACTACATCCGGCAAACCAAAAGTTGCCATGTAAGACTCAATCAAATGCACACCATCCAATAAAGTCTTACCCTCGCTGCGCCGCTCACGGGCGTTATCGGCAAACTTCTTGAGTTGCTTGAAAATTGGGTTATCGCGTGAGGTGATGTGTTTAAAAGACATGTTGCCGATGTATATATTTAAAACGACAGTTTAACCGAAACAGTAATAAATAATCACAACTGTTAAGCCTGTGGCGTTTAGCTTGATGCAGATATAATGTCGGCATGGCTAAAAAAATATCTATAGAACGTATTCTGCACAATCAGGGCTTTGGCTCGCGCAAACTGTGCCGCATTTTAATTATCAATGAAGAAGTCACTGTCAACGGTGAGCTTTGCGACGACCCGGATGCAACATTCGACACGGATAACCTGAACTACACGGTTAAAGGCGAGGCGTGGATTTACCATGAAAAATCCTACCTGATGCTGCATAAACCGGCTAATTACGAGTGCTCGCACAAAACCCAGCACCACCCCACCATTTACAGCCTGCTGCCGCACCCGCTGGTAGAGCGTGATGTGCAGTGCATAGGCCGACTGGATGAAGACACCACAGGATTGATCCTGATTTCAGATGATGGCCAATTCATTCACAAAATGAGCTCACCGAAGTGGAAAGTGCCTAAAGTATATGAAGTTACCTGCAAGCATCCGGTGAGCGATGAGCAAATCGCACACATCCTGAAGGGCGTGCAGCTCATAGACGAAGATGCGCCGATTGCAGCGCTCTCCTGTGAAAGAATCAGTGACCATGTCATCCATATGACGCTGGCCGAAGGTAAATACCATCAGGTAAAGCGTATGGTGGCCGCAATCAGCAACCGGGTTGAAGGCCTGAAACGGATTCAGATCGGGCAATTGAAACTGCCTGATGATTTAAAAGTTGGTGAATGGCGCTGGCTATCCGAAGCTGATTTACAGAATCTGAAGCCGGTCGAGAACTAGACGCTGCTTCGCATAGTCGTACCGTGAAGCCAAATCAACTATTCAACCAGAGCTAGCCATAATGACGATACGAAACCCGCTGATAATTCTATTTACGCTAATACTGGCATCCTGCATGGGGGTGCCCGATAACGTTAAAGTAGTCGACAACATCAATGCGAATGAATATCTGGGAACCTGGTATGAAATCGCCCGCCTAGACCACAGCTTTGAGCGCGGCTTGCAGAATGTGACGGCAACTTACAGCCTGCGTGAAGATGGCGGCATCAAGGTGATTAACCGCGGATATAACCCTGAAACCAAGAAATGGAAAGAAGCCGAAGGCAAGGCTTATTTTATAGACCCGCGCCATGCCGATGGCAGCTACACTGGCAAGTTGAAAGTATCATTCTTTGGCCCATTTTACGGCGCCTACAATATCATTGAGCTGGATAAGCCTTACTACAACTACGTGATGCTGTGCGGGCCGGATAAATCCTATTTCTGGATATTGTCACGGACACCGCAATTGCCCTATCCGATCAAGCAGCATCTGATTGCCAAAGCCAAAGAGCTTGGTTTTGCCACGGATAAATTGATTTATGTACAGCAATCGTCAGAAGTGATTAATTACGAGGCTGGGCGGCATGTGGTGCATTAGTAATTAAACTACCAGACTAAGTCATACACCTAAGTCGATGTCTATTTTACGTTAGATTTTCAGGAAACGTTACCCTCAATGGAATATACCTCCCTAGACAAAAGAAGCAAGAACTACCTAAATGGCAAGATTGCTCAATTCATGGATGCATACATCAGACAGCACAAGGTCTGGACACCAGAGCAAATGCTGGATGCATTAGATGAAAAAATGCATGAAACTATCACTAAAGGACATTTCAACATAGAGTTTGAAGGTGGTGTAGAAATCTGGAACTCAGAAGCTTCTGATCATTGGCTTCTCTCTACACATGGTCAAGAACTGGCACTTGAACGAATGCAGAAGAAGTATGAAAAAGATAAACCGGTTGCTAAGGCCAACTCCCCCATCGTCGAGCGCGTCCGCTTTGGGTTAGGTTGGGATGAATCAAAATTTTTCGATATTTCATTTGGCCTAAAGGACGGCTACAACTTTGTGGAAACAGAAGAGTTGAAAAAGTACCCACATAAGCCATGGGTAGTAAACCATGTCGAGCAACAACTTAAAGACCAGTACGGCACCAGTCTTCCTGAAGTATTGACACTGTTAAGCACAAGCCCAATTGAAAAAGCATTCTATGAATATTGGCTCAATAACTATTACACAGATAAGAACCCGGCCCTTATTCCAGAGATTTGTGGATTTAGAGCCAAATTCTGGTATTTGGAATACAAAGGCTATGCATATGCATCACATCAAGACTTACCGACAGTCGATGATCCAAACAATGTGAAGTCTAAGAATTTCCGCTTTGATTTCTTCGTTTCAAATACAAAGAAAAAGAAGGCTATCCTAATCGAACTAGATGGTCATGAACACCACAAAACAAAGTCACAGCGAATTATCGACAGCATTAAGAGAAATGAAGCAGCCGCGTTAGGAATCCCCGTTGTTGTATTTACAGGAACGCAGATTCATGCGAACGTTGCTGCCTGTTTCGCTTCAATAGATGAAATTCTCAAATGAAATCTTATCCATCATTCAAGCCGGACTACTTCTCAGCTTCTTAATTCAGACGTTATATAAATCACGAAAACTTACGCTTTTTACCTTCCACCCGCCTTGGCCTAACAGTCCGCTCCAACTGTTCACCACGTATGGTAGTAACTGGCTTGTTTGAAAGCGGCTGCCATGCCGGTATCAGGCAGTGTTTGCCGGCACCTATCAGGTCAGGCCGCCCCATGCGAATTAACGCCTCGCGCAGCATTGGCCAGTTGTTAGGGTCGTGATAACGGATAAACGCTTTATGCAGCTTGCGCACGTTACCAGCTTTAGGAATAGGCACATTCTCGGAATCTGCCGTGACCTTGCGCAGCGGGTTTTTGCCGGAATGGTACATTGCAGTTGCCATCGCCATCGGCGTTGGGGTAAAGGTCTGCACCTGGTCCAGCTTAAAGTCGTATTTTTTGAGCCATAACGCCAGATTCAGCATATCTTCATCCGTGGTGCCCGGGTGCGCCGCAATAAAATACGGAATCAGGTACTGCTTCTTGCCGGCCTCGGCGCTGAATTTCTCGAACATGGCTTTGAATTCGTCATAAGCATCCATGCCCGGCTTCATCATCTTGCTTAAAACGTTTTCTTCACTGTGCTCAGGGGCAATCTTCAGATAGCCGCCTACATGGTGCTGCACCAGCTCTTTCACGTATTCCGGTGACTTCACCGCCAGATCGTAACGCACGCCGCTGCCAATGAGGATTTTCTTAACGCCTTTAATGGCGCGCGCTTTGCGGTAAAGCTGAATCAGCGCACTGTGGTCAGTTTGCAGGTTTTCACAGATGCCAGGATAAACACAGCTCAGCTTACGGCAGTTCTTTTCAATCGACTCGCTCTTGCAGGCAATGCGGTACATATTGGCAGTGGGGCCGCCCAGGTCGGAAATCACGCCAGTAAAACCTTCAACCTTGTCGCGAATTTCTTCTACCTCTTTCAAAATAGAGGCTTCGGAACGACTCTGGATAATGCGACCTTCATGCTCGGTAATGCTGCAGAAAGTACAGCCGCCAAAGCAGCCGCGCATGATGTTAACGCTGAAACGGATCATCTCCCATGCCGGGATCTTGGCGTTTTTGTAAGCCGGATGCGGTTTGCGGGCATACGGCATGTCGTACACGTAATCCATCTCTTTAGTGGTGAGCGGAATCGGCGGCGGGTTCAGCCACACTTCGCGGTCAGCGTGGCGCTGCACCAGTGCACGCGCATTGCCGGGGTTGGCTTCCAGATGCAGCACACGTGAAGCATGTGCATACAGTACCGGGTCATTGGCAACCTCTTCATACGATGGCAGGCGCACGACTTGTTTAGTACGGTCAGCCTTGGGTTTACGTACGATTTCAATCGCTTTGGCACCATCAGGCAAATCTGTTTTCGGTTTGCTGTCATCGGTCGCACAGCTGGCATCCGCTTTACCCATTTTCATTTCGTACGGGTCAACATGTTTTTCTACTGCGCCCGGGCGATCCAGTTTGGTACTTTCTATTTCGCTCCAGCCTTCCGGAATGCGTTTACGCAAAAACGCTGTGCCGCGGATATCCTGAATATCGGCAACTTTTTCACCTTTAGCGATGCGATGCGTTAGCTCTACCAGCGCACGCTCGGCGTTACCATACAGCAGAATATCGGCTTTGGAATCCACCAGAATGCTGCGGCGCACTTTGTCTGACCAGTAATCATAATGCGCAATACGGCGCAGGCTGGCTTCAATACTGCCTATCACCAGAGGCACATCGGAATACGCCTCACGGCAGCGCTGGCTGTATACCAGCACGGCACGGTCCGGACGTTTGTTCGCTGCGGCGTCCGGCGTGTAGGCATCATCGCTGCGGATTTTTCTATCCGCGGTGTAGCGGTTCACCATGCTATCCATATTGCCGGCAGTCACGCCAAAATACAGGTTAGGTTTACCCAATGCCTTGAAAGCATTGGCATTCTGCCAATCCGGCTGCGCAATTATCCCCACGCGAAAACCCTGTGCTTCCAGCAGGCGCCCAACCAATGCCATACCAAAGCTGGGGTGATCGATGTAGGCATCACCAGTCACTAGAATAATGTCGCAGCTATCCCAACCCAGCGCATCCATCTCGGCGCGAGACATAGGCAAAACCGGCGCAGGCCCAAACCGCTTCGCCCAGTATGGGCGATAGCTTTGAATGGGTTTAGCTAACATTGTTGAGTATTGTTCCAAAGGGTACGCGACAATCTGTAGAAAAGCGCGCATTTTACGCGCTAATTGTATGATTAAAAAGCTTTTTTACTAAATCTTTACATATTTTCAACCCCATTTTTAATAAGGGTATGCATTATCACTTCATCACAAACGCAAAAAAGAATTAATAAAGAGTAGCCTAATAAGGCTCTATGAGTCAAAAGCACGCTTTAGCCGCTGTATACCAGTGGTAAGTTCATTGGTATTAAGACTACCGAATCCAAGTCTGATAGCATTAATATCGTGATGGGGCTCTGAAAATAATGACGCTGGCAAGATTTTTACCTTTTCAAGTAATGCATTTTGGACTAACTTGTTAATTTGAATACCGTCGTTAAGGCGTAGCCAAATGGCTAAACCTCCATTGGGAGAATCAAAATTCACAAACTCACCCAATTCATTTCTAAGTAAATCTATCAATACATTTCGGCGCTCATTGTAGACCTTTAAAGTTCTACGAATGTGGCGCTTGATCTCACCTGATTCCATTAATGCAGCAACTGCGAGTTCAGTCACAGAGTTTCCTTGCCTGTCTATCAGCATGACTTCGGATGCGCATTGATTAATGATTTCTTTGGATGCGATCAGGTAGCCAACGCGCAGGCCAGGTGCCAACACTTTAGAAAGCGAACCTACATAGATTACCCTGCCCCTATGGTTTGTGCTGGCAAGCGGAAATACCGGGTGGTGATGAAAATGGAACTCGTGGTCGTAGTCATCTTCAACAATCACAAAATCGTATTGTTCGGCTAGCATCAATAGTTTCAATCTGCGTTCTGCAGTCATCATGACTGTGGTCGGAAACTGATGGTGCGGCGTGACGTATATCGCACTAATCGGATATTGTTTGCATAACGCTTCAAGTTCATTGACGTTAATGCCATGTTGATCCAAGCCCACAGTAAGGATCTTTGCTCCGCATGATCGAAACGCTTCACGTGCCGGCGGATAACTAAGATTTTCAACAACAACATATTCATCAGTTTTTGCCAAAATGCGTGCGGCTAGAAATATCCCCATTTGGCTGCCGCGGGCAATACAAATATTATCGACGTCTACACTTAGTCCCCGTTCCATATTCAGCATTTCAGCAATGGCGTGGCGTAAGTTCAGCATTCCCTTAGGGTCGCCATAGCCGAGTTTATTGCTTCTTATTGGCTCTATCAGTGCGTGTCGAAACGCTTTGGAAATTGTCTCGAACGGAATAAGACGTGTATCCGGAATACCATCATTAAAGTCTATAAGATGGGTAACATTTTCCGCCTCAATCGTTGAAGCATATTTTGCAAGTACTGGAATTGGAGTCTCGATTACACCTTGTTTTAAGTCTTTATTGCTTTGCTTGGGTGATGAGAAATGCGGAAGATTAGCGGAAACAAAAGTACCGCGTCGACTTTCTGTAGTTAGCCATCCTTGGGCAATCAATTCATCGTATGCCAGCACGATAGTTTTTCTATTCACTTTCAGGCTCTCGGCAAGTTCTCGACTACCTGGCATGGCAGCGGACGGCACTAACCGTCCGCGTTGGATTTCATCAATGATTTGTTGTGCAATTTGCAAATAGACCACCACGCCAGAGGATTTGGTGATGTGCAAGTTGAGATCCCATGAACGTAACATTTATATTGCTCCCATAATTTCTGGATTACTTATCATTATTATCTCACTTAAATTCACTGGACCAGTGGAATAGTTAAATCTGGACGCCTGAGATGTAATTACACTCTGTTACATTTCTGTAACGATTTGTTGTATGCAGTAATCCATTACTCATTAATGGTTGATGCTACTCACACAACACCATGATTCATCCTTAAAACTGTTGAAGATAAACAAAGGAATTTTATGTCACCACCACTTGATGCTCAACTAATGGACATGCGCAGTCATGCATTAAAGTTAGAACGGGAAGTTAAAAATGTCATCGTTGGTCAAGATAAAGCCATTCGCCTGATGAATATTGCTATTTTTGCACGCGGACACGTGCTGCTTGATGGCGGTGTAGGTGTAGGTAAAACCACCTTACTGCAATCAATCGCGCGCGGCATTGGCGGTGCTTACGAGCGTATTGAAGGCACAGTTGACTTAATGCCAAATGATTTGATTTATCATACTTTTCTGGGTCCGGATGGTCGCCCGCAGATTGATGAAGGCCCTTTGTTACGTGCTGGTGAAAACTTATCAGTGTTCTTTTTTAATGAAATCAACCGCGCTCGACCACAAGTGCATGCACTCATGCTGCGCGTGATGGCAGAACGTCATTTAAGTGCGTTCAAAAAAGAATATCGTATGCCACACATGATTGTGTTTGCTGACCGTAACCAGGTTGAAAAAAATGAGACGTTTGAAATCCCTTCAGCGGCACGTGACCGTTTTATGATGGAAATTCCGATTGAAATTCCAACTGATCGTGAGTTAAAGAAGTCTCTGGTTTTTAATACTAAATTCCAACACGCAGAAAAACTCACGCAGCAAGTTGAAAGCGGAATTTTACAGTTCGATCAACTGAATGCTTTTTCTGACACGTTGCAAAACCACATTAAATCCAGTGATGTATTAGAAGAATATGCTCTGGATCTGTGGGATGCAACGCAGCACCCTGAGAAATTTGGCGTCACCATGGAAAGCGTCGATGTCTCACGCGTAATTCAAACCGGTGCCAGTCCACGCGGTATGGGCATGCTGCTTAAAGCTGCGCGTGTAAATGCCTGGCTCAATGGACGCGACAGTATGTTCCCAGAGGATATTCATGCGGTATTCCATGAAGTTATTTCGCATCGTCTGGTATTTAACTCAATGTATGAAAACCGTAGAACAGCATTGGCAAGAGAGCTTACGGCCAATATTATGAGTACAGTTGCTGTGCCAAGCCAAGTCTTTAGCAAAGCTGCTTAAGACTATTTGATCTATCAATATAAGGCTAATGATGAGTTTATCTATACACACAGCTACTGATCCGTCTTATGCAAAACCTTTTGAGTACGTTATTTCCTGGAAGTCCGCGAGCATACAGTTAGGTGATCATCGCGGCACCCAGCGTGGTCTTGGACTGGAGTATCGCGGCAACGTGAACTTGGTCGATTACCCTGATGCGAGGCGTATGGATATTCGGCAAACGTTGCGCGACCCGTTTGAACAAGTGCAGGTACGTCAGTTTAATCAGGATAGTACGACGCCGATTTATGCGGTGTGTGATTTATCTAGTTCCATGCAGTTCAAGGGTCGCCAGCGTAAGCTGGATAAGGCCATTGAAATCGCAACAGCGGTCGCAAATTCTGCTTACCAAACGGGCGATTTATTCAGTTTCATCGGTTACAACAGCCATGTGCTGGAAGACTACACTTTGCCGTTAAGTCGCAACTTGCATCAATCAAAGGAAGCTATTGCGCAGTTGCATGACTATCAGCAAATGCGTGTTGGTGTAGAAGGTGTGGAGGATGTGCCAAATTTTCTGGGTCAAAGCAGGGGGCTGGTATTCTGGATTTCAGACTTTCACATGCCACTGAGTTTGATTGAAAAAACGCTCACCGCGATGTCTGCGCACCAGGTCATTCCAATTGTGCTGTGGGATGATGAAGAATATAAAAAATTACCCAAATTTGGCTTCGGCACCATGATAGACCCTGAAACCGGCCTGAATCGTACCTTGTTTTTCCGGTATGAAGTCAGGGCAAAGTTTATTTCAGCATTCAATGCGCGCAGACACGCCCTCGAAGCGTTGTTTTTGAAGTTCGATTGTCCAGCGCTGTTTATGCACGGTGATTACAAGCCAGAAACCATGACACACTATTTTGAACAAAATATGAATCTATGAAAAAACCTATTTTAAGAATTACTGCACCCAAGTATTGGTTGCTAAGTTTACTGTCAGCCTGTCTGGTCATGAATGCAACTACCACCTTAGCAAACGATACTGTCACTACCCCAGCGGCTGAACCAAAAATATTGTCAGTGACCAACCCTGGCTCAAGTTACGGCGTGCATATCGGCGATAAGTTAAGCCGTAAAGTGGTGCTGGAAATTCCTTCCCCTTACCAGATAGCTAGCAGCGCCTTTCCTAAAAAGGGAACCAAGCACAATGGGGTTGAATTGGTAGATGTTCATGTAGAGACCGAACAGAAAAAAACTGGCGTGTTATACACAGTTAATCTGAGCTATCAAACGTTTACTGATACTGCTACACCCAAGGTCATGCACTTGCCAGCAGTGAAGTTTGCAGTATCGGTCGGGACTAATGCTGGTGATAAACCAAAGGCAATTGAGGTGCCGGCATGGGGTTTCTGGTTTTCACCTTTAGTGACTGGCAGCATCGATACTGCGCAAAAAAATATGCAGCCTGAAATTAAGCCACCTCTGGTTGATATTCAAACTCATCAAACTCGATTCGCTGTGTTTTTGAGTGCGCTTGCCATCAGTTTAATGGCCTTGCTTTATATGAATGCAGATGGTCAGTGGCTACCGTTTATGGGTGGAGCGTTTGCAAGAGCGCACAGGCAATTAAAACGCTTGGCTAAATCATCTGCGGCTAAAACCAGCGCTGAAGAAAAGCAAGCCCTTGTTTATATTCATCAAGCTTTTAATCAACACTACGGTGCTAATATTTTTGCCCGGGATATTGAGCGTTTCGTCACGATGCGTCCAAGTTTTAGAAAAATGCAAGCTGAAATAGAACAGTTTTTCAATCATTCCAATCAATCCCTATATGCAACGGATGCTCGTAATAGCAAGCAAGTGATTTCAGATCTAGTGCAATTAAGCAAACAATTGCGTGATTGTGAGCGAGGCGTTTAATGGAAATTCTAAACCCCTGGGCTTTTGCACTGCTGCCTATTGCATTGCTGCCATTCTGGCTCAAAGGTCATCAAGGCAAGATGTATACCTGGCTGGAAATGTTGCCGGAAGATGAACTGTCTGACCGCTTGAATTTAGCAGTCAAGGTCATTACCTCACTATTGCTGGCAAGCATTGTTATTGCGCTGGCATCACCTCGTGGTCATGATGAAATCATACAGCGCACCGGTAAAGGCGCCCAAACCGTCATGGTGATTGATCGCAGTGTGAGTATGGATCACCCTTTCGCGGGCGATTCTTCAGGTCACGCAGCAGAAATCAAATCTGCAGCAGCACGACGCATCATTACGCAGTTTATCGATTCACGTCCGGCAGACATGATGGGGGTCGTAGGTTTTACAAACTCGGCTTTGTACGGCATCAAGATTACTACTAACCGTGATGCCATTCATGCGGCAATTCTTGCGGCAACCAGTCCGTCACTCAATCAAACTAACATCGGCGCAGGCTTGACTGAAGGCGTTGGTTTGTTCGATAAAATTCAGAGTTCAGGCTCTAGGGCAGTTATTCTGTTGTCCGATGGCGCCGGAAAACTAAGCCCGCGTGTGAAGTTTTTATTAAGTGAACGCTTAAAAAGCCGTGGCTTAAGTATCTACTGGATTATGTTGCGTGAACCCGGCGAACCCAGCATTTTCTCTAACGATGAATATGAAGAAGAGCGTGTGCCAAATTCAATTGTGCTGCATAAGTACTTTCAGTCATTAGGACTGAAATACAAGGCCTACGAAGCAGATAACCCAGAGACGCTTCAATCGGCGATCAGTGATATTGATTCTCGTGAAAAGAAAAACATTAAATACACCGAAACAATTGCAGGCTATGACTATTCAAGGGTATTCATCATCATTGCATTGGTATTGGGTTTGTTTATTTTAGTGATCAAGAATTTGAGGGTGCATGAATGAAAAACAGAATAAACCGCAAGAATCAAATGTTTGGTTTGATATTGCTTGCAAGCTTATCGGGCGCTGCCTATGAAGGCTATCAAATCAATAAAATCGGTAAAGTGAATCATGCATTACTGTCGGGAGAGGTTGTGAATGATGAGAGCTATCCGTTTCATAAGAAATTTGCAGATGCATACCAGCAAGGAAAAACTGGCAACTTTAAACATGCAATTCAAGGCTTTGGACAATTGCTTGAGCCACCTAAAATGCAGCAGGACAACGCATTTCAAGTCACACCAGAGTTAAAGTCGCAGATTCATTTTAATATTGCTAACAATCTTTTTCATTCAGGCTTACAAAGATTAGTAGCTGAGGATGGTGCAATTCAAGAACAAGCAAAGTTCGATTATTTGCAGGCAAAAGCTTCCTATGAGCAAGCCTTAAAGCTAAATCCTGATGCACGCGCTGCTAAATTTAACTTAAGTTTGCTGCTATCAGTCATTCCTGGAAACATAAAAACCGTAGCACAAGACCCTTCAGGAATGGAAATTAGTAACTTGCCACAAGGTTTGCCATGAAAAAAATCATTACCCCCTTAAAAGAGAATTACGAAACAGCGCTTCTGGTGATGGCGTCACTATTTTTGTTGCTCGCTTTGGTCAAGCCGCAGATACAACTAAAACAAGAAGTACATAACTATTTGTTGGTTGCTGATATATCGCAAAGTATGAATGCAGAAGATGTGAAAGTCGGCAATAACACTGTGAGCCGTTTGGTTTACACGCAACATCTTATGAAAGAAGTCGTAAAAACCTCACCTTGCGGCACTTATGTGAGCGTGGGCGTGTTTGCTGCCGAAAACGTTGCATTGTTGTTTATGCCATTAGAAGTTTGTGCGAATTTCGATATTATTACTGATTCGATTGACCACCTGGAGTGGCGCATGGCTTGGAGCGGCAATAGTCGCATGACGTTCGGCATAAAAGCTGCTGAGGCTACATTTGAGTACCTGAATATACCAGCACAAATGCTATTTTTTACAGATGGCGACGAAGCGCCTAAAGCGAACGGTATCAACAAATTAGATATAAGCAACGTGCGTATTGGTAAAAATGTTATTTTTGTTGGGGTTGGTAGTCATGAAGCCGTGCCTATTAAACGCTTTAATGCTAATAATAAATTTGTAGGCTATTGGGGCACCGATGCGGCAGCTGAAAGCGCTGGTGGTGGCATTATGTATAACGATGCCAGCAAGGATGACCCGGACCCTCCCGTTGCTTATGCAGAATTTGACCGCTTCTTATCTAAATTAGATGTTGAGCACCTTAAAGATATGGCGAACGAAATCAAAGGCCAATATATAGAAGCAGCAGACAAGCCGGAATTTTATGAGTTTGTGCAGTCACAAACGCCTGCTGCAAAATTTGTAACGGCATATTCTATACGTTGGATATTTTTATTGATTGCAGCATTATTGGTGCTCGCAACTTATATACCTGATTTACTTTCATATCGTTTTGATAAACGCTTATTTAAGCGGAAGACTTAATTTGTTCTCAAGGGCTTACATTACGAATGTAAGCCCTTGATTAAGTGTATTGAATACGTTCTGTAATAGTGAAATTAATAAAGTTTTAGCTTCCCAGTAACCAGCCCTATCGTCTCAGGCATACCCGATAAAATCTCCACATTACTTATTCAAAGCAGCTCTATGCCAAGACGACGTACCACCACCGCAAACACGCCAAAGCAAACCATTGTAATAACGATGCATACTAACAATGTTGGCCAGAACGCAATCCTTGGAAGAAGTAGCGGGAATGCCAAAAACATAGGCAGTGTTGGAATCACATACCAAAACGTGTAATACGCATGATTGGCTATTTTACTAACCGGCTGCTGTTCAACATAAAGCCATATCAGAGTCAGCACAGTAACCAGCGGCAAGGCGGCGATCAAGCCGCCCAGTTTGTCGCTGCGCTTTGCAAACTCTGACACCAGCACCACGACCCCAGCAGTAACCAGATATTTAACAATTAGATATTGCATGGCTGTTCCTGTTCTATATTAAGGATAATCTCAATGCCCACTGTGTTCACCATGGCCATTCGGTTTACGCACCTGAACCTCTACAGCCGGTGCTTCATCTTTCACTGGCGGTCGTTTTACTTCCGGCACTTTATCAGTGCTATCGTATTCTCTGGCCACTGTACCTTTAGGGTGCTTATACGCCCCGGGGTCTTTGTAATCGTTACGCGCCAACCCCTCGCGTACTTTCAATGTAGTAAACATGCCACCCATTTCAATAGCGCCATACTGGCCGGTACCCGTCATCATCGGCAGGGTATTTTCCGGCAGCGGCATATCCATCATGGCAGCCATATCACTCATTTCTGACATGCCGGTTTCCCCCATACTCATATAATCCGGCACCAGGTTTCTGACTTTTTCAACCAGATCATCCTGATTAACACCGAGCAGGGTTGGTACTTCATGCCCCATGGCATTCATGGTGTGGTGGCTCTTATGGCAATGCAAGGCCCAGTCACCTGGCTCATCTGCTATAAACTCAAGCGCACGCATCTGCCCCACTGCTATATCTGTCGTGACTTCCGGCCATCTTGCGCTCGGCGGCACCCAGCCGCCATCGGTACCCGTTACCTGAAACTCATGGCCATGCAGATGAATCGGATGATTTGTCATCGTCAGGTTCCCCACGCGAATCCGCACCCGGTCATTCCTGCGCACTACCAATGGGTCTATCCCCGGAAAAACCCGGCTATTAAACGTCCACAAATTGAAATTAAGCATGGTGTTAGTCTTGGGCTTGTAACTGCCGGGTTCAATATCATAGGCGTTGAGCAGAAACACAAAATCCCTATCCACCGGCATGAATTTCTGGTCTTTAAAATGCGTGATCCAGCTGCCCATCAGCCCCATCGCCATCTGTGTCATTTCATCCGCATGCGGATGGTACATAAACGTGCCGGGGCGCTTGGCCACAAACTCATACACAAAAGTCTTGCCGGGCATAATGGCCGGCTGGGTCAGGCCGCTCACGCCATCCATGCCATTGGGTAAGCGCTGGCCATGCCAGTGCACGCTGGTCTTTTCCGGCAGCCGGTTGGTCACAAAAATACGCACACGGTCACCCTCAACCACCTCAATTGTTGGCCCGGGGCTTTGTCCGTTATAACCCCACAAATGCGCTTTCATACCCGGGGCGATCTCGCGCACCACCTGCTCCGCCACCAGATGAAACTCCTTGACGCCGTTGTTCATGCGCCAGGGCATGCTCCAGCCGTTCAGTGTCACTACCGGGTTGTAAGACCTGCCGGTACTTGGATGCAAAGGCGCCTTAGTCTCGGCTTTTTCGGCAGATACAATCTCCGGCAGCGCCGCCAGCGCCACTTTACTCACGGCGCCTAAAGCAATGCCTGCACCTGCTGCGCCGGCAAGTTTAAAGAAATCACGTCGGTTCAATTTTGGAGTATCCATTATTTTTTTCCTTCCAGCGCATCTAAATCGCCAATACGCGTCATCTGTAGCTCGGTATCCGCCAGCCAGAATTCATTGAGTTTTTCTATATAGGTTTTCACGCTGGCCACCTGTGCACGCGCATCGGCAAACAATTCAAACGGGCTTACCAGCATGCCGTTGTAACGTAGCAGTTTTTCATCCAGTACCTTCTTACGTAACGGCACAATTTCATCGTGATACTGTCTGGCAATGTCATAGCTTGTCAGGTAACGGCTATGCGCTTCACGTATCTCTGACTGCGCATTGATTGCAACATTTGCTGCGCGATGTACACCCTGCATGTAAATAGCCTCGGCACGCGCCACTTTTGCGCCACCCCAGTCAAACAATGGCAGCTCGAATGAGATATCAACGCCCTTCTTGTAGGCATCACCGCGCCGGCCTTCCAACACTCTGGCTGGGCCCAGCTCCAGTGTATTAATGACGCTGGTAGTTTTAGTAAGCCCCAGCTGTTTTGCCAGGTTCTGCACCTGCAAGCGCGCAGCCTGTAAATCCAGCCGTTGCTCAAAGGCATCTTTCTCAAACTGTGCAGAATCTGCAACTGTTTTGGGCAGGTCCGGCAGACGTTTCTGCAACAGTAGCTGATTCACGGAAACACCCAGCAGGCGTGACAAGGCTTCATGCGCAGCTGACTGCTTTTGCTTTGCTGTAAGCTCATCCAGTAAAGCATCGGCATAAAAGCCCTGCTCCCTGGCTAATTCCAGCTGGTTCCAATTACCGGCCTTTACCATGCGTTTTGCCATTTCAGCACTCGCCTGTGCCGACTCTTTCACCTGCCGACTGTAAGCTAACTGCTCATTGGCAGCCACTGCATTAAAATAAGCCAACCGTGTCTGATAAGCTAAGCGCAATACATTCAGCGCGACTTCCTGCTTGGTTCTCTCAAAATTCAGCCGTTCGATTTCCAGCATTTTCGACATGGTGAGCAATGAAAAAATATTGAATGTGAGCGCCTGCTCTATTTTGTAATCACCATTGTTTCTGGCATACAGCATGGAGAATTTGGGGTTAGGTAACCGGCCAGCCTGTACGACATCCGCTTCGGATATGCCTAGCTCATAGAATGAAGCCTGCAAGCCCTTATTGTTGAACAGTGCAACCTGCACTGCACTTTCAGCATCCAGCTCTTTTTGTAGCAGCTCATCCACACGGGCTGCAATAATTTTTTGCTCAGTTTCTGTTTTGGGCCAGGCAACTTCCTGCCTGATATGCTGCTGTGCTAATGATTTAACGCCATCGAGGCCGCCATCTTTAGAAAAAGTGGCGCAGCCACCAAGCGCAATATTGCCGGCAAGCAGCAAGGAACTGGCGAGCCAAGGCCTGCGGCCAAACCCTGTGTTATTGATACTCATAAAACCTCCGCTTGATACAGATGAGGATAAATGTAAAAGTCACATTACCCCCAACATGCTATTAATACAATGCGTAAGCAATGCCTGAGCGTTGCTTACGCAAACTACGAAGCTAAGGTGTTAAACGATGGGCGGTTTTTGCAGCTGTGCGCTTGCAGGCGAGAGGTAGATCTCGGCGAACGGAATCGCTGAAATCGCCTGGTCAGGAGTGGATATATAGTTGAAATGACTTGGGATAATAACGCTAAAACACGCGAAACAATGATTGCAGTCATTGCAGCTATTTTTATGATGATGCTGGTGTTGACGCTGAGACGCCTCATCACTGGCAAGCTGCCGGTGGCAATGGTGTTCGGCAGCCGCTGAGCTCACAATATGGCACTGCACGGCTTTACTGTCGGCAAGCGCATGCAGCTGTCCGGCAGCCATCATTCCGCTGGCATAAACAGTATTGGCAATGAATACTGCCAGCAGCAGAAATACAAAACCGCGTAGTAAATAATGGCTTAAAAAGCGCATGCGTCTTATTCTATGGTTACAATGGAATGTATATATCTCAAGCATAGTACATACTAGACCAGCAAATCAAGATTAAGTTTATGAGCCACGGCTATTACCAATTACCCAATGGACGCGTTGCCAGCATTGATGGAGACTGCGCCTTTCCATCATTATGCGATGCGCTGACTGATCCCAACGGCCTGATAGCAATTGGCGGCGACCTATCCTTACCGCGCTTACTGGCAGCATACCGGCAAGGCATCTTTCCCTGGTTTAGCGATGGCGAACCTATTTTATGGTGGAGCCCGGATCCGCGCATGGTGTTATTTCCGGATGAATTGAAAGTTTCCGAGTCCCTGAAAAAAACATTAAAAAAGCAAAAGTTTGAGGTGCGTTTCAACAGCGCTTTCCGCGAAGTAATTACAGCGTGCAGCAGTACCCTGCGCTGCGGACAAGATGGCACCTGGATTACCCAGGATATTATTGATGCCTATTGCGCCTTGCATTTAGCCGGCTTCGCGCTATCAGCCGAAGCCTGGCTCAACGGAAAACTGGTCGGCGGTTGCTACGGTGTAAAAATCGGCAATATGTTTTACGGTGAAAGTATGTTCCATCACGTCACCGATGCTTCAAAAGTTGCATTTGTGAGCTTGATTGAGTACCTGAAACAGCAAGGCGTAGGCATGATAGATTGCCAGATGAAAACCGCACACCTTGCCAGCTTTGGTGCACGTGAAATAAACCGTGAACTTTTCATCAGAATTTTGAACGAACTTTGTAATGACGGTGTTTATAATCCATCCGACGCTACACACACTGCCTAGCCTTGAGCAGTGACTAACTGAACATTTTAAGTTTATACTTTCCACTATGAGCTTACCTAGTGACCAACCCCTGCAAAAGCTGCAATTTTATGTCACCACTGGCTATAGTTGCGGCTACCTGCCCAACAAGCTTGCCCAAAGCTTGATTGCGGCACCCCAGCACCTAGTCAATACTGCGGTATACAGCAGCCTGATACAGCAAGGCTTTAGACGTAGCGGTAAATTTTCTTACCGGCCACACTGCGAAAACTGCCAGGAATGTGTGCCGGTGCGCATCGTGGTTAGCGAATTTGCACCTAACCGCAGCCAGAAACGTGCTGTTAAACAACATCAAAATCTTAAAACCACGATACTGCCGATAGATTTTTATGAAGAACATTACGCTTTATATGCCGAGTATCAGCGCTCCCGGCATGCCGATACAGTAAAAACCGGCACCTCTGAAGAAAATGAAATCGAACAGTATCAAAATTTCTTATGCCAGACCAACGTTGAAAGCGTACTGGTGGAGTTCAGAGACAATGATGTGCTTAAGATGGTGAGCGTGATTGATATCGTGCGTGATGGCATCTCTGCAGTGTATACCTTCTATGATGCAAGCGATGCCAATAACAATGGCGACTCCAGTAGCAAACATCCCAGCTACGGCACTTACAATGTGATGTGGCAGGCTGAGTGGGCAAAAAGCCTGAACCTGCCTTACCTATACTTGGGCTACTGGATTAAAGACAGTCAAAAAATGGCTTACAAAGAAAACTATCAGCCGCTGGAAAAACTCGTCCATGGTGAATGGGTTAAAGGTGAATAGTTGAAAAGTAAATGACCCCGTTCAATGCTACAATTCAGCCTAATTTCAATTAAAACTAAAATCTGATTTTGAAAAAAATTGTTATCTTCGGTGTAGGGCTGATCGGTGGCTCCGTAGCACTTGCCCTAAAAAAAGCTGGCTCTACAGCACAAATCGTCGGTGTCGGCCGCTCATCGGAAAGCCTGCAAGTCGCGCTTGATTTAGGCGTTATCGACACGGCCACCAGCGATATTGCTGATGCAGTCAAAGATGCAGACATAATATTAATCGCAGCACCAGTTGCGCAGACACCATCCATACTGAGTGCTATCAAACCGCATTTAACAGCATCTACCGTAATCACCGATGCCGGCAGCACCAAAGGAGACGTTCTGCAATGTGCGCAGGAAATTTTAGGTGAACAATTCAGTCAATTTGTAGGCGGCCATCCGATAGCCGGTGCAGAAAAAAGCGGCGTTACTGCGGCCATGGCAGACTTATATACCAATAAAAACGTTGTACTGACGCCTGCCAGCGCAACGAACCCAGAGGCAATACAGCGCGTTAAAACACTTTGGCTAACATGTGGCGCCAATGTTAGCGAGATGTCTGCCGCAACTCATGATGGCATATTTGCCGCCGTGAGCCATCTACCGCATCTACTGGCATTCGCCTTGGTAGACGACATCGCAACCAGGCCAAATGCTGAACAGCTATTTGGCTTTGCTGCCAGCGGTTTCAGAGATTTTACGCGCATTGCCGGCAGCCATCCTGAAATGTGGCGCGACATCAGCCTAGCTAATAAAACAGCCCTATTAAGTGAACTTAACGCATATCAAGCCGAGCTTGCCAGATTGCAGCAGTTGCTGGAACGTGAAGACGGCAATGGTCTGCAAGCCCTGTTTGAACGGGCCAGCATTGCACGCAACAACTGGGGCGAATCCAGAAAACAACAGCAATAAATCTTCATTTAAACGAATTACCAAATTAAGCGCAAACAGTAAAATGGAACAACTCACCCTACCTGCCAGCACCAGTGCACAAGGCGCAATTACACTCCCCGGCTCAAAAAGCATTTCCAATCGCACATTGCTACTCGCGGCATTGGCCGATGGCGTCACTGAAATACGCGACTTGCTAGCCTCAGATGACACATCGCGCATGCTGGAAGCATTGCAGGCACTGGGTGTAAAACTGGAGAACTTTGCTGAGAATGCCTGGCGTGTCACTGGCTGTAACGGCAATTTTCCGAACAAAAATGCCGACTTGTTTTTAGGCAACGCCGGCACCGCATTTCGCCCGTTGACCGCCGCACTGGCTTTTTCAGGTGGCACTTACGTACTTTCTGGCATACCTCGCATGCACGAACGTCCTATCGGCGACTTGATAGACGCATTACGCCAAGCAGGTGCCCAAATTCAATATTTACAAAATGAGGGATTCCCACCACTAAAAATATCACCGGCAAAACTAGATTTGGCTAACGCGATTAAAATCCGTGGTGACGTTTCCAGCCAGTTTCTAACTGCCCTGCTCATGGCGCTACCGTTGACCAAACAGGAGGCGACCATTGAAGTGGTCGGCGAACTCATTTCAAAACCATACATTGAAATCACGCTTAATCTAATGGATCGTTTTGGAGTACTCGTAGAACGTGAAGGCTGGCAACGCTTCAAGATCGCAGCTAATAACAATTATTTAGCTGCCGACACAATTTATGTGGAAGGTGATGCTTCAAGCGCGTCATATTTCCTGGCTGCCGGTGCAATAGGTGGCAAAGTTAGCGTGGGTGGTATTGGCAAAAACAGTATTCAAGGTGACATTAAATTTGCAGATGCACTTGAGAAAATGGGGGCAGAAATTAGGTGGGGTAATAACCACGTGGGAGCTTGGAAACCAACAACGGGCAAGCTAAAAGCCATAGACATGGATTGCAACCATATTCCCGATGCGGCTATGACGTTAGCGATACTTGCACTGTTTGCTGACGGCACCACCACCTTACGCAACATTGCAAGCTGGCGCGTAAAAGAAACTGACCGCATTGCCGCCATGGCTAACGAATTACGCAAAGTCGGTGCGACCGTTGAAGAAGGCGCGGACTATATCAAGATCACACCACCGGCTCAACTGACGCCAAATGCGGTAATTGATACTTACGATGACCACCGCATGGCGATGTGTTTTTCACTTGTATCGTTAGGCAATGTACCAATAGTGATTAACGACCCGAACTGTGTGGCAAAAACCTTCCCCAACTATTTTGCAGAATTTAAAAAACTGGTTTCTTAGGCATAGCAGATGAACAACAGCAACATTCCCGTTATCGCCGTAGACGGCCCCTCTGCATCCGGCAAAGGCACGGTGGCCCAATTGGTGGCAGATGCACTTGGTTTCGGCTATCTGGATTCAGGTGCGCTTTACCGCGTAGTAGCCTTTGCAACCAAGCAAAAAGGTATCGCCTGGAGTGACGCAGAAGCAGTCGCAGCATGCGCAAAAACGCTGGATATTCAGTTTAAAAAAGATCTAGTCTACCTGAATGGAAACAACATTTCTGAAGAAATCCGTACCGAAGAAATGGGCAAGGGTGCGTCTCAGGTTGCAGTACATGCACAATTAAGAGCGGCACTCGTTGATTTGCAGCATCACTTTCGCAAGGCGCCCGGCCTCGTAGCTGATGGCCGCGACATGGGCACCGTTATATTTCCGGATGCTGAATTAAAGATATTTCTAACTGCGTCAACAGAAATACGAGCCGAACGCCGCTATAAACAACTATTAGGTAAAAACCTGCCGGCTAATTACGACAACATCCTGCTCGACTTACAGGAACGTGACGCCAGAGACAAAGGCAGAGCCAGCGCTCCGCTACTGATGGCAGAAGACGCAATATTGCTGGAGACAGATAATTTATCTATTGCAGCAGCAGTTAATGTAGTTTTACAAAATTTTGAGCATAAAAAAAACAATAAAAATTGTAAATAGTCTTTTATTTTTCAATGTTTTAGTTATAATCATCGGTTCAAAGTTTTTATGTAAACTTGTAAGGTCTGCTATATCACACAGGTAAGCAGTTTTTTTAACTACCCCACTGCTAGGTGGGATTAACTTTTTAGGTAATTTTTTTAATGGCTTCTACTTCTAAATCTTCTGCTTCACCGATGGAATCTTTTGCTGCGCTTTTCGAAGAAAGCTTGGCACGTCAGGAAATGCGTTCTGGCGAAGTTATCACGGCTGAAGTAACCTCAGTTGATAACGATCACGTGATCGTTAACGCTGGTCTTAAATCTGAAAGCGTTATCGACGCTGCTGAATTCCGTAACGCTCAAGGCGAACTTGAGGTTCAAGTGGGTGACTTTGTTAAAGTAGCCATTGAAAAACTTGAAGACGGCTTCGGTTCTACTGTACTTTCACGCGAAAAAGCTAAACGCATGGAAACATGGTTGGACTTGGAAGACGCAATGAACGAAGGCCGTATCATTAAAGGCTTCGTAAGCGGTAAAGTTAAAGGCGGTTTACGCGTATCTGTAAACGGCATCATGGCATTCTTGCCAGGTTCATTGGTTGACGTGCGTCCAGTTAAAGACACTACTCCATTCGAAAACAAAGAATGTGATTTGAAAGTGATCAAACTTGACCGTAAACGTAACAACATCGTTGTTTCACGCCGTGCTGTAATGGAAGTTAGCGCTGGTGCTGACCGCGAAGCACTGATCGGCACATTGACCGAAGGCGCAGTAGTTAAAGGTATCGTTAAAAACATCACCGACTACGGTGCATTCGTTGATTTGGGCGGCATCGATGGCTTACTGCACATCACTGACTTGGCATGGCGTCGTGTAAAACACCCATCAGAAGTTCTGACAGTTGGTGAAGAAGTTGAAGCAAAAATCCTGAAATTCGATCAAGAGAAAAACCGTGTTTCACTAGGTATCAAACAATTAGGCGACGACCCATGGGTTGCTTTAGCTCGCCGCTACCCAGTAAGCACACGCTTGTTCGGTAAAGTTTCTAATTTGACTGACTACGGTGCGTTCGTTGAAATCGAACCAGGTATCGAAGGTTTGGTTCACGTTTCAGAAATGGACTGGACAAACAAAAACATTCACCCGGGCAAAATCGCACAATTAGGTGACGAAGTTGAAGTAATGATTCTTGAAATCGACGAAGCACGTCGTCGTTTATCATTAGGTATGAAACAATGCCAAGCTAACCCTTGGGATGATTTCTCTGCAACTCACGCTAAAGGCGACAAAGTTTCAGGTCAAATCAAATCAATCACTGACTTCGGTGTGTTCATCGGTTTACCAGGCGGTATCGACGGTTTAGTTCACTTGTCAGATTTGTCATGGTCACAAACTGGCGAAGAAGCAATCCGCAACTTCAAAAAAGGTGACGAACTTCAAGCCGTTATCCTGGCAATTGACGTTGAGAAAGAGCGTATCTCTCTAGGCGTAAAACAATTGACTGCGGATCCATCAGGTGCAACTTCTGAAGATAAATCAGAAGCAAAACCAAAAGCTAAATCTGCTAAAACTAAAGAAGCTGCTCAATTACCAGATGACGGCGCAGCTGCTGGTACAACTAACCTTGGCGCATTATTAAAAGCCAAGTTAGACAGTAAAAAATAATAAGCAGTTAATAAAGGCAGATAATAATGACAAAATCTGAGCTAATCACGCTACTAGCGGAGCGTTTTCCGCAATTAGTGATGAAAGATGCAGAACTATCAGTAAAGGCTATTCTTGACGCAATGTCAGATAATCTTGCTTCTGGTGAACGCATTGAAATTAGAGGCTTTGGAAGCTTTAGCTTGAATTATCGTCCGCCGCGCTTAGGCCGTAATCCTAAAACTGGCAGCAAGGTGCAAGTACCTGAAAAACACGTACCGCACTTTAAAGCTGGCAAAGAGTTACGCGAACGAGTAGATTTAGGCTAATCATTGTATTAGTTCCATTTGAAACGGCAGCTTTCGAGCTGCCGTTTTTTTATATTGAGACACACTATTAAGGTAAAATACCATCTGTTGTACATCTACCATTAAAAAAGTGAAATAAAATGGAATTTGAATTCTGGTGGCTATTAGCACTGCCTTTATTTTTCAGCCTGGGCTGGCTCGCTGCCCGCGTTGACCTCAAACAGCTGTTGGCTGAATCCACTGCACTTCCTGCCGCTTATTTCAAAGGCCTTAACTTCCTTATTACCAATCAGCAGGACAAAGCCATTGAAGCTTTTACCGAAGCGGTACAGGCCAACACAGACTCCCTTGAACTGCACTTCGCATTAGGTAGCCTGTTCAGAAAACGCGGCGAAGTCGATCGCGCTATCCACTTGCATCTAAACCTGCTGGAAAAGAAAGAGCTGGAGCCGCAACAGAAATTAGCCGTTACCGCAGAGCTTGCGCAAGACTACCTGAAAGCCGGACTGTTTGACCGTGCCGAAGAACTGTTTGAGTCGCTGGACGATGATAGATACCGCCAACCAGCCTTGCGTGCATTACTGGAAATCTATGTACGTGAACGCGAATGGGAACGCGCTATTAAAGCAGCCACAGAGTTAGAAAGAATTTCCGGTGTACCGTTCCGCGTAGAAATCGCACACTATTACTGCGAAATGGCTGTGAAATCAAAACTGGCCAATGACACGCACACCGCTAGATTTGAGCTGGATCTTGCACTTAATGCCAACAAAAACTGTGTACGTGCCAATGTCTTGCTAGGCGATCTGGAGGCGGAGTCTGGAAATCACATGGTTGCCATTTCAACCTGGAAGCGCATCGAATTCCAGAGACCTGAATTTCTAGGCTTGATTGCACCCAAATTACTGGCAAGCTATCGTGCGTTGAACCAGACCGCAGATGGACTGAATTTGTTGCAAACCTACCTACAAACCTACCAACTTAGCTCATTACTCAATGTGCTGTATGAAGCAACATTGGTTGAAGAAAACGCAGAAAATGCCGCAAAACTTGCCCGTAATGAGCTGATAAAAATGCCGAGTTTGAATACGCTCGATCTACTATTACAAGCACGTGCGATTCTGGAAACAAGCCACCCACAGAATGGCAACCTACAAGATACTCAACTTATGCAGCAAGCCGTACGCCATGCCATAGGTAATAAAACAGCCTACCACTGCGAACAATGCGGATTCAAAGCCAAGTACCATCACTGGCAATGTCCCGCTTGCAACGCATGGGAAGCGCTACCAGCAGAACCTACTACTGTTTAACGGTATCAAAAAGAACGGACACAAACTATGCAATCAAATTTTAGCAAAAACAACGATCCTAAAATTATTGTAGCGCTAGATTATGCAGATGCAGACAGCGCACTTAAGTTAGTCAATCAGCTTGACCCTGCACTCTGCCGCTTAAAAGTAGGTAAGGAACTGTTTACCGCAGCTGGACCGCAGTTTGTTGAAAAACTAACGCATTCAAATTTTGGCGTATTTCTTGACCTTAAGTTTCATGACATTCCCAATACTGTTGCCAAAGCTTGTAGCGCTGCCAGCAATTTAGGTGTTTGGATGCTTAATGTTCATGCCAGTGGCGGCTTGGAAATGATGCAGGCAGCCAAGCAGGCTATTAATGACAGCGCAAACAAACCTCTATTGATAGCGGTAACTGTCTTAACCAGCATGAATCAGCAAACCTTGAATCAAATTGGCATACATACCGATTTGGCAACGCATGTTTTAAACCTTGCCAGACTGACTCAGCAAGCGCGCCTTGATGGCGTAGTATGTTCAGCTCTTGAAGCGCAGATGTTACGTTCAATTTTGGGCAGCGAATTTTGCCTGGTAACACCAGGCATTCGTCCTGCCAACTCGAAAAAAGATGATCAATCACGCATTGTTACCCCTAGTGATGCCCTGGCATTAGGATCAAGTTATCTGGTAATCGGCAGACCTATCACGCAAGCAGAAAATCCATTAGCCGCATTAGAGTCTATTAATGCAGAATGCTGTAGAACTTAACATAGCAGCATATCTAATATAATTATTGGAATATTCCCATTTAAGTTATGATTATTTGTAATTGCTGGTCATTACCAACAATTAGCATGTTTAAAATCAATCTAAAATCTGAGGAAAATACAAATGAAAAAAATCATACTCACATTAGTTGCTTTGTTAAGCTTTAGCATAAGTGCAATCGCAGCTGTCAACATCAACACAGCGACGCAAGCTGAACTTGAAAGCCTACAAGGAGTTGGCCCGGTAAAAGCACGAGCAATTATTGATTACCGCAAGAAAAGCGGGGGCTTCAAATCAATTGATGATCTTAAGAATGTTGATGGAATTGGCGATGCTACATTAAAAAACTTGCGTAAAGATATATCTATTACAGGCCAAACCAGCATTGCCACACCAAAGGAAAATAAAACACAAGTAACTGCGAAACCAGCAAAAGATACCAAAGCTGTAGGGAATGAAAAGGCTGCTGTGAGCGGTAAAACAGCAGAAACAAAATCTGTTAAAGAAAAAGCAAAGAAATAAAACATTTAAGCATATCTAAGCTGTTGGCGGACAATAGCCTTGAATGTATTACCCAATAAGAAGCCCCGATAACCGGGGCTTTTTATTGGGTAAATTTAAATATTTTTTTAGCTAATCATCGCCATGGTGTTCATGACCATAACCCCTACCGTGCTTACGTTTATGTTTATAGTGTCGACGATCATAGTTACGGCTATACGATCTATCTGGTTCAGCAATCACTTTGCCAACCACTGCACCGCCAGCACCGCCTAAGCCTGCACCAACAATTGCGCCGGTTTTACTACCGCTAGCTTTACGGCCAACATAGGCACCACCAGCACCTCCGGCGGCACCCCCAATTACTGCACCTGCCTGACCTTCGCCTTTAGTAGTCACTGCTCCGCCAAGACCGCCGCCTACAGCACCACCCACTACTTCACCAGTTCTTCCTCCAACTACACTGCCAATCGCAGTGCCTGCTGCTGCACCGATACCTCCGCCTAATACGGTTTTAAGATTACTGTCATCTGCTACTGCTTGGCCTGAAATAAGCAAAACTGCAAGCAATGGAGCATGTAAAAGTTTCATTACAACTTCCTTTCCTTACACAAAAATTGTGTTTTCTATTAGCGCACATCTATAAGATATAAAACTCAAAGCCATCTGTCGGCCTTAATGTGTGATATTTTCACACATATTGAGCTTGTGCACATAATAACACTATTTTATTTCACGCGCATTCCTAACTGAGCCCCAGTATCCGGACTTAAAATAAATGGACCACCACGCTCATCACTGGCGGCAAGCACCATACCTTCACTCATGCCGAATTTCATTTTACGTGGTGCCAGATTAGCGACCATCACGGTTAAACGACCTACCAAAGTCGCTGGATCATAAGCAGATTTAATACCGGCAAAAACCTGACGCGGTTTTTCCTCACCAATATCCAAACTTAATTTCAGTAGCTTCTCTGCTCCTTCCACATGCTCTGCATTCACGATTTTTGCAATACGCAAATCTACCTTGGTAAAATCGTCTATGCTGATATATTCAACTTCCGTTGCATCAGAGTTAGCTTCCTTTTGCTGGTGTTCCGCATGGCGTTGCTCAGAGTGTGGTTGCGGTGTTGGTGTGGCTTGTAAATTTTCTTTATTGACATCCACCATCGCGTCAATAAACTTAGGCTCAATACGCGTAATCAAATGTTCATAGATATTGATTTGGTGCTGAGAAGATAGTGCACTATCCAATGCAGCATAAGACAGTGGAGCAATGTTCAAGAATTGCTCAATCTCAGTTGCCAGTTTTGGTAATACCGGTTTCAGATACAAAGTTAACAGGCGGAACATCTCAAGTGCATCAGAACAAACTTCCTGCAAAGCAGCATCTTGCCCTTCCTGCTTGGCCATCACCCAAGGTGCTTTGTCAGCAACGAAGCCATTTGCCAAATCTGCCAAACGCATAATTTCACGTAACGCCTTACTGTATTCACGGGCGGCATAAGCCTCGGCAATTGCTACACAGGCAACTTTCATCTCACCAATCACCAGATTATTAGCGGATGGATTTAACTTACCGTCAAAACGTTTATTGATAAAACCGGCAGTTCTACTCGCAATATTGATGTACTTACCTACCAGATCACTGTTCACTCGTGCTACAAAGTCTTCCAGATTCAGGTCGATGTCTTCCATCGTGCTGTTTAATTTAGCCGCATAGTAATAGCGCAAATACTCTGGGTTCTTAATATGCTCCAAATAGCTACGTGCGGTAATAAACGTACCGCGTGACTTACTCATTTTTTCACCATTAACGGTCAAGAAGCCGTGGGCAAAAATCTGTGTGGGTTTACGATGCCCTGAATATTCAAGCGTTGACGGCCAAAATAGTGCATGGAAATACAAAATGTCCTTACCGATAAAGTGATACAGCTCGGTAGTAGAGTCTTGCTTCCAGTACTCGTCGAAATCCAGACCTTGGTTCTCACACAGCTTTTTAAAGCTCGCCATATAGCCAATCGGCGCATCCAGCCACACGTAGAAATATTTACCTGGAGCATCAGGAATTTCAAAACCAAAATATGGCGCATCCCGCGAAATATCCCAGTCATTCAGCCCGTTTTCAAACCATTCGCCCATTTTGTTCGCAGCTTCACCTTGCAGCGTGCCGGATCGTGTCCAGCTTCTTAAAAAGTCTTCACACTCGGAAAGCTTAAAGAAATAATGCTCGGTTTCCTTACGCACAGGTGCCGCACCGGACACCGCAGAGTAAGCGTTAATCAATTCCGTAGGATTATAAGTAGCGCCACACACTTCACAGCTATCACCATACTGGTCTTTGGCATGGCACTTAGGGCACTCACCTTTAATAAAGCGATCCGGCAGAAACATATTTTTAACCGGATCAAAAAACTGCTCGATAGTTTTAGTAGCAATCTTGCCTGCAGCTTTTAATTTTTTGTAGATGCCTTGCGAGAGTTCTTTATTCTCAGGCGCATTGGTCGAATAGTAGTTATCAAACGCCACCAGAAACTCTGAAAAATCAGCACTATGCTCTTTATGCACATTAGCAATCAAGGTTTCTGGCGTAATACCCTCTTTTTCAGCCCGGAGCATGATAGGTGTGCCGTGCGTGTCATCGGCACATACATAATGCACGGTATGACCCTGCATCTTTTGAAAACGTACCCAGATATCGGTTTGAATGTATTCAACCAAATGGCCTAAGTGAATACTGCCATTGGCGTAAGGAAGTGCTGAAGTTACAAGAATTTTGCGTGGAGAATTTGAAGTTGCCATGAGATAAATGGATCTATTAAGCTAAAACGCTATTCTAACAAATGACGCATGGTTAACCCAGCTATGATTTTTGATTTATGAGAATTGGCATATTATGTAAGCCTATTTTTTATAAAAATACCCTAGCACTTATTACTATCAGTTAAAATACCCTATCTTTTTACTCAAGTTAATTTAAGCAGGACTACGCAATGGCAATTTCAGAATTACTCATACAAAGTACACTAAAACTATGCACAGACCCTAACACTGGCAAAGACTTTGTAAGCGGCAAAAGTGCAAGAAACATCAAAATCAACGGCAACGACGTAAGTTTAGACATTGTGCTTGGCTACCCGGCAAAATCGGTAATGTCAGAGATACAAACACTGGTAATCCAAACGCTGAAAACTTTAGATGGCATTGGCAATATAAGCGTTAATGTCAGCAGCAAAATTGTTGCCCATAAAGCGCAACAAGGCGTAACACTGCTGCCGAATGTAAAAAACATTATTGCGGTCGCCTCAGGTAAAGGCGGCGTGGGTAAATCAACGACTTCTGTCAATTTAGCTTTGGCGCTCGCAGCAGAAGGCGCGACTGTAGGCCTCCTGGATGCGGATATCTATGGCCCAAGCCAACCGCAAATGCTAGGGATTAGCGGCCGCCCGGAAAGTAAAGACGGCAAAAGCATGGAACCGATGCAGGCCCACGGCATTCAAGCCATGTCCATCGGCTTTTTAATAGACAATGACACACCCATGGTATGGCGTGGCCCAATGGTGACTGGCGCACTGGAACAACTGCTGCGCGAGACTAATTGGCACGACCTGGATTATCTAGTCATTGACCTGCCGCCAGGCACTGGTGATATTCAGCTGACACTGGCGCAGAAGATCCCGGTCACCGGCGCGATCATCGTGACTACACCGCAGGACATTGCCTTGCTTGATGCGCGTAAGGGATTAAAGATGTTCGAGAAAGTCAACATTCCGATTCTGGGTATTGTAGAAAACATGAGTACACACATCTGTAGCAAGTGCGGCCATGAAGAGCATATCTTTGGTGCTGGCGGTGGCGAATTAATGGCCAAGGATTACAATGTGGATTTACTGGGATCCCTGCCCTTGGATATAGGTATCCGCATGCAAGCAGACAGCGGGGAACCAACGGTAATCGCAGAACCGAACAACAAAATTTCTAGCATTTATAAAGAAATTGCACGCAAAGCCGCAATCAAAATTGCCAACGCCAGTCTAGATTACAGCAGTAAGTTTCCAAACATTGTGATCCAAAACACTTAAAGCACAGCAAAAGCCTGGTAAATAACATCACACGAATTGAAACTCACTATTAATCAACTTGTGCGATCCCGTACCCTGCGCAGGCTTTTTATCACCGCAATTGCTGCATGCACTGCAATCTATCTTGTATTGTATGCAGTTGTCAGTATTCACGCATACAAGCTTCTCAGGCACCCTTACACGCCAAAGTCTGACGCCGCCCTAATTCTAGGCAACCGTGCTTATTTGCACGGCACTGCCAATCCATGCCTGGCCGGGCGTATTGATGAAGGCTTGCTGTTAGCTAGGCAGGGAGTAGTTTCCACACTGGCAATGACTGGCGGACGCGACAATGAAGATTACATCATTGAGGCAGAATTCATGGCTGCTTATGCAAAACATAAAGGCTATAAAGGAACCATGTTAGTTGAATCGCGTTCCCGCTCTACTAAAGAAAACCTCGAATTCTCAGCACCAATTTTAAAAGCAGCCAATATTAAAAGTGTGATTGTCGTCTCAGAACCATACCACCTGTGGCGAACAGAAAAACTGGTGCAAGCAGGACATTTAGGTCGTGACTTTGATGTGGCTTACGCGGGAGCTTCAAGCCAATGTTGGACTACATGGGGCATGATGTTTAAAGGCACTTTACGTGAACCTTTGGCAATTATAGACAATTATGCCAAAGGTTATTTTAAGCGGCATTAAATGCCTAGATGCACCCCATGGCAATACACATTAACACCACAAGCTGGTGCAATTAATGTTGCAGGAATCGCCACCCCATTACGCCAATTATCTACAGCTTCCTGCTTGCCAGCGCCACTGACGATAAAAATCACTTCCCGTGTATTATTGAGGCGATTTTGGCTAATGGTAATACGCTCAGCAGGTGGCTTGGGTGAATTAAACACGGGCACTGCATCCGCACTGTTATCTATGCCATGATTAGGAAACAAGCTTGCTGTATGTCCATCCTCGCCCAAACCGAGTAATACCATATCAAACGTTGGCACACCGGCTAACGTCTTTGCATATGACTTCGCACCCTCGATATTACCCAACTCAGCCGGGATATCATGAATCTGGCTGGCAGGAATGCCAACATGGCTCAATAAAACCTGCTCTACCATCAAGCTGTTACGCTCTTCATGATCACGCGGCAAGCAACGTTCATCACCGTGATAAACATGCCATTTCGACCAATCCATTTTTATATCACGCAGTAGCCGATACACAGCGCGCGGTGTACTGCCACCCGCTAGCACAACAAAAAATTGACCCCGTTTGGCAATAGCTTCATTTGCGCTACGCACAATCGCATCGCAAACCGCATGTCTTAACGATTCTATACTTTCAAAGTTTGCCCAACGGGTATTTTTAACCTGCATAATCATTATTGTCTATATCAAAAAAACAGGGCGCATTTGACACGAAATAGCAAGAATTGTCACGCTTTTTTTATGCTAAATCATTGTGCGCAAAGGCTGCCATAGATTATCATATCGGGATATGCAAAAGGACAAAAAAACATGATTATTAAAGACAGCGAAATCGCCGATATTGACACCCCAACTGGCAAAATGCGCGCCCATATTTTCCGCCCGGCAGCGCCGGGAAAATACCCTGCAATTTTGATGTACTCAGAAATATTTCAGGTAACAGCACCTATCCGCCGCACTGCTGCCATGCTTGCAGGACATGGCTTCATTGTTGCCTGCCCTGAAATCTATCACGAATTTGAACCGCTAGGCACGGTACTGGCTTATGATGAAGTAGGTACAACGCGTGGCAATGAACTTAAAATCACCAAACCTATTGAAGCTTACGATAGCGATGCACGCGCCGTACTGGATTATTTGAAATCACGTGATGATTGCACCGGACGCCTTGGCGTAATGGGTATATGTATTGGTGGCCATCTGGCATTCCGCGCCGCGATGAACCCAGACGTACTTGCAACCACCTGTTTTTATGCTACGGATATTCATAAAAAAGGCTTGGGCTTAGGCAAAAATGACAACTCCTTAGATCGCGCTGGTGAAATCAAAGGTGAGCTGCTACACATTTGGGGACGCCAAGACCCGCACATTCCACTGGAAGGCCGCAACCTGGTTAAAGCACGTCTTGAAGAAGTTGGCGCCCGTTATACCTGGCATGAATTCAATGGTCAACATGCGTTCATGCGCGACGAAGGCCCCCGCTATGATCCAGCGTTAGCACTGCAATGCTGGGGTTTGCTGCTCGAACTGTTCCACCGCAGATTAGGCTACGGCGACCTGAATGTAGAGAGCAATAATGCACCAGCCGAAAGCCGCCATTAAACAATATAGCTTCTAACAGGGTCGCAGCCATTGCGACCCTAATAAAATATATGTGACTTTGATATATACATATACACCCAGAGTAAACACCTAGAATAAACATCTAGACTTTAAGGTTAAGAAATGACTAAAAAAATAGACCCCTGTACCCTTGTACTTTTTGGCGCAAGCGGCAATTTATCACGCATTAAATTAATGCCTGGCTTGTTCCGTCTGGATGCGGCAGGTCGCCTTGCCGATGATATGAAAATTCTGTCTGTAGGCCGCAGTGAATTATCCCGAGAAGAATGGCAGGCCGAAGTAAAAGGCATGCTCGATAAGAAATTCAAAGATGGTTACGACCAAAAAGTATTTGATCGTTTTATCGCACGTAACCACTACCACTCGAACCCGCCAACTGATGCTGAATCATTCCAGAAAATGGCAGCTACATTAGGCAACGAATCAGTATTTCCGCAAAATCTGGCTTACTTCTTATCTGTACGCCCAACCGATTTCGCAGTGATTGTTGAGCAGCTGTCAGGTGTAGGCTTAGTAGATGAAAGCAAATACTGGCGCCGCGTATTGATTGAAAAACCGTTCGGTACCGACTTGCCAAGCGCGCAAGCCTTACAAGCCGAACTGACCAAATACCTCAAAGAGAGCCAGATCTACCGCATTGACCACTATCTGGGTAAATCCGCAGTACAGAACATCATGCTCACACGCTTTGCCAACGCAATGTTTGAGCCATTATGGAACAGTGAACATATTGACCACGTACAGATCACCAATAATGAAACTTTAGGCGTTGGTGACCGTACTACTTTTTACGATGCAACCGGTGCATTACGCGATATGTTCCAAAGCCATTTGTTACAAACACTGGCTTTAGTTGCGATGGAAAAACCGAAAGACTTAACGCCAGACAGCATTCGTACTGAGAAAATCAAACTGCTGCAATCAATCCGCCCGGTTGATACCAAGAACCTTAATAAACAGGCATTCCGCGCACAATATACTGCCGGCCGCGTATGCGTTGGTGACGGCCATGGTGAAAACGTAACAGGTTATTTAGAAGAATTGAAACGTGATGGCGTAGAATCCAGCTTTACAGAAACCTATGCGGCGGTAAAGCTATTTATTGATAACCCGCGCTGGAAAGGTGTGCCGTTCTACGTGCGTACCGCAAAGCGTTTGCACGAAGGCAACACTGCAATTTCTATCCGCTTCAAAAAAGCACCGATGGAACTAGTCGCAGGCCAACATCAAAACTGGCTTACCATCAACATTCAGCCGCGTGAATGCATCAAAATGGAAATTGAATCCAAGATTCCAGGACTGGACATTGCAACCCGCACATTAAGCATCGATGCGCCGCAACGCCAGCAAGGCGATGAAACTATCGACTCATACGAAACCTTGATGCTGAATTTGATGGAAGGCGACCCATCACAATACCTGCACATCAGCGAAGTAGAAGCACAATGGCGTTTGGTAGACCCGATTGTAAAAGCGTGGGCTGAAGACAAAACACCGTTGCACCAATACACTGCCGGTAGCCGTGACCCACAAGAATCAAGCGTGATCTTCGAATCACAAGATCAATTCTGGCGTTACAGCATTGAATTGGGTGGCGATAAACACTAAGTTTTAGCTACACAACCAGCTTGTAGAAGAACCTCATAGCCGGCCTCGGTTTGTGAGGTTTTTTTTCACTTAAAAATTGATATTTTTTCCGCATCAATCAGTCGTTAGGCTTTATAATGCGATTCACTTTTAACTCTGTAAATATAGACACTTATGAGCATTAAATCTGACAAATGGATACGCCGCATGGCAGAACAACATGGCATGATCGAGCCGTTCGAGCCGAATCAAGTCAAGATGTCCCCAGATGGCCAACGCATGGTGTCTTATGGCACATCCAGCTATGGCTACGACATCCGCTGCTCAAAAGAATTCAAGTTATTTACAAACCTTAACAGCACTATCGTTGACCCTAAAAACTTTGACCCGAATTCATTTGTTGAAGTAAACGCAGATTACTGCATCATTCCGCCTAACTCATTCGCGCTGGCACGCACCGTGGAATACTTCCGCATTCCACGTAATGTACTGACAGTGTGCCTGGGAAAATCCACTTACGCGCGTTGCGGCATTATTGTGAACGTGACCCCGTTTGAACCGGAATGGGAAGGCTATGTCACACTGGAATTCAGCAACACCACCCCGCTGCCGGCAAAGATCTATGCCAATGAAGGCTGTGCTCAAGTGCTGTTTTTTGAAGCCGATGAAGATGATATCTGCGAAACCAGTTATAAAGACCGTGGCGGTAAATATCAGGGGCAAGTAGGCGTAACATTGCCAAAGATTTGATTAAACACAAATAACCAAAGGGACATGAAGCGAAATACACTGGCTTGTCCCATGAGTGGTCAATGAGCAGGCGACACCGTAGTTAGCCCTCAAAATAAATTTGTAAAGGTATTGGAATGAAATTTCGCTTCCCCGTCGTCATCATCGACGAAGACTTCCGCTCTGAAAACTCCTCAGGTCTGGGCATCCGCGTACTAGCCCGTGCTATTGAAGAAGAAGGCACTGAAGTACTGGGTGTTACCAGCTACGGCGACCTGACTTCATTTGCGCAACAGCAAAGCCGCGCTTCGGCCTTCATTCTTTCTATCGATGATGAAGAGTTTATTGAAGAAAAACCTGAAGCTATCGAGCAGCTGCGTAACTTTGTGCAGGAAATCCGCCACCGTAATGAAGAGATCCCGATCTTCCTGCACGGTGAAACCCGCACTTCACGCCACATTCCAAATGATGTGCTGCGAGAACTGCATGGCTTCATCCATATGAATGAAGACACACCTGAATTCGTGGCGCGCCTAATCATCCGCGAAGCAAAAGCTTATCTGGATAGCCTGCCGCCGCCTTTCTTCAAGGCGCTTACACATTACGCGGCAGATGGCTCGTACTCATGGCACTGCCCTGGTCACTCCGGTGGCGTGGCATTTCTGAAATCGCCTGTTGGCCAGATGTTCCACCAGTTCTTCGGTGAAAATATGCTGCGTGCCGACGTATGTAACGCAGTAGATGAGCTGGGACAGTTGCTTGACCATACCGGCCCTGTTGCAGCCTCTGAGCGCAATGCCGCACGCATTTACAACTGTGACCATCTGTATTTTGTAACCAACGGCACTTCCACATCGAACAAAATTGTCTGGAACAGCACAGTAGCTCCGGGTGACGTTGTCGTGGTTGACCGCAACTGCCATAAATCCGTGTTGCACTCCATCATCATGACCGGTGCGATACCGGTATTCCTGATGCCTACACGTAACCACTTTGGCATTATCGGTCCTATCCCCAAGAGCGAATTTGCCTGGGAAAACATACAGAAAAAAATCGACCGCAATCCATTTGCAACTGACAAAAATGTGAAACCGCGCGTACTGACCATCACACAATCCACTTACGATGGTGTGCTGTACAACGTTGAAGAAATCAAGGAAATGCTTGATGGCAAGATTGACACCCTACACTTTGATGAAGCATGGCTGCCACACGCGACTTTTCATGATTTCTACGGTGATTACCATGCAATTGGCGCTGACCGTCCACGCTGCAAGGAAAGCATGGTGTTCTCAACACAATCTACCCACAAACTACTGGCTGGCTTGAGTCAGGCTTCACAGATTCTGGTGCAGAACGCTGACGAAATACAGCTGGATCGCGATGTGTTCAACGAAGCTTATTTAATGCACACATCCACTAGCCCGCAATACTCAATCATTGCCAGCTGCGATGTAGCTGCTGCAATGATGGAAGCGCCTGGCGGTACTGCCCTGGTTGAAGAGTCTATCATGGAAGCCCTCGACTTCCGCCGAGCCATGCGCAAGGTGGACGAGGAATGGGGTACTGACTGGTGGTTCAAGGTCTGGGGTCCAAATGACCTGTCTGAAGAAGGTATCGAAGAGCGCGAAGCATGGATGCTGAAAGCCAACGAGAGCTGGCACGGTTTCGGCAACTTGGCAGAAGGCTTCAATATGCTAGATCCGATTAAAGCCACCATCATCACGCCGGGGTTGGATATTGATGGTGATTTCTCTGAAGAGTTTGGTATTCCTGCCGCGATTGTGACTAAATATCTTGCCGAGCATGGCGTGATTGTTGAAAAAACCGGCCTCTATTCATTCTTTATCATGTTCACCATCGGCATTACCAAAGGCCGTTGGAATACCATGGTAGCCGCATTGCAGCAGTTTAAGGATGATTACGACAAGAACCAGCCGCTATGGAAAGTTTTACCTGAATTTGTGCAAAAACAGCCACGCTACGAGCGTATGGGCTTGCGTGACCTATGTACGCAGATTCACGAAGTTTACAAGGCCAATGACGTTGCTCGCCTGACTACAGAAATGTATCTATCTGACATGGTTCCGGCAATGAAACCGACCGATGCTTTTGCAAAAATGGCACACCGAAAAATTGACCGCGTATCAATTGATGAACTGGAAGGCCGCATTACAGCGGTATTGCTGACGCCCTACCCGCCAGGGATTCCACTATTGATTCCAGGTGAACAATTTAACAAGATTATTGTGAATTACCTGAAGTTTGCACGTGAGTTTAACGAACGCTTCCCAGGCTTTGAAACCGATGTACATGGCTTGGTGAAACAAGTCGAAGATGGCAAAGCAATCTACTACGTAGATTGCGTAGAACAATAAATACCTATAAGAGCAATAAGTACTATCAATTATCTACGTTACTTGCATTCGCTTATTTACGAACGTAGGTAACGTAGCTGAAGTTTAAACCTTGTGCTGAAGTATGTACTTCACGCAAAGTCTCTTGCCACTCTTCACTTGAGTATTCCGGGAAATGGGCATCACCCTCCACATCCAGGGCAATCTCGGTAATATAAAGCTTGTTCGAAAGCTTAAGTCCATCCTGATAAAGCTCGGCACCGCCTATCAAAAATGCTTCATCGTCATCTTTACACAGCGCAATGGCAGCTTGTAGCGAATTTGCAATAAGTGCGCCCGCAACTTTGTAATCCGGGTTGCGCGTCACAATAACCGTAGTGCGTCCCGGTAACAAACGCCCTAGCGAATCATAGGTTTTGCGGCCCATGATGATATGGTGCCCCATGGTCAAGGCTCTAAAACGTTTAAGATCTTCAGGCAGGTGCCAAGGTAAAGTATTATTAACGCCAATCACACGATGATTGGCAATGGCCACAATTGTAGATAATTTAGTCATCTGTGCATTATACTGGATGTTTGCAAAGATTAATTTCAGACTAAACTATGAGCATTCACTATCCAAGCTCGTTTTTAAAGTTACTGCTAATTGGCTTTGCCTTTGCCATTTTTCCATTATTGCTGGCTTTTGCAAATGCCAATATTGCATTTGATAAACTCGCTAAACAAAGCGAGATTACTATTTACAATGCAGTCGAAACCACACGTGCAGTCCGCGTCTTGCAGGAACAAATAAATCTAATGGAACGCAGCATCCGGCAATATTATGTGCTGCAAGATGATGTACTCCTCAAAAACTATAAACAGGCTGATACCAGATTTAATTCAGCCATTATGCAATTGCAGCATCTGACCACCTATCGCCCGCTACTCGGAAAAATCAACATCCTGCACCAACAATCTCAACAACTTGAACAGTTGATCCAGAATTCCACAGACACAAAAACCACACAGCCAGAGGTTCTTGACACTTTCAGCAAGCTTACTCAGCAGATTGAAGTGATTATTGAGGAAAACAATCAAGCCATAGATAGCACATCATCTCAGCTAACCCTGTCTGCAAAAAAGACACAAAGAAATTTACTCATACAAAGTTTGGTATTGATTCCATTAGCGTTATTAGTAGCAGGATGCATTGCTTTTTTGCTTGCTCGCCCTATTCGCCGCATGGATAGAGCAATTAAAGAATTAGGTGAAGGGTCTTATGATCAGGAAATTTCTATTGATGGTCCTGGCAACTTGCGCGTTTTAGGACAACGACTTGACTGGTTACGCATTGAACTTAAAGAGCTTAACGAACAAAAACAGCAGTTCCTACGGCATGTTTCACACGAGCTTAAAACACCGCTGACTGCAATAAGAGAGGCGACAGAATTGTTAAATGATGGCATTGGCGGCTCGTTAACTACGCAACAGGCAGAAATCACACACATATTAAAGGACAACACTATCCGCCTGCAGCGCATGATAGAGAACCTGCTCAATTACACCAAACTGGAATCTATACAGCCCAAACTAAATCTACAACAGGTTACATTACCAGACTTAATCAACAAAGTTATCCACGCCCACGCATTAAGCATCCGTAACAAGCAATTAGGCATCGAAACTATTTTCAATCTGGTTAAAATAATTGCTGACCATGAAAAGCTAACAATCATCATGGATAATCTTATTTCCAATGCAGTGCAATATAGCCCAGACCTCGGGCACATTAAAATATGCACCGGAGAAGATAAAAATCAATTCATTATTGAAGTAATTGATAATGGACCGGGACTGGAAAAGGCTGATCAGAAAAAACTATTCGACCCATTTTACAGAGGCACTACTTTACGCAAGAGCTTAATAAGCGGTAGCGGACTTGGCTTGGCCATTACAAAAGATCTTGTTGCTACACATGGAGGTAACATCAAGCTGGCGAATTCAGTTAAGGGCGCACACTTTATCGTTACTTTACCAAAAATGCCGGATCAGTAAATACAAGTTCAGTAAGATAAAAAAATCAGAAAGTTAAGATATAAATGAACAATAAAAATTTCACAATACTGCTTTGCAGTCTTATATTTACCTGCGCCTGCAGTAGCAATGCTCTCGTAAACAACACTGCTGGCAATGGCAAAGCCACCAAGTCAAACTCACTTAAAGCCATAACCTCCAAACAAAATAACGCTATAGAGCTGCTTGCTTTCATTGACGATTACTCAAACCTTGCACCAGAGACGCAGAAAAAAACGTTTGCAGAGACTGCGCAAGTGTTGGCAGAAAATAAAAATAATCTGCTATATCGCATCAAACTGGCATCCATGCTTGCCCTGCCTACTAGCCGCATGCGCGATAATGCGAAAGCACAGAATCTATTGCAGGACATACTGCAGGAAAATGTACTTAGCCCTGTTGATTTTTCATTGGTTAGCCTGCTATATGAATATACGACAGACTATGCAAAACAGTCGCAGAAGAATCGGGAAGATATAAAGAAAATTGAAGTCTTTCAACAGAAATATGAAGCTTCGGAACTAAAGAATAAGGCTCTGGAGCAAAAGTTGAATGAGCTAAAAAACATTGAAAAAACCATGAACGAACGTGACACCAAACCCAGCAAATAGGCATAACCGATGCAAAAGCCATATATACTCGTTGTTGATGATGATCAAGATATACTAAAGCTGATTAGCATACGTCTGCGCGCAGCTGGCTACGACACAGCCGCAGCTAATAACGGTGCTGAAGCGATGTCCGCCATTTTGCTGCAGCGGCCCGACATTGTCATTACCGACTTGCGCATGCCTGCCATGGACGGCATGGCGTTACTTGAAACTGTACATAATACACACCCAACTCTACCTGTCATCATATTAACCGCCCACGGATCGATTCCAGATGCAGTGCGTGCTACCCAGCGTGGCGTATTTGGCTTTTTAGCAAAACCCTTCGACAGTCAGGAACTGCTACATCAAGTATCTGCTGCGCTACGTTTAAATGGCATACATACGGTAAATTCCGACAACACCAAAGAAAACAATAAATGGCGAGAAGAAATAATCACGCGTAGCCCGCAAATGGAGAATTTACTGGGTCAGGCTAAACTTGTTGCGGCAACTGATGCCAGCGTTTTTATACAAGGCGAAAGTGGCACCGGTAAAGAATTATTAGCACGCGCCATTCATCAGGCAAGTCCACGCCATTCCAAGCCATTTGTGGCGATTAACTGCGGTGCAATTCCAGAAAACCTGCTTGAATCAGAGTTATTTGGTCATAGCAAAGGTGCATTTACCGGAGCAACAAAATCATACATTGGCCTCTTTCAAAGTGCCGATGGCGGCACCCTGTTTTTAGATGAAATCGGCGACATGCCACTAGCGCTGCAGGTTAAGGTTTTAAGAGCTTTACAGGAACGAACTATCCGGCCGGTAGGTACCACTACTGATGTGAGTATCGATGTAAGACTGATATCAGCCACACATCGCAACTTGGCGACTGAAATGCAAAATAAACGCTTTCGCGAAGATTTATTTTATCGAATTAACGTAGTTGGCCTGGAAATCCCCTCTCTGGCGAGCCGTCGTGAGGATATCAGCTTGCTAGCTAACCACTTTATTGGTGTATACAATAAAAAGTACAAGAAAAAAGTTCATAGTTTTGCACCTGAAGCTTTAGAAATACTCATTGCAGCACCATGGCCAGGAAATATACGTCAGCTACAAAACATGGTTGAACAGACCGTGGTACTTGCTACAACACAGATTGTTCCGGCAAGCCTTGTACAAAAAGCCTTACAGGATGAATCAAATGCAATTATCCCGCTTGATGCCGCGCGTCGAAACTTTGAGCAAACCTATCTGATAAACCTATTAAAACTAACCCAGGGCAATGTTACACATGCCGCCAAACTTGCTCAGCGTAACAGAACCGAATTTTACCGGCTGCTTGAACGTCACCATATACAAGCCAATACTTTTAAAAACTAAACTCGGGATGTTAGGCTAAACCCAGTGCGTTAGGATAGTTCAACTATTGTTAACATAATAAGGCAGCAATCTAAACGCTTAATACACTCGTTAGATTGCTGCCTTATTCACAAAACAAAACTATGTTAAGTTATATATACTATGTAACAGGATATTGTAATTGGACATATTTAGTCATTGCAGATTTTGCAGCAACTACACGCACGACCTCCTTACCAGATTTATTAAAAAAGATTACAGCAGGCAATGATGCGCTGGGCAATCCCAAGGCTGTCTTGTACCCATCCACTTTGTCCTTTTCCACGGTTAACAACAAAGGTGCATAACCTTCGTTTTGCTTGACTTGTGCCAATAACAAGTAAGCTGCTTCAGCGGCAACATTACCACGCTCAGTTAAAACCATAATGACACCTTTTTCACTCTGTGCTGCTTTCATGATCACATTGGTGTGAATATCAAATGTTGGGCTGGACTTAGCAAAGACCGTGAGTGCCCCTACTGCTAATACTGCACCTACTAAGGGTGTTGTACGTTTAAATATACTTTTCATTATTTACCTCCTAATCACCAAATATTATGGTTATTAGCATTCTGCATAATTCGTGCCAGTAAAAATGAGTATCAAAATTAGAACTTACGCAAATACATCAACCAGCCACAAGCTAGGCAGGCATTGATATTATGGCTATTGTCGGTATTTATCTTTGGCACAGCACAACGACTAGATATATGCAGAACACACTATACTGTCGCCAATACCAGACAAATTTAATTCATATGAATCATAGAGTTAGTGATATTAATTAAATGCATGTCGCAATTCAACGACAAAATAATCAGTATCAAAATATGTGGAATTTACTAAGTTATTGATTATTAACAATAAAAATAACATGGCACGATATTAGCTATATATTAATTGCTGTTTCTTTAAATATAGTCTTAATACATTTAGGAGTTCATTAATGAAATCAAACTTATCAAATAATTCAATGCGATTAATGGTTGCTAGTTCTGTCGCCTTGTTATTTAACAGCGGACTTGTCGCCCCGGCATTTGCAGAAAGCAAACTTGCAGATCAGAAAAAAGTTGATCAAGTAGCAACCAAAGCAACAGGTGCTGAAGCTAGTACTGATTTTAAACTATTAGATACCAATGGAGACAAAAGCATCTCGCTAAAGGAAGCGGTGAAAGATAAAGCTTTAGCCAGTGTCTTTGATGTGACTGATATTGACCATGACGGCATGATATCTACAGATGAATATGCCAACTACACCTCTACTTTATCCAGCATAAATAAGGACAAAACTTCCGTATCGAACTAATTCTGCTAATAGTAGCTATTAATTACTTGTGATATATCTCCCCTCCGTGATCACAAGCTTTGGGTTGCCTTGGTAACAGGGCAACCATTTTTTGATGGTATCGCAACCGCTCTAAACTGCCACCAAAGCCTTAATGGCAGGATACGGATCATAATTCTCTAGCGTAAAATCTTCAAATTTAAAGCTGAAAATATCTTTTACATCAGGATTGATGCGCATGGTAGGCAAAGCGTGCGGCGCACGGCTTAGCTGTTCACTTACCTGCTCCATGTGGTTCGAATAAATGTGTGCATCGCCCAGCGTATGAACAAAATCACCCAGTTTCAGATTACACACCTGCGCCACCATCATGGTAAGCAAAGCATAAGATGCAATATTGAATGGCACGCCAAGGAAAATATCGGCGCTGCGCTGATAAAGCTGGCAGCTTAGTTTGCCGTCTGCAACATAAAACTGAAAGAACGCATGGCAAGGCGGCAGCTTCATCTGATCAACATCAGCCACGTTCCAGGCCGACACAATCAGGCGGCGTGAATCAGGGTTCTTTTTAATTGCCTCAACGACCTGTGCAATTTGGTCAATATGCGTACCATCTGGCTTAGGCCAGTTACGCCACTGGTAACCATACACTGGGCCCAGGTTGCCATTTTCATCTGCCCATTCATCCCAAATGCGCACACCATTTTCTTTTAAATAGGCAATATTGGTGCTACCTTGCAAAAACCACAGCAACTCATGAATAATAGATTTCAGATGTAGTTTTTTGGTCGTAAGCAGGGGAAAACCATCAGTCAGATTGAATCGCATCTGGTAGCCAAATACTGAGGTAGTACCAGTACCAGTGCGGTCTTCTTTCTTGTTACCATGCTTTAATACATGGTTCAATAGCTCATGATAAACCTGCATAGCGTTTAACTCGTTTTCTCAACAATAAACTGTTTAATTGCCGTAGCGTCCGCATCCATTACGGTGAAGCGTTGAGGTAAATCTTCAATATTATTCAATACCGCCGGGCGTTCAGGTTTTTGGCCTAGTGCCTCAACAATTGAATCCTCGAACTTGGCGGGCAATGCTGTTTCCAGCACAACCATCGGTGTCTGCTTGTCAAAATACTCAAGTGCGACTTTAAGGCCATCTGCGGTATGGGTATCAATCACCACATCATATTTAGCTGCTGCATCACGAATGGTCTGCATGCGGTTAGCATGGTTGCTGCTGCCGGAAACAAAGCCATAATCATCAATTTTCGAAAAATAACCATCAGCTTTCAGGTCAAAGCTGCTGCTGCCATCAACCTTATTCCATAGTGCACGGGTTTTTTCACTGTCACGGCCTACCAAATCAAACACAAATCGCTCAAAGTTTGATGCCTTGCTGATATCCATGGAAGGACTGGAGGTATGGTAGGTTTTGGCGGAGCCGCGTGGGCTGTAAATACCGGTTTTAAAGAACTCATCCAGCACATCATTCTCATTGGTGGCCACGATCAATTTATCAATCGGCAAACCCATCATGCGTGCGATATGGCCGGCACATACGTTACCGAAATTACCTGATGGTACGGAGAAGCTGACTTTTTGTGCATTATTCTGCGTAACGGCAAAATAGCCTTTAAAGTAGTAAACCACTTGCGCTACGATACGGCCCCAGTTAATGGAGTTTACTGCGCCAATTTTGTATTGTGCTTTAAATGCGGCATCATTCGATACGGCTTTTACCATATCCTGGCAGTCATCAAACACGCCGTTTACTGCGATGTTGTAGATGTTTTCATCCTGCAAACTGAACATTTGCGCAGTCTGGAAACGGCTCATTTTTTTATGTGGAGACAACATAAACACGCGAATACCTTTTTTACCGCGCATTGCATATTCCGCTGCTGAACCAGTATCGCCAGAGGTTGCGCCCAGAATGTTAGTAGTTTTGCCTTCTTTAGTCAGCACGTATTCAAACAGGTTACCCAGCAACTGCATCGCCATGTCTTTAAAAGCCAGTGTAGGGCCGTTAGAAAGGCTCAACAAATACAGGTTATCTTCCAGTTTCAATGTCGGCGTAATATCCGCAGCATTCTGACCTTTACGTGTATAGGCATACACATCAGCACGATAGGTTTTATCAATAATAGCTTTTAAGTCATTTGCAGGGATGTCGTCCACAAAGCGCGACAGAATTGCATAAGCCAAATCCGCATAAGACAAGCTACGCATGGCTGTTAAATCAGCATCGGTGAATTGAGGATAGCTTTCCGGCAGATATAAACCGCCATCCGGCGCCAGGCCGCCAAGTAAAATCTGGCTAAAACTTTGTGCAGGTGATTGCCCGCGTGTACTGATATATTTCATATATTAAATAACTTAAATTATTGGCTTAAGATTTATTTCGCAAGCTCTTCCATGCGGATGCGTACTACTTTACCTGTAATCGCAGCTAGCGCTTCTATGGCTACAATCGCAGCGTTCATGTTTTTTTCAATCGTAATGTGCGTCAGAATCACAATGTCAGCTTCTGTTTCATTTTCATCTGGCTCTTTTTGCATCATTGCATCAATTGATATGTTACGGTCACCTAGAATTTTGGTAACTTCTGCCAACACACCAGGCTTATCACTGGCTCGCAGACGCAGATAATAGGCGCTTTGTATCTCATCAATTGGCAAGATAGGTAAATCCTGTACCTGATCCGGCTGGAATGCCAGGTAAGGCACACGCTGCGCGCTGCTTGCATCAATCAAACGTGCCACATCCATCAGGTCAGCCACTACCGCGCTTGCAGTTGGCTCGGCACCCGCACCTGCTCCATAATAAAGCGTAGGTCCAACGGCATCGCCCTTCACCACAACTGCATTCATTGCGCCATTTACATTAGCAACTAAACGCTTCTCGGGAATAAGTGTCGGGTGAACTCGCAGCTCTACACCTTTGTCAGTGCGTTTGGTAATGCCTAATAACTTCACGCGATAACCCAGCTCTTCAGCATATTTAATATCTACCTGCTGTAACTTGGTAATGCCTTCTGTATACGCCTGTTCAAACTTCATTGGCATGCCAAAAGCAATTGCTGACATAATCGTCAGTTTATGTGCGGCATCTATGCCTTCTACGTCGAAAGTGGGATCTGCCTCTGCGTAACCCAAGCGTTGCGCTTCGCCCAGAACATCAGAAAAGTTCAGGCCTTTTTCGCGCATTTCGGTAAGAATAAAATTAGTGGTGCCATTGATAATGCCGGCCACCCACTCAATACGGTTAGCGCCTAAACCTTCACGCAGCGCTTTAATGATTGGGATGCCACCTGCCACTGCCGCCTCAAACGCAACAATTACATTATTCGCTTGGGCCGCTGCAAAAATCTCATTGCCGTGCAATGCAATTAAGGCTTTATTGGCAGTCACTACATGCTTCTTATTGGCAATCGCTTTAAGTACCAACTCTTTGCTCAAAGTGTAGCCACCGATAAGCTCTACTACTACATCAACATCTGGATTATTCACTACCGCAAAAGCATCGTCAGTCAATGCTACATTAGCCGCAGTAACTGTTTTTGCATGATCAAGGTTTCTATCCGCTACCTGTACTACTTTAATTTCAACACCGGTACGACGCGTAATTTCTGCTGCATTGCGTGTTAATACTGTATAGGTTCCGCCACCTACCGTGCCTAAGCCTAATATGCCTACATTCAACTGTTTCAAGCTTTTGCTCCAATATTGTTCGTATTATGCTTTTTTCTATAATTTTCCAGAAATCTGGAAATGCGTCTGATTGCTTCAGCAAGATCATCAACATTAGGTAAAAATACCACGCGGAAATGATCCGGCGTTTTCCAATTGAAGCCTGTACCCTGTACCAGCAATACTTTTTCTTCCAACAGCAGATCTAAAATAAACTGCTGGTCGTCCTTGATCGGGTAGATTTCCGGATCCAGTTTAGGAAACAGGTACATCGCTGCCTGTGGCTTAGTGCAACTCACACCCGGAATTGCATTGAGCATTTCATAGGCAATGTCACGCTGTTTACACAGACGACCTTCGGGGGCGACTAAATCATCAATGCTTTGATAACCGCCAAGTGCAGTTTGAATCGCCAGTTGCCCGGGCACATTGGCACACAAACGCATGGATGCCAGCATATTCAAGCCTTCGATGTAATCTTTTGCGTGTTTTTTCTCGCCACTGATAATCAGCCAGCCAGCACGGTAACCACAGGTACGGTAGTTTTTAGATAAGCCATTGAAAGTGACGAACAAGACATCATCAGCCAGTGATGCAATAGACGTATGCACATTGCCATCGTATAAAACCTTGTCATAAATCTCGTCGGCAAAAATCACCAGTCCATGATGACGCGCAATATCAATGATGCCCTCCAGGATTTCACTCGGATACAGCGCACCAGTTGGGTTATTCGGATTAATCACCACAATACCGCGCGTATTGGCAGTAATCTTAGACTCGATATCCTTTAGATCCGGCATCCAGCCAGTTGCCTCATCGCATAGATAGTGACGTGCGGTACCACCAGCCAAATTCACCGCTGCCGTCCACAATGGGTAATCAGGCATCGGCACCAATACCTGATCGCCATTATTGAGCAAGCCCTGCATCGCCATTACGATCAGTTCAGACACACCATTACCAATGATAATATCATCTACAGTCACACCCTGAATCTGCTTACTTTGTGTGTAATGCATGATAGCTTTACGCGGTTCAAACAGACCTTTACTATCGGTGTAGCCGCCAGCTTTACTCATGTTGCGAATCACATCCTGCTGGATTTCTTCCGGCACTTCAAAACCAAACGCCGCAGGATTGCCGATATTGAGCTTGATGATACGCTGACCGTCTTCTTCCATTTCGCGTGCACGCTGCAATACAGGGCCACGAATGTCGTAACAGACATTGCTGAGTTTATTCGATTTGAGTATGGGCTGCATGATGCGTGAATTTGCGCTAAAAAAGCTTAATAGTTAAAGGTGCTAGTTTACATTAGAATGCAGTATTCGTTCAATTAAAGCCTAGCCTAAGCAGCCTAAAATCACCGATGAAATTACACTTAACCACCGCAGAAAATAACAACTTAATTACTGCATATGGTGCAGACTATATTGAGATTAACAAACAGCGTTATGCACAAAACCTGATTGTAATGCCCCAAGCATTAATTCATGACTGGCAAGCGGCTAGCTTTGCCGATTTAGCCAATGAGCATTTTAAACAGATTGCAGACCTGAAACCGGAAGTGGTTTTACTGGGAACTGGCACTACACATTCGTTTCTGCACCCTAAGCACTACCAGCATCTGACTGATAATGGTATAGCCCTGGAGTGCATGACCACTGCAGCCGCTTGCCGTACCTATAACATTCTAATGAGTGAAGGTCGCGTAGTTGCGGCAGCACTGATACTGTAGCAACTATTAAAATCAGGCCGAACATAAAAAAAACGGGCACTCAATTTTGAGTGCCCGTTTCAAATTTTAATCCTGATTACAAATTCTTTTTAGATAAAGTCAGTGTGGCATTAGTCCCACCAAAACCAAAGCTATTGGATAAGGCAGTTTCAATTTTCACATTCTCAATTGCCTTACGCACAATATTCAAACCTTCAGCCGCTGGATCCAGCGTCTCAATATTGGCAGAAGCTGCAATGAAATTATTTTCCATCATCAACATAGTATAAATCGCCTCATTTACACCTGCTGCACCAAGTGCATGTCCAGACAGTGACTTGGTTGATGCAATCGCTGGTGATTGTTTTAATCCATTTTCACCAAACACTTCACGAATTGCTTCCAGTTCTTTAACGTCACCTACCGGTGTGCTAGTACCATGGGTATTGATGTAATCGATGTTGCCTTCAACGCCATCTAATGCCATACGCATACAGCGCACTGCGCCCTCGCCGCTTGGTGCCACCATATCGTAACCATCAGAGGTAGCGCCATAGCCAATGACTTCAGCGTAGATTTTTGCGCCACGTGCCTTGGCATGCTCATACTCTTCAAGTACCACAATGCCACCGCCGCCGGAAATCACAAAGCCATCACGGTTTGCATCATAAGTACGTGAAGCTTTATCGGGGGTCTCGTTATATTTACTGCTCAGTGCGCCCATTGCATCAAACATAAATGAGAGGGTCCAGTGCTCTTCTTCCGCGCCACCGGCAAATACAATATCCTGCTTGCCCATTTGAATTTGTTCCACACCCGCGCCTATGCAGTGCGCACTGGTTGAACATGCCGAGCTAATGCCGTAATTCACACCTTTGATTTTTGCCCCGGTCGCCAAACAAGCAGACACGCCACTCGCCATGGCTTTGGTCACCATGTACGGCCCGACACGGCGCACGCCTTTTTCACGCAGCGTATCAATACCTTCAGAGATACTTTCATGTGAAGCGCCACCCGCACCAACAATCAAACCTGTACGTACATTAGATACCATTTCTTCGGGCAAGCTGGCATCAGCAATGGCTTCCTGCATGGCAAGCCAGGCATATGCGTGACCTTTTGCCATGAAGCGCAGTAATTTACGGTCGATTAACTCTTCAATATTGAGGTTTTTAATCGAACCAGCCACATGCGAACGCAGGCCGCGCTCTGCATACTCAGGTTGATATGTGATACCTGAACGACCATTGCGCAGGCTATCTAAAACTTCGGCTTTATTGTTTCCTAAACTGGAAACAATACCCATTCCAGTAACAACGACACGACGCATTATCGTGCACTCCTATAAAATAAATTAATAACTGAATTTTAACTTAAAAATTGATTTAAACTTATTGTAATTAATGAGTTAAAAGTTATCTGTACGCGTAAACAAACCTACGCGTAAATCACTTGCCGCATAAATCTCACGGCCATCAATCTGCATCGTTGCATCTGCAATACCCATCACCAGTTTACGCATAATGACACGTTTCAAATCTATGGTGTAGGTTGCCAGTTTTGCTGTAGGTAACACTTGACCGGTAAACTTCACTTCGCCAGCGCCAAGTGCGCGACCACGACCGGGGCCACCCATCCAGCCTAAATAAAAGCCAACCAGTTGCCACATTGCATCCAGACCCAAACAACCTGGCATCACAGGGTCGCCGGTAAAGTGGCAATCAAAGAACCAGAGATCCGGCTTGATATCAAGCTCGGCAATAATCTGACCGTTACCGTATTTACCACCCTCTTCAGTAATAGAAATAATACGATCAAACATCAGCATCGGTGGCAATGGTAATTGGGCGTTTCCTTCGCCAAACATCTCGCCACGGCCGCATTTAAGTAATTCTTCTTTTGTAAAACTATTTTGTCTTTGCATGATTTTATTTCTTTATTATTTACTGAACGGGTTTTGCTTTTGCTAGGCCTTGCACTAAACCCATGAATTTAATTCGACAATTTAATTCAACTTGTGAATTAAATTAAACTTATAAACTAATATAACTAGCGCTATTTTCGCTGGAAATCAATTTTTACGAAAGCGTTATTCACGTTACAACAGCGTTTTTATCACTTTTTTATACAAATTTAAATAATTTTGCATTAGGGGTATACAGATCTGTTTACCCCTGCTAAAAAAACGTTTACTATGTACTTAGCTTAATTTTAACATTTCATAAAGACACGGGAAATTTCAATGAGTGACGCTCAACTAGCCGATTGGCGCAATCATGCGCTTACCTTAGAATCAGAAGTCAATAAAGTAGTGGTAGGTCAACATAAGCCTGTGCGCTTGATTACCACTTCAATTTTTGCACGTGGTCATGTATTGCTTGAAGGTGATGTGGGGGTAGGTAAAACTACATTGCTGCGTGCATTTACCCGAGGCATTGGCGGTGGCTACCAGCGTATCGAAGGCACCATTGACTTGATGCCTAACGATCTGGTGTATCACACCTATCTTGGTGAAGACGGCAAACCGCACGTAAGTGCCGGCCCTTTATTGATGTCAGGCGAGAATCTATCAGTATTCTTCTTTAACGAGATTAACCGCGCCCGCCCGCAAGTACACTCACTGTTACTGCGGGTGATGGCTGAGCGCAGCCTGTCAGCATTCAATTCCGAACACTACTTCCCGCATATGATTGTGTTTGCTGACCGTAATCAGGTTGAAAAAGAAGAGACTTTCGAAATCCCATCAGCCGCACGCGACCGTTTCATGATGGAAATCCCCATCGTAGTGCCAAACGATGATGACATTATGGAAGCGCTGGTATTCGATACCAAGTTCCACAACGTAGATGCTCTGGTAGACACTGTAAAACCGGACATTCTGCAATTTGATGAATTAAATGCTTTCTCAGGCATTGTGCAAGGCAGCATTGAAGCCAGTGACACGCTTAAAAAATACGCCCTCAACTTGTGGAAAGCAACCAAAGCACCACTTGACTACGGTGTCAAAGTTTCCGGTGTAGACATGAATCGCCTGGTACTTTCCGGCGCCAGCCCGCGCGGCATGAGCATGATGCTGCGTGCAGCGCGTGTAAATGCGTGGTTAAACAACCGCTCTGCTGTTTTGCCAGATGATATCCACGCTGTATTCCACTCAACCATTGCACACAGGCTGGTATTTAGCCCGGTTTACGAAATGCGTCGTACTGAGATTGCACGCGAGATGCTAACCGGCATTATCAATGCGGTTGCAGCACCTTAATTTCAAAACGCCATTTTCATGCTGGATTACACCTCTAAAAAATCACTTTTATGATTGAACATATTAAATCCTTTGATTACCACATCGGCTGGCGTTCACGCGGACGCAACCCCGGCCGCCATGCCAGTACACAGCGTGGCATGGGCATGGAGTTTCGCGGGCATACTACCTTGCTTTCATACCCTGACCCGCGCCGGATTGATATTCGCCAGACGATACGCGATCCAATGGAACAAGTATATGTGCGGCTGTTCAATCAAAAAAGTGCAACGCCGGTATTTGTAATCTGCGATTTGTCAGGCAGTATGAATTTCGGCGCTAAGAAACGAAAAATCAAGCTTGCCGCCGAAATCGCCGAATCTGTTGCGCAATCAGCAAGCGAACATCATGATCCATTCGGCTTTATCGGTTTTGACGAAAAAGTCCGCGAAGACTGGATTAGCACCACATCCTTCAAATCGCATCACGCCATTGCAATGGCGGAGTCTCTGAAAGACTTTCATCCGGCTCCTGTCGACTGCAAAGGCATTGCCGAGGTCTACCGTTACCTGCCGCGCGAACGTTCACTGGTATTTTTAATCTCGGACTTTCACATGCCGAATGAAGTGCTTGAGGAAGGCTTATCCAACCTGCTGCGCCACCACATCGTGCCTATCGTACTGTGGGATGCGGCTGAATACAAAAACCTGCCGGAATTCGGCTTGGCCAATGTGACTGATGCTGAAACCGGAGAGAAGCGCACCTTGTTCATACGCAAGGAGTTGCGAGAAAAAATCGTGCAGTCCTTTGAAAACAGGCGTAACGAGATATATGAACTGTTTATGCGCTTTGATATGCCCCCTTTCTATGTCGAGGGCGAATTCGATGCGGATTTACTTACAGAATACTTTCACCAATTTGTAGCGGCTTAATTTAAGTTAAAAACACTATGACAAAATCTATTCATAAATATGCACTGATGTTTTTAATGTGCATAGCTCCATTAACAGCAACTGCCATAGACAGCCAGGATCTGCCAGATGTAAAAGAAGGCATTGTCAGCATTGAAACCAAAGATCCAGCCAAGCTGGTTGGCTATACGGTGGGGGATGTGATTGAGCGTGAAGTTACACTGACAATCAAAGCTCCATACAAATTGATTGATACCTCGCTACCAATCACTGGCTACGAAAAACGTTACAAAGGCCAATTAATCGGCATTGAACTCAAAAGTATCAGCCATGTAAAAAAAGAACAGAAAAACCAGACTACACACCACATCAAACTGGCGTATCAGGTATTTACCAATAACGTCGTTGCCAAGAATGCTGCATTAGGCCCTGAATACCTGAATTTGATCAACACCAAAGATAAAAAAGAACTAGTGAAATACCGCGTACCCAGCCTAACCATCGCCGTCTCACCTATCGCAATCTTTGGTCAGGTGAAAATAGAAAATAATATGAGTCCTCTCCTTGGCCCATTGTTAATGACTAATGACAAGGAACAACAGTCGCTTAAAATTTCACTGTTAGCCCTTGCCATCAGTTTGATCGGCCTGCTCTATATTTTAGGCAAACATGCCTGGTTGCCACGCATGGGCGGGGCTTTCGCAAAAAGTTACAGAACTGTACGCAAAACATCTGACAATGCAGAAGGCCTGAAGCAAGCTGTGTCTGCGGTACATCTCGCACTAAATACAACAGCAGGCATGAGTGTATTTAATGATAATTTAGATGCTTTCCTGCATAAGTACCCTAACTTCTATCCGGTAAAGCCGGAAATACTGGAGTTTCTGGATTTATCACGCCATGTGTATTTTGAGCCATCATTTAAGCCACGTAGCACCGATAACAATCCGCACCAATGGCTGCTTCAGTTCACGCGCCACTGCCGCGATTGCGAGCGCGGCCTGATTCCTGATGCTATGAAGGCAGGAGTATAAGTAATGGTTTTTTCCCACCCCTGGCTGTTATGGCTGTTACCACTGGCAGCACTTCCACTGCTACTGCAACGCGCTCACGCCAAGCATTACTCCTGGGTCGACATGCTGCCCAAAGACCCGCTATCAGACCTGATTGGACTGATATTGAAAGTTCTGGCAGTACTGACATTGGTGTTTATTATTTTTGGCCTGGCTGCGCCACATACGACTGAAACCAAAATTGAGCGTATCGGCATTGGTGCGCAGATCGCACTAGTACTGGATCGCAGCGCAAGTATGGATGATCCGTTCTCCGGCACGACCAATGCCAGCGGCAACACTACTGTAGGCGAAACCAAATCCGTTGCTGCGGCAAGGCTGATTACCGACTTTGTAAAATCGCGTCAGCAGGATATGTTTGGCATGATTACTTTCAGCAACTCCGCCATGTATGTGCTGCCACTTAGCGAGAATAAAAAAGCGGTAATTGCCGCGGTGCAAGCAACCGCTGGCAACGCACTGTTCCAAACCAATATCGGCAGCGGGTTAACCAGCAGCGCAGCACTATTCGACAAGATTCAGGACTCAGGCTCACGTGCGGTTATTCTACTGTCTGATGGTGCCGGCCGCGTAGATGCCAACACACAGCAAAAAATCAAAGACTGGTTTGATCGCCTGCATATCAGCCTGTATTGGATTGTGCTGCGCCAGCCCGGTGGGTTGAGTATCTTCGATCCTAATTTTAAACCGGTTGAAGACCAGCCGCTACCACCTGAAATCGAGCTGAATGAGTTTTTCAAGACGCTGAAAACACCTTTCAAAGCTTATGAGGCTGAAGACCCAAAGTCTCTGCAGTTAGCGATGAATGATATTAATAATCGCGAGAAAAAGCCGATTAAATATTTTGAAAGAATACCAGGTCACGATTATTCGAATGTCTGCTTTATTATCGCAGCGCTGATGATTGCGTTATTACTGGGCGTAAAACACTTTGAGGTCAAAACATGGCACTAAATTTTAAAAAATTATCCGCTGAAAAAATCTGTCATTTTTTTACTGCAAAGAAGCTCAGCTGGCTATTAGCAGTAATTGCAGTAACCGCTACGGCTTCAGCCATATACAATTTCAACCGCATACAGCAGATTGCTGCCTTTAATCATGCGATCAGTAAAGGCAAGCCACCGCAGACAGACTTGCAAAGTTTTGAAGCAAAATTCTCAACTGCTTACTGGTTAGCTAAAAATGAGCGTTACAAAGAAGCAACGCTGCTATTCAATAAGGCTCTCAATGGTGCCAATACCGAGCAAAAAGCGGCTATTCAGTACAATCTGGGCAATATCTTCTTTCTGCGCGGACTGATCATAAACGGCACCAGCATGACCGTACGTGATGAAGCGGAATATTTGCTACGGCAGGCTAAAACCGCTTATCAGCAATCGTTGAGACTGGACAACTCAAATTGGGGGGCACGCCATAATCTAGATCGCCTGCTCACCATGCTGCCCGGAACACCAACACCAGGCGTGGGCGAAAGTGACACCCCAGGCTTAATCATGGGCAACATTCCGGTTGGATTGCCTTAAAGGAAAGCCTGCCATGCACAATTTATATAACTATTTCCGCCATCGTCGTGATGTAACACTGCTGCTTGTAGCATTGCTGCTGCTGATCGTTGCATTGTTTAATCCAAAGATTCCTATCAAGCGTGATATTTATAGCTACATGCTGGTGGCCGACATTTCACAAAGCATGAATACCGTGGATAAAACACTTAACGGCAAACCTGTATCGCGCATGGTATTCATGCAGGATTTAATGCACAGGCTGGTTGGCGAACTGCCTTGCGGCACCAACGTCAGCATGAGTGTATTTGCCGGCGTGAGTGTTGCTGCGCTATATACACCGATTGAGGTCTGCGAGAATTTTGATGCAATCAATGACACCATTGACCATCTTGACTGGCGTACCGCATGGTCTGGCAATAGCCGCGTGCGTGCCAGCATGACTACACTGGCCAAAACCATACGTTCTTTTCCGGAGCCGGCGCAGGTAGTTTATTTTACCGATGGTGAAGAAGCGCCCAAGCTGCACGTTTTCAACAGAGCTGACCTGACTTCATTCCAGGGTGGTGAAGACTGGCTTTTTGTGGGCATTGGTTCGGATGTCGGCACTCCTATCCCTAAGTTTGATGAGCATAACCAGTTGATCGGCTACTGGTCGGGAGACAGCTTTGCCATGCAGCCGGGCATTGCCCAGATTTCAGAATCCAACCTCGGCGTGAGGGATGATAACGTCGCCGGCGGCACTAGTGACCGTTATTTATCAAAGCTGGATGAGGAATACCTGAAGGATCTTTCAAAAGAAGTAAATGGCCTGTATGTACGCGGCAACAGTGTGCATGATGTATTAAACGCCATGAAAAAACAGAAACCGGTACGTAAAGATAAAGCCGGTTTTGAAATCCGCTGGATTTTAGCGGCACTAGCCGGAGTGTTGTTTACTTTGGCTTATACGCCTAAACACCCGGTGCAAGAACTAAAGACGCAATGGCATAGTTTTATTAACCGTCGCAGGCAAGCCAAAAGCGCCTAGCGCTTATTGGAATTATTCCCCCAACGCAACCAAACTCTAAGCTGCCGGTAACTTTCTTCATCAATAGCATCCGGTAGAATTATCAATTCTGAACAAAAAACGCGGTTTACCATAGTCGCGTTTTTTTGTTGAAAGCGGATCACTGTCAGATACGGTGTCACTACACTATCTGCACAAATGGACAAATCAGACAATTGCAGCCCATCTCTGCGTGTGATTTGCAGCGCATTTTTTGCATTCACGGACAAGGCCAAATGCGACCAAGGGAGTAGTAATAGGCCATAACGACAAACTACGTAAATTGCGTAGAGCATAATCACCACTATTAGTGAAAATTTAATCAGCCACGATAGATGCAGCGGGATTAAAATACAACCCATGAAAAAGCTCATCAATACTATCGATGCAGACAATGCAAAAGAAGGCTTGAAATTGATGAGTATCGGCTTCACTTTATTAGTTCAAAATAATAGATTAATTCAGAATTAGGTATTTCAAGTAAAGGTTAGCATGAGCTTACAATGGCAGCAATTTCTTCTGGAATCAACCCAACACAACCCTATATCCAGCATCACAGAAGTGTCGGAACACGACAATGTACTATGTGATCTCTCACATTTGGGTTTATTGGAAATCAATGGTGCTGACGCATACACTTTTCTACAAGGCCAAGTCACCAACGATGTAAAACAGCTCAACGGCGAACGGGCACATTACAGCGGCTATTGCAACCCAAAAGGTCGCCTGTTGGCTCTGTTTCTAGCCTTTGCGCATCGTAACCACCTGCACTTACAGATGCCAAAAGCCCTGATTGAACCCATTGCAAAACGCCTCAGAATGTACGTGATGCGGAGCCAGGTTACAATTCTAGATGTTAGCGAATCCATTATTAAAATCGGCTTACAAGGTGAGAATGCTACAGCATTATTGAATAAATTATTTGCCTCTGTGCCAAAAAATGCTTACGAGCTAGCCACACATGATAATGGCACCATCATCAAACTACCCGGCAACAGACCGCGTTTTGAAATTCTTACTGAAGCTGAGAATGCACCAAGAATCTGGCAGACTCTGGCGCAGCAGGCAAAAACTGTAAATGCGCAGTATTGGGAATGGCTGGAGATTCAGGCGGGCATTCCGGAGGTGTACCCCGCAACGCAGGAAGAGTTCGTGCCACAGATGCTGAATCTGGATCTGCTAGATGGTATCAATTTCAAAAAAGGCTGCTATACCGGCCAGGAGATTGTAGCGCGCACACATTACCTTGGCACAGTCAAACGCCGCACGCAGCTGGCGCATGTCGAAACTATCATGCAACCTAATACAGGTGATGACGTGCTGAACACTAACGGTGAAATCGTTGGTAAAATCATAAGATGCACGCCAGCACAAAACGGTGGCTACGACTTGCTAGCAGAAATCAGACTGGAAAGCGTAGAGGCCGGGCAGTTAAATGTGAATGGCCACATACTGAGCATACAGCAGCTACCTTATAAACTCTGAGAATAATAAGATAGGCTGCTTACCAAAACCTGATAGAACCAGGTTAGTAGCCATGCTATTGCTTGGGTTGAGCTAGTGGTTGAACTGATGGCTGGGCTTGCGTTTGAGGCTGAGCTTCAATCACCTGAAAAAAGACTTCATCCTGCTTGACCATGCCTAGTTCGCTACGGGCGCGCTCTTCAATGGCGGCTTTACCACTTTTCAAATCGCGTACTTCGGCATCCAGCATGTCATTACGTGCTTTCAGCGCAGTGTTTTTTTCCTGCTGCTCACCTACTTGACGGTTTAATTCCCACACACGCAACCAGCTACCTTTGCCCAGCCACAGAGGATACTGCAGCAGGGCAATCAGGATAACGAAGATAAGCGTGAGGGCTTTCAACTTTAACTCTTGAAACTCATTCCAATTGTATTTGAAGCAAGACCATGTACATTAGCGTAGGCAGTGTAATTAGCACGACGAGCGAATGCAGCAAGGTATCGGTTCAAATACAAACTGAAATTATTTAAATAATTGATAAAACGCTGACTTACCGGCATAGCTGGTTGCGTCGCCCAATTCTTCTTCAATACGTAATAACTGGTTATATTTAGCAATGCGCTCTGAACGGCACAGTGAGCCGGTTTTGATTTGCAACGCGTTGGTAGCCACAGCAATATCAGCAATGGTGCTGTCTTCAGTTTCGCCTGAACGATGTGACACCACCGCTGTGTAACCGGCACGTTTCGCCATCTCGATAGTTTGGAATGTCTCGGTCAAAGTACCAATCTGGTTAACTTTAATCAACACTGAGTTTGCCACACCGCGCTGAATGCCTTCGCGCAGGATTTTGCTGTTAGTTACAAACAGATCATCACCCACCAATTGGGTAGTTTTACCCAAGCGTTTAGTCAAAATATCCCAGCCATCCCAGTCGAACTCACCCATGCCGTCTTCAATGCTGATGATCGGGTATTTATCACACCATGCAGCCAGGTAATCGGTGAATTGTGCTGAAGTCAGCGCCAGACCTTCTGATTCCAGGTGGTAACGGCCATCTTTATAGAACTCGGTACTTGCACAGTCCAAGCCTAAATACACATCACGACCTGGCTCGTAGCCTGCATCTGAAATAGCTTCCAGAATATATTGAATCGCAGCTTCATTAGAAGGCAGGTTAGGCGCAAAACCGCCTTCATCACCTACGGTAGTAGCCAAGCCTTTTTTATGCAGCGTTTTCTTCAAGGCATGGAAAATTTCAGCGCCGCAGCGAATCGCTTCACGGAATGTCGGCAAGCCAGCTGGAATAATCATGAATTCCTGCATATCCACGCTATTGTCAGCATGAGCGCCACCGTTGATGATGTTCATCATTGGGGTTGGCAATTGCATTGCACCAGAACCACCAAGGTAACGATACAGTGGCAAGCCTGACTCTTCAGCCGCAGCACGGGCACAAGCCATAGACACTGCCAGAATCGCATTGGCGCCTAAACGGTCTTTATTTTCTGTGCCGTCTAATTCAATCAAGGTTTTATCAATAAAGCTTTGTTCTTCAGCATCCAAGCCAATGATAGCTTCAGTGATTTCTGTGTTTACATTCTCCACAGCCTGCAACACACCTTTACCCAAGTAACGGCCTTTGTCGCCATCACGAAGCTCCATGGCTTCCTTAGCACCGGTAGAGGCACCTGACGGCACTGCTGCGCGCCCAATTACGCCGCTTTCCAGCAACACATCAGCCTCAACTGTTGGGTTACCACGTGAATCCAGAATCTCGCGGGCAATAATATCTACAATCGCGCTCATTATTTTCTCCTCAATGAAAAACTAAAATCTTTTCAGCAACCAATAAATCCGGTCACTTTAATTTTTATAAAGTACTTTCAATAAAACCAGCTTTTTTTACCAACTTATCTAAATCCACTAACACTTCCAGTAAATCTTTCATTTTATGCAGCGGCCATGCGTTAGGGCCATCAGACAAGGCTACAGCAGGGTCTGGATGCGTTTCCATGAAGATGCCGGCGATACCGCTGGCAACCGCTGCACGTGCCAGCACCGGCACATGCTCACGCTGGCCGCCGCTCTTGTCACCCTGGCCGCCAGGCTGTTGTACGGAGTGTGTTGCATCGAACACCACCGGACAATTGGTATTACGCATAATAGCAAGGCCACGCATATCGGATACCAGCGTGTTATAGCCGAATGAAACGCCGCGCTCGCACACCATGATGTTATCGGCACCGCCATTGGCTTCTTTGGCTTTTTCCACCACGTTTTTCATATCGCCCGGTGCCATGAACTGGCCTTTTTTTATATTCACCGGCTTGCCAGATTTAGCGCAGGCCATAATAAAATCGGTCTGACGGCACAGGAACGCTGGTGTCTGTAGCACATCCACCACCGCTGCCACATGCGGCACCTGCTCTTCGGTATGTACGTCGGTCAGGATAGGTACGCCAATCTGGCCGCGCACTTCATCAAGAATCTTCAAGCCCTGCTCCATGCCAAAACCACGGAAGGTTTTATTGGAGCTGCGATTGGCTTTGTCGTATGAAGACTTGTAAATAAACGGGATATTCAGCGCAGTAGCAATCTCCTTGAGCTGACCTGCAGTGTCAATCGCCATCTGCTGCGATTCAATCACGCAAGGCCCAGCAATCAAAAACAACGGATGCTCAATACCTACATCAAAATTACAAAGTTTCATGCTAAACCTTTATGCCTGGAGAAACCGGCAATCAATTAATTTGCCGGCATTCAGTTAACTGGATTATTTTTTATTAGCTAATGCCGCTTTCACATATGCGGTAAATAACGGATGGCCGGTTCTTGGATTTGACGTGAATTCCGGGTGGAACTGACAGGCCACAAACCAAGGATGTACATCTTGCGGCAGTTCAACCATTTCACACAGGTCTTCAGTCGGCGTTCTGGCTGAAACTACCAGCCCTGCCGCTTTCAGTTGTTCAACATAGTGGTTATTCACTTCATAGCGGTGACGATGACGCTCATTTACGCTCTCACCGTAAATACCGGCAGCCAAGGTATTCGGCACAATCGGACAACGCTGCGCGCCCAAACGCATAGTGCCGCCCAGATCAGAATTCTCATCACGCTTTTCAATATTGCCGGATGCATCCTGCCACTCATCAATCAAACCGATTAATTTATGCGTTGTATCAGGGTTAAATTCAGTACTATTGGCATCTTTCAAACCCGCCACATGGCGCGCAAACTCAATCACCGCCAACTGCATACCTAAACAGATACCCAAATATGGCACTTTGTTTTCACGTGCAAATTGAATTGCCGCAATCTTGCCCTCAGTACCGCGTTTGCCAAAACCGCCCGGCACCAGAATCGCATCCATGCCTTTAAGGGCGTCAGTACCATTTTTCTCAATATCCTCAGAATCCATATAATGGATTTTCACTTTGGACTCAGTATGAATGCCGGCATGAATCAGCGCTTCGGTCAGTGATTTATAAGACTCAGTCAGGTCAACATATTTACCGACAAAAGCTACATTCACCAGATGTTTAGGGTTAGCCAATGCGGTAGCTATTTTCTCCCACTCCGAGAGATCAGCCGGTTTAGCTGTAATCGCCAGCTTGTCGCAAACAATGCCATCCAGATTCTGGTCATGCAGCAAACCTGGAATCTTATAGATAGAATCCGCATCAATCGCACTGATAACAGCCTCAGATGCCACATTGGTAAATAAAGCGATTTTCCTGCGCTCATCTTCCGGAATATTACGGTCAGCACGGCACAACAGAATGTCCGGCTGAATACCGATCTCGCGCAGCTCTTTTACTGAGTGCTGGGTCGGCTTGGTTTTAAGTTCACCCGCGGTTGGAATCCATGGCAATAGTGTCAAATGAATATAGCAGGTATTGTTCCTACCTTCTTCAAAGCCCATCTGACGAATTGCTTCCAGGAACGGCAATGACTCAATGTCACCCACCGTGCCGCCCACTTCCACAATGGCAACATCAGCGCCTTCGGCACCGCGTTTCACATGCGTTTTGATTTCATCGGTAATGTGCGGGATAACTTGTACGGTTTTACCCAGATACTCACCACGGCGCTCTTTTTTGATCACGGTTTCGTAAATCTGACCGGTGGTAAAGTTATTGCGTTTACCCATGCGCTGACTAATAAAACGCTCATAGTGGCCCAGATCAAGGTCAGTCTCCGCGCCGTCATCAGTCACGAATACTTCACCGTGCTGGAACGGGCTCATGGTGCCGGGGTCAACGTTGATATAAGGGTCCAGTTTCAGCATGGTCACTTTAATGCCACGTGATTCCAGAATTGCGCCAAGGCTGGCGGCAGCGATACCTTTACCAAGAGAGGAAACAACACCGCCGGTTACGAATACATATTTGGTCATGGGAAAGGAGCTTTATATTATTTGTTGCAGACGGGAGTCTATTTTACTTTAAAGCCCCCATGCCTACAAATAAAAACTCTTAAATATCAGTTTATTTAAACACCGTGCCAGACAGGATTTCACCCTCCAAGGCCAGATTATTTAACTCTAATTGATATAAATCAAGCAAATGAATACGCTTGCTAATAAAATTAACCGCACAGTTTTTATGACGTTTATTTTTAATTCTGGAGATTAATTTATGTACAAGGCTCTATTCAGCTCATATACAGGCCTGCTCAGTTTAGGGGTAATTGTTTTCGTACTGCTAATGGCAGCATTTTTTATTCGCCTGTTCATGACCGCAGAACCGCAGGATAGCGACAAAAAATAACGCCTGCTACCAACAGGGTTATTGATTACTTGCCCAAGCGCCATAACCCTTGAATTTTTCCTGCACTTCACGCATTTCCTGAGTACTGAGAATGTGCGGTTGCCCTATCTGCAAAGCGCGCAGGTATTGTTCACACAAGGTTTCCACCTCCTGCGTAATCGTTAGCGCTTTGTCTAAACTCTCGCCTACTGCAATCATGCCATGGTTAGCTAACAAACAGGCTTTACGATCTTGCAGCGCAAGCACAGCATAATCAGATAGCTGTTGGCTGCCAAACAGCGCATAAGGCGCACAGCGAATATTATCCCCACCGGCCAGAGCAATCATGTAATGAAAAGCCGGAATATCGTGCCTGAAGGTACTTAATGTTGTGGCAAACATACTGTGGGTATGGATAACCGCATTTACTTCCGGTTTTTGCTGCAAAATATCCAGATGAAACCGCCACTCGCTAGATGGCTGGCGATTACCTGTTGAGTTGCCGAAAAAGTCCATCCACACCATATCATCAGTAGACATCTGATTCACTGCCATGCCGGACGGTGTAATTAAGAAACCAGCCAATTCATTATTACTCACACGTACGCTGACATTACCTGATGTACCGCGATTCAAACCCAAACTGGATAACTGCTGGCTGATATTTAATAACTGCTCACGTTGCTGTTGCATATTTGGCTCTATCTTTCCAAAGACTGCTACCGATGTGCTCTTGACATAAGGTGAAGTTGCTGCGGTGAGAATACACCTTGTTCCGTGATAATACCTGTCACCAGCCGTGCCGGAGTCACATCAAAAGCAGGGTTGGCAACTACAGCCCCTGCCGGCAACACATTGACACTGGCAATCTCGCCACTGGCAAGCCTGCCAGTTATCCAGGCAAGTTCATCCGCATGGCGCTCCTCAATTTCAATCTGGCTCACACCATCAGTCAATGCCCAATCAATCGTAGGCGATGGCACCGCAGCATAAAACGGCACTATGTGGCCAAACATGGCACTATCAAAAGCAGCCAGCGCTTTTAAATAAGTACCAATCTTATTGCATACATCACCGTTACTGGTCACGCGGTCAGCGCCTACAATCACCATATCCACCTGCCCCTGCTGCATCAGGTGTCCGCCGGCATTATCACTAATCACGGTATGCGATACACCATGCTGTGCCAACTCCCATGCGGTTAAACTGGCCCCCTGATTACGCGGCCGCGTTTCATCCACCCATACATGCACATTAATACCGGCATTATGTGCCGCATAAACTGGCGCAAGTGCAGTGCCAAAATCAACAGTAGCTAACCAACCCGCATTGCAATGTGTAAGTATATTGATCGCGCGTTTTTTATCATCATACATCTGGCTGATTATTTGCAGGCCATACCCACCTATTGCCTGGTTCAGCAAAATATCCTCTTCACAAATCAATGCCGCCTCAACCCACGCTGCCTGAAGTCTTTCTTTTATAGGCAAAGGCAATAGATGACTCAGCATGCGCTGCACGGCCCAATTTAAATTTACAGCAGTTGGCCGGCTCGCAACAAGTTGTGTCGCTGATACACTCAAATACTCATCACTATTGCCTTCCAGTAAAGCCAGCGCCACACCATAAGCTGCTGCCGCGCCTATCAAAGGTGCACCACGCACCTGCATGGCTTTAATCGCTACGATCATTTGCCCCAGGCTAACAATCTTCTCAACTGCAAATTCATGAGGCAATCTGGTCTGATCTATTATTTCCACAAAAGGAACAGCACCATTAGTATTGGGCCAGATAGTGCGATAGTGCTGATGATTTACTAACATAAATATATTAACTTTTTATACTGTTTTTAATAAAAATAATTTAATTAAAAAGTTGACTTTCAATAAGTTCCAAAATATTAAAAATACTCTCCACATTATCTGTGGATAACTTTGTGAATAATTGTGATTACAAAATGTAACATGCCATTTTATAAGGGTTTTTTCAAATCGCTTATTTTTTAATCTATTATTTAATACTTTAAAATCAATAACTTAAAAAATACACGTTGATTGATAAGGGTTTTTACTCATACCTTAATGTAGCACATTAACTCGTGTGCATAAGTCAGCTATTTTTGGCAAAACTTTCAAGACATTGACGCCAGTAATATCAACCACTTGCGACACATTTACTTGCTTTAAATCAGCCAAAACCTGCGCAATTTTAGGTAATTCCAAAGGGCTATTTCTGCCACCCTTACCTACCCACTCGGGTGGTATATCAGGTGCGTCAGTTTCCAGCACCATGGCTTCTAAAGGCAGCTTTACAGCCAACGTACGGATCCGCAACGCCCGATCATAAGTCATTGCGCCTCCGAACCCCAGCTTAAAACCCAAATCGATAAACTGCTGCGCTTGTTGCAAGCTGCCATTAAACGCATGCGCTATACCGCCCGCTAATTTATATTTGCGTAATTGTTTTAAAACCTCATCAATCGCACCGCGTACGTGCAATATGACCGGTAACTGGTAGTGTTGCGCAATTTTTAACTGCTCAACAAAAAATGTAGTTTGGCGCTGGATATTCTCAGGGTTATCGCGCGGATTAGTTAAAAAATAATCCAGACCGATTTCCCCTATCGCCACCGGCGCATAATTACCAAGGTAGTGATCCAGCACTGCCAGATCATCAAGACTTGCAGCACCCACGTACATGGGGTGTATGCCAAGCGCATAGGCACAATGTTTATGTCTGCCACACAGGGCAATGACATTGTCGAAGTTGTTGCGCGTCACAGCGGGTACAACGATGCCACTAACACCATTCAGCAACGCTTGTTCAGCAACATTGTCCCTGTCAGCATCAAATTCAGCCGCATCAAGATGGCAGTGGGTATCAATAAGCATTGGGATTAAATCTCCGCTTCATCTGCGACACGCAAACATTAGTGATTATAGATAATCTAAGATGCTTAAATAGTTCGATTCAGTATTTTGGTGCGAATACGGATGTCTTGCCCGACCATGCGCAAATCCAGTATCTGCAAATCAGTCGCCTGCTGCATCTCAACGAGTTCAGGCACAGCAAACATCGCTTTTGCCGCATCCCCCATTAATTTCGGCGCATAGTAGAAAATATATTCATCAATCAAACCAGCATGCAGCAGTGCTCCATTGAGCCCTTGCCCCGCTTCAACCAGAACGTCATTCACACCGCGCTGTGCCAGGCTTTTTAATAATGCGCCCAAATCAACTTTACCTTTATTGTCAGCTAAACAGATTAGGTCTGCTCCAGCTTGCCTTAATTTATCCGCATGTTGATTGGTGTCCACAGCATAGGCAATGAGTAGCGGGCTATATTTCAAGATTGCAGAGTCGAGCATTTTGCTATCAATCGGCGTCTGTAAGCGACTGTCCACAATAACGCGCAGCGGCTGGCGTGTTGTGTTTTCCAGCCGCACCGTCATGCTCGGGTTGTCGGTCAGCACAGTGCCGATACCAGTAACGACTGCACAGGACTGCGCGCGCCAATGCTGCACATCCCTCCGCGCCAGCTCACCGGTAATCCACTGGCTTTTACCATTGTTAAGCGCGGTACGACCATCCAGGCTTGCAGCAATTTTACAGCGCACATAAGGCAGGCCACGCGTCATGCGAGAGATGAAACCTGCGTTCAAAGCCCGTGCTTCGTTTTCCATCACTCCCACAACAACCTCCAAGCCCAGGTTGCGCAGAGCGGTAACGCCGCGCCCGGCAACAAGCGGATTAGGATCCTGCATCGCAATAATGACGCGGCTGGGTTTTGCTGCAATCACGGCCTCAACACACGGCGGGGTTCTGCCATAATGACTGCAAGGCTCCAGCGTGACATAAATGTCAGCGCCTTCAGCTTGGCTTCCGGCTTGGCGTAAGGCATACACTTCCGCGTGCGGCTCACCTGCTTTAAGATGAGCACCCTGACCTACAATTTGCTTGTTCCTGACAATGACACAACCCACACGTGGATTGGGGCTGGTAGTATAAAACCCCTGCTCTGCCAAGCGCAGAGCATGTGCCATCCATTGAAAATCCTGATTGGTGGGCACCGCCATGGACTAATGGGACGAGATACGACTATTGATTAAACGATTGTTTTTATCAAAGAAAATAAGCAGGCCATGGTAAACGTGCATACATTTACCCAAGTCATATTCGATAGCATTATCTTCTTCAAATGCCGGACGGCCAAGCAAGGCTGTTACCGCCTCACGCGGGGCGCCCCTGGCTAGAATGTTCTGCTGCAGATCATAAGCCATGTCACCGCGCTTGCATTCGTTCTTTGTAGTGGTTGCTAACTGTATCCATTTCACCTGATCAAACTTTTCGCTGCTGAAAACAAATCTATCCTTGAAAGCCCACCAGATAAAAAACACAATGGTGAGAATCAATGTAAACACAGCGAAGGCAATTGTTGCATTTTTAATCAGTTTCATCCGGACTCCTAAAGCTCACCTGGTCATCAGGCCATTAATCTAAATCACGAATCACATCATTAAAATCATCTACATCAGAAAAACTGCGATACACTGAAGCAAAGCGGATATAAGCCACCTTATCCATCATCTTCAGTTCATGCATCACCATTTCACCTAGATCACGCGCTGGAACCTCGCGATCACCGCGAGCCAAAATCTTTTGCGTGATATGATCCAGTGCTTTATCTACATATTCAGTAGGTACTGGGCGTTTATGCAATGCCCGCGTAAATGACAGGCGCAATTTATCACGCTTGAATTCTTCACGCGTGCCATTCTGCTTAACCACCTGTGGTAGATGTAAATCAGCAGTTTCGTAAGTAGTAAAGCGCTTATCACACACTACACACTTACGTCTGCGGCGAATAGAATCACCTTCGTCATTAACCCTTGAGTCAATGACTTGGGTATCATCAGTACCGCAGAATGGACATTTCATTGGTTTTTAGGCGTAAACCGGGAACCGTGCTGTAAGCGCATGAACCTTGGCTTTGGTTGCTGTAATCACAGCTTCGTCAGCCGGATTATCCAGCACATCTGCAATCAGGTTAGCCACTTGTTTCGCTTCTTCTTCTTTAAAACCACGCGTTGTAATTGCCGGTGCACCGATACGGATACCTGATGTTACAAATGGGCTTTCCGGATCATTCGGAATCGCGTTCTTATTCACAGTGATGTGTGCCAAACCCAATGCAGCATCAGCTGCCTTGCCAGTCAAGCCTTTTGGACGCAGATCCACCAGGAACATATGTGACTCAGTACGGCCAGAAATAATGCGTAAACCACGGCTAGCAAGTGTTTCAGCCATCGCTTGTGCATTTTTCAGTACTTGTGCCTGATAAGTTTTGAACTCTGGTTGAGCCGCTTCCAGAAACGCTGTCGCCTTAGCCGCAATAACGTGCATCAATGGACCGCCTTGCAGGCTTGGAAACACGTTTGAGTTCAATGACTTCTCGAATTCTGCTTTAGCCAGAATAATACCGCCACGTGGACCACGCAAAGTTTTATGGGTAGTTGATGTTACAAAGTCGGCATGTGGCACTGGGTTTGGATAAACACCCGCAGCAATCAAACCTGAGTAGTGCGCCATATCCACCATAAAATATGCACCAACCTTTTTTGCAATCTCAGCCATGCGCGCCCAATCAAAACGCAATGCGTAAGCCGAAGCACCGCCAATTAGTAACTTAGGTTTGCATTCAATAGCAATGCGCTCCATCTCGTCGTAATCAATCTCTTCTTTATCATTCAAGCCGTAAGGCACGATATTGAATAACTTACCAGACAGGTTAGCTGGCGAACCATGGGTTAAATGACCGCCGTGACCCAAGTTCATACCCATAACGGTGTCGCCAGGTTTAAGAATAGAGAAATAAACTGCCTGATTAGCTTGCGAGCCGGAATGTGGCTGCACATTTGCATACTCAGCACCAAACAATTTTTTCAATCGGTCAATCGCCAATTGTTCAACTTGATCCACGTACTCACAGCCACCATAAAAACGTTTACCAGGATAGCCTTCAGCATATTTATTAGTAAGCTGTGAACCTTGTGCCTGCATCACTGCCGGGCTGGTGTAGTTTTCAGATGCAATCAACTCGATATGTTCATGCTGACGCACAACCTCTTGCTCTATCATTCCCCATAAGGCAGGATCGGCTTTATTTAAGGTATTTGCGTAGTTAAATGGTGCTTGCGACATGGTAATTAGTTTTCCAAATATTTGAATAAAAAGAAGCTGTTGCATTTTACCACGCCAACACAACAAGATTAAAGCCTCAACCTTACTCAAAGCACAGGTACTGAAAAATAAATCCCGGCTAAATTGAACCATCATGATTGCTTCTGGTGCATAAATCACAGCAGCATAAAACCCAAGCTATTGAATTACATGCACTTTTAATCTGGCATTGGTTTTGCTTTAATTAAAATGCGTATATCTCCAAAAGAACGCTCTCCTAGCCCGCATTGCTACTTCTTGTAATGCGGGTTTTTTTATATTATTCAGCTAACAACATATTCATTTTTCTCTGGCTATGACAAGACTATAATTAAATCCTGTTAAATTTTAGAGGATAAGAATATGAAATGGACCGACAGCCAAGCCATCGCTGAAGCGCTATATGACAAGCACCCTGAGATTGACCCCAAGACCATACGCTTTACAGACTTAATGGAGTGGGTGCTGGCCTTGGATGGCTTTAATGACACCGAAGAGAGATGTGGCGAGCGTATATTAGAAGCCATACAGCTTGCCTGGATCGACGAAGCTGAGTAAAACACACCATGTTTGAAGCGTTATTATGGCTATTTATCAAACACTTTATCTGTGATTTTCCATTACAGGCATACCCTTGGATCTACCTGAACAAAGGCAGATACGGGCATCCCGGCGGCTTGGCACATGCGGCGATTCATGCCATAGGCACTTTTATCGTATTGACTTTTTTCCAGATTAACGCAGCTTGGATGTTTGCACTGGCTGATTTCGCTATTCATTACCATATTGACTGGGCAAAAATGAATACCAACAGGAAATTCAATCTTAAACCCGACAATAGTGAATGGTTTTGGATATTGCTAGGCTTTGATCAGTTATTACACCACCTGACTTATTTTGGAATTATCCGGGTTGCATTCAGTCATTAAGCTATACGCTACACACTTTTTAACATTCTAAATCCATGACTAAAAACACCCTGATCTCTTTAATCATCTGGATAGGGTTGGCGGGAATAATTTATTATTTTGCTGACAACATCCAAAATCCGAATAAACTCAATCGTCTGGGTAGTGGTGACTCAGTGGTATTAAAACGTGGTCCGGATGGCCACTATCGCAGCGAAGCACTGATTAACGGCGTAAAGGTAAATGTGCTGGTTGATACAGGCGCCACCGGCGTTGCAATATCGCAGAAAGTTGCAAACCAGCTTAATCTAAAAAGCATTAACGCCATACGCACCAATACCGCCAATGGCGACAGCGTTGGCTACATGGTGCGTTTAGAGTCGGTAAAAATTGGTGGCGTGAGTGCAAACAATGTTGCTGCCATGATTGCACCCGGCCTAGGTGGGGATGTGCTGCTTGGCATGTCATTCCTGGGGCGCATGGACGTGAGGCTCTACAAAGGCGAAATGACTATCAACCAAGTCTACGAATAACACTCGGTGAATTTACCCTCACGCACAAAAATTTAAAGTGGGGCTAGCCCACTTTAAATGCATTGAAAAAAACACACTGCGCTCATTAAGTAATCACGGCTGGCTTAAGTAATAACTGTTGGAAAAGTACGCCCGGTTCTTTCCACTAGCTGCGATATTTGCAGCGCAATCTGTATCATCTCTGCCAGCGCAATCTGAGCATCCAGATAATGCTTGCCCACATCAGGCTCAAAAGCTTCCAGATAGATACGCAAGGTCGCCCCTTCTGTACCAGTACCAGAAAGCCTGAACACAATACGCGAGCCATCCGTGAACAAGATGCGGATACCCTGATTGTTGCTTACCGATCCATCAATCGGATCAAGGTAGCTGAAATCATCACAGGTGCTCACGGTATAGCGGCCAAATTGTTGGCCTGGCAAAGTAGTGAATTGTGATTTGATATGGGTGATTACACTGTTAGCCGCATCTGTTGGAATCGACTCATAATCATGGCGTGAATATACGTTGCGGCCATATTCCTGCCAGTGCGACATCAAAATAGCTTCAACACCCTGCTTTTTAACGGCGATGATATTCAGCCAGAACAGCACTGCCCATAGGCCATCTTTTTCACGCACATGGTTGGAGCTAGTGCCAAAGCTTTCCTCACCACACAGCGTAACCTTACCGGCATCCATCAGGTTGCCAAAAAACTTCCAGCCGGTAGGTGTTTCAAAACATGGAATATTGAGTTTAGCCGCCACCCTATCCACAGCACCGCTGGTAGGCATAGAGCGCGCCACTCCGGCAATGCCTTTTGCGTAAGCTGGCACCAGCGTTGCATTGGCTGCCAATACCGCCAGACTATCTGATGGTGTGACAAAAAAGTTCTGCCCCAGAATCATATTACGGTCACCATCACCATCGGAGGCTGCGCCAAAATCCAGTGCATTCTCACCCGCAAACATGATTTTTACCAAATCTTCCGCATAAGTCAGGTTGGGATCCGGATGACCGCCACCAAAATCTTCTGATGGCTCGCAGTTCATCAGGCTTTCAAGGGGTGCGCCCAGCCTGTTCACCAAAATCTCTTTGGCATATGGCCCAGTAACCGCATGCATGGCGTCAAATTTCATTTCAAAACCACTGGCCAGCAATTGCTTGATGGCTGTAAAGTCAAACAAGCTTTGCATCAGGTCGGCGTAGTCCCGCACCGCATCAATCACCTGCACAGTAAAAATTTCACCGGCATTCACGCCTGCAAACTCGGTTTTGCCTATGATATCGATATCAACAACTGGCAAATCCACGATTTTGTATTGGGTAATGACTTTGCTTTTTGCAAACACTTCATCGGTGATTTTTTCCGGTGCCGGGCCGCCATTGCCTATGTTGTATTTAATGCCAAAGTCACCATTGATACCACCCTGATTATGGCTTGCCGACAACACCATGCCGCCGAATGTCTGATATTTACGAATCACATGCGAGGCTGCCGGGGTAGATAAAATGCCGGCCTGACCAACCAGCACGCGCGAAAAGCCATTGGCAGCTGCCATCTGAATAATGGTTTGTATCGCATGGCGGTTGTGATAGCGCCCATCGCCACCCACGACAAGTGTTGCGTTAGCCGGCACTGTCAAAGTATCAAAAAAACTTTGTACGAAGTTTTCAAGATAGTTAGGCTGTTGAAAAACCTTAACTTTTTTACGCAACCCGGAAGTGCCGGGTTTTTGGTCGTTAAAAGCTTGGGTTGGGATTAAATTAATTCTCATCGCATCGGCTCATTATCAACATCATTAAAGACAATATAAATGATGTTGCTGATCTCAACAACTGTTCTGTGTTCGCACTCTCTATAGTCTATAGAGACTCCATGTTTAATGTCACAGAGTTTAACAAGGTTAGGGTGACGGATATTTGCTCTAAGACATCAGCAGCTAGATTACCGAATAACCACACCCCACGGCAACTTACCAACAGCAATAGTCTGTGTTACCAGTTGTGTAGTAGTGTCAATGACAGAAATGTTATTTGAACGACCATTTGCAACATATAATTTCTTACCGTCTGGTGTCAAGGCCATGTTCCAAGGGCGCTTTCCAACAGGAATGGTTGTAATTACTGTATTACCTGCCGTTTCAATTACACTCACACTTCCTGCACCATTTGAGGCATAAACAGTAGCGCCATCAGGTGCTACTGTAATGCCGTTAGTTCTTTCACCTTGTGCTGGAATGCTTTTAATTGCACTCCAGGTAGAGGTATCAATTACATCAACCGCATTTGCAGATTCATTTGCAATGTAGGCAAATTTACCATTTGGTAAAAAACCAATGCCACGCGGATGTCCCGCAGACTTAATCCGTGCAACAGATTTCATACTTGATAAATCAATCACATCCACATCGCTACTCTCTTCATTACTTGCTAACAAGGTTTTTCCATCATTAGAAAAAACGCAATGTTCAGGATTTTTGCCTTGCGTTTTAATTTTTCTAGTCAATTTTAAAGTTTCGGTATTCACAAGCGATACTTGATGCTCTTCTTCCATGCATACTGCCAGCGTTTTACCATCTGGTGAAAGACTAATACCTTCTGGACTTTCACCTACAACAATCTTTTTAACGACTTTACGCGTTGCCAGATTAATCACTTTTACAGCACCTCCAGACGCATCGACTACAAATAAATTTTCATTTTTCGCATCTAACATAAGACCTTGAATTTTTTTACCGAGAGAGCCTTTAGCAGGCAAAGTACCTGTCACGGTATCTGTTGCCGTATCTATCACAGAGATCGTACCGTCTTTCTCATTAGGCACATAGGCAAATGGTGCAGCCAATGCTGAGCCGCTTGCAAACAAAGCTGCCACTAATAACGTTATTTGTTTTAAAGCTGTAGAAGTTGTTTTGCTTGCATTCATAATCGATTGGCCTTAGCTAAAATGGTAAAAAAAATGCCAGACACTATACGGTGTCTGGCAATAAACACTTTGGAGAGTGATTAAGGTCATCATAGCTAGTTACTGCCGACCCTAATACTTGATAAATCCTAAAAAAGCATAGGATAAAATCCCGAAAGTAATAACGCTAAGAAAATTGTCTTACGATTACATTACCCTCATTATCTTGAGTGGAAATTTCTACGCTATGCACAGGTTGCTTTATTAATCCTGCGGGTAAATCAAATTTAAATTTTACGTAAGGGTTTTCTGAGGTACCCACGCCAAACTGCATCTGCATTACTGTTAGCCCATCAAATTTAACATCGATGTTTTTTACATAAAATGCAGGTTTGATTTGCTTGGTTTTAGCGTCCGTTTGCAGGCCAGTGTACATTGGATGTTTAATATACAAGGAAGCTGATGCTGTCTCATGCAACTTATAGGGCGAATTGAACTGAAATTTTATCGCCCCCGCGCTAGCACGAACGGTCGCTTCATCTTCTGAAACTACCCCAGCGCAACCACCTCCCGCGTTAATACGTACGGTTGCCATCAACAATGCACCACTTTGTGTTTCCGCAATGACGCGTACTGTTGAATCGCTATCTAAACGCACTCTAGTTTCAAGCGTAAGTTGATTAAAATAACGAGGAAACTGATAAGTAGACGCCAAGGGAATAGGATTGGCATCAATAAAAATATAAATGCTTTTGATAGCATCTTTTGCCTGATTTCGCACATTAAGCGTGACAGGCACTTGCCCTGCATTTTCTGCACCTAGCGGTGCAGAAATTTGAATCAAATCTGTGCTATTAATTGACCGTTGGTTAAAAAAAGCTTCTTTAATCAACGGCCAATTTTTTTCTGATAACTCTGCCTGACAGTAATTTGCTGTGCCGAAACAAAGCAGAATTATTAAACTTAGCCACAGCCTATTTAATTTAACCTGTTGCAACGTCAAGACAATCATAATTTATAGTTAACTAATTCCAGTTTGCTTAGTCACACTCATCAGCATTTCAAACACAATTCGTTTTTTTAGTTTTATTGCATTTCAACTGCTTTTTTCAAACCAACTGCCGCCGCATCGTATAACTCGTTAATCGCTTTATTGGCTGCAGGATTATCTTCACCAGAGGGAGCTTCCATGGTGTTGGCTTTATTGTAAAAACGTGCGGTTAAAGTCACTATAGATAGTCCCGCCGCCTTGCCTGCTTTCACTTGCGCAACAGTGCGGTAGTTGCTAACAGCTATCGTACTGTCTTTACCATCTATCATTTTGTAGTCCATTTTCATATCTGCATCATTGACTTCACGTAACTTTTCCAAGAAAGTTGTGCCATTTTTCAGTGTGACCAAGCGATGCGGTAATGTTTTATCTGATTCAGCATCTTTTCTATCATCTAATTTCACATTAGTAACATCAGGATGCCATTTGCCAATTGCACCAAAATCTTTAAGCAAAGCCCAAACCTTAGCTTGCTCCGCCTTCACTTCAAACTCTTTCACCACTTTTTGACCACTCGGTCCATGCGCTTGTGCGTTTACAGGTATTAAACATACCAAAGCTAGCATCGCTAAAAACTTTTTCATTCGTACTTTTCCTTATGCAATAAATATTTAAAATTGCCAATTTAGTGCTATTGCGCTTCAATGACTTTTTTCAAATTAGGCAAACCTGCGTCATACACGCCTTCTACCGCTTTAATTGCAGTTTCGTTATCTTCACCTGGTTTAGGATGTACGTCATTGGCTTTATTATAAAAACGGCCAGTCCATGTGACTATTGACTCACCTGGCACAGCACCTGATTTTATAATCATCACTGCGCGGTAGCCACTCACTGGCAATACACCTTCTACAATTTTGTATTCCAGTTTCATTTCTTCATCTGAATTAATGGTTTGTTTTTCTAAAATCGTGCCGCCACCTTTCAAGGTAAGTAGCCGATGCAGTAATTGCACACCATCTTGATCAGCTTTAGTTTCGGTAGTGGTACTTTCTACAGCTGGATGCCATTTATGGATACCACCAAAGTCTTTTACCATCGCCCACACTTTGCCAGGATCGGCTTTAATCACCACCTCACGAATCACCTTTTGTTGAGTTGGTGCATTTGCTGCAGTTGCAGACAAAGGTAACAACAATGCCGCTGAAAAAATAATAGACAACAATTTCATACTATAAAACTCCTCATCATATTAAAAACTACTGCTAAATCTAAGGTTCAATGCACTGTTTCAACAACCTGTTTTAACCCTTGCAAACCTGCACTGTAATACGCTTCAACTGCGGCAATGGCAGCGGCATTATCTTCTCCAGCCGCAGCTTGCATTGCATTCGCTTTGTTGTTAAATCTACCAACCCACGTCACTACACTTTCTCCTGCTACAGAACTTGGTTTTACCGTAATTACATCAGAATAGTTACTCACAGCCATATCGCCTTGCACCATCACCACACTCATCTTCATTACTTCATTCTTCATATCGCGCTGCTTTTCGACGACTTCTCCACCAGCTTTAAGCGCTAAAACACGATAATCAGCCTCCACACCTTCCGTATCTTTTTTATGATCCAATGTGCTCGTAAGCACATTGGGGTGCCATTTGTGCATTCCGCCAAAATCCCCAACGATTGCCCATACTTTGATTGGGTCAGCCTTGATGGTGATTTCCCTAACCACTTTCTGTGGGCTAGGGCCACACGCGAAAGAGGCCATAGGAATGAAGCAGGCAATTGCTAAAGTAGTGAATAGAAACTTCATAAAAATTAACGTTACAGAAAACTGTTTATTTTGCTGTTGGTGTTTTCTCTGTGAGCAAGTAAGCGATGTAGTTGCCTTTTTCTTGCGGAGTACAATCACTACCCACGACTTCATTGCAATGTTTAGTAAATTTCTTTTCCACCTCTTTAACCGAACTAAATCGTTTTGGATTTACAACTGGAGACAATGGCTTAATAGCTTTACCAGTAACAATATGTTTACCCGGGTCTGCTGGATTTGATGTGTGACAGGATGCACAGGCAATTGCCTTACCAGGATTATTTACATCCCCTTTGAACTGTATAACCTCGCGATTAAAGAACGTCTTGCCCTCTTCAGCAGATAGGCCAACGTAGCTTGGATCAACAGCTTTTGCCGCAGCGGCATATTTATCGGCAATTTTTTGTGCAGTTACAACATCTGCGTATACGCTCACTGATGAGACACTTAATAACGCAAACAACATATATTTTGTGACTTTCATTTATTACTCCTTGAAGATTTTAAAATCAGTTGTAAAGCTTAAAGAGGGTTACCTATAAACTGCCCGAATGCCCGGCTTTTTGAATCCGTAGCAATGCTGTTGGTCTTTTGGTTGGTTTTAGCGTCAATCACATCGACTGCATCATCCATCCAACTGGCAACGTAAATGCGATTATGTTGTGCGTCATAACTAATACCTTCCGGAAAACCACCCACTGGAATCGTTGCAATTACTTTATTAGCCACAGTATCTATCACTGAAACACTGTCCGCACCGGTGTTGGTTACATAGGCGCGCGAACCATCTGGGTTGGTAGTCACGCAATATGGATGCTCACCAACTTTGATGGTGGCGGTAACTACATCTCGACGTGTATTAATGACTGAAACCGAATTGCTTTCAACATTTACCACGTATAAATTTTGCCCTTCCCCACCTAATGCCATACCAAATGGATGCTTGCCAACGGCAATTTTATTCACCACTTTTAATGAACGTACATCAATCACACCCACTTCATTACTATCACGGTTTGCTACATACAGACTTGCACCTTCCCGACTTACAACCATCCCGGCTGGAGCCTTACCCATAGAGATTTTTTTATAATGCTTGCCTGCACCAGCATCTAATACTTTATTGGTATCAAACACCAAAACATGGTCATGAAACCAATCTGCTACAAATAACTGTGAGGCGTCTTTACTCAAGGTAATGCCTACAGGCGCAATTTCTAACTGTATTTCACCTACTGCTTTATTTGTACGCATGTCGATAATCGTGACTGAACGACTTTCCACATTTGTGACATATAAGCGGTTAAGAAAGTGATCTATTGCAACCCCGACTGGCGCCTTTCCTGTAGGTATCGTTGCCACCACCTTGTCGATACCTAAATCAATCACAGAAAGACTATCTGCCCCTTGATTAGTAATGTAGGCAAATGGGGCGGCAAACAATCCGCTTGAAGCTAATAAAAGAAGACTACTCAGCAATATGGGCAGCCTCTTAGATTGATGTTCGTTTAAGTGCATGTAGCGATTACCACTTTACGTCTCTTTCTTCACCGCGAAAATTACCGCGAATGAAGTAAATTATTCTCCACAAATCATCTTCTGTTTTTACGATTTTTCCGTGCGCAGGCATAGGCCCCACTACATTTTCACGACCTTTACGTGTATAGCCTTGTTTCAGAAGCTCATCACTGCCTAACGCTACTAAACGGAATAAGGTGTCATCATCTGCACCATAGACCCAAGTGGCATTAGAAAGAGGCGGACACATGCCACCACCACCATTGCCGCCATGACAGCCGTTGCAGCTTACACTCATGTATTTTTTTCTACCTGCCGCAACTAAATCTTGATTCATAGGCTTGTAATTGTATGGATTTTTAAGTGTGCCTTTTTCAGCAGTCATCGCCACATCATGTGGCGACTTATCTGAAGCCATTGGAGGAATTTCTGCCGCAGTAGATTTCACTCTTTGTTCAGGCAACCTAAAACCATCCGCCCCTACTGCTGCTGAGTCATCAGCGGCCACTACAATCTTCTCGGGTGCTTTTTCTGAGCCTACGGCATAAGCAGCCATAGATAACAAACTAAATATGGCCACAATGCCCACATAACGAAGTTTCATTTCAAAACCTTTCATTTAAATAACACTAAATATTTATTAGTTGATAACTACCAATTTGCAATATAAAAATTGATTTTCGACTTACCGTACATTTAACGCCTAGCAGATGGTTTGCTATGACGGATTAAATCCTAAAAATACACAGGATTTAATCCCACTAAACTGCAATCAATTTGTTGCTGGTTTATTCCATAGGTTTTTCTAACATAGCGAGCACTTTTTTCGCGTCATTTTCTTTAGCTAAGATAAGCGCTGTTTTACCTTGGTCATCTTTAATCGCTGGATTTGCGCCTGCCTTTAATAACAATGAAACGATCATGTCTTCATTATTGAATGCCGCAATCATTAAAGGTGTTACCCCCCCTGCATTTTTTGCATTTGGGTTAGCTTTATATTGCAATAATGTTTGAGCCATTTGCAGGTTACCTTTTTTAACAGCAATCATCAGCGCGTTATATTTGGCCGCACCCATCGCCAAATCAGGATCAGCATTGTTATCCAACATTGCCACAGCAGCATTGGCTTTGTTATCAAATACCGCCATTGCCAATGCCGTTAATCCTTCTTTATTCAATAGGTTAAAATTTGCTTTATGCTTACCTAATAGACGAAAAACCTTAGGCTCATTAGCACGTACTGCGTGCATGGCAGCCGTCCAGCCATCATCATCTTGTGCATTGGGGTTAGCTTTATATTCCAGCAAACCATTCATGACACTTAAATCACCACCTTTAGCCACAACGATTAATGGTGTTTGCTGCTCAGTATCTCGTGCATCAACTTTTGCGCCTCGGTTGAGCAGATACTCAATTCGTGTAGAATCACGGGCGATAGTGGCATTATGTAACTCGCCGTCTAGAGTCGAGCCTTGTTTAAGTGCTTCATCAATCATGGCTGGCAATGCGGCAGGATCTGATTGTTTCGGCACAAGTGCCGATTGTGCAATTTTGATACGCGGCTTGTATTTACCATGTGAAGGTAAATCACCGGACACTACGCAGTTATCACATTTCACCAGTGGCACACCGTACTCATCTAACACTTTTTTGATTTTATCTTTCTCTTTAATCATCACTGCTTCTATGGCGGCTTTCAGATCTTTTGCGTTTTTCCGCATCCCAATGGCAAGTGAAAACTCTAATTGGGTGTTATCTTCGAGCGTGTTGACTGGAATGACTGTAATTGGCGCGTTTTTCTTAGCTTTGTACCAGCCTGCGAATGGCCCCCAAACTGCGGCAACATCAAACTCACCATCAATCATTTGCTGCACCGTCATGTGTGGCTGGCGGTTTGGCTGCAAATCTGCATCGTGCGCGATAGTTCGCACTACAGAGTTGTCGCGGTTAAAGCCATGCTCTTGCAATGCTGTGCGAATAGCAGAGTGCTGAAACACACCCACTTTGTAATCATTCAGCAATTTAGGATCATCAAATGATTTAATATTGATGCCTTTGTCGTTTCTATGCGCGAGCACAAATGTGCTGCGATAAACAGGCATCGTTGTCATCATGCGCTCATCATCCGGCGACATGTCCATCAAAATATCGCACTCATTATTATCAAAAGTTTGGCGTGTTAAGCCGCGTTCTAAATATGGTCGATAGAAATAGCTTGTATGGGTACCCATACCCTCAGCAATGATGCTAGCAATTTTATTTTCAAAGCCTTCACCTTTATCATTTGAGAGCGGCATATTTCCAGGGTCGGCACAAATTCGTAATGATCCCATTTTTTTGATAGCGGTTGGTGCAGCAATTTCTGTTGCTATATCAGGTGTTGTTTGATCCATTTTTTCAGCCAATACTGGCATTGAGAATGCCGCTATCGCTAAAGCAATTGCGTAAGTAATTTTCTTTAATCTTGCTTGGTATAGCATCACTTATAACCCCGTTGTTGAGAAATATATTTTTTAAAGGTACACAAAAAAACCTTATGTTTAGGTAATCAAAATTACCCATATATAAAATCTTTTACATAGAAAAAGCAGGTGACGTCTGAACGTCACCTGCTTATTTATTACTTACAATTCTTTGCTAACTAACAATTAGTCAACACGGAATGTAAACAATGTACCGCCTTGAGGGATCTTATCCAGACCAGAAGCTTTAGCCATCGCAGTTGCACCGATTGCGCCGTATTTATCTTCCATGTCCAAACCAGCTGTTACAGGTAAACCAATCCAGCCACCGATACCTGTCCATACTGACACGTATTGCTTGCCTTTTACTTTGTAAGTAATTGGGTTGCCGATGATGCCTGAAGCCAATTTACGTTGCCACAATACTTTGCCTGAGTTACGGTCAACGGCACGGAAATCGCCGCCCAATGAACCGTAGAATGCTAAGCCACCATCAGTTACTAAAGCACCACCCCAGTTTGGATATGGATCAGGGATTTCCCAGATTGTTTTACCAGTCACAACATCAAATTTCTTGAATTTACCGGTAATACCTGGTTTTTCTGGATACATGTAAACGTTAGCGAACACATAAACTGTACCTTGTTGCGTGTGAGTACGTTCTTGTGGCTCATCTTCCATACACCAGTTGTTGGTTGGTACGTAGAATAGATTTGGCTCTTTAGGATCAACCGCTGCTGGTTGTTGATCTTTACCACCCATTGCAGATGGACAAGCTTGAGTGTTTACATCACGCGCGAATGGTGAGTGCTCTTTAACTTTTACAGGACGACCTGTTTTAAGGTCAACCTTTTCAGCCCAGTTTACAGTCACAAATTTATTAGCACGCAATAAAGTACCATCTTTACGATCTAGTACATAAGCAAAACCATTACGGTCAAAGTTTACTAAAGCATCACGTTTTTTACCGTCAACACTTAAGCCATCAACCAAGATGTTTTCGTTCACACCATCGTAATCCCATTGGTCGAATGGTGTTTTTTGATATGCCCACACCAATTTACCGGTGTCGATATTACGCGCCATAATCGTCATAGACCATTTGTTATCGTATTTACCAACATTAGTTTTTGGGTCAACGGTGTTACATTTTTCGTGCGTTAAATTTGCACCTGTTTCACCGCAACGATAAGCCGGTGACCAGTGACCTGGATTACCAGTACCTGCGTACATCAAACGTAATTTTGGATCATAGCTAAACCAAGCCCAAGGTGCGCCGCCGCCAATTTTCCACTCGTCGCCAGGATAAGTTTTACCAACATTGATACCCGCAACACCGTAGTGTGGATTAGCTTTGTTAGTTTCAGCAGTCATACCAATGTCTTCATCTGAACCATTGCTATGCATTTTCCAAACTTCTTTACCAGTTTTTAGGTCATAAGCAACTGTACGGCCACGCGCAGCAAACTCATCACCACCGAAACCAGCCACAACTAAACCTTCAGCAACCATTGCAGGACCTGAATGTGTTTCACCTTTTTCCGGGTAAGCATGTTTAGTTACCCAAACTTCTTTACCCGTTGCCGCATCAAGTGCAATTAAGAAGCCGTCCAATGTATGGAAAACCACTTTACCATCAGCATAGTTCAAACCGCGGTTAATGGTATCGCAGCATGCACGTGGCACGGCAGATTCATCGCGGTCAGATTTTTTAGTGTAGTTCCAGATTTGTTTTGGATGATCAGGATCAGACAAATCCAAAGCCTGAACAATGTTTGGCCAGCCTGAAACCATGTACATCATTGGTTTGCCATTATGCTCAACCACAACTGGCTGGCCTTCATGACCGCGCAATGTACCTGAAGATTGCGACCAAATCATTTGCAAGTTTTTAACGTTTTTCGTGTTAATGTCTTTCAATTGGCTGTGACGATGTAGCGCTAGATTTTGGCCAGGTGCCGCCCACATATTGTGGTCTTTACTGCGTTTGATAATTTCTTCATTTGCTGATGCTTGCCCTACCATACCAACTAAGGTAACGGCACTAAGCGCAACAAACATGGCTTTAAATGTCCAATTTTGCTTCATACTTCCTCCGTGATTAAAAAGTTCAACCCCTAAAATCTGTTGCCATATGTAACAAACTATTACATTCACAACATGGGTTGAACTATATGCCGGCTTGATTTTCAGCGATTGAGAATAAGTCCTTCAATAGGTTGGGATGTTTTCCCGTCAAATATGGGAAAGAAGAGATGGCTAGCAAGTTAATAATATCCATGATTATTTGGGTTCAACCTTAATAAACATGGTATTCATCCTGATAGTGAACTCAATAACGCATGACGTACCACGCATCCGTTTCAGGAATTATTCCTATACAGTGGCAGGCTTATCGCCGTTGCGAAAAAATTCTAAAGGCTACAAGCTCGTGAGGTCTCTATTAATTACGATAAAGCATGGCAAATCAAACTAAGTACAATACTGCTCAAAAAATATATTGGCGCAGCATATTAATTGATTCTGCATGGGTTCCCATTGCGCTCATAGGTGCGTATGTCGTTTCCAGCCATTTCAATTTTTCAGATAATTATTATATTTGGGCAAGAAAATATGAGCAGAGTATAGATATCGATGAATTATTGCCTACACTGCTAGCAAGTTTGATTGCCATGCTGTGGTTTGCCAAACGTCGAATCAATGAATCCAGAATTTTGATTAAGAAAAATCACGCGTTATTACAGCGGATATTAGAAGTACAAGAAGATGAACGTAAACGTATAGCGCGCGACTTGCATGATGACTTGGGGCAGTATCTAAGTGCAATTAAAGCGCAGGCATCCAGCTTGCTGGTGGATACCAATATCACAGCAGATGCCAAAGTAACAGCCAGAAGTATTACATCAAGTGCAAATCACGCGTATCAGGCTACGCATGATTTGATCCGTTCTCTGCGCCCTGTGGCGTTAGATGAGCTTGGTTTATCAGCATCGTTAGAACACTTGGTGGATACTTGGCGATCAATCAATACTGGCGCGCTGATAGTGAACCCTGAAGCTAAACAAAAAAATTACCTACTTAATATTGAAGGCAACATTGATGTACTGGGCGAAAGCGTCAACATCGCAATCTTTAGGATTGTGCAAGAAGCACTAACTAACTGCGCCAAACACGCGCAGGCCAATACTATCAATGTCAGCATTGTAAATCATCAACAAAAACTGACGATCACTATAGATGATGATGGCATTGGTTTTAATACAACAATACCTACGATTGGCTTTGGCTTGCTAGGCATTCAAGAACGTGTTGAATCATTAAATGGTGAGTTACAGATTTTTAATCAACATAAGTCAGGTGTAAAAATGATGATTACTATTAAGGTTAATTAAAATGAACTCTGTTGTTAAAGTCTTTTTAGTAGATGACCATGCGGTTGTACGTGAAGGTTATAAACACCTATTAGAGAAAGCCAACATTAAGGTCATAGCGCAAGCGATGAGTGGTGAAGAAGCTTATTTAGATTACGCTAAAGTGCAGCCTGACGTTGTCATTATGGATTTATCCATGCCTGGCATGAGCGGCATAGAAACAATTAAAAAGTTACTGGCTAAAGATAAAAATGCCAGAATATTAGCGTTTAGTATGCATGACGATATCGTCTTTTGCTCACGTGCAATGCAGGCTGGCGCAGTAGGTTATGTCACAAAATCAAGTGCCGCCGAGGTGTTGGTAGAGGCCGTTTTTTCTATCGCAAATAATAAAAAATATATCAGCCATGATATGGCACACAAAATTTCTATGCAACACCTCAAACCAGAAAATGTCCTGAATAACTTAACACCTAGAGAGTTTGAAGTATTTAGACTGCTAGCAAACGGTTTACCATTAGACGAAGTTGCAAATACACTGAACCTTAACTATAAAACCATTGCAAATATTCAAACGCGCCTATTACAAAAACTCCATGTAGAGAACCGCTCACAACTTATTCTAGCAGCGGTCAGACTAAACATTTTAGAGGCATAAAGTAGTCAACGCCCAATAAAAAAGCGAGCCTACCTGAGGCTCGCCGTGTAAAAGCGGTCTATTAAAAACTAATAAAAACTAAACCGCTATGTACCTTTTTGATATCTAGTTAAAGTCGTAACGCATCCCCGCAAACACTTGGCGACCACGTCCGGCAAACATACCATCAACACGACTCGCCAAATACTCTCTATCGGTTAAGTTATGCCCACTTAGAAAATACGTAAACTGAGAACCAACTGGTTTAAAGTTCACTGAAGCGTTAAATAAACTATATGAAGGAATGCTTCCCGTTAAACCTGTGAGCGTTGCAGCGTTGCCAGTTAAAGTATTGGTCCATGCATCAGGTTTTTGGCTGCTGACATAGTCCACACCCAATCTGGCATCCAAACCAACAGGGTGTTGATAACCCAAGCTGAATGAGGCCAACTGCCTTGGTGCATAAGGTAAGCGCGCACCACTCACTACACCTTCATCAAGAGCATCTTTTTTAAACTTGGCTGTAAATAAATTGGTATATGAAGCCAACGCGTAAATATTGTGCGAGGTGTTGTAAATAGTACCGAAATCAACACGGCCGCTAAGCTCTAACCCAGACATCGCAGACTCACCGGCATTTTTAAAAGTACCGCTACCTGCATTCACGACAACATCGTCAAACTTGGTGTGAAATAAGGTAGATTCAAAACTTAAGCCTTTGAAATATTTGGAACGCACACCTAATTCCCAATTAGTGCTTTTTTCCGGGCTGGTTTTATCAATGCCTAACGCATTCAATTTAACTGGATCTAAGTCACGGTCTGGGCGTGGTGGTGCAAAGCCTTTATGTACACCTGCAAATACGGTTGTGTTACTTATACCATTCCATGCAACCCCAAAGCCAGGTAGTAATTCAGTTTGGTTGTTGGTCACCTTTTTGTTAACAGCATCGCCACCGGCGCGGCGTACATCCGTTTTAATTTGCATATCTTCAAAACGCAAGCCTGGCGTGATTGACCAATCCCCAACATGAAATGTATTTTGTGCGTAATAAGATTTAGCTTCTACATCAATTTGAACGTCTTCTCTGATTATTGAGTTCGCTTTTGCATAAGATAAACTTTGAAAAGCTGCAGTATCACCACGATATTGGCCACGGCTAATATCTTCTTCATGATAGCGGAAGCCAATCACTGTATCATTTTCTATGCCAAATAGATTGTGGCTAAAGTCTAAACGTGGCTCAACACCCCAATAAGTGTAGCTTCTTGGGCGGTGACGGCCACCACAATTTGCGGCATCGGCTTCTGTGAATGGCGCTACTGTCGAGCACCTTTCAAGTTCAGTTACACCAGTACCAACATTGCTTGGAATTTCACCATCCCAGCCACCAGGTGCATCAGTTTGGCGGAATGATGTGCGAAATGCATCTACATAATAGGCTTGTGTTGAAAGTTTTGTTTTTTCATCAAACTGAAAGATATGTTGAAGCTGTGCCGATTTACGCTCATGGTAAAAGGAGTCATTTTTGCCAGAAGGTGCCTGAAATTTGTCACGAGCATAATCTACTTCACCAATACCTGTTTCAGATACATGTGAATCTTCTTCGTAGTAACCTACTTTTGCAATTAAGGTTTGACGGTCAGTGAGGTTTAGCTGACCTTTGAGTGTGTACTCTTCAACATCAAAGTCGTGATTATCACGGATACCATCGCCCTGATTTTTAAGCGCATCGACCATAATGCCGCCACGCTCATTGCCGTAACCAATGTTGGCATGTAATCCATAAAAATCATTATTACCAGCTGTTGCATCAACACTGCCAGCAAAACCATTTTTTGGTACAGGTTTGGTTACAAAATTAATCATACCCCCAACAGTTTGTGGGCCGTACAAAACTTGACCAGACCCTTTGACAACTTCAATGCGTTGTACACGGGATAACGGTGGGGCATAGTGTGCAGCAGGGTCACCATACGGGGCAAGAAACAAAGGCACGCCATCTTCCATGAGTAACGTACGTGCAGTGCGACGTGGATCCATACCGCGAACACCAATATTAAGGCCCAAACTTTGCGGGTCTTCATTTGCCACGATATGGACACCGGGCACGGTATTGAGAGCTTCTTTAATTGAGAAAGGCCTTCTTGCTTCCAACTCTTTTTCATCAATCACGGCAATCGATCCAGGCACGGATTCTAATCTATCAGGCAGAATTCCAGTGACAGTCATAGTATCTAACTTAATCGACTGCGAATCTTCTGCATAAGCTAACTGCGCAAATACCAATGGTAATAGTGTCACTATTATTCGTTTTTTGAACATCATGATAATCCTTGCTTATAATTTCAGAACTTAAGATTATCAAACGAATTAAAAACTACACCCATTCCTTAAATTCACTTTCTCTAATGGGAAAAACTCCCTGGATTAACCACGCTAGTTTCAGTGTGTTCCACACTAGGATAAACCCGGACTTTTACCAAGCGATGATTTGCAAAAAATATGCGAATGATTTGCCAAAACCATCCCAGCAAAATCAGTACGGCTGCAATCAATCCAAATATCCAGCGCGCATCACGTTCTGCCATCGCTTGCTTTTGATAGTCACTATTTTTAAGTGCATTAACCGCATCTGCAGGGCTGTTGATGCGCACCAATGCAAAACCTGATGCCTGCGAAAGGGCTTGCATAAACACTTTATTGAATGACGAAATATGTTCAGTGACTTCATCCAGCATCCCATCTGGGGCCTTTTCACCTGGAGATAGATTACGTACGGTAGGGAGTAGATTGGGATGATTGCCTTCTAGCACGGCCTCTTCACGCGTCCAGTATCCTATTACTTCATCTTTTTGATTTAAGCGTGGTACCGGCTGCAGGGCATCGCCTCCTACGCCTAGCAATACGCCTTTGACTTTACCCCTGAGTTTGGCAAGCTCTGTCACAACAGGAGCGGATCTTTGCGGCATTTCATCACCATCAGTAATCATGACTAGATTAAGTTTTCTTTTATCTGCTTCAACAATCGAAGCAGCGAGCACATTAGTGACCCATGAATCGCCAATCCAACGCATACGTCTATCAAGCCCCGAAACCACTTGCTCGATAGCAGGAAAGTGACGGCAGATTTCAAGCGGTTCAAATAACACCGTGACTTCATCACCCGCAAACAACCCAATCGATATCTTTGAACCACAAGGCAAGCTTGCCATGCCTTCACGCACGGCTAACTTGGCAAGTGTTAAACGGTCAGTTTGAGGTTTTGGATAATCCACATCTCGCACGTTCATGCTCTCGCTGATATCGATTACAAACAGTGTATCTTGCACCACGCTTTGCAATTGCGATTGCGGCTCAAACCAAACAGGTAGCAAAGCCAAGCTTGCTAACAAATACCAAATCGCCCCATTTTTAACAGCATGGCGCAGGTGTACGCGAAAGTGTCCCCACCAGTGCCTTAGATTATGGCGCATGAGAATAAGCCAAAAAATTTAAGCAAAATAAATACATCACCCTATTTGCAGAAGCGCAATTCATTACGGCAGACCTCTACGTGTATTATCTTTCATGAGTGCCGTACCATTTTGCTGATACGGCTGCAAGCCGATGGTGCCATCTGGCGAATTCTCATAACCTTCACCGCGTTTTTCCGGGCTAAGTCTGTCGATTAACTCCAGGTTATAGCGTGCGTTATACATATCAGGCTTAATGCGCAGCGCACCTTTATATGCCTCACGCGCAAGTAGAATGCGCTCTACAGAACGCCTGTGTGAGCCGCCATGTTCAATATCACTTGACGCCATCGCTGATTCAAAATGCACATTAGCAATTGCGTACTTAGTGCGGGCGCGGAGTTCCGGGTCTAGTGACACTTCCGCAATATTGAAGGCTTTTGCGGCTTCAATGGGCTTATTTTTACTCGCCAGCAAATAACCTACACTATAAGCCTTGAGATACTCATCGTTTCTAATGGATTGTTTTAATATGGATCTATTGTCATAAGCGCTATTCAGTTGCTGTGCTTTCCACCATAGGCTGAAGTGGTAACCTGCCGCCAATAATAACAATACTGTTAGCACCAACAAGCCAGTTGGTAGCTTACCAATCAAATGTTGACGTATTCTATGTTGTATTTTCACGTTTCGCTTTCCTGCCTATTTTCATTCTTCATACAAAATAAAACTATGCTTTCCATGCCTTAATCTCAATCTGTTTCAACCAAAACAATACGCCCAATAATAGTAAGGTAAGCATGTATAAATACACTGCATAATCTTGGCGTGGCAACCGGTATTCATAGCGCGTAGGTTTGTTGGTTGCGCGACCGATTTCCGCAACGGCATGTTGTAAGCCAGCTTCGCTATTCACTTCAAATGCTTGATAGGGAATTTCCAGCTCTTCAAACAGACGGTTCATGGCAACGTTCTGGTTCATTTCTGCTTGTTGCTTTTCGGCATTGGTGATAATTTCGTTATCACCCGCAATCACGCTGTCTAAGATATTCTTTTCAACGCCTGCGTGTACATATACCCAAATGAGTTTTGCTCGATATTGCTTAAATTGTTTTTTTAAAATTTCCCTATCTTCTTTTTCGATGACGGCATCACCGTCAGATACCAACATAATTAAGCGTGTAGCGGTGAAAGGACGTCCATTAAAATAATCCAGGCCCATTGCCAGCGCGCGGTTAAGAGCGGTAAAACCTGAGCTATTGCTTTCTGCACTTTGCAGAGCAGCTTTAGCGAGTTCACGATCTGCCGAAAGTGGCGCAACACTAATAGGTGCAGCGTTAAAAGCCACTAAACCGAAAGTATCGGCCGGACGTTGCTCCATAAATTTAAGCAGCACTTTACGTGACGCTTCAATTTTGCTAACCGGTTTTGCATTGACGCTTTGATTATCGCTTTGCAAGTTTTCAGACATACTACCGCTACGGTCGAGCACCACCACAATCTCTGCACCTTCGCCTACTTTGGTGACGGTACCGCCCTCGGTAAATGGTGCTGCAGTGGCAACAATTAACACAGCCAGCGTAAAAGCCGCCAATGCACGCACGCCCCAGCGTAACCAGTCAGATAAAATATCTTTAGGCCAATCTTCTAAACCAGGAAAGCTGAATTGCTTAACGCCATAAGAAATCAGCGGCAACAAAGCCAACGGTAGCAGCCACAGCAACTCTGGCTTGGTAAAGTGCAATGCGTTCATGGCTAGGCTTTAACCGCTTGCTTGACAGCAATAGTCTTAACTTTTGCCGTTTTTTTAGCTTGAGAGGCGCGAAATATACGCTCTGCCATAGCTGCACGTTTTATCCAAGCAAGTGTTTCTGCCACATTCACAGTGCTTGGCGTGCCGCTACTTGCAAAAAAACTCTGCCATGAAGCATTAAAAAACTGTGTAATAAATAGTTTTTCAGGCAATAAATACGGTGCATGCTCAAATAAAC